>Ga0209172_10000562_pt1 | contig 99235 bp, 98 predicted proteins | sample LarsenN4metaG_FD_184113 | JGI IMG/M metagenome (GOLD analysis project Ga0209172, IMG submission 184113) | Hot spring sediment bacterial and archeal communities from British Columbia, Canada, to study Microbial Dark Matter (Phase II) - Larsen... ... | reverse complement strand
CGCCGGCAGCACCCCAACAGGCAACGGTAGGAGCTTCAACCATCAAAACGCTCATGCGGTACCCTGCTATCGCTAGAAAAGACACGATTTCCAGGACACACTCCTAGCGGACTGCGATGAGAGCCGTCGTGCAGCGCGTCAGCCGGGCCCGGGTCAGGGTGGGTGATGAGATCGTAGGCGAGATCGGCCCGGGATACGCCGTCCTCCTGGGCGTGCACGTTGACGATACGGACACCGAGGCCGCCGCCCTGGCCGAAAAGGTCGCCCACCTGCGCATCTTCGGCGACGAGGCGGGCAAGTTGAACCGATCCATCCTCGACGTCGGGGGTGCGGTGCTCTCTGTCTCCCAGTTCACCCTCTATGGGAACACCGAGAAAGGGCGGCGTCCGAGCTTCATCGCAGCCGCCGCTCCGGAACGGGCAGAGGCGCTCTATCAGGTGTTCAACGAGCGCCTGCGGAGCCTGGGCGTCCCCGTCGCCACAGGCCGCTTCCGGGCCGTCATGTCCGTCGAGATCCACAACGACGGGCCAGTGACGATGATCCTCGAGCAGCCGCCTACTCCACCTCGAAGGTGAGGTCAGGCAGCGGGGGCGTTGCGCCCGCCCCGCGCGCCAGCAGTCCCACCATCGCCAGGATCGCGACGACCACACCCTGCCGCATGATGCGAACCTCCCGCCCCGCGGTCTCCCTGCCCAACAACGGTACTTACCCACCGAAGGTTCTCTCTAACGGTCGGCCACGAGATTGACAGTCCTCCGACCGGTGTTATACTGCGGCTACAGGCGATGACGAGGCCGAGTAGGCCGCCATCGGTCGCCGAGAGAGGGGAGGGCCCGGTGTGAACCTCCCCCGACCGACCGGCTGAACACCTCCTCGGAGCCGCCGCCCGAACCATCACGTAGGGTTGGCCGGATTCTCCCCGTAAAGGAGACAGAAGCCGTCTCGCGGCACGACACGTGCCGCGAGGAACTTGGGTGGAACCGCGGGTGCGCCCGTCCCAGACGTGGGGTCGGGCGCGTTTCGTTTGAGGAGGCTTCCGGCATGGCCCGGATCACCGTCACGCTGCCGAACGGCAGCCGCAAGCAGTACGAGCAAGGCGTGAGCCTGGCGCAGGTCGCCGCCGAGGCCGGCGTGCGTGATGCGCTCGTGGCCAAGGTGAACGGGGAAGTGCGTGACCTGGCCGCCCGCCTCGACGGGGACGCGCAGGTGGAGCTGCTCACCTTCGATCAGCCGGAGGGCCGCGAGGTCTACTGGCACTCCTCCGCCCACCTGATGGCCCAGGCCGTCAAAGAGCTCTTCCCCGAGGCCAGGCTGGCCATCGGGCCGCCCATTGAGCAGGGGTTCTACTACGACATCGACATCGGCCGGCCGTTTCTGCCGGAGGACCTGGAGCGCATCGAGGCGCGGATGCGGGCGCTGGCGGCGAAGGACCAGCCGATCGAGCGGGTAGAGATTCCCCGCGACGAGGCGCTGCGCATGTACGAGCAGATGGGCGAGACGTACAAGGTGGAGATGCTGCGCCAGGACATCCCCGACGCCCGGGTGTCCTTCTACCGCCAGGACGGCTTCATCGACATGTGCCGGGGCCCGCACCTGCCCCGCACGGGTCTGATCAAGGCGATCAAGCTGCTGAGCACGAGCGGGGCGTACTGGCGGGGGGACGAGCACCGGGAGATGCTCTCCCGCATCTACGGGATTACCTTCCCGCGCCAGGAGCAGCTTGAGGAGCACCTGCACATGCTCGAGGAGGCCAAGCGGCGTGACCACCGCCGGCTCGGCCGGGACCTCAAGCTCTTCGCCTTCGCGGAGGAGGTGGGGCAGGGGCTGCCGTTGTGGCTCCCGCGGGGCGCGACGGTCCGGCGCATCCTTGAGAACTACATCGTGGAGAAGGAGTTGCAGCACGGCTACCAGCACGTCTTCGCGCCCGATCTGGCCTCCTCGACGCTGTACAAGATCTCCGGGCACTGGGAGCACTTCCGCGAGAACATGTATCCGCCGATGGAGATCGATCACGACGAGCTCGTGCTCAAACCGATGAACTGTCCGCACCACATCATGATCTACAAGCAGGAGCAGCGCTCCTATCGCGACCTGCCGGTGCGGATCGCCGAGCTGGGGCGGATGTACCGGTACGAGCGCTCGGGGACGCTCACGGGACTGCACCGCGTGCGCTCGATGACGCTCAACGACGCGCACATCTTCTGCCGCCCCGATCAGATCAAGGCGGAGTTCGCCAGCGTGGTGCGGCTCATCCAGGAGGTCTACCGCGACCTGAAGATCACGGACTACAAGAACAACCTTTCGCTGCACACGCCGGGCGACACCGTGAACTTCTTCCCGGACGAGCACCTGTGGGCGATGGCGGAGCGGATGCTGCGCGAGGTGCTGGACGACCTGCGGCTGGCCTATACGCCGGTCGTCGGCGACGCCGCGTTCTACGGGCCGAAGCTGGACGTGCTGATCCGGACGGCCATCGGGAAGGAAGAGGCGCTCTCCACGGTGCAGCTCGACTTCCTGCTGCCGCAGCGGTTTGGGCTCGAGTACATCGGGGAGGACGGCAGGCCCCACACGCCGGTGCTGATCCACCGGGGGATCATCAGTACCCTCGAGCGGATGATGGCGTTCCTCATCGAGTACTATGCGGGAGACTTCCCGGTGTGGCTGGCCCCGGAGCAGGCGCGGCTCCTGCCCGTCGCCGAGCGCCATGTGGAGTACGCGCGGAAGGTGCGCGAGCAGCTTGCCGCGCGGGGGCTTCGGGTCGAGGTGGACGGGAGCAACGAACGGGTGAGCTACAAAGTCCGCCGGGGCGAGCTCGAGCACGTGCCGTACATGCTGGTCGTCGGTGACAAGGAAGCGGCCGGCGGCCAGGTGTCGGTTCGGAGCCGGGCCGCCGGCGACCTCGGCCCAATGCCGCTCGAGCAATTCATCGCGCGGATCACCGATCAGGTCGCCGCCAAGGCCTGATCGCTTCAGTCCACCTGAGGGATGGTGAGGCTGCGGTCCCCCCGCCACAGTAAGGCGGGGGGACCGCGGTGTTTCGTCCGATCGTCTGGATCGCGTTCGCCTTGGCCGCCGGCATCGCCGTCGCGCGGGTGGCCGGGCTGGCCATCGACGCCTGGCTGATTGCGGGCGCAGGGGCGCTTGCGGCGGCCAGCGCCCTCCTCCTGCTGCGCCGGGCGGCGCTCATCCCCCTGCTCGGCGCCGTCCTGTGCGCGGGCGCGGCGCTCTACCTCCACGAAACGCGCCCACCCAGGCACGATCCCTTCGTCGATCTGGACGGCCGCCGCGTCGTGCTCACCGGGATCGTCGTCCAGCCCCCGCAACGCCGTTCGGGCCGCACCCACGTCGTCGTCGCGGCGCACGAGCTCCGCACACGCGGCGGGGTGCAGCGGGTCGCGGGCCGTGTCCTGGTCAGCGTCAGGGGCGCTCCCGAGCTGCGCTACGGAGATCTGATCCGCGCCGGCGGACGGTTGCTGCGGCCGCCGGCCGCGGGCAATCCCGGAGAGGTGTCGTACCGCGACCACCTCACCGCCCAGGGGATTCGCTCGACGCTCTCTTTGCGGCGGAGCGACACCGTGCGCCTCCTCGAGCGGGGTCGGGGCCACCGCACGCTCGCGGCGATCTTCGCCCTGCGTGAGCGCGTCGCCGCCGCCTTCGCCGCGGGTCTCCCCGGTCTGCGCGGCGCGCTCCTCACCAGCCTGCTGCTCGGCGACGACGGAGCCCTGCCGGGCGAGATCACGGAAGCGTTCCGGCGCGCCGGGCTGCTGCACATCCTGGTCGTCTCAGGATCGCAGGTGGGCCTGGTCATGGCCGTCCTGATCTGGCTGGCGCGCCTGCTGCGGGCGCCGCCGCTCGTCGCTTCCGGGACATCCGCGCTGGGCGTCGTGGTCTTCGCCCTGATGGCCGGCTGGGCGCCCTCGGTGGCACGCGCCGCGTTGATGGGCGTGCTCTCCGCGCTGGCCCTTGCCGGCGCGAGAGCGTACGACGTCTTCGCGGCGCTGGCCTTCGCCGCGTTGACCCTGCTGGCGACGTCGCCTCTGCTCCTCTTCGATCCAGGATTCCAGCTGTCGTTCGTGGCGACCTGGGCGCTCGTCTACATCGCTCCGGCGATGCGCCTTCCGGCCGGCCGGATTCCACGGCCCCTCGCCCGACTCGTCGAGGTGACCGTGGCCGCCCAACTCGCGGTCCTGCCGATCCTGGCCTTTCACTTCCAGCAGCTCTCCCTGACGGGTTTCCTGGCCAACCTCCTCGTCGTGCCGATCGTGGCCGTGCTCGTCCCCGGCGGATTCGCCGCGGCCGTGGCCGCCGGTGCCGCGCCGTCGCTGGGCGCGCTCGCGGCGTGGCCGCTCCGTCCGCTGCTGGACGCCGTCGTCGTGCTGGCGCGCTTCTTCGCCGGGCTGCCCGGCGCGGCGGTCCCGGTCTTCCCGCCGGCCTTCATGACGATCGCCGTCTGCTACGCCGGAATGATCGCCCTCGTGGAGTGGCGTCGCGGCCGGCTGGCGATCCGACGGCCATTGGCCCTCACCGTCATGCTGGTCGTCATTGCCCTCACCCTGTGGTCCAGAGTTCTGCCGGCCGCCACAGCCGGCCGGTTCCAGATCACGGCGCTGGACGTGGGCCAGGGCGACGCGATCATCCTGCGCGGCCCGGCTGGAAAGACCGTGCTCATCGACGGGGGCGGGGAGGTCGAGGGACGCCCGACCGGCTACGACGTCGGCGCCAGGCGGGTCGTGCCCGCGCTGCGGCGCCTCCGCGTCCGCACGCTCGATCTGGTCATCCTTTCCCACCCTCACGAAGACCACGTCGGAGGACTCGTTGCCGTCCTGCAGAACTTCAGGGTGGGCTTGGTGCTGGACGCCGGCCTGCCGCATCCTTCGCCGTCGTACGCGCGGTTCCGCGCGCTGGTGCGCGCGCGCGGGATCCCGTACCGGGCGGCCCGGCGCGGGATGCGGATCGATCTCGGGGACGGCGTCCGGCTCGCGGTGCTGCTGCCCCAGGAGCCGCTCATCATCGGATCGGGATCCGATCCGAATCTCAACTCGGTCGTCGTGCGCGCCACCTACCGGCACGTCGGCGCGCTGTTCACGGGGGACATGGAGGCGCTGAACGAATCGCACCTGCTGGACCTGGGGGATGACTTGCGCAGCGTCATCCTCAAGGTCGCGCACCACGGCAGCAATACCTCAACCACCGAGCCCTTCGTGGACGCGGTCCGTCCCGCGATCGCCCTCATCTCCGTCGGCGCGACGAACCCTTTCGGGCATCCCCACCGGCGCACGCTCGAGATCCTCGATGAGTGGGGAGCACAGGTCTACCGGACGGATCGGGACGGCGCGATCCTCATCCAGACCGACGGAGTGCGCATCACGGCGCGCCCGGTGCGCCACTGACGATGGCGGCGCCCCGGGCACACGTCTACCTGCTCCTCGGCGAGGAGGATCTGCTGGCCGACCAGGCCCTCGCCGAATTGCTGGACCGCCTGATCCCGCCCGGAGAGCGCGACCTCAATCTGGACGTCGTGCGCGCCGATGAGATCGCCATCGCCGACCTCGTCACGCTGGTGGACACGCTCCCGTTCTTCGGGCAGCGCCGGGCGGTCGTGGTGAAGGACGCCGATCTTTGGAAGCCCCCGGATCAGGAGCGCCTGGCCAGCTACCTGGACCGCGGCACCCCGCCGGCCGCGCTGATCCTCGTCGCCAGGCAACTCGATCGCCGACGCAGGCTCTACACGACGGTCCGCCGCCTGGGCGAGATCCAGGAGTTCCCGCGGCTCACGCTGCGCCAGTTACCGGCCTGGGTCACGGAGCGGGTGCGCCGGGAGGGCCGGCGGATCGACCCGGATGCGGTGGACGCCCTGATCGCTCTGGCCGGGCCGGGACTGCGGCAGCTGTCCCTGGAGCTGGAGAAGCTCTTCGCCTACGTCGAGAGCCTGGACCGGATCACCCGCCGCGACGTCGAAGCCGCGGTCAGCCGGACATCGGAGCGCACGATCTTCATGCTGGTCGATGCGATCGGTGCCCGCCAGCCCGGTGAAGCCCTGCGCGCACTGGCCGACATCCTCCACGAGGAGGCGCCGCCCTACGTCCTGTTCATGGTGGCACGACACTTCCGCCTGCTGATGCGGGCCAGCCTCCTGCGGGCGCGAAAACGCCCGGTGGGAGCGATCCAGGAGGCATTGGGCGTGCCGCCGTACGTGGCGCGCAAGATGATGGCGCAGGCCGAGGCCTTCCCGCCCTCAGCGTTCCCGGCCATCTTCGCCCGTCTGCACGAAGCGGACCGCGCGATCAAAAGCGCGGGCCATCCGCGGCTTGCGCTGGAGACGCTGATCGCGACGCTGTGCCAGCCGCTGCCGCAGGCCGCGGGAGGGCGATCCTGACCGGTCAGGCGCCGGACGTGCGGCGGAAGCGCGCGATGAGCCGCGACTTCCGGCGCGCCGCGGTGTTCTTGTGGATGATCCCGGCGCCCGCGGCCTTGTCCAGCGCCGCCACGGCCCGGGCCAGCGCCTCCGGTGTGGTGGCGGCTTTGGCCAGCGTGCGGAGGCGCGACGTCACCGTCTGGTTTTGCCGCTGCCGCTTTGCCGCCTGGCGCTTGTGCTTCAGTCCTGACCTCGAACGCCTGGCCACCGCGAGCCTCCTGGGATGATGAACGGGAAACCGGAGGCTATCCTAACACAGCAGGCCCCGGGGGACAAGGAAGCCCGCGGCTCGGGTCCCACCCTCGCCCGCGCCGCGACGCTCATGGCGGCCGCCACGGTGGCCAGCCGGGTGCTCGGCCTGGTCCGCGAGATCGTCGCCGCCGCGCTGTTCGGCGCCACGAACGCCAAAGCGGCGTACGTCATCGCCTACTACGTGCCGTTCTTCGTCCAGCGGCTGCTGCTCGGGGGGACGCTGAGCATCGTCTTCATCCCGACGATCAGCCGCTACCTGGCCCGGGGCGAACACGCCGAAGCGCGCGCCGTGTCGGCGAACCTGCTCACCCTCGTCCTCTTCATTGGCCTGGCCATGGCCGCGGTCGGTCAACTCGTCGCCCCGCTGCTCGTCCCGCTCGCCGCGCCCGGCTTCGCCGCCTCGCCGGGGCTCGTGGGGCTGGCCGTGTCCCTCACGCGCATCATCTTCGTCGCCATGCTCTTCCTGGCGCTCTCCGTCTACGTGACGGGCTTCCTCCAGGCGCACCAGCAGTTCACGGTGCCCGCTCTGGCCCCGCTCGTCTTCAACGTGGTGATCATCGCCGGGACACTCCTCCTCGGCGTCCGGTACGGGATCACCGGCCTGGCCGTGAGCTGGATCCTCGGCACCGCGGCGCAGTACCTGGTACAGTTGCCCGCGGCCTGGCGGCTCGGGCTGCGGTTCGGGCGGCCCGACCTGCGACACCCGGCGGTGGCGGACCTGGGGCGTCTGGCCGTGCCGGCGATGCTCGGGCTGGCGATTGTCGAGATCAATGCGTATGTTGGGAGATTCTTCGCCTCATTTGTCCCCGCCACGGCGACGGCAAACGCCGTGGCGGTGCTCGACTACGCCTACGAGGTCATCCAGGCGCCGGCGGGAATCTTCGCCATCTCCATCGCCACCGCCATCTTCCCCCTCCTGGCAGCCCACGCCGCGGTAGAGGCCCGGGGCGAATTACGGGCCGCCGCGATGCTCGCGTTGCGCATGCTGCTCGCCATCATCCTGCCCGTCGCCGCCTTTGCCGTTGCCCTGAGCGAGCCGCTGATCCGGCTGCTCTTCGAACGCGGCCTGTTCACCGGGGCGGCGACACGCGCCGTGGCCGATGCGACCGCCGCCTACGCGCTCGGACTGCCGGCGATCGCCGCCTCCTATGTGGTCACCCGCGCCTACTACGCGCTGCACGACATGGCGACGCCGGTGCGGGTCGGGGTGTGGATGATCGGATTGAACGCGCTCCTGGACTACGTCCTGATGCGGCTGTGGGGCGCGACCGGTATCGCCGTGGCCACCTCGCTGGTGGCCACGGCCAACGTCGCCACGCTGCTCGTGCTGCTGCGCCGGCGCCTGGGGAGCGTGGAGGGGAGAACGCTTGCCTCGACCGCGGCGCGGGGCACGCTGGCCGCGGCGATCAGCGCCGGGGTCATGGTCGCCGCCTCCCGGGCCGTGCCTCCCAGCGCGGCACTGCAGCTGCTGGCCGGAGGGGTCGCGGGAGCGGCCATCTACCTGCTGCTCTCGCGGATGCTGGGCGTCGGCGAACTCGACGCCGCCTGGGGCATGGTACGGAGGAAAAGCCGGGTGCGTTGACACTGCAAAAAGCCGGATGGTATCGTATCGGCGAGGCCGTTTAGCACTCGGCGTATCAGAGTGCTAAGAGGTGGATCTGTGCTGGATCTCGACGCGCGCAAGCAGGAGATCCTCAAGGCGGTGATCCAGGCCTACGTCAGCGAGGCCGAGCCCGTGGGGTCGGAGCGCGTCGCCCAGCGCCTCCGCGCCCGGGTCAGTCCGGCCACGGTGCGCAACGAGATGGCGGCGCTCGAGGACCTGGGCATCCTCACCCACCCGCACACCTCGGCCGGCCGCATCCCCACCGACCTCGGCTACCGCCTGTACGTGGAGATGCTGCGGCAGACCCCGCCCACGCCGCAGGAACGCACGCGCCTGCGCCGCCTCCTGGCCGACCACGAGGAGCGGGAGACCCTCGCCGGCGGCATGGCGCGCGCCCTGGCCGCGGTCACGGAGTACGCGGCGCTGGTCAGCGCGCCCTCGCCCGATCGCCAGCAGTTTAAACACCTGCACCTCATCCCACTCGGCGCGACCGAAGTCATGGCCGTCATCGTCACCGACGCCGGGACGACCACGGGCCGCGCCTTCGACGTGCGCGAGGCGCTGGAACCGGAAGACCTGGACCGGCTCTCCCGGCTGATCAGCCAGCGCCTGCAGGGCTACGAACTGCGCGAGATCACCGGGGGCCTGCTGGCACGTATGGTGGACGAGGCGACCTGGCAGCAGCGGATCCTTGAGTACCTGCTGCAGTGGATCCAGGCTTGCCGCCCCGTCGGCGCAGAGCGACGCGTCTACATCGAGGGCGCGGCCAACATCCTCAAGCAGCCGGAGTTCCGCGACGCCCGCGCCGCGGAGCCGGTGCTCTCCGCCCTGGAGGATGAGGACGTCGTCGCCGACCTGCTGCGGTCGGCGCCGGACCGCGAGGTCTGGGTCATCATCGGGACGGAGCACCGCCGCGAGGAGCTGCGCGGGACCAGTGTGGTCGCCGCTCCCTACCGCATCGGCGACCGCGCGATGGGAGCGCTCGGCATCGTCGGCCCGACCCGCATGCAGTACGGCCGGATCATCTCGCTCGTGCGCTATCTGGCGGGGAGCGTCGGCGAGCTCCTCAGCGAGTCGTCCTGACCGATGCGCGACTACTACACCGTCCTGGGCGTCGACCGCGACGCCACGCAGGATGAGATCAAACAGGCCTTCCGCCGTCTGGCCCGAGAGTATCACCCCGATGTGAAGAAAGACGATCCGCAGGCCGGCGATCGCTTCAAGGAGATCAACGAAGCGTACCAGGTGCTGGGCGATCCCGAGCGCCGCGCCCACTACGATCGGTTCGGCACCGCCCCCTCGTCGGGTACCGATCTGCGAGACGCCGGCTTCGGGCCATTCGAGGACATCTTCGACATGTTCTTCGGGCGGCGCGAGCGCGCAGCCCCAGACGCGCCGGAGCGGGGCGCCGATCTGCGCTACGACCTGGAACTCACCCTGGAAGAGGCCGCCGCCGGGGTGGAGAAGACGATCGAGCTCACGCGGCTCGATACCTGCCCGAGCTGTTTCGGCACGGGCGCGGAGCGCGGCTCAGCCCCGGAGACCTGCGACACCTGCCGCGGCTCGGGCGAGGTCCGCTACGCCCAGCGCACGGTCTTCGGGTCATTCACGCAGGTCACGACCTGCCCGAGCTGCGGCGGGACCGGGAAGATCATCCGCAGGCCCTGCAAGACCTGCCGCGGCAGCGGCCGGGCGGAGATCCCGCGCACGCTGTCGGTGAGGATTCCCCCGGGCGTGGACGCCGGGATGCGCCTCCGCATGAGCGGCGAGGGGGAGAGCGGCGCCCGCGGCGGCCCACGCGGCGACCTCTACGTCTTCGTCCATCTGCGGCCGCATCCGGTGTTCGAGCGCCGCGGCCGGGATCTCTACACGTCCTTTCAGATCTCGATCACCCAGGCGGCGCTCGGCGACGAAGTGCAGCTCCCTACACTGGAAGGGCCGGTCGCGCATCAGATCCCCGCGGGCGCGCAGCCCGGCGCCGTCCTCACGCTGAAGGGAAAGGGGATGCCGGATCCGCGCGGCGGCCGCGGCGATCTCCATGTGCGGCTGGACGTCCGTGTGCCGACCGATCTCAGCGCGGAGGAACGCCTGGCCCTGCTGCACTTCGCCAGGCTCCGCGGTGAGCAAGTCAAGCCCCAGCGCAAGAAGCTCTCCAGTAAGGTGAAAGACCTCCTCCAGTGAAGTGGCTCGAGATCACGATCACCACGGCGCCGCCGGCGGTGGAGGCGATCGCCGATCTGCTGCTGGCCTGCCGCAGCGGAGGGGTGGCCGAGGAGGCCGCGCCGTCGGGGCGGGTCAGACTCCGCGCCTACGTGCCGACGGGGCCGGCGATGAAGGCTACCCTCCACGCCGTCCGGGACCTGCTCCGGCGGCTGCCGGAGTTCGGTCTCGACGCGGGCCCCGCGACCGTGGAGACGACAGAGATCGACGACGAAGGATGGGCGCACGCCTGGAAGGATCACTTCCGGCCGTTTGCCGTGGGACGGCTGTGGATCACGCCGACCTGGGATCGCCGCCCGCCCCCGGAGGACGGCGTCGTGATCGAGCTCGACCCGGGGATGGCCTTCGGGAGCGGTCTACATCCCTCGACCCAGATGTGCCTTCAGGTCCTGGACAGCCTCTGTCGGGATGGGAGCTCTGGTCTGGTCGGCACGGTGTTTGACATCGGGACGGGCTCGGGCATCCTCGCGATCGCGGCGGCCAGGCTCGGCGCGTCGCGTGTCCTCGCACGGGACAACGATCCGACCTCCGTGGAGGTGGCGCGGCGCAACGTTGCCCATAATCGCGTGGCCGACCGTGTCACCGTGGAGGAAGGCGATCTGCTGGCCGGCGTCGAGGAGAGGGCGCAGCTCATCCTGGCCAATCTGACCGCGGAACTGCATCTGGTGTTCCTGCCGCAGGCGCGGCTGCATCTCCTCGCCCCGGGCCGCCTGGCCGCCTCCGGGATCGTGGCTGAGCGCGTGCCCGTGGTGGAGGCTGCCGCCCGCGCCGCCGGGTTCGCCGTCCTGCAGACGCTGCGCAGCGGCGAGTGGCGGTGTCTGGTGCTTGCGCCGACCCCCGCCGCCGGTCCCGTTCGATGAGGCGGTTCGTGGCGCCTGCGGGGGCGATCGCCGGTGGGCGAGTCACCCTGGGTGGGAGCGAGGCTCACCACCTGGCCGTCGTGCTCCGGCTTCGGGCCGGCGACCGCGTGCTGGTCGTCGACGGCTCCGGCCTGGAGCACATCGTCCGGCTCACCGACGTCGCACCGGACGCCGTCACCGGCGAGGTCCTGCAGACAACCGCCGGCACGACGCCGCCGCTGGACCTCATCCTGGTCCAGGGCGTGCCCAGGGGCGCGAAGATGGACGAGATCGTGCGGATGGGGACGGAACTCGGCGTCGGTACCTTCATCCCGGCCCTCACCGTCCGGTCCGTCGCGCAGAGCCGCGGCCGCGCCTCGCGGTGGCGGCGCATCGCCGCCGAGGCCGCGAAGCAGTGCCGTCGCGCCGATCTCCCCGAGGTGAGTGATCCCGTCTCTTTCCAGACCGCCCTGGACATGGTCGGGGGAGCGGATCTCATTCTCCTGCTGTGGGAAGGCGAGCGGGTGCAGACACTGGCCAGCGCCCTCCATGATGCCGCGCCCCGTCGGGTGGCCCTGCTCGTGGGGCCTGAAGGCGGATTTGACCAGGCTGAGGTGCGCCAGGCAATCAATCGCGGCGCGATCCCCGTCACCCTCGGGCAGTTGATACTGCGCACTGAGACCGCGGGGATCGCGGCCGCGGCCATGGTACTTTACGAACTCACCCTGCGGCGTATATAATTCCGCGAGAAGTCGCCTCGCAGGTCGCGACCATTAACGGTACCCCGGGAGGGACCATGGCGCGCACGGAAGGCCTGTCCTCGCACGGAGCCCGGAGCCGGGGGCTCCACTTTTCATGACGGCCCATCTCGTCCTCGAAGACGGCGCCGTCTTCCGCGGCGTTCGCATCGGACGGGCGGCGGACGCCTCGGGCGAGGTCGTGTTCACCACGAGCATGACCGGCTACCAGGAAGTCCTGAGCGACCCGAGCTACCGCGGTCAGATCGTCGCCATGGCGTATCCCCTGATCGGCAACTACGGGTTCAGCGCATCGGCCTGGGAGGCGCCCGGACCGCACGTGGCGGGGTTCATCGTCCGCGAGAGCTTCGGGGACCTGGATGCCTTCCTGCGCGAGCACGGTGTCAGCGGGCTCGCCGAGGTGGACACGCGGCGCCTGGTGCGCCATCTGCGGACATCTGGTCTGCGGCGTGGCGTGATTGTGACTGAGCCAGATGCCGATGCGGTGCGCCACGCCGCAGCAGTCGTTCCTCTTGGAGAGCGAAACCTCGTCGCCGAGGTCTCCTGCAGAGGAGTGCAGGTTCTCCCCGGACCCGGCCCGCGGATTGCGATCGTCGACTGCGGGGTGAAGGCGGGCATCATCAATGCGCTGCGGCGTCGGGGCGCCGAGATCGTGCTGCTCCCCTACGATGTCGAGGCGGCGGCGCTCTCTGAGGTGCAGCCCGCCGGCGTGGTGGTCTCCAACGGCCCCGGCGATCCGGCGGTGCTCTCGACGACGATCAGGACCGTGGCCGACCTGCTCGGCCGCTACCCCCTGATGGGGATCTGCCTCGGGCACCAGCTGCTGGCCCTGGCCGTGGGCGGGCGCACCTACAAGATGAAGTTCGGCCACCGCGGCAGCAATCAGACGGTGCAGGAGATCCGATCCGGGCGCGTCATGATCACGACGCAGAACCACGGCTACGCCGTCGACCCGGACCTCCCCGACGCGGTCGAGGTCACGCACACAAATCTGAACGACGGCACCGTGGAGGGGCTGCGCCACCGGTCCCTGCCGGCGTTCTCCGTGCAGTTCCACCCGGAGGGCCGCCCCGGACCCGGTGACGCCGACGGGCTGTACGACCGCTTCCTGGAGATGGTGGCGGAGGGTCGCCATGCCGGCGCGCGCTGACCTGCGCAAGGTGCTCGTGATCGGCTCCGGTCCGATCGTCATCGGCCAGGCCGCGGAGTTCGACTACTCGGGCACCCAGGCGTGCCGCGCTCTCTCCGAGGAAGGGATCGAGGTCGTCCTCGTCAACAGCAACCCGGCGACGATCATGACCGACGTGGAGACGGCCGACCGCGTCTACGTGGAGCCGCTGCTTCCCGAGTTCGTGACCAGAATCCTGGAGCGGGAGCGGCCGGACGGGCTGCTGGCCACGCTCGGCGGCCAGACCGGGCTCAACCTCGCCCTGGCGCTCTTCGAGCAGGGCGTGCTCGCGCGTCTGGGAGTGGAACTCCTGGGAACGCCGATTGAAGCCATCCGAGATGCTGAGGACCGCGAGCGGTTCCGGAGGGCGATGCGGCGAGTAGGGCAACCGGTGCCGGAGAGTCGCAGCGCCACGACCGCCGCCGGAGCCCTGGAGGCCGCTGCCGCGATCGGCTATCCGGTCGTGGCGCGACCGGCCTTCACCCTGGGCGGAACCGGCGGCGGCACGGCGGCGGACGAGGGCGAGCTGGCGGAGGTGGCGCGCCGCGGCCTGGCCAGCAGCCCCATCCGGCAGATCCTCGTCGAGCGGTACCTGGGCGGCTGGAAGGAGGTCGAGTACGAGGTGATGTGCGACGCCGCGGGCACCGCGATCACCGTCTGCAACATGGAGAACGTGGACCCGATGGGCGTGCACACCGGGGACAGCATCGTCGTGGCGCCGTCCCAGACGCTGAGCGACACCGACTACCAGCGGCTGCGCACCGCGGCGCTGCGGATCATCTCGGGGCTCCGCATCGCCGGCGGCTGCAACATTCAGTTCGCCCTGGACCCGCGCGGCGGGCGGTACTACGTCATCGAGGTGAACCCGCGGGTCTCGCGCTCCTCAGCCCTGGCCAGCAAGGCCACCGGCTATCCGATCGCGCGGGTGGCGGCGAAGATCGCCGTCGGCCTGCGGCTCGAGGAGATCCCCAACCGCGTCACCGGCGCCACCGTGGCGGCCTTTGAGCCCACGCTCGACTACGTCGTGGTGAAGATCCCGCGCTGGCCGTTCGACAAGTTTCAGAGCGCCGACAGGCGGCTGGGCACGCAGATGAAGGCCACGGGCGAGGTGATGGCGATCGGCCGCACCTTCCCCGAGGCGCTCCTCAAGGCGCTGCGCTCGCTCGACCTCCCCGCGCAGGGACTGTTCCATCCGGAGCGCGCCGGGTGGACCGCGGCCGAGCTGGAACGACTGATCGCCGAACCGAGCGATCTGCGTCTCTTTGCCCTGGCGGAGGGTCTGCGGCGGGGGATGGAGATTGCGGACGCCGCCGCGCGCGCTCAGATCGACCCGTACTTCGTGACCAAGATCGCGGAGATCGCCGCCGCGGAGCGCCTGCTGGCAGAGGGGCGAGGATCGTTGCGTGATGCCAAGCGGCTGGGCCTGCCCGACGCGGCGATCGCCGCGATCACGGGCGAGCGCGAGGACGAGGTCCGCGCCCGCCGGCGGGCCGAGGGGCTGCAGCCGGTGTTCAAGGTCGTCGATACGTGTGCCGGTGAATTCCCCGCGCGGACGCCGTACTTCTACTCGACGTATGAAGAGGAAGACGAGGTCCCGTCGTCCGCGCGGGCGCGGGTGGTCGTCCTGGGTTCCGGCCCCATCCGCATCGGGCAGGGGATCGAGTTCGACTACTCCACGGTGCACGCCGTGAAGGCGCTGCGCGAGGCCGGCTACGAGGCGGTGATCATCAACAACAACCCGGAGACGGTGAGCACGGACTTCGACATCTCCGATCGCCTGTACTTCGAGCCGCTGACGTTGGAGGACGTCCTGCACGTCGTGGAACGGGAGCGGCCGCTGGGCGTCCTGGTGCAGTTCGGGGGCCAGACCGCGATCAACCTCGCCGCCCCGCTGGCAGCCGCCGGCGTGCCGGTCCTCGGGACGCCGGTCGAGGCGCTGGACATCTCGGAGGACCGCGAGAAGTTCTATGCCCTCCTCGCGCACCTTGGCGTCCCCTGTCCGGAAGGCGGAGCGATCACCTCGCTGGATGAAGCCGGAGCCCTGATTGCCCGGCTTCGCCCGCCGGTCCTCGTGCGGCCGTCCTACGTGCTGGGCGGGAGGGGGATGGAGGTGGCGGCGACGGAGGACGAGGCGATCGCCGCCGCCTCTGCCGCGCTCCGCGCCGCGCCGGGCCGACCGGTGCTCATCGACCGCTACGTCTGTGGACTCGAGATCGAGATCGACGCCATCTCGGACGGGCCCGCCGTCCTCGTGCCGGGGATCATGGAGCACGTCGAGCGGGCCGGCGTCCACTCGGGCGACAGCATCGCGATCTTCCCGGCCCGCTCCCTGCCCGAGGCGGTGGAGGAGCGGGCGGTGGAGATCGCCGCGCTGCTGGCCCGAACGCTCCGCGTCCGAGGCTTCCTCAACATCCAGTACGTCTATGACGGGGATCGGCTGTACGTCCTGGAGGCCAACCTCCGCAGCAGCCGCACCGTGCCCTTCGTCAGCAAGGCGGTCGGGATGCCGCTGGTGCAGATCGCGACCCGGGTGATGCTGGGCGATGCCCTGGCCGACCTCGGTTTCTCCGGGACCCACCGTCTGGCGCCGCCCCCGCGCGTCGCGGTCAAGGCCCCCGTCTTCTCGATGGAGAAGCTCTGGCGCGCGGAGGCCGCGGTGGGACCGGAGATGAAGTCCACGGGGGAGGTGATGGGGATCGACGCCGACCCCGGCGTCGCGATGCTGAAGGCGATCACCGCATCCGGTGTCACCGTCCGGGAGCGCGCCGTGCTCGCCTCGATCGCCGACCGCGACAAGCGCGAGGCCCCTGCGGTCCTGGCGGCGTTTGCCCGGGCGGGCTTTCGGCTAGTGGCCACGCCCGACACCGCCGCGGTGCTGCGCGCGGCGGGACTGGAGGTCAGCACCGTCTCCCCGCAGGAGGCCTTCTCCAGCATCCCGATCGGCCTCGTCGTGAACACGCCGACGCGTGGCGGCGATCCCACCCGGGACGGCTTCCAGCTGCGCCGCCGCGCCCTGGAGCGGCGCATCCCCTGCCTGACCTCGCTGGACACGGCGCGCGCCGTGGCGCAGGTGCTGCAGCGCGGCCCCGACCGGATCTCCGTCGAACCCCTGGCCGGCGCGCCGCTCGAGTGAGACGATGACGCCTGAGGACGCCTCTGCCCTGGCGGCGATCCAGGAGCGCAGTTACGCCCACGTCAGCACCTCGCGTCCCGACGGGCGCCCGCAGGCCACCCCCGTGGCGTGCGTCGCTGGTCGTGATCGAAGGAGAAGGTGACGCCGATCGGGCCGTGATGACCGAAGGCCCGGTCGTGCTGCACGATCTCCAGGCCCGGCCGTCGCGGCTCGAGGCGTTCCTCAGGGGGTGGCGCGAAAAGCATGGCGGCTCCGGTGCGCTCGATTGGGCGGCCGCCCTGATCGAACTCCGGCCCGCGCGCCTCTTCTCGTCCGACGCCGCGCGCGGCTGATCCGCCGGACCGCCCACCTCAACGCTTGCATCTTTATCCACAATCTTGGTATGATTATGCGTACTTTCTCTTCCCCGGGAGATGGGCGTGGCGGTCAAAGTCAGCGTCATCGGGGCGTCCGGGTACGGCGGCGGCGAAGTCGTGCGCCTGCTGGCCGGCCATCCGGAGGTGGAGCTCATCCACCTCAGCGCGGAGTCGCGCGCCGGAGAGGCGATGGCCGACCTCTACCCGAACCTGCGCGGGTTCACCGGCGGGGTCACCGTAGCCACGGACCCGGAGCGCATCGGACGGGACTCCGATGTCGTCTTCATCGCGTTGCCCAACGGCAAAGCCATGGAGATGGCGCCGGCGATCGCCCCGCAGGCCCGGATCGTCGACCTGGGCGCGGACTTCCGCTTCCGCAACCCGTCGGTCTACGAGCGATGGTACACGCAGGCCCACGCCTGCCCGCAGCTTCTGGACGAGGCGGCCTACGGCCTGACCGAATTCCGCCGCGCCGAGATCCGCCGCGCCAGGATCGTCGGCAACCCCGGGTGCTATCCGACGGCGGCGCTGCTCGCCGTGCTGCCGCTGGTGCAGTCGGGCCGCGTGCTGTCCTCGGGGATCATCCTCGACGCGAAGTCCGGGGTCTCCGGGGCGGGGCGGTCTCCGACGCCGGGCACGCACTTCTCCGAGGTCAACGAGAACGTCGCGCCCTACAACGTCGCCTCCCACCGCCATACGCCGGAGATCGAGCAGGAGCTCTCGCTCCTCACCGGGCGGTCGGTCGCCGTCACATTCACGCCGCACCTGATCCCGATGACCCGGGGGATCCTCGTCACCGCCTATCTGCGCGTCCAGGACGGGCTGACCACCGAGCAGGCAACGGCGATCCTGCAGGAAGCGTACGCCGCCGAGCCGTTCGTGCGTGTGCTCACCGACCGCCTGCCGCAGACCAAGGCGACCAGCGGCAGCAACTTCTGCGACGTGGCGGTCCGGGTCGATGCCCGCACCGGCACGGTCGTGGCCATGGCGGCGCTGGACAACCTGGTCAAGGGCGCAAGCGGGCAGGCCGTCCAGAACATGAACGTGATGCTGGGGTTCCCCGAAGAGCTCGGGCTGCGGACCCCCGGGCTGTATCCATAAGGGAGGAGGGCGCATGGCGACGATGCTCGATCGGGGACAGATCAGGCGGATCGACGGAGGGATCACCGCGCCGAAGGGCTACCGCGCCGCGGGGATCCACTGCGGAATCAAGGCCGAAGCCAGGGACCTGGCCCTGATCGTCTCCGACACGCTGGCCTCCGCCGCCGGGATGTTCACCACGAACCTGGTCAAGGCGGCCCCCGTCCTCCTCAGCCAGGAGAAGATCCAGTCCGGTGCGGCCCAGGCGATCGTCGTCAACAGCGGCAACGCCAACGCCTGCACCGGCGCACAGGGCTGGGCCGACGCCCAGGAGATGGCCCGGCTGACGGCCCAGGCGCTGGGGGTCGCGGAGGAGTTCGTGCTGGTGGCCAGCACCGGGGTGATCGGCATTCCCTTGCCGATGGCGTCGCTGCGCGCGGGCATCGCCCGGCTTCCGGAGGCCCTGAGCAGGGACGGCGCCGCCGCCGCGGAGGCCATCCTCACCACGGACGCGTTTCCGAAGACGTCGGCCGTCTGCCTGGACCTCGGGGGGGCGACCGTCGTCATCGGCGGCATGGCCAAAGGCGCGGGGATGATCCATCCGACCATGGCGACGACCCTGGCCGTCCTCACCACCGACGCCGCCGTACCGGCGCCGCTGCTGCGGGCCGCCCTGCGGCAGGCCGTCGATCAATCCTTCAACGTCATCTCGGTGGACGGCGACACGAGCACCAACGACACCGTCTTCCTCCTGGCCAACGGCCGGGCCGGCGGCGCGCCGCTGACCGAGGACGACGAGGCCTTCGCCCGCTTCACGGAGGCCCTGACCGTCGTGGCTGCCGACCTCGCCAGGATGGTCGTCAGAGACGGCGAGGGCGCGACCAAACTGGTCACCGTCGCGGTGCGGGGCGCGCGGACCCCAAGCGATGCCCGGCGCGTCATGTCCGCGGTCATGACGTCGCCCCTGGTGAAGACCGCGATCTACGGCGGGGAACCCAACTGGGGCCGGATCCTCGCGGCGGCCGGCCGCTCGGGAGCGGCGCTGGTTCCAGATCTGGTGGAGATCGCCATCGCGGGGATCCCGGTGGTGCGGGGAGGCTTGGGTGTGCCCGAGGCGCTGGCGCGCGCCGCGGAGGCGATGGCGCAGTCCGAGTACGAGATCGTCATCGACCTGCACCTCGGCTCGGGCGCGGCCACAGGATGGACCTGCGACCTGAACGAGGGCTACGTGAAGATCAACGCCGGCTATATGACGTGAGGGCTGACCATGACGCTGCTGACCTCTGACGCGGTAGACCTTGGAACCTCGCTGGCCCGGGCCCTGCAGTACGTCAACGCCTGGAAGGGAAAGACCGTTGTCGTGAAGTTCGGAGGGAGCGTCCTGTCCCTCGATGACCGGGGCACGGTCGCCGAGGACCTGGTGCTCCTCAAAGGTGTCGGTGTGAACCCGGTCCTGGTCCACGGCGGCGGTCCTGAGATCACGCGCCTGCTGGAGCGCCTCGGGAAGGAGAGCCGGTTCGTCAACGGACTGCGCGTCACCGACGCGGAGACGATGGAGGTCGTCGAGATGGTCCTGGCCGGCCGGGCCAACAAGGCCCTGGTCTCGATGATCGCCCGCTCCGGGGGCTCGGCCGTGGGCATCAGCGGCAAGGACGGCGGGGTCTTCCAGGCCCGCCAGCTCGATCCCGCGCTGGGGCAGGTCGGCGAGATCGAGACGGTGGACACCGCGCTGATCACCGTGCTCTCCGGTGCCGGCTACCTCCCCGTGGTCGCCTCGATCGCGATCGGTCCGGCCGGCGAGAGCTACAACCTGAACGCGGATACCGCGGCGGGGGCGCTGGCCGCGGCGCTGGGCGCGAGCAAATTCATTCTCCTGACGGACGTGCGCGGCGTCTACACGGGCCGGCCCGATGCCGGCTCGCTGCTCTCGGTGCTGCGGGCCGACGAGGCCGCGCGGCTGATCGCCGAGGGCGTGATCTCGAAGGGGATGATCCCCAAAGTCCAGGCCTGCCTGGACGCCGTGGCGGCCGGGGTGCCCACGGCGCACATCATCAGCGGCTCGCTGCGGCATGCGCTGCTCGTCGAGCTGTTCACGGAAGAGGGTGTGGGGACGATGATCGTCCCCTAGTCGCCAGGGGAGCCGAGGAGTGGATGGACACGAAGACGACGACTGAACTGACAGAGCGCTACCTGATGACCACGTATCGCCGGGCCCCCGTGGCATTCACCTCCGGCCAGGGTGTCTGGCTCACCGACCTCGAAGGCCGGCGCTATCTCGACTTCGTCGCCGGCATCGCCGTCTGCGCGCTGGGCCACAACCATCCCGCGTTGACCGCGGCGATCCAGACCCAGGCGGCGCGCCTGCTACACGTCAGCAACCTCTACCTGATCCCTGAACAGGCCGCCCTCGGTCGGCGGCTTGTCCAGCACACCGGGCTCGACCGCGCCTTCTTCTGCAACAGCGGCGCGGAGGCGAATGAGGCCGCGATCAAGCTGGCGCGGAAGTACTGGCACCGCAAAGGGGTCGGCCGCTTCGAGATCATCGTCGCCGAGCGGTCCTTTCACGGCCGCACGCTGGGTACCCTCGCCGCGACCGCGCAGCCCAAGTACCAGCAGGGGTTCGCGCCGTTGCCGCCGGGCTTCGTGACGGTGCCGTTCAACGACGTCGAGGCGCTGCGCGCGGCGGTGTCGCCCGCGACCGCGGCGATCATGCTCGAGGTCATCCAGGGGGAGGGCGGGTACCACCTGCCCTCCCCGGAGTACCTGCCGATGGTCCGGCGGCTCTGCGACGACCAGGGCGTGCTGCTGATCCTGGATGAGGTCCAGACCGGCCTGGGCCGGACCGGCCGCTGGTTCGCCTGCGAACACTACGGGGTGCGGCCGGACGTGATGACGCTGGCCAAGGGGTTGGGCGGCGGCGTGCCGATCGGCGCGCTGCTGGCAGGGGATGCGGTCGCCGCGGCGTTCCAGCCGGGCGATCACGGCTCGACCTTCGGCGGCAATCCGATGGCAAGTGCCGCCGCCCTTGCGGTGTTGGACACGATCGAGCGTGATGGCCTGGTGGCAAGGGCGGCGGAAGTAGGTGCGTACTTTGTCGGACAGCTGCGCGAGCTGGCCAAGCGGAGCCCCGCGATCACGGATGTACGCGGGCTCGGACTGATGGTGGCCGCTGATCTCAACATCGATGCTGCACAGGTCGTTGGAGCCTGCCGTGATCGCGGGCTGCTTCTTAACGCCGTGCAGCCCACGACGCTGCGCTTCGCCCCGCCGCTCATCGTGACGACATCCGAGGTGGACCGGGCCGTGGAGATTCTGGATGGGGCGCTGGCCGCGGTCGCGCAGCCGGCGACCGCGATCTGAGCAGGGCAATCCAGACGGGAGGCGTGGCCTTCATGCCGAGCGTGAAGAAGGTGGCGCTGGCCTACAGCGGGGGTCTCGACACCTCGGTCATCATTCCGTGGCTCCGCGAACACTACGGGGCGAGGGTCATCGCGGTGGTCGTGGACGTCGGCCAGCCCGAAGACATCCCCGCGATCCGTGAGAAGGCGCTGAGAAGCGGCGCCGAAACCGCCGTCGTCGTGGATGCCAGAGAGGAGTTCGCCTCCGACTACTGTTTCCGGGCGCTACGGGCGAATGCGATCTACGAGGGACAGTACCTCCTCGGCACCGCGCTGGCCCGGCCGGTCATCGCCAAGGCCCAGATCGAGGTGGCGCTGGCCGAGGGCGCGGACGCCGTGGCGCACGGGTGCACCGGGAAGGGCAATGACCAGGTGCGGTTCGAGCTCGCCTACAAAGCCCTCGCCCCCGAGTTGCGCATCATCGCGCCCTGGCGGGAGTGGACCCTGTCCTCACGCGAGGAAGAGATCGAATATGCGGCCGCGCACGGCATCCCGGTGCCGGTCACGCGCGAGAAGCCGTACAGCGTGGATCAGAACCTCTGGCACCGCAGCGCGGAGGCCGGCGTCCTGGAGGACCCCTGGCGCGAGCCGCCCGACGACGTCTACGCCCTGACCACCTCGCCTGCGGAGGCGCCGGATGAGCCGGCCTACGTGGAGATCGCCTTCGAAGAGGGCATCCCCGTGGCCGTGGACGGCCGGGCGATGGGCGCCGCGGTCATCGTGCAGACGTTGAACCGCCTCGGGGGGGCGCACGGGGTGGGGCGCACCGACATGGTGGAGAACCGCCTGGTGGGCATCAAGTGCCGCGGCATCTACGAGACGCCCGGCGGCACGATCCTCGCCGCGGCGCACCGCGACCTGGAGACCATCACCCTCGACCGCGACACGCAGCACCACGCGGCGCTGATCGCCCCGCGCTACGCCGAGCTGGTCTACTATGGCCAGTGGTTCTCGCCGTTGCGCCAGGCGTTCGACGGGTTCCTGGCCGCCGCGCAGCGGACGGTCACCGGCACCGTGCGGATGAAGCTCTTCAAGGGGACCTGCCTGGCGGTAGGGCGGCAGTCGCCGCACACACTGTATCGCCACGAGCTGGCGACCTTCGGGAAGGACGCCATCTACAATCAGAAGGACGCCGAGGGGTTCATCAACCTCTGGGCCCTGCCGTCGCGGGTCTTCGCCGCCACCAACCCGGAGCTCATCCGCAAAGGGTTGCGCCATCCGGTGAGGTAGCCTCTTCATCGTGAGCGCTGACAGGCCGCGCCGGATGTGGGGCGGCCGCTTCGCCGAGCCGCTCGATCCCGATCTCCTCGCGTTCACCTCATCCTTTGGCGTGGACCGGCGCCTGCTGCGGTGGGACGCGCTGGCCAGCATTGCGCATGCGATGGCCCTGGGGGAGGCCGCGGTCATACCCGCCGGAGATGTCCAGGCGCTCGTCGCCGGGCTGCGCAGGGTCATCGCGGATCTTGACGCCGGGCGCCTGGAGATCTCCGGCGAGCATGAAGACGTCCATTCCTTCCTGGAGGCCACCCTCTACGAACGCACCGGGGCACCGGCCGGGCGGCTGCATACCGGGCGGAGCCGCAACGACCAGGTCGCCACGGCATTCCGGTTATGTGTGAAGGAACAGATCGTGGCCCTCGCTACCGAGCTTCACGCGCTCATGACCGCGACGGTCCAGCGCGCCCAAGGCACGGTCGACGACATCCTGCCGGCGTTCACGCATCTGCAGCATGCGCAACCGGTCCGCCTCGCCCATCATCTGCTGGCGTACTTCTGGATGTTCGACCGTGACGTGGACCGGCTGGCCGACGCGCTGCGGCGCGCCGACGCCCTCCCGCTCGGCGCCGCGGCAATCGCCGGCTCCTCCGTTCCGATCGACCGACGGCGCGTCGCGGAGCGGCTCGGCTTCGCCCGCATCACCGAGAACAGCATCGATGCGGTCGGGGATCGCGACTTTGCCGTGGAGGCCGCCGCGGCCGCGGCGCTGGTGTGCATCCACCTGTCCCGGTGGGCCGGGGAGCTCGTGTTATGGTCCACGGAGGAGTTCGGCTTCGTGACGCTGTCCGACCGGGTCGCCGCCGGCAGCAGCATCATGCCGCAGAAGAGGAATCCGGATACGGCCGAGTTGATCAGGGGCCGCGCCGGGCGCGTCCTGGGAGACCTCACCGCGCTGCTGGCGCTGCTTAAGGGGTTGCCCGCCGGGTATCACCTCGATCTGCAGGAGGACAAGCCGGCCACCTTTGACGCCCTCGAGGCGGCGCAGGGTTGCACGCGCGCGCTGCGTCTCTTCCTGGACGGCGTGCGGTTTCGCCGCGAGCGCATGGCCTCCGCCGCGGGGCAGGGCTGGCTGACGGCGACGGAAGCCGCCGACTACCTGGCGCGGCGTGGGATGCCGTTCCGCGAAGCGCACGCGGTGGCGGGCCGCCTTGTGCGTCGGGCGGAGGCGATGGGTGTGCCCCTGTGGGAGTTGCCGCTGGATGCCTATCAGGATATCAGCCCGATGTTTGGAGCCGACGTGCTGAGCGCGGTGACGCTTGAGGCCGCCGTCGAATCCAAGGATGTCCCGGGGGGGACGGCGCGGCGCCGCGTCCTTGAGCAGATGGGATTGGCCGACTCGCGGCTGCGCGAGCTCGAGGCGTGGGTGCGCTCGGCCGGACGCGGGCTCGCCGCGGCGCAGGCGCTCGCCCGGGGGTGACGGGGGTGGCCGTCGTCTCCGCGTCGGCACGCAGCCGGACGATCCGCCGGATTATCCGCGAGGAAGCCATCGCCACCCAACAGGAACTCGTCCGGGCCCTGCGCCGCCGCGGCATCGTCGTCACGCAGGCGACGGTGAGCCGCGACATCCAGCGGTTGGGCCTGGTCAAGGTCCCGGGCCCGCGCGGGGCGCGCTACGCGCTGCCGGCAGCACCGCCGCCGCCGACGATGGATCCGCAGCGGTTCCGCGGAGTGATGGAAGAGTTCGCCCGGGAGGTCACGGTGGCCCTCGGCCTGATCCTGGTGAAGACGGTGCGCGGAGGCGCGGCGCCGGTGGCCCAGGCGATCGACGACATCGGCTGGCCCGACGTGGCCGGCACGGTGGCCGGGGAGGACACTATCATTGTCGTGCCGCGCCGGCGCGGCGTCACGCGGGCCGTGGCGCGCCGACTGCGCGCCTCGCTGCCCGCCCCGCCGTGACGTTCGCGATCGGGGCCGCGGTGGAGCCCGCCGTTCAGGTATAATGGTCAGGACTGCATGAGCGACACACGACCGAAGTGGATCGCTTCGTCGTGGTCGCGTCGGTTCCTGATCGGCGCCGGAACGTTCTTCGCGCTCACGCTCCTCACCGGGGTCCAGTACCTGTGGCCCCGCTCCGATCTCGCCGCCGGTCAGGTCAGCCCACGCGACGTCGAGGCCCCGCGCACCGTCGATTACGTCGACCGTGTGGCCACGGAGGCGTTGCGCCGGCGCGCCGCGCAGGACATCCAGCCGATCTACACCCAGTCGCGGGAGATCAACGCCGGGACGCAGCAGACGGTGGCCCGGACCTTCGCCGCAGTGGCGCGGGCGCGCGCCGAGGCCGGATTGGACCTGACCGCCGGGGCGGCGATCCTGAGCCGGGAAGCTCCGGTGCGGCTGGTCGAGCCCGCGGTGCTGGCCGCCCTGACGCTCGAGCCCGCCCAGCTGGACCTCGCCCGGGAGACCGCAGCCGCTGTGGTCGAGCGGACGATGGCGCAGGGCATCCGCTCCGGCGAACTCCCGCGTGCGCAGGCCGAGGCCAGGGTGTACCTGCGCTCCCTCTCGGTCGCCGGCCGCGCGCTGACGCTGGCCAGCGCGGTCGTTGAAGCGGCGCTGCAGCCCAACCTCATGGTGGATCAGACCGCGACGCAGCTGGCGCGCCGGCGAGCGATGGAAGCCGTAGAGCCGGTGCGGACCCGGGTATTGCGTGGGGAGATCATCGTGCGGCGGGGCGAGGTCGTCACCGAGGCCCACATGGAAAAGCTGGCCGCGGTCGGCCTCGTCTCCGAGCCGTTCTCGTGGCTGCGCTTCGGCGGGATGGCGTTCATCGCACTCCTCCTGCTGTCGGTCAGCTATGCCTACATGCGCCAGTACCAGCCTGAGATCTGGTCCGAGGACCGCCTGCTCCTGGTCTGGAGCCTCGGGGTGGTGCTGACCGTGGCCATGGCCCGGATCATGGTCACGCGCTTCAACCCCTACCTGCTGCCCTCGGCCGCCGGCACGATGCTCATCGCGGTGCTGCTCCGGCCGCGCCTGGCCCTGTACACCGCCGCGTTCCTCAGCCTCCTCGTGGCGATGGTGGCGGGCGGGGATCTGCGGCTCGGCCTGGTGACCTTCGTCGGGGCGACCGTCGGCGTCTACGCCATCAAACGTATCAGTCACCGCACCGACCTGGTGGTCGCAGGGCTGCGCGTGGGCGTGGCGAACGCGCTGGCCGTGACCGCGGTCGGACTGACGGAGCAGCTCCCCTGGTTTCCCCACCTGCTGCGCGACGCGGCGTACGGCCTGGGCAGCGGCGTGCTGGTCGGCGTCATCGCCATCGGGGCGCTGCCCTACCTGGAGAACCTCTTCGGCCTGGTCACGCCGATCAAACTGCTCGAGCTGAGCAATCCGGGCCACCCGCTGCTGCGGCGCCTGCAGGTCGAAGCCCCGGGAACCTATCACCACAGCATCATGGTGGCCAACCTCGCCGAGGCCGCGGCGGAGGCGGTCGGCGCGGACAGTCTCCTGGTGCGCGTCGGCACCTACTATCACGACATCGGGAAAGTCCGGCGCCCGGCCTTCTTCGTGGAGAACCAGGTCGGGATTGAAAACCCGCACGACAAGATGGCACCGAGCCTGTCCGCGCTCACGGTGTTCGCCCACGTCCGCGACGGGCTGGAGTACGCCCGGGAGGCGAAGCTCCCCGTGCCGGTGGCCGCTTTCATCCCCGAGCATCACGGCACGAGCCTGATCGCGTACTTCTACCATCAGGCTGTGGAGCGCGGGGGGGCCGTGGACGAGGACGCCTTCCGCTACGAGGGGCCGAAGCCGCAGAGCCGCGAGACGGCGATCGTGATGCTGGCGGACGCGGTGGAAGGCGCCACCAGAGCGCTGACGCGGCCCACGCCCGACCGGATCGAGCAGGTCGTGCGCCGCATCATCCGCGAGAAGCTGGAGGACGGCCAGCTGGACGAATGCGATCTGACCTTCCGCGACCTCGACCGCATCGCCAGAGCGTTTACGCGTCTGCTCGCCAGCATGTTCCATCCGCGGGTCGAGTACCCCGATCTGGAACGCGACCTCTCCCGCCGCACGGCGAAGCCCGCGGCCGCCCGCTAGGGTGAGGGTGTCCGTGGTCGTCGAGGTCGCCCGGCCGGGGATCCGGGGCGACCGGCTGCGGCGTGTCATTCGCCACACGGTGCGCCGCGAGATGTCGCGCCGCGAACGCATATCTCGCGGCGCCAGTGTCACTGTGGCGCTGGTGACCGACGTGGCGATCCGCCGGCTCAACCGGAAGTTTCTTGGAAGGGACCGCGTGACCGATGTCCTGGCCTTTCCCGGCGATCCTCCACACCTTGGCGACATCGCCATCTCCGTTCCGCGAGCTCGAGTTCAAGCACGGAACGCTGGACACGCTCCTTCCGTAGAGATCGCGCTGCTGGCTGCGCACGGGATCCTGCATCTTCTTGGGTACGACGATCGGGTGCGCAGCCATCGCGCGCACATGTGGCGCAGGCAGGAGGCGCTGCTCGGCGAACTGGGTATCCGGGTGCGGGGATGAGGGAGCGGCCGGCGGGTCTGTGGGCGGGGTTGATCCAGGCCCTGCGCTACGCGGTCAGCGGCCTGCACTACGCTGTGCGGACGCAGCGCACCTTCCGCGTCCAGCTCGTCTGCGCCGCAGTCGTCGCCCTCCTGACGATCTGGCTGCGCCCCGGCGCAGTCGGCACGGCGCTGGTCGCCCTGGCCCTGTTCGGCGTCCTGGCCAGCGAACTCGTGAACACCGGAGTCGAGGCGATTGTCGACCTCCTGGTCGAGCGCAATCACCATGAGCTCGCTCGGCGGGCCAAGGACATCGCCGCGGCGGCCGTCGTCACCGCCATCGTCGGGGCGGTCGTCTCGGGCGCGCTCATCCTGGGCCCGCCGCTGACCGCCCGGCTGGGGGCGGGCCCGCGATGGTCACACACGGTGGCCTGGGCCGGCGTCATCCTCGTCGTCGCCGCGGGAGCGGCCGGGGTGATCAGCCTGCTGCGGCGGCCCGCCCCGGGCGAGGCCAGAGGAGCGGGTCGCCGCGCGTCGTAGTTGCACCGCAGCCGCACTTCGGGGGGTGGGTATCTTGCGGAAAACGGCAGTGTATGCGCTGGCCGTGGCCTTGACCGTGGCCTCGGTCAGTTACGTCGTGTTCGCGCAGCAGCCAGGCGGGCGCCTGGACGCCGTCCGCGCTCGCGGCAGGCTCATCTGCGGGGTGTCCGGGGCCACGCCGGGATTCAGCTATCCTGACCCGGCCTCGGGACGCATGGTCGGCTTCGACGCCGAGTTCTGCCAGGCCGTCGCCGCGTTCATCGACGTTCCCTCGGTGGAGTACGTCAACCTGACGTCCGCCAACCGCATCCCGGCCGTGATGGCGGGCTCGGTGGACGTGGTCTTCCGCACGACCACGCAGACCATCACCCGTGACGACCAGGTCGACTTCGGCCCGGTGACCTTCTTCGACGGGCAGCGGCTGCTGGTGCGGTCCGGCTCCCGCATCCGCGGGCTGGACGACCTCAACGGAGCGCGGGTCTGCGTGCACAGCGGAACGACCAGCGAGCGCAACATCACCGATCAGCTGCGCCAGCGAAACTTCCGCTTCCAGCTGATCACTTTCCAGGAGGCAGCGCAGGCGTTCAACGGCCTGGCCACCGGCCGCTGCGACGTCTTCACCACGGACGCGAGCCAGCTCACAGCCTTCCGCTCCACCGCTCCGAACCCCGCCGACTTCCAGGTCGTCGGGAGGGAGTTCAGCGACGAGCCGCTGGCGCCGATGTACCAGCAGAATGACTCCGCCTGGGCGGACGCGGTCAACTACACGGTGTGGGGAATGGTGCTGGCCGAGGAGCTCGGCATCACCACCGAGATTGCGCGCAACCCGGCTCGATTGAGCCAGCTCACGGGGGCGAACCCCACGGCCAGGGCCCTGGTCGAACTCAAGGGCGGGGCCATCCTCCGCGTGCTGCGGCTGGTCGGCAACTACGGAGAGGTCTACGATCGCTACTTCGGCCCGCGTTCCCGTACCGCGATCACCCGTGAGGGCACGCGCAACGAGCTGGCGGTGAAGGGCGGCGCGATGGCGTCCCGCCCCTTCCGCTAGGTTACGTCGTCGAACGGGGCAGCGTCGTGCGCTGCCCCGTTCGACTTCCCTGTAGTCAACTATCGGTCCTGGATTTCACCTCATGATCTCTCGATCGCACGTCCGCCCCTCGTTCTGGCGGGACGAGCGCGTACTGGCCGCCGCCCTGCAGATCCTGTTCGTCATCCTCGTCGTCGTGCTGGCCTGGGCCACGAGCCAGGCCCTGGCGAGCAGCTTCCGCGCCCACAACATCCGGCTGGACTGGTCGTTCTGGCGGCAGACCGCCGGCTTCGAGCTCAGCGCCCTGACCTGGACGATCGATTTGGAGCGGCTCAGCTTCAAGCGCTACGATCCCGGCGACTCGGCCGGCGAGGCGATGCTGGCCGGGCTGTTCAACACGATGCGCGTTGCGGTGCTCGGGATCGTGCTGGCGATGATCCTCGGCGTGCTCGTCGGGGTGGCGCGCCTCTCGGGAAACTGGCTGGTGAACCGGCTCGCCTTAGGCTACGTGGAGATCCTGCGCAACACCCCGCTGCTGGTGCAGTTGTTCTTCTGGTACTTCGCCGTACTGCTGCAGTTGCCCAACGGGTCGCCCGAGCAGCCGCCGATCCGCCTGTTCGGCGACGCGGTGGTCCTGACCAACTCCGGCTTGGCCTTCGGGGGGACGGTCGTGGAGCGGTTCGGCCGGCTGGTCGTGGACGGCGGCTTCCAGCTTACCCCCGAGTTCGCCGCGCTGGTCCTGGGCCTGGCCGTGTACACCTCGTCCTTCATCGCCGAGATCATCCGCGGCGGGATCCTCACCGTCTCGCGCGGACAGATGGAGGCGGCGCGCAGCCTCGGGTTGTCCTACCGGCAGGGCCTGCGCTACGTCGTGCTCCCCCAGGCCCTGCGCATCGTGATCCCGCCGCTCGGCAACCAGTTCCTCAACCTCACCAAGAACAGCAGTCTGGCCCTGGGCATCGGGTTCGCCGAGTTCCTGACCGCCGCCAATACCGTGAGCAGCCAGTCCTTCCGCTCGCTGGAAGCGTTCACCGTCGTCACCGTGGGCTACCTCATCCTGTCTCTGACCATTTCCGGAACGCTCAATCTCCTTCGGGCGCGGCTCCGGCTGCCGGGGCATCTGTGATGGCCACGCGAGTCGAGGTCCTCCCGCCGCCCGACGAGCGCATCTCCGCCTGGGAGTGGGCTCAGCGCAACCTGTTCGGCGGGATCTGGAACACGCTGCTGACCATCGTCACCGGGACGGCGCTCGTCGCCGCCGTGGTGCGCCTGGCGGGCTGGGCGGCGCGCGCGCGCTGGGGCGTGGTGCTCGACAACCTGCGCTTCTGGCTGGTCGGGCCGATGCCGGTCGAGCTGGCCCCGCGGGCCTTTTGGGCCGGGGGCCTCGTCGCCGCCGCCGCCGTCCTCACCATGGCGGGAGTCCGCGCGCGGGTCCGTCCCCGCACGTTCGCCGCGTTGTGGGTGGCCACGCTCGTCGGCGCGGCGTGGGTGATGTCGCGGGTGCGGCTGGACTACGTCGGCGGCCTGTACCTGACGCTGCTGCTGGCCGTGGTGGCGATCGGCGCCTCCTTTCCGGTCGGGGTCCTGGTGGGGATGGGGCGGGTCAGCCGGCTGCCGGTGGTCCGGGTCTTCTCCATCGTGTACATCGAAGGCATCCGGGCCATCCCGTTCATCGCCGTGCTGCTGTGGTTTTCGATCTTCGTCACGCTGATCAGCGGGGATGCGCTGAGCCGCGTGCAGCGGGCGATGATCGCTATGACGGTCTTCACCTCTGCCTACGTCGGGGAGATCGTCCGTGCGGGGATCCAGTCCGTCCCGCGCGGGCAGGTCGAGGCGGCCCGGGCGGTGGGGCTGTCCGGGCTGCAGACGATGCGCCACATCGTGCTGCCGCAGGCGGTGCGGAACATGATCCCGGCCCTGGTCGGGCAGTTCATCAGCCTGTTCAAGGACACCTCGCTGGCCGTGATCATCGGGCTGACCGAGCTCGTCGGCACCGGGCGGGCCCTGCTCGCCATCACCGCGTACCTGCACGACGTGCGGGAGGTGTACGTCTTCCTGATCGTCGTGTACTTCGTGTTCTCGTACGCGATGTCGTCGGCCAGCCGCCGCCTGGAACGGCGGCTGGGACTGGGAGAACGCTAGGAGGGCGAGGCGATGGCCGAATCCCGGAACGGGAAGGCGATCATCCTCCTCGAGGATGTGCACAAGTGGTTCGGCAAGCTCCACGTGCTGCGGGGGATCAACCTGCGCGTGCGCGCCGGGGAAGTCGTGGTCATCGCCGGACCCTCGGGGTCGGGGAAGTCCACGATGATCCGCTGCATCAACCGGCTGGAGAGCCATCAGCGCGGCCGCATCGTCGTGGACGACATCGAGCTGACCGACGACACCCGGAACATCGACGCGGTGCGCAGCGAGGTGGGGATGGTCTTCCAGTCGTTCAACCTCTTCCCGCATCTCACCGCCCTGCAGAACGTCTCGCTGGCGCCGGTGAAGGTGCGGAAGTGGCCGAAGGAGCGGGCCGAGCGCATCGCCATGGAGCTCCTGGAGCGCGTGGGGATTCCGGAGAAGGCCGGCAGTTACCCCGGACAACTCTCCGGCGGACAGCAGCAGCGCGTGGCCATCGCCCGGGCCCTGGCCATGCAGCCGAAGATCATGCTCTTCGACGAACCGACCTCGGCCCTGGACCCGGAGATGATCCAGGAGGTGCTCGATGTCATGCGCGGCCTGGCCCGCGAGGCCGGGATGACGATGCTGGTCGTCACCCACGAGATGGGCTTCGCCCGCGAGGTGGCCGACCGCATTATCTTCATGGACGAGGGCGTGGTCATCGAAGAGGGCGCCCCGGACCACTTCTTCACCAACCCGACGCACCCGCGGACGAAGCTCTTCCTTTCGAAGATCCTGCACCAGTAACGGCGCGAGCTGCGCATGGTATAATAGCGACGCATTGCCTGCACGAGGAAAGGGTGAGAAGTTCTCCGTTGGATGGTTCAGGCAGTCCCCTGGATGTCCTCATTCTGGCGCTCTTACTGCTCCTGTCGGCCTTCTTCTCCGGGTCTGAGACGGCCCTGCTGGCCGCAAACAAGCTGCGGCTGCGGCAGCTCGATGAAGCGGGCAGCGCTCGTGCCGGCCTCGTGCGCCGGCTCCTGGAGGAGCCGGGCCGCGTGCTCACGGCGCTATTGGTCGGCAACAACATCGTCAACGTCGCCGCCACGGTCTTCGCCACCGCGCTCCTGGTGCGGCTCCTGGGGCCCCAGCGGGGCCCGCTCTATGCGCTGCTCGGCATGACGCTGCTGCTCCTCATCGTCGGCGAGATCACGCCGAAGACCATCGCCGCGAAGTACGCGGACCGCCTCGCCCTGTGGGTCTCTCGGCCGATCTCCTGGTTCACCGTGGTCCTGGGGCCGGTGATTCGCGTCCTCTCCCTGCTCAGCAACCTGCTGATCCGTCCGCTGGGCGGGCGCGTCGACCTGGACTCCCCGCTCGTCACCGAGGAGGAGATCCGGCTGCTCGTCAAGGTCGGGGAGGAGGAGGGGGTCATCCAGGAAGACGAGCGGCAGATGATCCACTCCATCTTCGAGTTCGGCGACACGGTGGCGCGCGAGGTGATGGTGCCGCGCATCGACATGGTCTGCGTCGCGGACACGGACACGGTGGCGGACGCGCTACGCCTGGTGCGGCAGGAGGGGCACTCGAGGCTGCCCGTCTACCACGGGTCGATCGACCAGATCGTCGGGATCGTCCACGTCAAGGACCTCCTGCCCTATGTCCAGGACGGCCGGGGCCAGACGCCGGTGAAGGAGGCGGCCCGCGCCGCCTACTTCATCCCGGAGAGCAAACCCCTGGACAGCCTGTTCCGCGAGATGCGCCGGCGCAAAGTGCACCTGGCCATCGTCGTGGACGAGTACGGCGGCACGGCCGGGCTCGTCACCATCGAGGACCTGCTGGAGGAGATCGTCGGGCCGATCCTCGACGAATACGACGTCGAGGAGAAACTCTTCGAGACGGTCAACGACGCCGTGGCCCTGGTGGACGGCCGGGTGAGCCTGGAGGAAGTCAACGAGCACCTGCGCCTGGAGCTGCCGGTCGGCGAGGTAGACACCATCGGGGGGTTCGTCTACTCCCTGCTCGGGCATGTCCCGGCGCAGGGCGAGAGCGTGACCTACGACGGGGTCGAGCTGGTCGTCGAGCGCCTGGAGGGGCACCGCATCGCCAGGGTCCGGGTCACCAAACGCGCGCCGATCGAGCCGCTGCGCTCCTGATGCGCTCGCGGCTGCGCCGGTACTTCATCGCCGGCCTGATCGTCTTTCTCCCCGTCGCCGTCACCTTCAGCATCATCGCCTGGCTCTTTCGCCTGGTGGACCGCCTACTCGGCTGGCTCCTGCCGCCGCTGATCGGCCGCGAGATCCCGGGGCTCGGGCTGGTGGCCTCGGTGATCGCGATCTTCTTCATCGGGGCGCTGGCCACGAACGTGCTGGGCCGGCGCGTCGTGGGGTTCTTCGAGCGGCTGATGCTGCGCATCCCGCTGGCCCGCAGCATCTACTCGGCGACGAAGTCCATCAGTGACACGATCTTCCTACAGCGGCGGGCCGCCTTCCAACGGCCGGTCCTGGTGGAGTGGCCGCGCCAGGGCCTCTTCACGATCGGGTTCGTGACCGGGGAGACGCGCGGGCTGCCGGGCGCGTCGGGGGACCGCGGCCTCAACGTCTTCGTGGTGACCACTCCCAACCCCACAACGGGGTTTCTGATGTTCGTGCCCGAGAGTGACGTCCGACCTCTGGAGATGAGCGTGGAAGACGCCCTCAAGATCGTCATCTCCGGTGGGATCGTCTCGTCGGCGATCATCCCGCGAGGCGGGGAACCGTCCGCGCCCGCCGCCACGGCGCGCGAGGGCGCCTGATGGCAGGACGATCGCGGATCTCCCGACTCAGGCGCCGCCGGGGGCTCCCCGGTGACGCCGAGTTGATCAGCATGGCCGCGGCGGCGCGCCAGCGCGCCTATGCGCCATACTCGCGGTTCAAGGTCGGCGCCGCGGTGCGGACAGCCGGCGGCCGGGTGTACACCGGAGCGAACATCGAGAACGCGTCTTATCCTCTGTCCCACTGCGCCGAGCGCGTGGCCATCCACAAAGCCGTCTCCGAGGGTCACCGCAGGATCGGCACCCTCGCCGTGGTCGCCGACGGCCGGGCCCCCGCGATGCCCTGCGGCGCCTGCCGGCAGGTGATGGCCGAGTTCGGTGTGCGCCGGGTCATCATCGCCACCCCCGCGGGAGGGAAGCGCGTGCGTACGCTGCGCCAGCTCCTCGCCGAGCCCTTTCTCCCGGAGCGACTGCTCGGGCGCTAGTGCCGGATGCGCAGCGGCTTCGTCGCTCTGGTCGGGCGGCCCAACGTCGGCAAGTCCGCGCTGCTCAACCGTCTGGTCGGCCGCAAGGTGGCGATCACCGCCGCCGTGCCGCAGACCACGCGCTCGCGGCAGCAGGGCGTGCTCACCCTGCCGGACGCCCAGCTGATCTTCGTGGACACCCCGGGACTGCACCAGCCTCGCCATCGCCTGGGCGAGCGGATGGTGGCCGAGGCGCGGCAGGCCCTGGCGGACGTGGATGCGGTGGTTGCGGTCTTCGACGCCTCGGCGCCTCTCGGGGACGAGGACCGGTTGACCGTCGCGCTGGTTCGGCAGAGCGGGAAGCCGGCGGTGGCCGCGCTGAACAAGGCCGACCGGGTCCCGCCAGCGGACCGCGCGGCACGGGAGGCCGCGGTCAGAGATCTGGCACCCTTCGTCGCCGTCCTCTTCGTGTCCGCCTCCCGGGGCGAGGGGCTGGCGGTGCTCGTGGAGACCCTGCTCGCGCACCTGCCCGAAGGTCCCCAGTTCTTCCCGCCCGAGATGCATACCGATCGGAGCGAACCGGTCCTGGTCCGGGAGATGATCCGGGAGCAGGTCATCGCCCTCACGCGCGAGGAGCTCCCGCACAGCGTCGCCGTCGAGATCGAGGAGTTCGCCCCGCGGCCGTCCGGTCTCATCTATGTCCGGGCCACGTTGCACGTCGAGCGAGACTCCCACAAGAAGATGCTGATCGGCCGCGACGGCCGCATGCTCAAGGCCATCGGAGCCCGGGCGCGCGCCGAGGTCGAGCAGGTGCTGGGCCGCCGCACCTACCTCGACCTGTGGGTGAAGACCTCCAGGGACTGGCGCCAGCGCGAGGAGCTCATCCGCAGTCTCTACCCCGAGCAACAGTAAACAAGGGAAAATCCGATCGGGCGTGAAAAGCCCTTCGGATGATTTACCTGAGCCGCCTCATCAACGCCCCGATCGTCGACGCCGACGGCTTGCGCCTGGGAGTGCTCGGCGACATCGCCGTGGACATGCGTGAGTCTCTCCCGCGCGTGACGGGCCTGTGGCTGCGCGGCGACCGCAGCCGGCTGGCGCTCATCCCCTGGGAGTCGGTCGGTGCCGTGGAGCCCGGTGAGATCCGCCTGCGCCTGGCCCGCCGCTATCTCCACCCCCGGCCGCTGCAGCCGGAGGAACTGCTGCTCGCGGGCGTGCTGGACACCCAGGTCGTCGACACCGACGGCCTCAAGGTCGTGCGGGTGAACGACCTGCATCTGCAGCAGTCGAACGGCGAGGTGCGGCTCATCGCCGCCGATGTGGGGACGCTGGGTCTGCTGCGCCGGCTCAACCTGGACCGCCCGGTGATGTCCCTGGCCCGGCTGGTGCGGCGGCCGCTCCCCGACCGGATCATCCCCTGGCGGATGGTCGCCGCCTTCGGCGGGCCGCTCACCCCCGTCAAGCTGAGCGTCTCCCGCCAGCGCCTGCGCGAGATCCACCCCGCCGACCTGGCGCAGCTCATGGAGGACCTGGACCGCGACGAACGGGTCGAGGTGATGACCGTCCTGGAGCACGAGGCGGCGGCCGATGCCCTGGCCGAGGCCGATCCCGAGGTGCAGACCGACGTGATGAAGAGCCTGCCCAGCGAGCTGGCCGCGGACATCCTGGAGGAGATGTCCCCCGACGAGGCCACGGACGTCCTGACCGACCTGCCACCGGCCCGCGCCGAGGAGCTGATCGGCCTGATGGAGGCGGAGGAGGCGGCCGACGTCAAGGCGCTGCTGCAGTATCCCGAGGGGACGGCCGGCAGCGTCATGACCCCGGAGTTCATCGCGCTGCCCGAAGGGCTCACGGCGGAGCAGACGCTGGTCCGTCTCCGGGCGCTCGCGCCGGAAGCCGAGCACATTCACTACTTCTACGTCGTCGATGCCGGCCAGCGCCTGGTGGGGGTCCTGCCCCTGCGGGCGTTGATCGTGGCCCGGCCCGACCAGCCGATCGCCGAGGTCATGATCCGCGACGTCATCTCCATCTTCGCCCACGACGAGGTGGAGACCGTCGCCGCCGCGCTCATCAAGTACGATCTGCTGGCCCTGCCCGTGGTCGATGAAGGCGGCCACCTGCTCGGCGTGATCACCGTGGACGCGATCATCGACGTCGTCCTGCGCAAAGGGCGGCGGCGCATCCCGCTGCGATTCCGCCGCCGCAAGCCTCGCCGCCAGAGGGCCGGAGCGCGCTGATGCGGGGGTGGCTGCGAAGCCGCTGGGCCCGCCTGACGGTCTTCCTGGCGGTGATGGGGCCCGGCGTAATCACCGGCAACGTCGACAACGACGCCAACGGGATCGCCACCTACTCGGTGGCCGGCGCGCACTTCGGCTACGGGTTGCTGTGGACCCTCGTCCTCTCCACCGTCGCCCTGGCCCTCGTCCAGGAGATGGTGGCCCGGATGGGTGCGGTGACCGGTAAGGGGCTGGCCGACCTGATCCGGGAGCGGTTCCGCGTGCGCGCCACGGTCTTCGTCATGGCCGTCCTGGTCCTGGCCAACTGGGCGAACACGATCGGCGACTTCGCGGGGATCGCCGGCGCCACCGAGATCTTCGGGGTGAGCCGCTACGTCGCCGTTCCGACCGCGGCGATCCTGGTCTGGCTGCTGCTGCTGCGGGGCACCTACCGGGTCGTGGAGCGGGTCTTCCTGGCGGCATCGTTCGTCTTCACGACCTACGTCATCTCCGCGGTGCTGGCCCGGCCGTCCTGGCCCGAGGTGCTGCGCGCCGTGGTCACGCCGCAGTGGCAGTGGGATCGGCCGTACGTCGCCCTCGTCATCGGGCTGATCGGGACCACCATCGCCCCCTGGATGCAGTTCTACCAGCAGGCCGCGGTCGTGGACAAAGGGATCGGCGCACAGGACTACCGCTACGCGCGGCTAGACACCTTCCTCGGCGTGATCTCCCTGAACCTGGTGGCCTTCTTCATCGTGGTGGCCTGCGGGGCGACGCTCTTCGCGCAGGGCGTGACGATCCAGGACGCGGCGGATGCGGCGAAGGCTCTGGCGCCCCTGGCCGGCCGGTATGCCTCCGCGCTGTTTGCGATCGGCCTGCTGAATGCGGGGTTGTTCTCCGTGGCGATCATTCCGCTCTCCACGGCCTACGCCGTCTGCGAGGCCTTCGGATGGGAAGCCGGGTTGGACCGCAGTCCGGGGGAGGCCCCGGCGTTCGTCGGTTTGTTCACCGGGCTGATCGCCGCGTCCGCGCTGGTCATTCTCGTCCCCGGGGTACCGCTGATCTCCGTCATGCTGCTGTCGCAGGTCCTCAACGGCATGCTGCTGCCGTTCGTGCTCGTCTTCCTCATCCTGCTCACCACGGACCGCGAGGTCATGGGCGACTACCGCAACCCCCGGGCCTTCTCCATCCTCTCCTGGATCCTCGTGGCGGTGATGGCCGGGCTCAGCGTCCTGCTGGTCTTGAGCGCTGTCCTGGGCTGATGCCGGTCTACCGGGCCGAGGCCATCGTCATCCGTCGCGCCAACCTGGGCGAGGCCGACCGGATCGTCACGCTCTACACCCGCGAGCACGGCAAGGTCTCCGCGGCGGCGAAGGGCGCCCGCAAGCCGGGCAGCCGGTTTGCCGGCCGGCTGGAGCTGTTCACCCAGCTGCGCGCCTTGCTCGGCGTGGGACGGACCCTGGATGTCGTCTCTCAGGTCGAGGTGATCGAGCCGTTCGCGGCGATCCGGGGCGATCTCGGCCGCATGGGCGCGGCGTCGTTCATCGTCGAGGTCGCCGACCGGGCTACGCCGGAGCGCGAACCGTTCCCCGCCTTCTACCGGACGCTCCGCGAGGCGCTGGGGGCCGCCGCCCAGGGCGATCCGCAGATTGCTGCAATCTGGTTCGCCGCCCAGGTGCTCACGCTGTCAGGCTACGCCCCGCTCGTCGACCGCTGCGTGGTCTGCGGCCGGCCCATCCCGGGCGCCTCCGCCTTCAGCGTCTCCCTCGGCGGCGCCCTGTGTGCCTCCCATCGCGGGCGCGATTCCGAGGCGACGCCGGCGTCGGCCGTCGCCCTGGCCGCGATCGGCTTCCTGCGCGAAGCGGGGGTCAGGGCGCTCGGGCGCGTCACGCTCGACCGCTCGCAGCGCGCCGAGGTCGAGAGCCTGCTGCGCCGATGCGTCGAGTACCGTTTCGAGGCCCGGCTGCGCAGCCCGCCTGTCATCGAGCGCATGACGCGCAGCCGCTAGGCCGTTTCACCGGCCCGCGTGGTATAGTGTGTGCGGAGGTGAGCGTGGTGGAGATCGATCTGGAGCGGGCGCGCCGGGCGCTGACGCAGCTGGGCACCGCGCTGGACGAGGTACGCGGCGTGGTGCGCTTCGACACGACGGGGACCGTCCGCGTGAAGACGGACGAGAAGGTCATCGACCTTCCCGTCTCCTGGGCCGTGGCCGGCGCCGTGGCCTTCCTGGTTGCCGCAATTCTCTCCACCGTCCCCGCGCCCACCATCCGCCGGCGGCGCGACCGTGAGGAGGAGCCGCTGGGCATCGGCTCGTAGACACCAAGGTGCAGTGTTCGCGCGACGACGGAGAGGAGTAGCCGCGCGCGGATCGGCAAGAGAGCCCGTGAACGGTGGAAGCGGGCGGTCCCCGCGGTGAACGGCGTTCCCGAGCGCAACTCGGCTCGTCCCCGGTAGCGGACGTCGAGAGCAGCGCGCACAACGCGGCGCTGAATCAGGGTGGAACCGCGGAGCCCTCCGTCCCTGGGGACGGACGGGCGTCGTTGTTTTCTGGGGGGACGGCGATGACGTTCCAGGATGTCATCTTCTCGCTGCAGCGGTTCTGGGCCGCACGGGGCTGCGTGCTCGAGCAGCCCTACGACGTCGAGGTCGGGGCCGGAACGATGCACCCCGCGACCTTCCTGCGCGCGCTGGGACCCGAGCCGTGGAAGGTGGCCTACGTGCAGCCGTCGCGGCGCCCCGCGGACGGCCGGTACGGTGAGAATCCCAACCGGCTCTACAAGCACTACCAGTTCCAGGTGGTCCTGAAGCCGTCGCCGGACGACGTGCAGGAGACCTACCTGGCCAGCCTGCGCGAACTAGGCATCGATCTGCGGGAACACGACATCCGGTTCCTGGAGGACGACTGGGAAGCGCCCACCATCGGCGCCTCAGGACTGGGGTGGCAGGTGTTCCTCGACGGCCAGGAGATCACGCAGTTCACCTACTTCCAGCAGGTCGGCGGCCTCGAGGTACGCCCGGTGTCTGCGGAACTCACCTACGGAGTGGAGCGCATCACCATGTTCATCCAGCGTAAAGCCAGTGTGTTCGAGATCGACTGGGCGCCGGGTGTGAGCTACGGCGAGGTGCGCCGCCAGGATGAGGCGGAGCAGTCCCGCTACGGGTTCGACGTTGCGGACGTCGCGGCACTGCGGATGTGGTTCGACGCGGCGGAAGCCGAGGCGAAGCGGCTGCTCGAAGGGCATCTCGTGCTGCCCGCGTACGACTACGCGCTGAAGTGTTCGCACCTGTTCAACCTGCTCGAAGCCCGCGGCGCGATCGGCGTCGCCGAGCGGACGACCCTCATGGGACGGTGCCGGGCTCTTGCCCGGCGCTGCGCCGAAGCCTACATCACGGAGCGCGAGGCGCTGGGCTACCCGTTGCGCAACGCGTTCAAGCCGACCGCGCCAGGTCGGGGTCCCGCCTCCCGCCCGGTGTCGCGGACCCGTTCCCATGCCTGATCTGCTGCTCGAGATCGGGACGGAGGAACTGCCGCCCGGCGGCATCGCCCCCGCGATGACTCAACTGGCCGACGGTGTGCGTCAGAGCCTTAAGTCCCTGCGGCTCCCCGCAGGCCGGCTTACGCTGTACGGGACTCCGCGCCGGCTGGCCGTGCTCGTGCAGGATGTCGCCGACCGCCAGTCGCCGGCGGAGCACCGCGTGCGGGGCCCGGCCGTGGCCACGGCCTTCGATCCGCAGGGACGTCCCACCCCGGCTGCCGTCGGATTCGCCCGGAGCCAAAAGGTCCCGGTCAAGCGCCTCGAGGTCATCGAGGAATCCGGGGGCCGACGGTACGTCGTCGCCGTACGTAAGGAACCGGGGAGGGCGGCGAGCACGGTCCTGCCCCAGGCATTGGCGGCGGTGATCACCGGACTGACCTTCCCGAAGACGATGCGCTGGGGCAGCGGTGAGGCGCGATTCGCCAGGCCCATCCGCTGGCTCGTCGCGCTCCTCGGGTCCGCCGTGGTCCCGGTGCAGGTGGCGGGAGTCCGCGCCGGCCGGGTGACCCGCGGGCATCGCACCCTGGCACCGGAGCCGCGCTCAATTCCCCGCGCCGCGCAGTACGCCCGCGTCCTGAGGGGGGCGAAGGTCATCGTCGCACCGGACGTCCGCCGGCGCACCATCGAGGAGCAGGCGGCGCGCCTGGCGGCCGATCTTCGGGGGAAGGTGGTGCTCGATCCGCGCCTGCTCGAAGAGATCGTAATGAGCGTCGAGCATCCCTACCTCCTGCGGGGGTCGTTCGATCGAGGATTCCTGCAGTTGCCGCGCGAGGTCCTGATCACCGTGATGCAGCACCATCAGAAGTACTTCGCGGTGGAGGACGCCCAGGGCCGGCTGGCAGCGGCGTTCATCGCGGTCCGGGACGGCGGTCCCGCGCACGTGGCCACGGTCCGCCAGGGTCACGAGTGGGTGCTGGCCGCCCGGCTCGCCGACGCGCAGTTCTTCTTCGACGAAGACCGCAGGCGGCGGCTTGAGGAGTTCGTGCCGTCCCTCGACGGCCTGGTCTTCCAGGCGCAACTGGGCACGATGGGCGACAAGACGCGCCGCCTGGTGACGCTGGCCGGGACGCTCGCCTCGATGCTCGGATTGGACGGTCGGACGACCGAGGTGCTGACGCGCGCGGCCACGTTGTGCAAAGCGGACCTCCTCACCCACATGGTCGGTGAGTTTCCCGAACTGCAGGGGACGGTCGGGCGCATCTACGCGTCGTCGGATGGGGAAGGCACGGACGTGGCGCGCGCCATCGAGGAGCACTACCGCCCGTCCGGGGCGGGGGACAGCCTGCCGCGGACGCACGCCGGAGCGCTGCTGGGTTTGATCGACAGGATGGACACGCTGGCCGGCGCGATCGGCGCGGGGCTGACGCCGACCGGATCGCAAGATCCCTACGGGCTGCGGCGGACGGCGCAAGGAGTCGTCGAGATCGTCCTCATGCTGCGCCTGCGGCTCTCGCTGAAGACGCTGGCCTACGCCGCGCTCATCCAGTTCGAGCGGCGGGACGAGGCGGTCGCCGACGCGGTGATCGAGTTCCTGCGGCAGCGGCTGCGCGTCGCGCTGATCGACCGGGGGATCCGCTACGACGTGGCCGATGCGGCGCTGGCCGTGAGCGGCGACGACCTGCTCGCGGCGTCCCTGCGCGCGGAGGCGCTCAGCGCCGCGGTGCGGCAGAAGGAGTTCGCCCCACTGTACGTGGCCTATGACCGGGCGTCGCGAATTCTCACGCCCGATGCCGCCGTCCCGGTGGATCCCGCGCTGTTCGAGGCGCCGATCGAGCGCCAGCTGTTCGAGACGGTGCGCGCGGTGGAGCATCCGGTGGCCGAGGCCGCCGCCGCCGGAGACTACGGGCAGGCGCTGGAACGTCTGCGGCCGCTGGTCGGGCCGGTGAACCGGATCTTCGACGACGTGTTGATCATGGCTCCCGACGAACGCGTCCGGGCGAACCGCCTCGCCCTGCTGCGCGCCGTCGTCGCCGTGTTCCGCCACGTGGCCGATTTCGGCGCAGTCGTGATGAGCGAGGAAGAAAAAGGCGCGCGAGGCTAGGGAAAGATGGCGCGATTCCGTATTATGAAGAGGTATCCCGTACAGTCCCGCAGAGGTGAGTCATGGCACAGGTGAGAAACCGCACGACGAAATCGACGCCCAGGGCGCGCCCGGCGAAAGCGACGCGGGCGGCGAAGGGACGGCTCTCCGCGGCCAGAGGCCGGAGGTCCGGCCGCTGGACCCTGCTCTTCGAGGAAGGCAACGCGCAGATGCGCGACCTGCTCGGCGGGAAGGGCGCCGGACTGGCCGAGATGAGCCGCATCGGATTGCCCGTTCCTCCCGGGTTCACGATCACCACGGAGGCGTGCCTGGAGTACTACCGGAAGGATCGCCAGTATCCCAGCGGTCTCCTGGACGAGGTCCGGCGGCGGATCCGCACCGTGGAGGAGCGCACCGGCAAGCGCTTCGGCGATCCGGCGAACCCGCTGCTGGTCTCGGTCCGTTCAGGCGCGAAGTTCAGCATGCCCGGGATGATGGACACGGTGCTGAATCTCGGCCTGAACCGGCGGACGGTGGAGGGACTGGCGAAGGCCACGGGCGACCGCCGGTTCGCCTACGACAGCTACCGCCGCTTCATGCAGATGTTCGGCAACGTCGTGCTGGGCATCAAGCACGAGGCCTTTGAGCAGGTGCTGGCCGACCTCAAGTGGCGCCGCGCCATCACCCTCGACACCGAGCTCACGGGGACCGATCTGGTGGAGTTGACCGAGGAGTACCGGAAGGTGGTGCGCGCCCAGATCGGCCAGGAGTTCCCGGACGACCCCTGGGAGCAGCTGGAGATGGCGATCCGCGCGGTCTTCGAGTCGTGGAACAACCCCCGCGCCATCACCTACCGCAACTTCAACAGAATTCCGCACGATCTGGGCACCGCGGTCAACATCCAGACGATGGTGTTCGGGAACATGGGCTCGACCTCCGGGACGGGGGTGGCCTTCACCCGAAACCCCGCCACCGGTGAGCGCCGCGTGTACGGCGAGTACCTGCTGAACGCCCAGGGCGAGGACGTCGTCGCCGGCATCCGCACGCCCAAGCCGATCGAGGAACTGGAGCACGATCTCCCGCAGGCCTACCGGCAGTTCATGGAGATCTGCGCGCTGCTCGAGAAGCACTACCGGGACGTCCAGGACGTCGAGTTCACGATCGAGGACAGCACGCTCTACCTGCTCCAGACGCGTTCCGGCAAGCGCACGGCGTCGGCGGCCGTGAAGATCGCCGTGGACATGGTGAATGAGGGATTGATCTCCCGGGAAGAGGCGGTGCTGCGGGTGGATCCCTCGTCCCTGGAGCAGTTGCTCCACCCCAGGCTCGATCCCTCCGCCAGGAAGGAGACGATCGCCAAGGGACTGGCGGCCAGCCCGGGCGCCGCCTCGGGTGTGGTCGTGCTTGACGCGGATCGAGCCGCGGAGCTGGGAAAGAGCCAGAAGGTCATCCTGGTCCGGCCGGAGACGAACCCCGACGACATCCACGGCCTGGTCGCGGCGCAGGGCGTCCTGACCACTCGGGGCGGGATGACCAGCCACGCCGCGATCGTGGCCCGCGGGATGGGCAAGCCCGCGGTGGTGGGCGCCGAGTCGATCCGCGTGGACGAGGCCGCGCGCAGCTTCGCGGTCGGCGAGGTGACGGTCCGCGAAGGGGACACCATCACGATCGACGGCTCGACCGGCGAGGTGATGCGCGGCCAGGTTCCGGTGATCCAGCCGAGCCTGACCGGCGAGGTCCAGGACCTGCTGCGCTGGGCCGATCAGTTCCGCACCCTCGGTGTGCGCGCCAACGCCGACTATCCTCGCGACGCCCGCGCGGCGCGGGAGTTCGGCGCCGAGGGGATCGGGCTGTGCCGCACCGAGCACATGTTCATGGAGGAAGACCGCCTGCCGATCATGCAGCAGATGATCATGGCGGAGAACGCCGCGGAGCGCCGCCGGGCGTTGGATCGCCTGCTGGAGTTCCAGAAGGAGGACTTCAAGGGCCTCTTCCGGGAGATGGGCAGCCTGCCGGTGATCATCCGGCTGCTCGACCCGCCGCTCCACGAGTTCCTGCCGCGCCTGGAGGATCTGCTCGTCGAGGTGACCGAGCTGCGCCTGCGGGGCGAGACGGAGCGGCTGCGCGAGCGCGAGGCCGTGCTGCGGCGCGTCCAGGCGCTGCACGAGTTCAACCCGATGCTCGGCCTGCGCGGCTGCCGGCTGGGGATTCTCTACCCGGAGATCAACGAGATGCAGGTGCGGGCCATCCTCCTGGCGGCGGTCGAGCTGAAGAAGGAGGAGCGGATCGACGTGGTCCCGGAGATCATGATTCCGCTGATCGGGACCGTGACTGAGCTGAAGGTCGTCCACCAGCAGCTGCAGGGCGTGGCCGAGGACGTCGTGCGCTCGGCGGGGACACAGGTGCCCTACATGTTCGGGACGATGATCGAGATCCCGCGCGCCTGCGTCGTGGCCGATCAGATCGCCGAGATCGCCGAGTTCTTCTCCTACGGCACGAACGACCTCACCCAGACGATCTTCGGCTTCAGCCGCGACGACGCGCAGGGCAAGTTCCTCCACGTCTACCTGGAGAAGGGCATCCTCAAGGACGATCCGTTCCAGGTCCTGGACCGCGAGGGCGTCGGGGCGCTGATGCGCCTGGGCACCGAGCGCGGGAAGAAGACGCGCAAGGACCTCGAGGTGGGCATCTGCGGCGAGCACGGCGGCGAGCCGTCCTCGGTGGAGTTCTGCCACGAGATCGGTCTGGACTACGTGTCCTGCTCGCCCTATCGCGTGCCGGTGGCGCGGCTGGCCGCGGCCCACGCTGCCCTGAAGGAGAAGACCCAGGTGACCAAGGACGTGTGAGCACCCCGCGCGAGGTCACGGAACGGTGGGAGCGTGAGCGGCTCGCCTCCGGCGCCGCGCTGGCCGCGGCCTCGCGGGGCCGCCTTACCCCGGAACCGGATGACGAGCTGCGGACGAGCTTCCAGCGCGACCGCGACCGGGTCATCCACAGCAAGGCGTTCCGCCGGCTGAAGCACAAGACCCAGGTCTTCCTGGCTCCGGAGGGCGACCACTACCGCACGCGCCTCACGCACACCATCGAGGTGGCGCAGGTCGCGCGGACCGCGGCCCGGGCGCTGCGATTCAACGAAGACCTGACCGAGGCGATCGCCCTCGCCCACGACCTCGGGCACCCGCCGTTCGGCCACGCCGGTGAGGCGGCGCTGGATGCGGTGATGGCGCCGATCGGCGGCTTCCGGCACGTCGAGCAGAGCCTGCGCGTCGTCGAGGTGCTCGAGCGGCGCACGCGCGCCGACGGGACCCAGGTCCGGGGACTGAACCTGACCTGGGAGGTGCGCGACGGGATCGGCCTTCACTCCAAAGGGTTGAGCGATCTGGAGGCCGAGGCGCCCGACGACGCCCTGCCGGCGACGCTGGAAGGGCGGCTGGTGCGGCTGGCCGACCGGATCGCCTACGTGCACCACGACGCCGACGACGCGATGCGGGCCGGGCTGATCGCCGAGGCCGAGGTCCCCGCCGGTGTGCGCGAGGTGCTGGGCCGGACGCGCGGCCAGTGGCTGGATGTGATGGTGCGCGACCTCGTGCGCACGACCGGGCGGACCGGGACCGTCACGCTCAGCGACGAGGTCCGGGTCGCCCTCAACGCGCTGAAGGACTTCCTCGCCGAGCGCGTCTATCAGGGGCCGGCCAGCGCCCCGGAGGTGGCCAAGGCGCAGCGCCTCCTGCGGGCTCTCTATACCTACCACCTGGAGCACCCCGAGGAGCTGTCCGACGAATACCGCGACCTGATCGAGGAGGGGGAGCCGCTCCCCCGCGTCGTGGGGGACTTCCTCGCCGGGATGACTGACCGCTATGCGATCCGCCTCGCCGAGACCTTGTTCGTCCCCGGGAGATGGGCGATCTGAAGGACCCGGTCAAGCAGGAGCGAACAAATCCGCCACAACCCCGGTGCCCGCGCGCCGGGGCGGGGGGCGAGGCAGGCATCGTATGGAGGCACGGCCATGGCATACCGGGGGAAGGTGAAGTGGTTCAACCCTGAGAAAGGTTACGGTTTTATCGCTCGAGACGACGGCCGTGACGTCTTCGTTCACTACTCCGCTATTCAGATGGAAGGGTTCAAGACGCTGGACGAGGGACAGCTCGTCGAGTTCGACGTCGTGGAAGGGTCCCGCGGCCCGCAGGCGGCGAACGTCGTCCGGGTCGCCGAATAGAGAGGCTTCCACACGCGCGGTCGCCGTGGTTCCCCGGCGGGCGGTGGAGGCGGGGGACCGCGGCGAAGTTGTCAGTAGAGGAGGAACGGACGCTGACGCCTGATCGCCCCCGGGAGCCCCTGCACGTCATCGTGCAGGGCAAGAACATCGCCGTGACGCCCGCCCTGCGGAATTACGCCGCGGAGAAGCTCGACCGGGTCACGCGCTACTTCGATCACGTGCGCGAGGCGCAGGTGGTGCTCTCCGTGGAGCGACGCCGCGGGGCGGTGGGCCGGGCGCAGGTCGTGGAGGTGACGGTGAGCGGCGACGGGGTGCTGCTGCGGGGCGAGGAAGCCTCCGCCGACATGTACGCCTCGATCGACCTGGTGACGGAGAAGCTCCGCAAGCAGATCGAACGATACCGGAGCAAGTTCATCGATCGGCGGCGCCTGGCGGAGAGCCGGAAGAAGACGGCCGCCATGGCCCGGGCGCGGCGGGTGCTGCGGGCGGGCCCGCGCGTGCCGCAGATCGTGCGGGTCAAACGGTTCGCGATGAAACCGATGACCCCGGAGGATGCGGCGCTGCAGATGGAACTGCTCGGGCACGATTTCTTCGTCTTCCGCAACGCCAGTACGCTCGAAGTGAACGTGGTCTACAAGCGCGCCGACGGCAACTACGGCGTGATCGAGCCGGAGAGCTGAGCGCACGGATGAGCACGCGCGGCTCCCGGGACGGGCACACGCTGGCCGAGGCGGCGGAAGGCGTCATCCGCCAGCTCCGGGGCGTCCAGGCCGTGCGGGTCGAGACCGACACCGCCGGCGCGATCCGCGTGGTGCACGTGCTGGGCGGCCCCGACCGCAGCGCCCGCGTCATCGCCGTGGACGTGGTCTCGGCCCTCGCCGCGCAGCTGGGCGTGGAGCTGGAGCCGCGTCAGGTGCGCGTGGCGGCGCAGCAGCGCGCCGAGCGCGCCGCGCCGGCCGACCAGCTGCGGCTGAAATTCGTCGGGTTGTCCGTGTCGGTGCTGCGGTCCACCGCCGAGGTGAAGGTCCATCTCGAAGACCAGGGACTGATCTACGAGGGCATCGCCTCCGGACCCTACGCCCGGGGCAACCGGCTGGAACTCGTCGCCCAGGCCACGCTCAAAGGGGTCGAGCTCTTCCTGCGCACCGAGGGGATGTTCCTCCTGGAAGGCGTCAGTACGCTGGCGGTCGGTCCGCACGAGGCGGCCGTGGTCGTGATCTCCCTTCCGGGGCGGGAGGAGGAAACCCTCGTCGGCTCCGCCCTGGTCCGTGACGACCCCCGCGAGGCCGCGGTGCGCGCCGTCCTGGACGCCATCAACCGCCCCGTCTCCTGGCTGGTCGCCCGCCGGCCCTCGTAACGGAATTCACGAAGAGGAGTTCCATCCGATGACGCACCCACAGCCGGCGGGTTTCCTCGCTCTTCCCGTCGGCGGCACGAGCCCGGCCGTGACTCGTGGGCGTCGGCGAAGCGCTTGGGATATAATGGGTGCGTTATGCCGAGTGTGCTGACCCGTTTGTTCGGCGATCCCGACGCGCGCGAGGTCCGGCGTCTGCAGCCTGTCGTCGAGGCCGTCAACGCGCTGGACGCTGACTACGCCGCGCTCTCCGACGATGCCCTGCGGGCAAAGACCGCGGAGTTCAAGGAGAGGTTGAGCGCGGGCGAGACGCTCGGCGACATCCTCCCCGAGGCCTTCGCCGCCGTGCGCGAGGCCAGCAAGCGCACGATCGGATTGCGCCACTTCGACGTCCAGCTGATCGGCGGCATCGTCCTGCACCAGGGGAAGATCGCCGAGATGAAGACCGGCGAAGGCAAGACCCTGGTGGCCACGCTACCGGTCTACCTCAACGCCCTGGCCGGATCGGGCGTGCACGTCGTGACCGTGAACGACTACCTGTCTCGCCGTGACGCCGGGTGGATGGGGCCCATCTACCGGTTCCTGGGCCTCTCCGTCGCCACCATCGCCCACGAGTTCAGCGGGATGTACGATCCGGCGTTCCACGACCCCCAGCCCCACGCCGACGACCGGCTCAACCACTTCCGGCCGGTGTCGCGGCGCGAAGCATATCACGCCGACATCACCTACGGCACGGTGAACGAGTTCGGCTTCGACTACCTGCGCGACAACATGGCCCTGCGGCCGGAGGATCTCGTCCAGCGCGACCTGGCCTACGCCATCGTGGACGAGGTGGACTTCATCCTGATCGACGAGGCCCGCACCCCGCTGATCATTTCGGGCATGATCGAGGCCTCCACGAAGAAGTACTACGACTTCGCCCGGATCGTGACGCGCCTGACCGCGGGCCGTGACTACACCGTCGAGGAGAAGATCAAGACGGCGATGCTCACCGAGGAGGGGATCGCCCGGGTCGAACATCTCCTGGGCGTGCAGAATCTGGCCGACATCGAGCACGTGGACCTCATGCACCACATCCAGCAGGCCCTCCGGGCGCATGCCTGCTACAAGCGCGACGTGGACTACGTCGTCAAGGACGGCCAGGTGATCATCGTCGACGAGTTCACCGGACGGCTGATGTTCGGCCGTCGCTACAGCGACGGACTGCACCAGGCGATCGAGGCCAAGGAGAATGTGCGCATCGAGCGGGAGAGCCAGACCCTGGCCAGCATCACCATCCAGAACTACTTCCGGATGTACAAGAAGCTGGCCGGGATGACCGGCACAGCCAAGACCGAGGAAGAAGAACTGCAGAAGATCTACAACCTTCCCGTGGTCGTCATCCCCACCCACCGCCCGATGATCCGGACCGACCATCCCGACCAGATCTACAAGACGGAGCGAGGCAAGTGGAAGGCCGTGGTCGGGGAGATCGAGTCCTGGCACACGCGAGGGCGGCCGGTGCTGGTCGGCACCCGCTCCATCGAGAAGAACGAGCAGCTCAGCGAGATGCTGCGCCGACGGGGCATCCCCCACCAGGTACTGAACGCCAAGCAGCACGAACGCGAGGCGGAGATCATCGCCCAGGCCGGGCGCAAGGGCGCGGTGACCATCGCCACCAACATGGCCGGCCGGGGCGTGGACATCATCCTCGGGGGCAACCCACCCGATCCGGTCGAGGCCGAGGCCGTGCGGAGGCTCGGGGGCCTGCACGTCATCGGCACGGAGCGTCACGAAGCGCGGCGCATCGACAACCAGCTGCGCGGCCGCAGCGGGCGGCAGGGCGACGACGGCTCCTCGCGCTTCTACATCGCGCTCGAGGACGAACTGATGCGCCTCTTCGCCGGGCAGCGCATCGCCGGCATCATGGACCGCCTGGGCATCGACGAGGACACGCCCATCGAGCACCCCCTCGTCACCCGCCAGATCGAATCGGCGCAGAAGAAGGTCGAGCAATATCACTTCGACGTCCGCAAGCACGTGCTCGAGTATGATGACGTGATGAACGTCCAGCGCAAGGTCATCTACGGGGAGCGCCGCAAGGTCCTCTTCGGCGAGCAGGTCCGGGACAGCATCCTGGATATGGTGGAACGTCAGATCACCGCGCTGGTCGAGGCGTACTGCCCCGGGGAGAGCCCGGAGGAGTGGGACCTGGCGGGCCTGGGCGAGGCCGCCGTCCAGCTCGTGCCGGCGCTGGCCGATGTGGTCCTGGAAGGCCGGCGCACCCGCGAGCAGATCACAGAGGCGCTCACCGGCGCGGCGCTCGCCGCCTACGAGCGCAAGGAGCAGGAGATCGGCGCGGAGCACCTCCGGGAGATCGAGCGGCTGGTCCTGCTGCAGACGATCGACCGCAAGTGGATCGACCACCTCTACAACATGGACGCCCTGCGCGAGGGCATCGGCCTGCGCGCCTACGCCCAGGTGAGCCCGCTGATCGAGTACCAGCGGGAGGGCTACGATCTCTTCCAGCAGATGCTGGCCGACATCCAGGAGGAGACGGTGAAGGTGCTCTTCCGCGTCCAGCTCGAAGCCGCCGCGGCGCCTGCCCCGCGGCGCCTGCCTCGTCCGGTAGCCGTGGGGGCCGGGCCCGCCCATTCCGCCGCGCCGCCCAACGGACCCGGGCAGGCGCCGACACCCGTGCCCGGTGGTGATGGACGCCGGAAGGTCGGCCGCAACGATCCCTGCTGGTGCGGCAGCGGGAAGAAATACAAGAAGTGTCACGGCAAGGACGACTAGCCCGCGCCGCCGCGAGCGGCATCCTGCTGTTCGCCGCCTTCCCTCCGCTGGACCAGGGCTACCTGGCGTGGGTGGCCCTGACGCCGCTCCTGGTTTCGCTCCGCGACGTTCCGCCGCGGCAGGCGTTCGGCCTCGGCGCGCTGGCCGGGACGCTGGCCTACCTCGGCATCGTGTCGTGGATGCGCGTCTTTGGGATCCTGCCCTGGATCCTGCTGGCCGTCTACCTCGGTCTGTTCGTCGGGGTCTTCGCCGCGCTGTGGCGATGGGTCGGCCACGGGCGCCGGCCCTGGGTCGCCGTGGCGACGGCGCCGCTGCTGTGGACGCTCCTGGAGTACCTGCGCTCGATCGGCGTCATGGGCTTCCCGTGGGCGCTGCTCGGGCTCACCCAGTGGCGGTGGCCGGTGGTGATCCACCTGGCGAGCGCGACCGGGGTGTTCGGGGTGTCTTTCATTGTCGCGCTTGCCTCAGCCGGGATGGCCCAATGGATCGCCGACCGCCGCCCAGGCCTGCTCGGTTTCTCAGTGCTCACGGTGGCGGCGGTGGTCATCTGGGGACTGTCGAAGGTTCCCCCGGCGGCGGTCGGCGATCTACAGATCGCCGCGCTGCAGCCGAACATCCCGGCCCGGGAGAAATTCGATCCGCTCGCCGCGCCGGACCACATGGACATCCTCCGCGACATGGTGGACGAGGCCGGCCGGCGGGGGGCGAGTCTGATCGTCTTCCCGGAGACCGCGATCCCTTACAACCTCTTCGGCGCGGGCGGAGTCCTGCGGGAGGTGGGGGGCTGGGCCAACGCTGCTGAGGCGACGGTGATCGCCAGCAGCCTGGAAGGCGGCACATCGAACATCGCCGTGGCGATCGCACCATCCGGGCAGGCCGTGAGCCGCTACGACAAGGTGCGTCTGGTCGCCTTCGGTGAGTACGGGATCCGCCCCGGCCGGCGGCACGAGCCGCTGTGGACTCCGCTCGGGCGCGTGGGCGTCGCCGTCTGCTTCGAGTCGATCTTCCCCGACGTCGGCCGCGCCCTGGCTCGCAACGGCGCTGATCTGCTCGCCGTGATCACCAACGACGGCTGGCTCGACGGGACCTCGGGCGTCGCCCAGCACGCGTCGCACAGCGTGTTCCGCGCGGTGGAGACGGGGCGCTGGGTGGTGCGAGCGGCCAACACCGGAGTGACAATGGTGGTCGATCCCTCCGGACGCATCCGCGGCCGCATCGCGCCGGGCACGAGAGGCGTTCTCGTCGGTGTCGCCTCCCTCCGGAGCGGAGCCACCGTCTACAGTCAGGTCGGAGATCTGTTTGTGCGCCTCGTCCTCCTTGCCTCCGCGGCGATTGCCCTCCCCCGGCTGCGCCTGGCGCTCGCGCAAGACCTGGGCCGGCCCGCGTTCCGCCAGGGCCTGGCGGCGATCGGCCTGCCGCTGATCACGGTCTGGCTGCTGCTGGGATCGCGGCCCGAGGGGATCTGGCCGGGCGTCCTGATGGCGTTTGTCGTGATCCTCTCGGCGCTGCGGCCGCGTCGAGAGTGGGGGTTCGTGCTTCCCGGATTCGTCCCAGCCCTCGGCGCCGGCCTCGTCGTGGTCGGCATCCTGTGGTCGACGCTCGCCCTCGCCTTCCGCGCGTACGGGATTCCCCTGGGCATGCCCGTGCCGTCAGGCGGGTGGCTGAGCGTGGTAATCCGCCAGTTCGTGATCGCGCTGGCCATCGAGGGCTGGCTGCGCGGGATCGCGTTTGTGCCGCTCGCCGAGTGGCTCGGCGGCGGGACCGCGGCGGCGGTCGGCACGGCGGCGGGCATGCTCCTGCAGCGCGGTCTGGGGGCGGAGGCCATCGCCTGGGCGATGGTCACGGGTGCGGCGTTCGGCCTGATCCGCGCGCGGACGCGGAATGCGTTGGGTCTGGTGATCCCGCACGCGCTGGGCAACGTCCTGTTCTCGATTGTGGCCGCGGTACGGTGATGGTAGGATAGGGCGGGATTGGTCATGACGATCGACGAGATCCGGGACCTGATTGCGCAGGACCGCATCCGCCTCCAGGATATCGGGAGGCATCTTTGACCTGGCCGGCAAGCGCGCGCGCGTCACCGCCCTCGAAGCGCAGATGCAGCGGCCGGATCTCTGGACGAATCCCGAGCAGGCCCGCAGACTCAGTCAGGAACTGAGCGCGCTGCGCGCCCAGGTCGATACCTACACCGTCCTCGCCCGCCAGGTGGACGACCTGGCCGAGTTGACCGGTCTGGCCGCCGAGGATCCGGCCGGACTCGACGTGGCGGAACTGGCCACCGAGGCCCGGGCCGCTCACGACGGCGTGGCGCGGCTGGAACTGGTCACGCTGCTCTCCGGCGAGCATGATCAGAGCAACGCCATCCTCTCCGTCCATGCCGGGGCCGGCGGTACCGACTCCCAGGACTGGGCGCAGATGTTGATGCGGATGTACCTGCGGTACGCCGAGCGCCGCGGATTCGCCACCGAGGTGGTCGACGTCTCCCCGGGCGAGGAGGCCGGCGTGAAGTCGGCCACCGTCATCGTCGGCGGACCGTACGCCTACGGCTATCTGAAGGGCGAACGGGGCGTCCATCGCCTCGTCCGCCTCTCGCCGTTCGACGCCGCGCACCGGCGCCACACCTCGTTCGCGCTGGTGGATGTCATTCCCGAGGTCGAAGAGGTCGAGGTCAGCGTCCGGGAGGACGAGCTCAAGGTCGAGACGTACCGCGCCGGCGGCGCCGGCGGGCAGAACGTGAACAAGGTGGAGACCGCCGTCCGCATCACGCACCTGCCCACGGGGATCGTCGTGCAGTGCCAGAACGAGCGCTCCCAGCACGCCAACCGGCTCACCGCGATGCGCCTGCTCCGGGCCAAGGTCGCCGAGTTGCAGGCGGAGCAGCGGTCGCAGCGCCTGGCGGAGCTGCGCGGCGAGTTCAAAGAGGCCGCCTGGGGCAACCAGATCCGGTCGTACGTCCTGCACCCCTACACGATGGTGAAGGACCACCGGACCGGGGAAGAGACCGGGGACGCCGGCAGCGTGCTGGACGGCGACGTGGAGAGATTCATCGACGCCACCCTGCGGCACCGCCCATAGGGCGACGAGAGGGTGCCCCTTCCGCTTCCCCGAAGTAGGGAACGCATGTCACGGCTGATCGCGCTGCTGCTCGTGGTCGCGATCGTCCTGGTGACGCCCGCCGCGTTGCTGTCCTGGTACCTGTCGAACGGTCTGCAGCGCGACATGCAGGCCCGCCGGGCCGTCGTGCGCCTCTACGCCGGGCCGATCGGGATCGCGCGGGGGCGCGTCCGGCGGTTGCAGTTCGACGTCCGCGGCGCCGCCTTCAACGGAAGCACGGTCCGGGAGATTCGCGGCGATCTGCACGGCGTCCGCTTGAGCCTGCCCGCTGCGGTGGGAGGCCATCTCTCCATCCGCGGGCTCTCCGCGGGCCGCGCCGAGGTGGTCGTGGACGAGACCGATCTGCAGCGCGCCCTCGCGAACGCCCGAGACATCCGTGGCGCGCGTGTGCGCCTGGACGACGGCACGGTCACGATCTCCGGCGACGTCCTCGTGCTCAACTCGTCGTTCCCCGTGGAGGTGACGGCGCGCCTGGGCCTCGGCCGCGAGCGCGAGCTCGTCCTGCGCGTGGAGACGCTCAACATCAGCGGCCTGGCCATCCCGCCGGGGCTGGCCAACGCCCTCATGACCGACGTCAACCCCATCCTGCGCGCGCCCGAGGAGCCCGTGCCCCTGCGCTTCACCGGCGTGGAGGTCGACGACGGCCGGGCCGTGATCAGCGGGGTGCCGTCGCCGTGAGAGCGCGTCGGCGCCGTCCTCTCGCCCTGGCCATCGGCATCGGCGTGATCGCGGCGCTGGCCATCCTCTGGTCGCGCTGGGACGTCGAGGTCCGGTATCGCACGGTCGAGATCGTGCTCGACGGCCCGGACTGGGAGGCGCTGGCGCGGCGCGAGGGCCGCGATCCGCTGGAGGTCCTGGCCGAGGCCCAGCGACGCGGAGCGACCTCCATCGCGATCTACGAGCGCACGTTGACGCGTCTCGCCGAGCAGGGCGAGGTCACCTACTTGAGCAGCGAGGGGGTACGCGCCGCCGCGCGAGCGGGGGCGCTGCCGCCCGCATTCCGCGGACTGACCACACCCGCGGACGAGATTCGCTCCGGCGCCGTCTATGTCGTGGCCGCCCCCGAGGTCGCCGCCGAGGTCAGCGAGGCGTTTACGGGCCTTCTCGGTGAGGAGCGCGTCCGCACCGTGCAGGGCGTGCTCGAGATCCGCGGCCTGCTCGACGACATCGAGGAGATGCCGCTGGGCGTGCGGCCGGAGGATCTGCACCGGTATCGCGCCCTGGGCCTCCAGCCGGTGTTGCGCCTGCGCAACGTCCCGGGTCTCTCCATAGCGGGACTGGCGGCGAAAGGGCAGATGCTGCAGCGTCTGGGGCGGGACATCCCCGTGGTCTTCGAGCTGACCGAGGTGCTCGGGTTCGAACGCCTGATTCCGGAGGCGGCGGCGGTGCTGCGCGAGGCCGGGGCGCGGTACGGCCGCATCGAGGCCTTCAACGTCCGCCGGAAGCAGCGCGGGGAGGACCGCCTGGCGCAGGAGATGGATCGCCAGATCATCCGTCTGTTCAGTCTCACGCCGGAGGAGCTGCTCGTTCTTCCCCGGCCCGAGGCCCGTGACAAGTTCGTGCGCAGCGCACGTGAGCGCAACATCCGGCTGCTCTACGTGCGGCCGACGGTTCCCACCGCCGGGGTGGTGGGGACGCAGACGAACCTCCTCTTCGTGGAACAGCTGGCCCGCGATCTGCGCCGGTTCGGCCTGTCGCCGGGTCGGGCCGAGCCCCTGCCGGAGCGGGCGGTGCCGCTGCCCGCCGTGGCCGTCCCCCCGCTGCTGCGCGGGCTCGTCGCCTTCGGCGCCCTGGCCGGAATGGGTATGACCCTCGCGCTCCTGGGCGAGGCCCTCGGTGCACCGGTGCCGCCGCGTCTCGTCTGGATCCTGATCGCCCTCGGCGTTGCCACCACCGCGGTCGTCTTCGCCGCGGGACCGCTCCTGTTGTGGCTGAAGCTGCTCGCGCTGGCGACCGCCGCCGCGCTGCCCGCCGCCGCCGTGGCCGGGGCTATCCCGCGTCGCGTCCAGCCCGCCCCGTGGCTCGCCGGCATCCGGACGCTGTGGGTGGCCTCGCTGGGATCGGTCGGGGCGGGCGTGCTGGTCGCTGCCCTGCTCACCCGGTGGGAGTTCATGATGGCCGCCGAGATCTTCCTCGGCGTGAAGCTGGCGCAGGTGTTCCCGGTCGTCCTGGTGGTGTTGCTGTTGTGGCGGTACGATCGACCGGCCCGCTCGTGGCGCGAGACGGCGGCCGAGCTGTGGGAGTGGTCCGGCGCGCCGCTGCGGATGCGGTACGCCATCGCCGCCGTCGTCGTGGGACTCGCCGGCGTAGTCCTCCTGGCGCGCAGCGGAAATTTCGGCTTCCCGCTGCTCGCTGTGGAAGAACGCCTGCGCAACCTCCTGGAAGACGCGCTCGTCGCGCGACCGCGCACCAAGGAGTACCTGATCGGCCACCCCGCGCTGCTGCTGGCGGGGATGGCGGCCGCATCAGGCTGGCGGCGCGTGGTCATGCCGCTCGCCGCGGTCGGCGCGATCGGTCAGGCCGGCATCGTGAACAGCTTCTCGCACATCCATACGCCCCTGTTGTACACGGTATGGCGCACGGTGAACGCCCTCTGGCTGGGGACGCTGCTCGGAGTGGTAGGCGCCGTGCTTCTCCGCTGGATCACCGCCCGCATCTCTGCCCCGCCGCCGGCCCGGACGCGGCGGTAATGCGGATCGTCGTCTCCGGCTACTACGGGTTCGGGAACCTGGGCGACGAAGCGGTGCTCGCGGCGACCATCGCCGCGCTGCGCGCCCGAATCCCCGCCGCCCGCATCACCGTTCTCTCCGGCCGGCCCGCGCAGACCCGCCGCCTGCACAACGTCTCCGCGGTCCCGCGCACGGGCGCCGGGGTCCTGCGGGCGCTGGCCGGAGCCGATCTGTTCCTCAGCGGCGGCGGCAGTCTCTTCCAGGACGTGACGAGCGCGCGCAGCGCCGTCTACTACCTCTCCGTGCTGGCCCTGGCCGAACTCCTCTCCAGGCGGACGATGGTGTTCGCCCAGGGGATCGGGCCGCTGCGCCGCCGGCCGCTGCGGCGCCTCGCCGCGCTCGTCCTCAACCGGGTGAGCCTGCTCACCGTGCGCGACGAGGACTCCCTGCGGACGCTGCGTGAGTTGAACGTGGCGCGCACCGCGCATCTCGTGGCCGATCCCGTCTTCGCCCTTGAGCCGGCGCCGGCGGAGCACGTGCGGCAGTTGATCGGCCCGCGCGGGGCGGGACCGCGCATCGGCCTGACGCTCCGACCCTGGCAGGGCGACGCCTATGTCGGCGCCGTGGTGGAGGCATTGCAGGAGGTGCGCAGCGCGCTCGGCGCGGCGATCGTCGTCTTTCCCTTCCATCCGGCGCGAGACCTCTCGCTCTGCCGCGCCGCCGCCGCCGCCCTCGGCGGGCAGGTGGTCAGCGACCTCCCCCCGCGGGAGATGATGGCCGCCATCGGCACGGTGGACCTGCTGGTCGGCGCGCGCCTGCACGCGCTGATCTGCGGCGTGGCCACCGGGGTGCCCCCCATCGGGCTCTCCTACGATCCCAAGATCGACGCGCTGTTTCGGCGGATCGGCGTCGGTCAGCTCCTCCCCCTGGCCAGCCTTCAGGCCGGCCAGCTCCATCAGGCCGTCCTCGACGCGTGGCAGGCCAGGGAAGAACTCCGCCGCCGGCTGCGCGAGGTGGCCGGGTTGCTGCGCGAAGAGGCGCTGCGCGCCGCCGATCTGGCCGCCGCCGCCGCGTCCGCCGGAGCACCGCCGCGGGCATCTGAGGAGTAGAGGATTTCCCCGCGCCCCCAAGGAATAGGGTGGCGCTAATGGACGGACCCATGGTCGCAGCAACGAAGGGACCTGAGAACATGCCGGAGGTGCTCAAGGTCTCTGCCGACAGCAAACCCAAGGCGGTGGCCGGAGCGCTGGCCGCGGTGTTGCGAGAGAAAGGGTCCGTTGAACTCCAGGCCGTGGGTGCCGGCGCGGTCAATCAGGCGGTCAAGGCCATCGCCATCACCCGCGGGTTCGTCGCCCCGAACGGGATCGATCTGGTCGCCATCCCCGCCTTCACGAAGGTGATCATTGAAGGCGAGGAGCGCACGGCCATCAAGTTCCTCGTCGAAGCCCGCTGAGTCTGTCCCCGCGTTTCGAGTCGCATTCCCCGTGGGCTCCCGCCGCCTCGGCGCTGGCCGTCCCCGGCGGCGATTCATGGTAAGGTAGATAGCGGCGATGGACGGCGCATACGGCGACCTCAAAGTCTTCTGCGGCACGTCGAACCGGGCGCTCGGCGAGGAGATCGCCTCCTACCTGAACGTCGAGCTCGGCCGCGTGAACATCACGCGCTTCGCCGACGGCGAGATCTACGTCCGCTTCGAGGAGAACGCCCGCGGGGTGGATGCCTTCGCTATCCAGCCGGTGTGCCACCCCGTGAACGAGCACCTGATGGAGCTGCTCATCATGCTCGACGCGCTGCGCCGGGCCTCCGCGGGGCGGATCACGGCCGTGGTCCCGTACTACGGGTACGCGCGGAAGGACAAGAAAGACGCTCCGCGCGAGCCGATCACCGGCCGGCTGGTGGCCGACCTGCTCACGACGGCCGGGGCGAACCGCGTGCTCACCGTGGACCTCCACGCCGGGCAGATCGAAGGTTTCTTCAACATCCCGGTCGATCACCTGCGGGCCATGCCGCTGTTCGCCGATTACCTGCGGGAGAAGGACCTGCGCGCGGCGGCGGTCGTCGCCGCCGACGACGGCGCGGTAAAGCGCAGCAAGCAGCTCGCGGACCGGCTGGACCTCCCCCTGGCCATCGTCTTCCAGCGCCGCGTGGGCAAGGATGTCAAGGAACCGGTGCAGATCGTGGGCGAGGTGGAAGGCCGCACGCCGATCATGATCGAGGACGTCATCGGCACCGCCGGGACGCTGTCCGGCGCGGTGGACGTGCTGGTCGCGAAAGGGGCGCGTCCCGAGGTGTACATCTGCGCCACGCACGCCGTCCTCGCCCCGCCGGCGGTGCAGCGCCTGGGCCGGGAGGAGATCCGCGAGATCATCGTGACCAACACCGTGCCCCTGCCGCCGGAGAAGCGTCTGCCGAAGGTGACCGTCCTGTCGGCGGCGCCGCTGCTGGCCGAGGCGATCCGCCGCATCCACCTGAACCAGTCCGTCAGCATCCTGTTCACCTGACCATGCGCACGCGCTACGCGCCGAGCCCGACGGGGTATCTGACCATCGGTGGGGCCTGGATGGCCTTCTTCAACTGGCTGTTCGCCCGCAGCGGCAATGGCACGTTCATCCTGCGCATCGAGGACACCGATCCCGGCCGCTCCACGCGTGAGTACGAGCAGGCGATTTATGATGACTTCCATTGGCTGGGTCTCGACTGGGACGAGGGCCCCGACGTCGGCGGCTCTCACGGACCCTACAGGCAATCCGAGCGGGGTGGACTCTACGCGCAGTACGCCGGCGAACTGCTCGCCCGCGGCGCCGCATACCACTGCTACTGTACGCCCGAGGAACTCGACGCCGAGCGCGCCCGCGCGCAGGCGCGGAAGCGCCCGTACCGCTACTCGGGACGCTGCCGGAACCTCACCCCGGAGCAGCGCGCCGCCTGCGAGCGGGAGGACCGGCGCCCGACGATCCGCCTCCGTCTGCAGGACTACGGGGAGACGATCGTCGTGGACGACCTGGTCCGCGGCCGCGTCGAGTTCGATCCCGGCCACCTCGATGACTACATCATCGTGCGGTCGGACGGGACGCCCCTGTACAACTTTGCCAACGTCGTGGACGACCACACCATGGCGATCACCCACGTCATCCGCGGGATCGAGCACCTCAGCAACACCCCGAAGCAGTGGGTGATGTACCGGGCGCTGGGCTGGACGCCTCCCCAGGTGGCGCATCTGTCCAATATCCTGGGCGCGGACAAGAAGAAGCTGAGCAAACGGACCGGCGACACCGCGGTGCGCGACTACCGGACGCGCGGCTACCTGCCCGCGGCGCTGTTGAACTTCTTCGCCCTGATGGCCTGGTATCCGGAGGAGCACCGGGAGATCTACTCCGTGCAGGAGCTCGTGGCGCGCTTCCGGATCCAGGACCTGGGCAAGGCCTCGCCCGTTTTCGACATGGAGAAACTCACCTGGATGAACGGCGTCTACATGCGGAGCCTGCTCGAGCAGGATCCCGGCCGTGTCGTCGAGGCATGCCTGCCGTCGCTGCGGGCGGCCGGTCTCTTCGACGGCGCCATGACCGACGAGCGCGCCGCCTACGTCCGGAAGGTGGTGGAGGTGCTGGGGGAGCGGCTCAAGGTGGGGCAGGACATCGTGGTCTACGGCGACTTCTTCTTCAAGGACCGCGTCGACTACGAGCCCGCCGCGGCACGGCAATACCTCAGCGATCCGGCGATGGCGCCGGTGCTGCACGCCCTCCGGGAGCGGGTGGCCGCGGCCACGACACTGGAGGCCTCCGCGGCTGAGGCCATCCTCCGGACCCTAGCCGCCGAACGGGGCCTGCAGGCCCGCGAGCTCGTGCACCCCACGCGCGTCGCCCTCACGGGCAAGACTGCCGGTCCGGGGCTCTTCGAACTGATGGCGCTGCTCGGTAAGGACCGGATCGTTCAGCGCCTGGGGGTCGCGGTCGAGTACCTCCGGCGTCTGCCGTCGTAGCCGCCGCCACGCTCGCCGGCCGCACCATGCCCTCAGCCTTTCGCCGCGGACCGGACGCCAGTTAGCCTCCACTTACGGACGCGGAATCGGCGCTCATCTACCCTCGCAGCCAAACCCGCTGCGTGCACCGCGCACAATCAGGCGGGAGGCGAAGGGGGTAGGGGAGATGGTCAGGAAGGTAGGGGTCATGCTCGTCGTCGTCGCGCTGGTGGTGAACTTCCTCCAGCCCGTCGTGTCCTTCTTGCCGAGCCGGTCGGCGGTCTGGACGCCGCCCTGGCCCATGCAGGTGGTCCAAGCCGGCATGCAGGTCGCCGCGGTCACCTATGACGAGATGGAACGGTGGCTCTGGTTCCTCGTGCTCGGGTTCCTGGTCGAGCGCTTCATCGCGAGCTCCGGACTGCTGCTGGACATCCTCCTCGGTGATCGATGAGCGCGAGGGCGACCTTCTACGCGGCGCTGGGCCTCGCGGCCGGGTTTCTGCTGGGCCGCGTGCTCCCCCACACCTGGTGGGTCACCGGAGCGGTGGTCGTCACGATTCTGCTCCTCTGGGCCTATGTCCGCAGCCGACGTGCGCAGTAGCCGCGGATCGGCGAAGAAGGCAGCGCGGGGGGTCATGCGGGGGACGCCCTCGTCATGACCCCCGTACACATCGGAACGTCAGGATGGGTCTATCCGCACTGGCGGGAGCGTTTCTACCCGCGCGAACTCCCCCAGGCCCGGTGGCTGGAGTTCTTCGCCCGCCAGTTCGCCACCGTGGAAGTGAACAACACGTTCTACCGCCTGCCGCCGGCGGCGGTCTTCGAGGCGTGGCGGGAGCGCACACCGGAGGGGTTCGTCTTCGCGGTCAAGGCCAGCCGCTACATCACGCACCTCCTGCGGTTGCGCGAGCCCCGCCGTCCGCTCGAAGTGTTTCTTGCGCGCGCCGCGCACCTCGGGCCCAAACTCGGCCCGGTGCTCTTCCAGTTGCCGCCGAGGTTTCCCATCGACCTCGAGCGGTTGGACGGATTCCTCCGCGCCGTCCCGCGAGGCGTGCGGCCGGTCATGGAGTTCCGGGATCCGTCCTGGCACGTGCCGCGGGTCTTTGACCTGCTCGACCGCCGCGGCTGCGCGTACTGCATCATGGTCGCCCCCGCCCTGAAGTGCGAGCTGGTGGTCACGGCACGAAGGCTCTATCTTCGCTTCCACGCTCCGGGCGGCGCCCGCCCGGCGTTCGGCCGGCGCCGCCTGCGGCCGTGGGCGCGGCGCATCGGCGAGCTGATGCGCGAGGCGGACGAGGGGTGGGTCTACTTCAACAACGACATGGAAGGCGCCGCGATCGAGGACGCGCGGATCCTCCGGTCACTGCTCGGTCTCTAGCGCGGTCGCCGGCCCGGGACCTCATGGGCAACCCGCGCGTCTTTCTATATAATGAGGTTTGGCCTTCCGCTGGGGGATCGTCTAGTGGTAGGACGACGGGCTCTGGACCCGTTAGCGGGGGTTCGAATCCTCCTCCCCCAGCCACATCAGTGTGGCGAAGGCTTCGTGGTTGGTCGAATTCCACCCGGGCATCGCAATGAAGATTCGACGAAGATCCTCACTCGTACGCCGGGCCCTCGGGCTGGTGGTGGGTGCGGTGTTCACCGTGGCGGCGTTTGAAACAGGGATGCACCTCCACGGAGTCTCGGACCCGCATGCCGAGCACACGCTGCAGGCAGTCTACGCGGTGGGCCAGCTCCAGCATGGTATTCTGACTCCACTGGTCCTCGCTCCGCCTGCCGGTGCGACGATTCCCACAGGACTATCCTTCCCTCCCCGTACGATCCGCCCGCGCGTGCTGTCTGCCTCGCCACGCCTCGAGCGCGCGCCTCCCGCCTGCTGAAGCCGGAAAGCGCCACACTCCTTCCCCGCACCCCGGGGATCGGTCTAAGCAGAGGTGGCCAGCGGGCCGATGCGATTCCCTGCTGTAGGCGCGAGGCGAAGGAGAGACGGAATGCACCATAGAGGGGGCTCTCATGAGCCGTGCCAGCACTCGCCAGAAACACCCAGCGTCTGTAAGGCGCGCCGAACCGTCGGTGCGGCAACTCGTGGTCGCCGTTGTCCTGGTGTCGATCCTGTCCGTGACGTTCATGATCGTCGTCGGTCGCAGGTCCGCCACGCGCACTTCAGGACGGGGCCCCGTGACAGCAGCATACGAGAGCCTGCGCCCCGTGGGACGCACCCTGGGCGACCTGTCCGCGCCGATTACCATCGTGGAGTACAGCGACTTCCAGTGCCCGTACTGCAAGATCGCCGCGGACACGATCCTCGCGTCACTCAAGAAGGACTACATCAAGACCGGTCGCGCGCGCTTCCACTACCAGCCCGTGGCTATTCTGGGCCCGGAGAGCCTCCGGGCGGCGGAAGCGGCGCTGTGCGCGGAGGACCAGGGTCGCTTCTGGCCATACCACGACCGGCTGTTCGCGACACAAGCGGGAGAGAATCGGGGCGTCTTCAACGATGTGACACTCAAACGTCTGGCCGCGGACCTCGGGCTCGACCAGGCCCGGTTCGATTCGTGCTTCGATCGCGGGCAGCGCCGCCAGGACGTGATGGCGATCAACCGTGAGGCCAACACACGCGGCGTGACGGGCACGCCGACGTTCTTCATCAATGGCGTCAAGGTCGTGGGCGCCGTACCCTACGTGCAGTTCCGGCAGATCATCGAGGGGATGAAGTAGTGCTGCAACTGCTGCTCAGTCTCACGGGGCTGGGCGTCGCCGGCTACTTATCCTGGAACAGATTGCGGGGGACGGTCCCCGTCTGTGTCGGGCTCGGCCGGTGCGACGTCGTCCAGGCCAGCCCGTATGCGCAGTTCGCTGGCATCCCGATTGCCTATCTCGGCGTCGCCGCCTACGCGGGCGTGCTGGCCTTGGTGCTCTACCGCCGCCGGACAACAGGCGGGGCGGCCCTGCGGGCACTGCTCACGCAGCTGGGGATCGTCCTGGCGGCGACGCTGTATTCCGCCTGGCTCACCTACCTGGAGCTGTATGTAATCCGGGCGGTCTGCCCGTGGTGCGTGGCCTCCGCGCTGATCTTTGCGGGGCTGTTGGTGCTCACCGTCGGGGACCTTGCGCGGGTGGTGGGCTCGTACCCGGCGCATGGCGGCAGCCCATCGCCCACGGAGGCGAAAGATGCCATGCTGAGGAGGGACTGGCCGTGAGGGATGTCGTCCGGCTCTTCGTGACCGGATACCTGGCCGCGACGCTCGTGTTCGGGATGCCCACAGCCCTGCGGGCGCACGCGAAACTGACGAAAGCCGAGCCGGCGCCGGGATCGACTGTCCGTACGCCGCCCCGGGTCGTACGCCTGTGGTTTGTCCTCGGCGGCGAGGAACTCGATCCGAAACGCAGCGCGGTCAGCATCTGGGATAGCAGAGGGAAGCGCGTGGACGACGGGAAGGGCGGAGTGGACCTCGATGACCTGGATCGCCTGACGATGATCGCGCGTCTCGGGCCGATCGGTCCCGGTACCTACACCGTGAGGTGGAAGGCCGTCTCGACTCCCGACGGCAGCGTCGCCCAGGGCACCTTCCGCTTTACGGTCGCGCCGCGCTAGAGGTCTATGGCCACCCACGCCTCGGGAACCGCGCAGCACCGCCGGCAGCTCTCGGTTACCTTTGCCCTGACCTTCGGGTATTTCGTCGTCGAGGTCGTGGGCGGGATCCTGACCAACAGCCTGGCGCTGCTGGCCGACGCGGCGCACATGCTCACCGACGTCGGCGGTCTGGGGCTGGCGCTGTTCGCCTCGTGGATCGCACAGCGCAAGGCGTCGCCGACGAAGACCTACGGCTATTACCGCGCCGAGATCCTCGCCGCGGTGGCCAACGCCCTGGCGTTGTTCGGCATCTCCGCCGTGCACGACCTGCACGTGTGGACGCTCACCTCCGGCGTCGAGGCCCTCACGGCGCACGTGGTCGCGGCGGACGGGGGAGACGGAGCGCGGGGCCGAAGGCTGCTGCCGATGTTGACGGCGATGCTCAAGGAACGGCTCGGCATTGACCACACGACCATCCAGATCGAGTTCCCCGATGGGCCGGCGGAGGAGGCGGAATTCTGACTGGAGGGGTTCCCACCCGTAGACGGTCTTCACGGAACCGATGAGAGCACAAATGGAGGAGAGCGTCATGGATAGCCGGGAAGAGCGTGTCGGGATGCGGTCTGGGATGTTGACACGCATCGACGAGGTCTTCATCGGGCTCATGCGCGCGCACGGGGCGCGCCTCCTGCGCCTGGCGCTGGGAGCCGTGTTTGTCTGGTTCGGTGCCCTCAAGATCATCGGCCGCAGCCCGGTGGCGGATCTCGTCGCGGAGACCATCTACTGGGTCTCACCCGACTGGTTCGTGCCGCTGCTCGGCTGGTGGGAACTGGCCGTGGGGCTCGGCCTGCTGGCGGGGGTCGCCCTCCGGCTCACGCTGCTGCTGTTCTGGCTGCAGCTGGCGGGCACGTTCCTCGTGCTCGTCCTGCGTCCCGACCTGGCCTTCCAGGCCGGTAACCCGCTGCTGCTCACCGTCCCGGGCGAGTTCGTCGTCAAGAACATCGTGCTGATCACCGCCGGCCTGGTCGTCGGCAGCACGGTGCCCCGGCGATCCTGACCGATGGCGACTCTTCCCACCGGCCGTGTGCTCCTCGTCCTGGTGCTCGCCGGGCCCATCTGGTTGGCCGCGGCGGTTCCGGCCGCGGCGCACGGGATCGTGCAGCGCACCGAGCCCGAGGCGAACAGCTCGGCTGGCGCGGCCCCGCGTCAGGTTGTGCTCCACTTCAGCGAGCCCGCGGACGCGGCCCTGTCCTCGGGCGTGGTCACCGACCGCAACGGCCGGGCGGTGTCCACGGCGTCGGCGTTGTCCGCGGACGGCCGGCGCATGACCATCACCCTCCCGCCGATCCCAAGCGGAATCTACACCGTGCGCTGGCGGGCCCTGTGGCCCGCCGACGGGCACGCCACCAGCGGCTTCTTCCTCTTCGCGGTCGGCGAAGGCGCCCCGGCGGGGCCGCCGGCGGGGAAAGAGACGCCGCCCGTCGCGCAGGTAGCCTTCCGCTGGGTCGCGTTTCTTGCCGCCCTCGTGGTCGCGGGGGTAACCCTGTTCCGCCTGGCGGTCCTGCGTCCGGCGCTCCGGACGGTCGAGTTGGCGGCCGCAGCCACGCTTGAGGCGGCCGCCGAGCCCCGGCTGCGAGTGGTCACGATCATCGCGGGGGCAGCGGTCGGCGCCGCCTCCGCCGGTGAGTTCCTCCTGCAGGTGGCACAGTTGCTGGGGGCGCCGGTGCCGCAGGTCACATCCGGTGGACTGTTCTTGCCGCTGCTATGGATCACGCGCGCAGGATGGAGCCTGCTGCTTCGCCTGTTCGCTGTGTTCCTCTTGCTGCTTCCGGCCTCGCCCGCGGGCCGCATCCTGCAGGTCGGCGGTCTCGTCTGGCTGGCCCTCGTCGGCGGGATCACGGTACTGTTCAGCGCCGTCGGCGGGGTCGCCGGGAGCACGCACGTTGTCCTGGTCGCAATGGCGGCGTCGGTGTACGGGTTGTTCAGTATCCTGGCGGCGCGCATCGTCCCGGAGGTCCCCGACCTGCGGGACCGCGTGCCGCGGGTGCGGTGGGTCCCGCCGCTGGCCGGCGCGGTCCTGCTCGCGGCGTTCACGATGACCGCCCACGCCGCCGGTGAGGGCTGGGTCGCGGCGGCCGTGGACTGGGTGCATCTGCTCGGGGCGGCGGCCTGGGTCGGTGGTCTGGTTGCGCTGCTTGTTGTTCTGTTTCCTCGGCCGCTTTCCGGCCGGGAGCCCTTCGCGGGATCGGTTGTTTCCCGATTTTCCCTCGTCGCGGGCGGCGCACTCGGGGTGCTCGTCCTGACCGGTGTGCTCAGCGCGCTGCGCTTCGTCCCCAGTGTACGGGCGTTCGTGATCACGCCCTACGGGGCGCTGCTGCTGATCAAACTCGCGCTGGTGGCGCCAATGGCCGCGCTCGGTGCCGTCAACTTCTTCATCCTGCGCCCCCGTCTGGCCCGGCAGCAGCACATGAGCCCAGCCTTGCGTCGGCTCCTGGCCTCTGTGACTGGAGAGGCGTCGGTCGGCGCGCTCATCGTCCTGATTGTGGCGGCGCTGACGATCACCCCGCCGGCGCGCGTCGCCCTGCAGTCCCCGCCCCCTGAGCCCGCGCCGCTCGCCCTGGCCGGTGTCGCCGGGGACGTCCGCGTAGTTCTCGAGGTCGTCCCCGCGCAGCCGGGGATCAACCGGTTCACGATCCGGGGCACCGACAGCAGCGGGGCGGTGCTGAACGGGGAGGTGCGCGTGCTGCTGCGGGTGACGAAGCTCGACGAGGAGATCGATCCGGTGACACTACGGCTGGTCTACGACGGCGGCGGCGCCCACACGGTCGAGGACTCGGCGCTGGGGCTGCCGGGGTGGTGGCAGCTGGAGGTGGTCGTCCGCCGGCGTGGGCGGCTCGACGTCACCGCGCAGTTCCCCCTGTGGTTCGAGGGTGATCCCACGAGGGCGGACGACACGGCCGCCGCGCGGGCGCTGGCGCGGATGGAGGAGGCGATGACCTCGATCGCCGCCTGGCGGCAGGTGGAGCAGCTGACCGATGGGGGAGGGAACGTCGTCGTGACGCGCTACGACCTGCGCCGGCCGGATCGCCTGCGGTACCAGACCTCCAGCGGAAACGAGGCGATCATCGCCGGTCCGCTCCGCTACTTCCGGGCAGGCAGCGGAGCATGGGAGCGCGACCTGCTGAACCCGCCGTTCGCCGTGGACGATTACATCCGCGCCTACTCCAGGGGAGCGCGCGCGGTTGCGCTCGGACGAGTCATGCCGTGTGGGGAGGGGACGTGCCGCGTCGTCACCTGGGAGACGGGTACCGGGACAGCCGTGCTGGCCGGCTGGATCGAGGAGCGCACCTGGCGTCTCCGCCGGCTCATGATGGTGGGACGAAGCGAGCCGCACTATATGACGCTGGATCTTCAGGACTTCGGCGCGCCCCTGCGGATCGAGCCTCCGCGCTGACGGCGGGCCGGATTGGGGGGATGAGAGTGGCGGGTCGCAGGCAACCTGCGAAGCGCGCGCGTTCGGGGCGGGTGGCAGTCCTCGGGATCCTCGTGGTCGCCGTGCTGGTCGCGGTCGTCTGGTGGGTATTGCAGGGAAACCGGGGAGGAGCAGCCGATCGGCTGGATCCCGCCGTCGGCATGGATCTGCGGACGCTGGTCGGGCAGCCGGCCCCTGAGCTGACGCTCGCCGACGCCGAGGGGCGCGAATACACGGTGCCCGCTCCGGGCCGTCCCACGGTGTTGATCTTCCACATGGGGTTCTTCTGAGCGCGCTGCGTCAGCCAGCTCGTGGAGCTGGCCACAGCGGTGCCGGAACTGCAGCGCGAGGCGGACGTCTATGTCATCAATCCCGACACGCCCGAGAATTCCCGGAAGGTGCGGGCGCAGAGCAGGCTCGCGGTGCCGATCCTGCTGGACCCCGGCTACTCCGGGGCGAAGCGCTACGAGCTCGCGGGACAGGGACGGCCGATGGGCGGCCTCGTGGGGTACGCGGTCATCGACGCGGAGGGGGTGATCCGCGTGCAGCGCGTGGACATCGACTTCGGCATCCACCGCCGCCAGATCCTCGACGCCGTCCGGAACCTGCCGTGACGTCCAGGAGCGGTGGGAATCGCAGCAGGCCGAGATCGCCAGACTTTGCCGATGCCCTTGAGCTTGCCGATGTAGAACGTGTCGAAGCACACCAACTCCCCTGGCGTGGCGGCCTGCACGTGCTGGCTGCGCCCGTACTGCGCCTGCCACAAGCGCCGCCGCGTGCGCTCGGTGAGCAGGCCGGCGACGCGCGCACTATGGGGCTCCGGCGATGCCGCGCGCGATGAAGGTGTTCCTCGTTGTAGATTGCTCTTTCCGGCAGGCCGACGATGCTCTCGATAATGCCAAGCAGCAGGAGAAGGATGCCGTCCGCGTGGTGCGGTAGAGACCCTGTATGACAGCGGACGTCATGTCGGAGGTGCGCGCATGAACGGAGGCATCCGCCTCGGCCTGAGCCTCCCGGTGTTTCTGGGATCGCTCATCGCGATGTTTGTGGGCACCTTTACCGGCCTGCTGGGGATCTGGCTCTTCCTGGCCTGGAAGATCGCGGTCCCGGAGTGGATCAAGGTCGGACATGCCCATGCCTCCTGGTGGTCAGTGCTGCTGGTGATCGCGGCGCTGCTCGTGCCCGGGCTCCCCCTCCGGCCGGGCGCGAAGCGCTTTATTACCATCACCGCGCTCGTCGCCGTTCCCCTCTGGTTGATCGAGTTGGGGGCGTACTACGTGAGCAAGGTGGCCCGCGGCGCCCTGCCGGCCCTGCCGCCGCGCCCGGGCGAGGAGTTCAGCCCCGAATACCTGGCCTACGGCACCGGCATCTTCGTGACCGAGCTGTGGTTTTTCGCGGCGCTGCTCCTCGTGTTTCTGACCGCGTTGGGGATACGGCAGCCGCGCCTGACGCAGGGGACGGCGGCGCCCTCCGCGCGTGAACTGCTGACCGACATCGAGATTCCCCGGCAGGCGGTCTTGGTCCCCGTCCTGGTGATGCCCCTCGGCCTCATCGTGGGCTGGGCGATGACCCTGGCGTTTAAGGCCCGCGGGCTGCCGATTCAGCCGGCGGCGCTGGTGCAGCTCCACAGCCATACCTTCTTTTTCATCGTGGGCTATCTGATGACGTTGATCGTGATGCGGGCGGTCGGCGCGTCCGAGCGGATCTTTCGCCTGACCTTCCGGCTGGGGCAGGTGGCGATTCCGCTGATCGTCTTGGGCTACCTGCTGTTCATCGGGCTGCGGCTGCCCAGCGTGGCCGTGGTGATCCCAGCGCTGCTGTACTTTGTGGTCCTGGGCCTCGGCCTGGCGGCCCTGTTCGGAGGCTTCGGGGTGGGGGCGAAGGCGCGCCGGGTCGGCTCGCTGACCTCCTCCTATCTGCGGAAGGCCATGGCATTCACGTGGGCGCTGATGATCCTGCTGGTGGCCGTGGGGCCGGTCATGCAGCTGCGTTGGGACACGGCCCCAGACGTGACGGTCACGTACCGCCAGCCCGAGGGGGCGCCGTATCCCGGTCCCTACCCGGAGAAGTACATCGGCACGGCTCCGGTCGCGGGGACACCGCGCGGACTGGAGAACCTGCACCTGAGCCCGGGTTCCTGGACCCACGCGGCGCTGTTCTGGCTGCTGGCGCTGCTCCTGGCCTGGGACCGGATCGGCCCCGCGGTCGGCGCGCCGGGCCTCCTATTCCTGGCGGCCACGACCATCCCGCTGGCGCCGTTCTTCAACGCGGTCGGCAGGGTTGCCGCGTGGGCCAACCTGCCCAACGGCAGCGGCGCGCTGTGGTTCGCCGGGCATCCGCTGAAGATGTTCAATCAGATCGTGCTGATCGTGCTGGTGGCAACGGCCATGCGGAAGATCAAGGCCGCGGATCGCTGATCTGCTCCACGGCGATCGCCGCTCGGAGGTAGTGGGAGGCGATCCACGACGGATCGATCCCGGTATTGCCGGGGGGCTCTGGATGTGCTATAGAAGGGGCAACACCTTCCTATGTGATGGTATGAGCACTGCAGGAGTTGCCTTCCTTCCGCGAGACAGGGCTCTGCCGAGCCGCCCGCGCGAGTGCATCTGTCCCGCGCGAAGGCCCACCGCCTTCGCGCCCGCCGAATAGCCCTTTCCTCCTTGTAGGACAATCGGGAGCACATCCGGCACCCACGGCCACCGTGCCTTGGCCGGTCAGGTCGTGCTGGCTGGGGGTGGGACAGATGCAGCACAACAGGCATTCCCGAATCGACGCCAGAGCGCCGCTCGCCGAGACGGATTGCTGTAGCGATAGTCGTAAGCCGCAGTTGGGCTGGGCGTCGCAAGACACTGTGCGCGTGCCCCGGCGTGAGCTCCTGGTCCGGGCGATCCGGGCTGCGCTCGCAGCCGCAGCCCTTTCGCTGTTTCCGGGTCGGATCGGCGCACAGGCGCGCAGGAAGGTCCGCCTGGGGTTTTGCAGCCAGGTCCTCTGCATCATTCCCTACGAGGTGGCGCGCAGGCAGGGCTTCTACGCGGGAGAAGGCCTGGACGTCGAACTCGTGTACTTCCGCGGCGGGACGGCGGCCATGCAGGCCCTCGTCGGCGGGGCGATCGACTACGCGGCGACCTCCTATGATGTGTCGGTGGCCGCCTTCGGGCGCGGCGCCGACATCGTGAGCTTCTTTACCACTGGACGAGTTCCGTTCTTCGCCCTCGCGGTGGGGCCAAAGACCGCGGCGGACATCCGTGCCCTTCCCGATCTCGTGGGCCGTACCGTCGGGGTCTCCGCGGCCGGGAACGCCGACCATCAGCTGTCGATCCATCTCCTGCGCCGCGCCGGGATCGATCCCGGCGCCGTGCGCTTCGCCGTGCTCGGTCCGAATCTCTATGAAGCGCTGCGCGTCGGGCACGTGGACGCGGGCATGGTGCAGGAGCCGGCCACGACGCTGATCACGCAGGCCGGCGGCCGGGTGCTGGTCAACCTGATGGACCCGGCAGAGTCGCAGCGCTATCTGGGAGGTCCCTACGCCCACATGGGGGTCTCGGTGCGGCGGCAGGAGTGGGACAGCCGCCGGCAGGAGATGCTGGCGCTGGCGCGGGCACTGCGACGGGCGCTGCGGTTCATCCGCATCGGCACGCCCCGGTTACTGGTGGACGCCCTGCCGCCGGAGCTGATCGCGGGCGGAGATCGGGCGCTGCTGGAGCAGGTCCTGGCGCGCCGCCGCCGGGTGTTGTACACGGACGATGGACGCGTCGAGCTCGATGCGGTCCGGCGGGTCGCCGAGGTCGCACGCCAGACTGGAGCGCTGGCACAGGAGGTTGATGTCAGCCGACTGATCACCTACGCAATTCTGGAGGGTCTGTGAACGCGCTAGATGTGCGCAACCTCACAGTCTGCTACGGCGGGCATGTGGTGCTGCACCGGCTGTCTCTGGAGGTCCCCGCGGGGAGTTTCGTCAGCCTGGTCGGCCCTTCGGGGTGCGGGAAGACCACCCTGCTGCGGGCGATCGCCGGCCTGCTCGCGTCAGCGGACGGCGAGGTCGTCCTGTTCGGCCGGCGCGTTCATCGCTGCTCGCGCGAGGCGGGAATGCTCTTCCAGGAGAATGCGCTGCTCCCCTGGAGGACGGCGCGGCAGAACGTGGCGCTGGGGCTGCGGTTTCGAGGCATGCCGGCAGATCGCGCCGGCCGCGAGGCGGACCGCTGGTTGGAGCGCCTGGGCCTGCAGGCCTTCGCCGACCACTACCCGCACGAGCTGTCCGGCGGCATGAAGCAGCGCGTTGCCCTGGCCCAGGTGCTGGCTCCCGGGCCGCGCCTGTTGTTGATGGACGAGCCCTTCGCCAGCCTGGACGCCATTCTCCGTCACCTCGTGCAGACGGATTTCCTCTCCCTGGTCCGGGAGACCGGGGTGACGGTGCTGCTGGTAACGCACGATCTCGAAGAGGCGCTGCTGCTGTCCGAGCAAGTGGCGCTCATGTCCGCCGGCCCGGCCGCCCGCATCATCAGCATGCACCGGGTTCCCTACGGCTATCCCCGCGACCTCGACGCGGTGCGGGCGCTGCCGGCGTTCGGGAATCTCCTGAAGGAAATCTGGACCCGGCTGCAGCGCGAAGCAGGACGGATGGGCTGGGAGATGCCGGCGTGAGGCGTGCCGCAGCCCTGCTTACCTTCCTCATCGTCTGGGAGGCGGCATCTCGTCTGGGCTGGGTCAGCGTGCTCCTCATGCCCCCGCCCACGCATGTCGCCGGCGTCCTCCTCGGGGTCTTTCGCAGCGGCCAGATCTGGCCGCACCTTGCCGTAACGCTCGCAGAGGCCCTTGGCGGTCTGCTCGTAGGTCTTATCGCGGGCGCGGCGCTGGGACTGGGCGCCGCGCTGGTCCCCGCGGTAGCGGAGGTGCTGCAGCCGGTCATGACGTTGCTCAACGCCATCCCTCGAGTGATCCTGGCCCCGTTGCTTGTGATCTGGTTCGGGATCGGGCCTGGCTCCAAGGTCGCGCTCAGCTTTCTGCTGGTAGCGGTCACCGTATTCTTCGCCGTGTACTCCGGCATCCGTCACGTGGATCTGCGGCTGGTGGACCGGGTGCGCACGCTGGGCGGCGGAGGCTGGCACGTGCTCCGCGAAGTGTACCTCCCTTCGGTGATGGCCTGGCTGTTCGCCAGCCTGAAGATCGCTGTCGGCTTTGCGTTCACCGGCGCCGTGGTGGGTGAATTCGTGGCGAGCAGCCGCGGGCTCGGCTACCTCCTGTCGTTTGCCCAGAGCACCTACAACGCCGCGATGACCATCGCCCTGATCGCGGTGGTCGTCGCAGTGACCTTTGCGATCTTTGTGGCGTTTGAACGCTTTGAGCGGGCCGTCTTTCGCTGGAAGCGGACGCCGCCTGCGGCGGGACCCGTGGCGGACGTGAGCGGCGCCGAGACGTGAAGACGAACCGGTGATCCGGTAGTACGCGGGGGAGGGCAGCCATGTCGACGGCCATCCGAACGGGACCGATCCTGTCGCGGGAGCAGCTGGATCGCTATTCGCGCCAGATCATCCTGGAGGAGATCGGCCTAACCGGCCAGCGTAAGCTCCTCGACAGCAAGGTGCTGGTGATCGGGGCCGGGGGGCTCGGCAGTCCCACCTCACTGTACCTCGCCGCGGCCGGGGTGGGGACGCTGGGCATCATCGACGGCGACCGCGTGGATCTCACCAACCTGCAGCGACAGATCCTGCACTACACGCACGACATCGGGCGTCCCAAGACGCAGTCCGCCCGGCGCACGCTGGAGGACATCAACCCCGACGTCAACGTCGTCACGTATCAGGCCGTGCTCGGCAGCGACAACGCGCTCGACATCATCCGCGACTACGACGTCGTCGTCAACGGCAGCGACAACTTCCCGACCCGCTACCTCGTCAACGACGCCACGGTGTTCCTGCGCAAGCCGCTGATCGATGCGAGCATCCTGAAGTGGGAGGGCCAGGCCACGACGTTCCTCCCCGGGCGGGGGTGCTACCGCTGCCTTTTCCCGACCCCACCACCTCCCGGCGTAGTGCCGTCCTGCGCGGAGGGCGGCATCATCGGCGCGGTGGCCGGCTTCATGGGTACGCTGCAGGCCCTGGAGGCCGTGAAGATCCTCCTCGGACGCGGCGACACACTGGCGAACCGGCTGCTCATCTTCGACGCGCTCAGCAGCGAGATCCGCACCCTGCGGTGGAACCGGAACCCGGACTGCCCGGTGTGCGGCGATTATCCGACCATCACCGAGCTCATCGACTACGAGGCCTTCTGCAGGGTACCCGCGCGGGCGGCCGAGGAACCTCAGGCGGCGCAAGCCGCGGCGCCCGTGGCGCCGGAAGTAGACGTGGCCGAGGCCCGGATCATGCTGGAGCGCGGAGAGGCCGTGCTGATCGACGTGCGCGAGCGATGGGAATGGCTGGCCGCGCGGATCGCCGGCGCTATCCTGATCCCCCTGGGCGAGATCCCTCAGCGCACGCCCGAGATTCCGAGCAACGAAACGGCGATTCTCTACTGTGCCACCGGGCGGCGTAGCGCCATTGCCACGGCGGCGCTGCGGCAGGCCGGTCACGAGCGGGTGCTGAACATGGCCGGCGGCATCGTGGAATGGATGAACCAGCAGTATCCAGTGGAGTCCGGCGACTCTAACACGTAGTAGAGGATCGGTTCGGGCCAGCCCGAACCATCAGGTGTCGGACGGAAGGTCTGCAGGATATGCCAGAACCCTCGCAGGTTCCCGCACCGATTCCGATCGGTCGGCTCATCCTTGAATTCGGCTGGCGGACCCATGTCATGGGCATCCTCAACGTCACGCCCGATTCCTTTGCCGGCGACGGTGCGATGGACGCGGAAATGGCCGTGGCCAGGGGGCGTGCCATGCTGGAGGACGGCGCGGACTTCCTCGACGTCGGGGGCGAGTCGACGCGTCCCGGGGCGACACCCGTCCCGCTGGAGGAGGAGCTGCGACGGATCATGCCGGTGGTGGAGGGACTGGCCGGCGAGCTGGGCGCGCCCGTCTCCGTGGACACCACAAAGGCGGAGGTCGCCCGGCGGGCGCTGCGGGCTGGAGCAGGGATGATCAACGACGTCAGCGCCCTGCGTGCCGATCCCCAGATGGCCGCGGTCGTGGCCGAGGCGCGCGTGCCGGTCGTCTTACTGCATGGGTATCCGAGGGTCACAGCACCTGCGCCCCGCACCGACCGTGACGATATCATGTCCACGGTGATAGAGTTTCTGCGCGAGCGCATCCAATTTGCCATCGACGCAGGCATTCCGCGCGACCGCATCCTGATCGATCCCGGCTTCGGGTTTGGGAAGACCGTCAGGGAAAACCTGGCGCTGTTGCGCCGCCTCGGCGAGCTGCGGACGCTGGGACGGCCCATCGTGATCGGCACGTCCAGGAAGGGGACGATCGGCAAGGTGCTGGGGGGCCTGCCGGTAGAGGAACGGCTCGAAGGGACGGCCGCGACGGTCGCCGTGGCCATCGCGCACGGTGCCGACATCGTTCGCGTCCATGATGTCCGTGCCATGGTCCGCGTCGTCCGCATGACTGACGCGATCGTGCGCGACAGCTGAGCGCCTGGCGGATCACGCGCGGCGCGCCTGCCTCTCGGGCCTTCGGCGGGCAGCGGCCGAATCTCACCTGTCCCGGAGGCGGCGCATCAGGGTTGCCATCTGGATCGCCGCATGCGCCGCCTCGACGCCACGATTGACTTTTTCCCCTGCACGCGCGGCAGCGTGCGCGGGATCGAAGACCGCCAGGACTTCGTTGATGACTGGCACGCCAGTGTCGAGGGCGACCCGCGCCATGCCGGCTGCGGCCTGCTGGGTCACCACGTCGAAGTGCAGGGTCTCTCCTCTAATCACACAGCCGAGACAAATGATGGCGTCGTATTGGCGGGTCTCCGCCAACCGGCGCGCCACCAGCGGGATCTCCAGCGCACCCGGCACCCAGGCCACGTCCACGCGTGCGGCGCCGCGCTCGGCCAGCACCAACTGCGCGCCGTCGAGCAGCCGTTGCGTGATGTACTCGTTGTACCGGCTGACGACAATAGCAAACGCCAGACCGGCCGCGTCATCGTTCCCGCAATAGACGGTCTCCGTGGGACTCACCGTTCGCCCTGAGGTGACGCAGTCGCATCAGTCAAGGCTCAGCAGGTGCCCGAGGCGGTGGCGCTTGGTCTTGAGATAGGCGTAGTTCTCCGTGTTCGGAGGGATCTCCAGCGGGATCCGCTCCACCACTTCGAGGCCGTAGCCCTCGAGCCCGGCGCGCTTCTGTGGGTTGTTCGTCACCAGCCTCATGCGATGCACGCCGAGATCGATCAGGATCTGCGCCCCGACGCTGTAGTCGCGGGGGTCTGGCGGAAATCCCAGGAGCTCATTGGCCTCAACCGTGTCGCGGCCCTGGTCCTGGAACGCGTACGCCTTGATCTTGTTGTCCAATCCGATGCCGCGGCCTTCCTGACGGATGTAGACGATCACCCCGCGGCCTTTCTGCTCGATCAGGCGCATCGCCGCCTGCAGCTGCTCGCGGCAGTCACAGCGGAGCGACCCGAACACCTCGCCGGTGAGGCACTCGGAATGCACTCGCACCAGCACCGGCTCGCCGTCGTCCACCGTACCCTTGACCAGGGCGAGGTGATGGGAGCCGTCCAGCATGTTCTCATACACAACGGCCCTGAACTCACCCGCCACCGTCGGCAGGCGCGTCGCCCCCTCCCGCTGGACGAACCGGTCCGTGCGCAGTCTGTGGCGGATCAGATCTCTGACCGCCAGAATCTTCAGCCCGTGGCGGCGGGCAAATTCGCGTAGCTCCGGCAGGCGCGCCATCGTGCCATCCTCGTGGACGATCTCGCAGACGACGCCCGCGGGCCGCAGGCCGGCCAGGCGGGCGAGATCCACGACGGCTTCCGTATGACCCGCGCGCCGCAGCACACCGCCGGGCGCGGCGCGCAGCGGGAAGACGTGCCCCGGCCGCACCAGGTCGTCGGATGACCCTTCGCCCGCCAGAAGCCGGATCGTCAGCGCCCGGTCATAGGCCGAGGTCCCTGTGCCGCCACCCCGGGCGTCCACGGACACCGTAAAGGCCGTCCCAAATTTCGACGTGTTCTCGGTCACCATCAAGGGGAGCCGCAGCTCGTCGCATCGCTCGATGGTCAGCGGCACGCAGATCAGCCCGCGGCCGTGCATCATCATGAAGTTGATGGCCTCAGGAGTCGCGCGCTCAGCCGCCATGATGAGGTCCCCCTCGTTTTCGCGATCCTCGTCATCGACGATAATGAGCACGCGCCCGGACCGCAGTTCCGCGACGGCCTCGTCGACGGTGGTAAACTCACTTCGGATGGCCTGGTCTTGTTCCCTCACCGGTTGCGGGCTCCTTCCAGCAGGCGTTCCACGTACTTGGCCAGGATGTCGACCTCGATGTTGACCCGATCGCCCGTGCGCCTGCGCCCCAGCGTGGTGACCGCCAGCGTGTGGGGGACCAGCGCCACAGAGAACCGTTCGCCCCCGGGGAGGCCCGCCACGGTCAGGCTGACGCCGTCGACGGCGATCGAGCCCTTCTCGGCGATGTAGGGCAGCAGCGCAGGTGGCGGCTCGATCTCCATCCAGATGCCCTCGCCCTCGGGGCGCACCACCCTGATCGTCCCAGCGCCATCCACGTGCCCCTGTACGATGTGCCCGCCGAGGCGCTGCTCGGGGCGCACCGGCCGTTCGAGGTTCACTGCATCGCCCGGCTGTAACGTCCCCAGCGTCGTCCGCCGGAGGGTCTCGGCGGCCAGGTCGGCGGTGAACTCCTGTCCTCCCAGCGCCGCTATCGTCAGGCACACCCCGTTGACCGCGATGCTCTCGCCGATGCGGGCTCCGTCGAGCAGCGGTCCGGCGCGCACGCGCAGGCGGGCACCCTCAGGCTGCCGCTCAACACCTGCCACCTCGCCCATCGCTTCGATGATGCCAGTGAACACTCAGGCCTCCAGGTAACCTTCGATGACGAGTTCCTGCCCCAGCGGCTGCACCTGCACGTCGCGCAAGCGGACAGCATCGGCACCCTCCCCCAGGCCGGGGCCGTCCACCGGCGTAGGCGCCGCGGCGCCCCCGATCAGGCGCGGGGCGACGAGCGCGATCACCTTGTCGACGATGCCGGCCGCCAGGGCCGAGGCATTCACCGTGCCGCCGCCTTCGATGAGCACGCTGAGCATCCCCCGGCGGCCCAGGTCCTGCATCAGAGCGGGCAGGTCCACCGGCCCGTCGCGGCGGTCCTGGACGAGCACCTGGACCCCAGCCTGCCGCATGGCCTCCACACGCTCCCGGGGCGCAGCCGCTGTCGTGACGATCACTGTCGGCGCCTCGGCCACCCCGGTCACCACCCGCGCACCGGGCGGCGTGCGCAGCGTCGAGTCCACGATGATACGCGTCGGGCTGCGGCCTCCGGGCAGCCGACACGTCAACCGCGGGTCGTCGGCGAGGACCGTCCCCACGCCGACGAGCACGGCGTCGTACACGTTGCGGAGTTCATGCGCGTAGCGCCGGGCCTCTCCCTCGGTAATCGCCATCGCGCTGCCGCGGCGCGCTGCGATCTTCCCGTCCAGGCTCATCGCCCACTTGAGGGTCACGAACGGCAGCCCGGTGCGGCGGTGCTTCACGTAGAACTCGTTGACCTTCCGTGCACGCGCTTCCAGAAGCCCGACTTCCGCGCGGATGCCGGCCTGCCGCAGCCGCGCAATCCCCCTCCCGTTGACGCAGGGATCGGGATCCAGCATCGCCACGACCACGCGCTGGATTCCCGCCGCGAGCACCGCCTCGGTGCACGGGCCGGTGCGGCCCACATGGTCGCAGGGCTCCAGGGTGACGTACAGGGTGCCCCCGCGCGCGAGGTCGCCGGCCTCGCGCAACGCCACAACCTCGGCGTGCGCCTCGCCGGCCCGGGCGTGGAGTCCGCGCCCCACCACCTGCCCGTCGGCGACGACCACTGCGCCGACCAGGGGGTTCGGGCTCGTCCGCCCCGCCGCCCGTCCGGCGAGCGCGAGCGCTTCCTCCATCATCTGGACGTCCATCCGGACGTCGTCCGTCGCCGCCATGAAAACCACAAGCGCCCGGGATCGACATACCTCCGGACGCAGTAGAACAGGGTTGAAAGCTCAGGTCACGAATCGGCCGCATGCGACACACGCGCTACGACCCGTGCCTGAACCCGGGCTCCCTGTCGTCGACCTTCTCCCATCCGGACTGTACCGTCGGCCCCGGACTTTCACCAGGTCGTGCCCCGCTGCAAATGCAGCAAAGCTTGCGGGCTGTACCGCCGATCGGGAATTGCCGGCACGGATCGCGCCGGCTCACCCTGCCCCGAAGGTCTGCTATTCAGTTATTGGCTATCCTCAACTCTAGCACCGGCGCGAGGGGCACGGCAAGGGCACGCCGGCTCATGTCCTCCCGCTCCGCACTGCTGACCCGACTCAGCGCTCCTCGTATCGCCGGAACAGCGCCGCGGCGAGCGCCGGCGTGAGCAGGCCTTCCTCCAGGCCTGCCGCCCGTCCGCCGGCGTTGGCGGCGAACGTGGCGAGGGCCCGGTGCGCCTCTGGGCTGAAGCGCCCGTCCGCCGGATCCGGAGCGTACACAAATCTCCTGAGCATGGACTGGACGGTGGTCACGACTTCGCCTTCGAGAGGGACGGGGCCGCCCGTATCCCACCCAGCTGACCAGGCCCAGGACCAGCATCACGTTCCACAGGTTCTGCCCCACGAAGGCCATCACCGCAATGGCCAGCACGATGAGCGGGAGGACGTAGACGACGTCCACGGCCCGCATGCCGGCGTCGGCCTCCAACGGAACCGCCACTACTGCCTATCTCGCCTGCACCGGTGGGTACTGAGCGCTACGCCGTGGGTGTTGGTACCGGAAGCGGGGCATGGCGATCAGACGGTGGTAGGAGCCAAACCGCTCCTCTGCCTCCCCACCCACCAAGTCAAGCGGGTCTATGGGCTCGTCGCCACCATCGAACAGCCGCCGGATGCCGTAGGTCGTAGTGCGCTCGGCCGGGATGCGGCCGGCGTCGCGGATGAGCCGGCGGAGGTCGGCGGGGCGGGCCATCTGGCCGTGGCCGGCGCCGGCGGCGGTGGAGATGCTCTCATTGATGAGCGTGCCGCCCATGTCGTTGACGCCGGCCCCCAGCAGCGTCTGCGCCGCCCGCAGCCCCTCCTTCACCCAGGAGACCTGCAGGTTGGGGATGGTGGTGTTCAGCATGATGCGAGAGATGGCGTGAACCTTAAGCACCTCCATACCTGTGGGACCGGGCCGCACGTCATCCACAAGCCCGCGCCGGACCATGGGCGCTTCCGTGTGCACGAAGCTCAGCGGCACGAACTCCGTGAACCCTCCCGTCGCCCGCTGCAGATCCCGCAGCAGGGCTACATGGCGCGCCCTGTGCGCATTGGTCTCCACATGCCCATACATCATGGTGGAGGTCGTCGGAATGCCCAGGTCGTGCGCCGTCGTGATCACCTCGATCCACTGCTCCACGGTGATGCGGCCGGGCGCGATGCGATCCCTGACTTCCTGGTCCAGGATCTCCGCCGCTGTCCCCGGCAGGCTGCCCACGCCGGCGGCGCTGAGTTCCTGCAGGTACTCCCGGATGGTGCAGCGAGAACGGATGGCGCCGTAGAGCACCTCCTCGGGGGAAAACCCGTGGATGTGCATCCCCGGGAGCACCTCTTTGATGGCCCGGGTGAGCGTAATGTACAGGCTGCCGTCCATCTGCGGGGGCAGGCCCGCCTGGATGCACACCTCCGTGGCGCCCAGGTCCCACGCTTCCTGCGCCCGCCGCAGGATCTCTTCCAGAGGGAGGAAATAGCCCTCTTCTTCGCGGTAATCCCGGCTGAAGGCGCAAAAGCCGCACCGTTTGATGCAGACGTTCGTGAAATTGATGTTGCGGTTGACCACGTAGGAGACGACGTTCCCACCGTGCGCCGGCGCAGTTCATCAGCGACGATTACGGTGGCGTGCAGGTCCAGCCCGGTGGTGCCGTAGAGGACCAGGGCCTCCTCTACGCCGATGTCTCGGCCGCACAGCGCCGCATCCAGGATCGCCGCCACGTCGGGCCGGATGGACCCGAGGACCTGCTCCAGCGAGGACGCTCCCGTCGCCCGCTCAATCTGCATAGCGGTCGATCCCTCCCCGCACATACCCCTCATCATCGGTCAGGGCTTCGATGCGCGGCCGGAGCGGCTCCGGCACGAACTCCGGGCGGCCCTGCACGTACTCGGGATAGATGGGCAGGCGCGGCGCCAGCGCAAACCCCAGCCGCTCGGTTTCGCGCCGCAGTTCGGCGATCTGCGGCCAGGGTGCCTCCGGGTTGACGTAATCGATGGTCAGTGGGGAGACGCCGCCCCAGTCGTTGATCCCGGCGAGCAGATACGCTGGATAGTCCCGCCAGGTCAAATTTGGCAGCACCTGGATGTTGGCCTCCGGTCCCAGCATGAGGCGGGCCACCGCGACCACGCGCCGCATGATGCTGAGCGTGGGCTCGGCGGCGCCCGCCATCGGCGTACCGGGTTTGGCCCGGAAGTTCTGGATGATGACCTCCTGGATGTGGCCGTATCGCTCGTGCAGCTCCCGGATGGCCATGAGGCTGTCCACGATCTCTTCGAGGGTCTCGCCGATGCCGATCAGCAGGCCCGTGGTGAAGGCAATCTGCAGCTGTCCCGCCAGCTCGATCGTCCTCAGGCGTACCCGCGGATGCTTGCTGGGGGCAAAGGCATGGGGGCCGGACGGGCCGCACAGCCGCTCGCTGACGTTCTCCAGCATCAGGCCCATCGAGGCGCTGACCGGCCGCAGTCGCTCCAGCTCCGCCCGCGTCATGGTGCCGGGATTGACATGAGGCAGCAGCGCGGTCTCGTCCAGGACCAGCGCGCACATGTCCCGGAGGTAGTCGAGGGTGGTGCGGTCTCCTCGCCGGGCCAGCCACGCCCGCGCCTCCGGGTACGCTGCTCCGGCCGCTCGCCCAGCGTGAACAGCGCCTCCGTGCAGCCCAGGCGCTCACCGGCCTCCGCCACCGCCAGGACCTCCTCCGGTGTCATGTACAGCCGTTCGGCCCCGGCGGGATCCTGACGGAAGCTGCAGTACCCGCAGACATCCCGACACAGGCGCGTCAGCGGGATGAACACCTTCGGCGAAAGGCTGACACGCCGGCCGCGGCCCCGATCTCGGAGCTCGCTGGCCAGCGCGCAGAGGTCGTCGAGGGCATCATCAGGACAGCGGATGAGCCGGTAGGCCTCTGCGCCGATTCTCGGTGCCCGAAGCAACATGCTCGTACAGCTTCGCCGGGCGGTGTGCGCGTCCTGTGACCACCCGGAGCCTTGACATCCGCCGGGGACCGGGTCTCATGGTATAATGCGCTCTGAAATTGCATAGGGCGTTTCCGGGGAGCTCGGGCGAGCCGGGCTGAGAGGGCATCCACACTCCGATGCCGACCCTTTGGACCCGATCCAGGTAATACTGGCGTGGGGAAGCGAAGCAGGTTTTCGGTCATCGCCAGTCCGGATCCGGGCTGGCGGTTTTCGTTTCTCTCGCCACATACTCGCCGTGGTGAGGTGAGCACGATGCACGCCCGCAGGCTGGTCCTCAGCGCGTTGTTTGCCGCGCTGCCGGTGGTCTTTTCTTTCGTGCCCGGAGCGATCCCGGTCGCCGGTGCCAAGGTGCTGCCCTGGCAACACCTGGTGAACGTCATCGCCGGGGTGCTCGTCGGTCCATGGTATGCGGCGCTGAGCGCCACCGTCGCCGCCGTCCTGCGGAACTCTCTAGGGGTGGGGACGCTGCTGGCGTTCCCCGGTGGCATCCCCGGTGCGCTGGTCGTGGGCTTTGCCTACCGGTACTGGCGGCGTGAGTGGGTGGGGCTGCTAGAACCGCTCGGCACCGGACCGGTCGGTGCGACGATCGGCGCGCTGCTGGTCGCGCCGACTTCGATGGGCAAGGCTATTCCGCTTGCGGCACTGCTGCCGGCATTTCTCGCCAGCTCGATCCCCGGCGCGATCCTCGGGATCATCGTGCTGAAGATCCTGCAGCGGGTCGGAGCGATCCAGGTCGTCGCCGAAGGAGGGCGCTAGCGTGGCGGTGCAGACGCCGGCCAGGCCCTGGATTCAGGCGCCGCCGGAATGGGGGATCGAACCCGTTCCAACGGCGCACCGGTTCCTGGGACTTCTGGATTACTTCGCGCTGTGGTCGAGCCTCGGCGTGGGCCTGCTCGTCCTGCTGGCGGGGACCCTGCTCGTGCCCGGGCTGGGCTTGCGGGAAGCGCTCGCCGCGATCGTCATCGGCACGCTCGTGGGTAACCTGCTGCTGGCGCTGGCCGGAGTCATTGGCAGCCGCACCGCGGTGCCCACGATGGTGCTGCTGCGTCCGGCCCTCGGTGTGCGCGGCTCGTATCTGCCCACGGTCCTCAACGTCGTGCAGCTGATCGGCTGGGGATCCTTCGAGATCTTCATCATGGCCCAGGCCGCCAACGGGATCAGCAAGGTGCTGTTCGGCTATGAGAACGTTGTCGTCTGGGCGTTCGCCTTCGCCGCCTTTTGTACCCTGCTCGCGATCGGAGGTCCCCTGGTCGTGGTGCGGAGGTGGCTGGAGCGGTTCGCGATCTGGCTGGTGTACCTCAGCACCGCGTACCTGACCTGGTATCTCATCACACAGTTCGATCTGGCCGCGATCTTCGCCAGGCCCGGCGACGGCAGCCTGGGGTTTTGGCTGGCGGTCGATCTGGTGATCGCGATGCCGGTCTCGTGGCTCCCGCTGGTCGCCGACTACAACCGCTTCGCTCGCCGTCCAGGCCCCGCGTTCTGGGGGACGTATGCCGGCTACTTCGTGGCGAACGTCTGGTTCTATGCGCTCGGCGCGCTGTTCGTGCTCACCCTCAACACCACCGACCTCGTGCCGGCGGTCATGAGCCTCGCCGGCGGATGGGCCGCGCTGCTGCTTCTGCTGGTGGACGAAACCGACAACGCGTTTGCCAACATTTACTCGACCGCGGTCAGCCTCCAGAACATCCTGCCGCGCGCCCGACAGCGCTGGCTGGCGGTGCTCATCGGGGCGATCTGCTTCCTCGTCGCGGTCAACGTGAACGTCGTGCAGTACGAGAGCTTCCTGTTTCTGATCGGCGCCTTCTTCGTGCCGCTCTTCGGGGTGCTCGCTGCGGACTATTACATCGTCCGCCGGCGGCAGTACCAGATCGACGAGCTGTACCGCGAGCGCGGCCCGTACTGGTACCGCAGGGGCGTGAACTGGTGGGCGGTTGCGGCCTGGCTTGCCGGCTTCATCGCGTACCAGTGGATCGTGCCGACCGAGATCCCGGGATGGAAGGCCCTGCTGCAGAGTGTCTTCGGGGCGGCCGGGCTGCCGTTCCCTCTAAGCACGCACTACGTCTGGCTCGGTGCCTCCATCCCAAGTTTCCTCATCTCGGCCCTGCTGTATCTCCTTGCCGCTCCGGCCATACGTCGCAGCGACGCGCTGGGTACGATGGCCGGGCAGGCGGCAGGCGGATCGCACGTGCCTCGATGAAGCGTGATGCCCGCTCAGACGCGCGGGCCGCGGCACGGCTGCTCGATGCCATCCGCACACGCCGTCCCATCGTCCATCATCTGGCGAACTTCGTGACGATCGCCGACGTGGCGGCGGCCACCCGTGCCGTGGGCGCGATGCCGATCATGGCGATGAGTCCCTCGGAGATTGAGGACGTCACAGCCCGCGCCGACGCGCTGGTGATTAGCCTCGGGACCCCGACAGAGGAGCGGCTGCGGGCGATCAATCTCGCGGTGACGGCGGCGCGCAAACGGGCCATCCCGATTGTGATCGACCCTGTCGGCGCGGGCGCGTCGAAGCACCGTACGGAGGCATCCCTGAAGGTCATCCGTGCGGCGACCTGGCCGATCATCCGGGCCAATCCGGCCGAAGCGGCGGCGCTGGTGGGTGAAGCCGCGGAGCTCCGCGGCGTGGAATCGACAGGCGCTCCTGACCCGAAGGCTGTGGGCCCAAAGGTGATCAAAGACGGCGGGGTGGCGGTGATTACGGGACCGAGCGACGTCGTGACCAACGGCACACGGACGCTGGTCGTCGACAACGGCCACCCCTGGCTGGCGGCGATGCCGGGCGCGGGCTGCATGGCCACCGCGCTGATCGGCGCTTTCGTGGCTGTCGCCGGAGTGGCCGATTTCGTCACCGCGGCGGCGGGAGGGATCGCCTGCCTCGGGCTGGCGGCTGAGCGGGCGGCAGCTCGCGCCCGGGGGCCGGGCACCCTGAAGCCCGCGCTGATCGACGCGCTGTTCACCATGACGGCGAAGGATCTGGCGGCCGGGATGCGCTGCAGACCGGTCCCAGCCTCGCCGGGGAGGCGCCGTGCGACGCGTTGACTTCAGCGTCTATGTGATCACCGATCGGGCGGCCGGGCGTGGCCGCCCGCACGACGAGATGGCCGCGGCCGCCATCGCCGGCGGTGCCACGATCATTCAGCTTCGGGAGAAAGCGCTAACGGCGCGGGAGTTCGTGGAGGCCGCGGGACGAGCCTGCGAGGTTGCGCGCCGCGCGGGGGTCCCGCTGATCATCAACGACCGCGTGGACGTGGCGCTGGCGGTCGATGCGGACGGCGTCCACGTGGGCCCGGACGACCTGCCCGTCGCCGTGGCCCGGCGGCTGCTGGGTCCTCGCAAGATCGTGGGGGCCTCAGTGGGGACCATTGAGGAGGCGGTAGCCGCTGAGCGTGACGGTGCTGACTATCTGGGCGTCGGCAGCGTCTTCGCCACCCCCTCGAAGGCTGACGCAGGCGAGCCGATCGGCATCGCCGGGCTGCGGGAGATCGCCCGGGCCGTGCACATCCGGGTGGTCGGCATCGGCGGGATTGATCCGGGGAATGCACCCGACGTAATCGCAGCGGGAGCGACGGGCGTAGCCGTGATCTCGGCCGCGGTCGGCTCCGAAGACGTTACCGCGGCGACCCGAGCTCTGGTGGAGGTGGTCCGTGCAGCACAGCGCGACAGCGCGGCTGGCCGAAGTCGGAGAAGCGGGGATTCTTGAGGCGATCCAGCGCATCGTCACCCCCACAGATCCCGCGGTGGTCGTCGGGATCGGCGACGATGCGGCGGTCGTGCAGTGCCGCGCCGACCGGCACCTCATCGCGACCTGCGACATCCAGATCGACGGTGTGCACTTTCGCCGGGCATCTGCCGCCCCCTATGAGATCGGCTGGAAGGCGATGGCCATCAATCTTAGCGATCTCGCGGCGATGGGCGGGGTGCCGCGCTTTGCGCTGATATCGCTGGCGCTGCCGGCGGAGCTTTCGCTGCGGTGGGTTGAGGAGTTGTATCGAGGGCTGACCGAGATGGGCAGCGCGTATGGCATCGCCGTGATCGGCGGGAACCTGTCGCGCACCGCCGGTCCCATCACCGTCGACGTGACGCTGTTGGGGGAGGTCGAAGAGGGCGCGGTCGTTCGCCGCACCGGCGCACGTGCCGGCGACCGGCTGCTGGTCACCGGGACGCTGGGCGCCTCCGGCGCGGGACGCCGGCTCGTCGAGCAGGGGATCCAGCTTCCCGGCCGCGATGTGCTGATGGCTGCGCATCTGCGGCCCTCCCCCAGGGTGCATGAGGGACGGACCGCGGCGCTGTCAGCTCTGGCGACGGCGATGATCGATCTGTCCGACGGCCTGGCCACCGACCTGAGCCGGCTGTGCGACGTCAACAATCTGGGGGTCCGTATCGATGCCGGGGCACTTCCGATCGCTGATGAGGTCCGGTCTGCCGCGGCGGCGCTAGGGATCGATGCGCTCGACTGCGCGCTCTTTGGCGGGGAAGACTACGAACTGCTGATGGCCTCGCCGCCGGCCCAGGCAGGCGCGCTCGTTGATCGCATCACATCCGAGACGGGAACGCCTGTCACGATCATCGGGACGTTTGTCCCATCGGAAGAGGGACGGCAGGTGATCACACACAGGGGATCTGTCCCCCTCGCCCCGCAGGGGTGGGACCATTTCCAGGAGGAGAGGCCATGGGGATCCCCAGAGCGATGACGATCGCCGGCTCCGACTCCGGCGGTGGCGCCGGCATCCAGGCCGACCTGAAGACCTTTGCTGCCCTGGGCGTCTTCGGTACGAGCGCCATCACAGCGCTGACCGCCCAGAACACCTGCGCGGTGACGGCGGTGGTGGAACTCCAGCCGGAGTTCGTCGCCGCGCAGATCGACGCGGTCGTCGGCGATATCGGCGTGGACGCGGCCAAGACCGGGATGCTCGCCAACGCCGCGATCATCGAGGCCGTGGCGCAGAAGGTGCGCGAACACCATATCGAGCGGCTGGTCGTCGACCCGGTGATGATCGCGAAAAGCGGCGCGCCGCTGCTGCATCCCGAGGCGGTGGACGCCCTGCGCCGCCTGTTGCTGCCGCTGGCGATGGTGGTGACGCCGAACCTGCCGGAAGCCTCGGCGCTGGCCGGACAATCCGTCCAGACCGAGGCAGAGATGGAGGAGGCGACGCGCGCGATCCTCGCGCTCGGAGCGAAGACTGTGGTGGTCAAGGGGGGCCATGCGCAGGGGAGCGATGAGTCGGTGGACCTGTTCTTCGATGGGCGGCAGTTTCGGCGCCTGACGGCGCGCCGGGTCCGCACCAAGAACACGCACGGAACCGGGTGCGTGTTTTCCGCCGCGATCGCCGCTTGGCTCGCGAAGGGGTTGGAGCCGGCAGACGCCATCGCGCGGGCCAAGCAGTTTGTGACGGCAGCCATTGCGGGCGGGCTGCCGCTGGGTCGCGGGCACGGCCCCGCCAACCCGATGGCCGGACTGGCTGCGCGGGAGCCGGCCTAACGCTCGCCGGCAAGCGGTGACCAAGAGGAGGCAAGCCTTGAAGACGCGGGAGATTGCTGTCGGTGGATTGCTCACTGCCCTGGCGCTGATCATCCCATTCGCGTTCCGCGGCACGCCGCTGCAGCTGTTCATTCCCACCTTGCAGTACTCGGCGACATTCGCCTCGCACGTGCCTTCGATGCTCTCGATGCTGGTGAGCCCGCTGGTCGCGGCCATAGTCGGGCTGGGATCGGCGATCGGGTTCACCATCACGTTGAATCCGGTCATCGGCGCGCGCGCCTTCACGCACGCTATCTGGGGCGTCGTGGGCGCGGTGATGATCCGGCGCAACGCGCCGTTCTGGCTGGCCCTCGTTGTTGCGCTGCCGATCCATGCCGTCGGAGAAGGTGTCGCGGTCTGGTGGCTAGGTCCGGGATTCCAGGCCGGCGCCCTGGTTGCCGCCGGCACCGTAGTGCACCACGCGATCGACTCGATCATCAGCCTGGCCGTCTTTCGCCTGGCGCTGCCGGTCCTGCGCCCGGGGCCGGCGTGACCCGATCGGTCCAGGGCGGGTCAGGCTAAGTCCTTTGAGGTGGTACGAGGGGGCGGCTACCAGGTCGCAGCCCTCCTGACGACGGTGACGGACGTGTACGATCGGGTAAGCATGCATGGGATTCGCCGCACGCTCCTGGAGCACCAGGTCAGCGCGCTTCGTCTGCCCCTGCACGTCGTCTCCATCCCGCCGCAAGCGTCAAACGAGATCTATCAGTGCCGGATGGAGGACGCGTTCCGTCCGTATCGCGGGACGGGTGTGACCACCGTGGCGTTCGGAGATCTGTTCTTGTCAGACATCCGCCGGTACCGGGAAGAGTGGCTGACCGCCATTGGCATGAGCGCCATCTTCCCGCTGTGGGAACGGGATACTGCAGCCCTTGCTCGTCGCTTTGTCGAGCTGGGATTCAAGGCGGTGATTTGTCTATGACGGGCCGGTGTTCCGGGAACCTGTTGCGTTTACCCGCGGGAACGTCGTGCGCCGAGAACACTGGCAGTTTTGTGACCTTCTCCCGCGCCCCGATCTATCGTAACCCCGCAGCACCGGGATGGGCCTCGCGCAGAGACGGGAAGAGGCGCCCGAGCAGCGCGAATCCGCCGAACAGGACCGCCGTGTAGAACAGGTCGCCCGCCAGTGTGTTCCGGAAGAATGGCACCGCCGCGACGTAGGCGGCGAGCAGGCCCGCAGCCGTCTTCGGATACCACGAGCCCAGCGCCCAGACGCCGAAGTTGGTGATGAGGAAGAATACCACCGAGCTGGCAATGGCCGCGGCGGCGATGGTGGCGGGGGTGCGACGCGTCCGTAGCCAGAGGCCGATGCCAACGATCAGCGCGAAGCTGCCGTAGACCACCGGCACCAGTTGGTGCAATCCGATGACCAGGTCGCTCAGCGCCATGACCCCGAGCGGGACCAGGAACGCCTGCCTCCGGTCGGCGAAATGCGCGCCGCCGAACAGCGCCATGGCCGCAATCGGCGTGAAGTTCGGCGGGTGAGGCAGCAGCCGCGAGGCGGCCGCGGCGAGGACGACCAGGGCCAGGGCGAACGAGCGGGAATGAATCACGGCCCTCACTCCTTTCTCTTAGAATCTCTGTGTGAAGGCGAGGTAGGCCGTTCTGCGCGGGGCCGGATATCCCGCGATCGGTGCGTACGGCACGTCAAGCAGGTTGTCGATCCCCAGCTGCCACTGCCCCGTGGATGACGTCGCCGTGTAGCGTAGCCCCAGTACGGTGTAGGAAGGCAGCAGGACCTGCGTAAAGGTGGCCGGATCGATGTCGGGGCGCGTCCCGACGTAGGTGAGCAGGCCGCTGAGCGTGCGTCCTTCCGCCACCTGATAGTGGAGCGCGGCCGATGCGCTGACCCAGGGCACGCGCAGCAGCTGCGCGCCGGTGCTTCGGTCGACGGCCTGCAGACCGGTGAGGGACACTGATCCGGTCAGCCGGGGAGTCCACCGGCCTCCGACCTCCACCGATCCTCCCGAGATGGTTGCCCGGCCGATGTTCTGCGGAATGAACATCGCATCGGGCCGGATCAGGTCAGTGGCTTCGGTGACAAACAGACCCGCCTTGATCTCCAGCCCGCGCGGCATGGTCCAGGCGATGCCAGCGTCGGCGGACCACGCCGACTCGGGGCGAAGGGTGGGGTTGTTGAATGGGGTGAAGTACAGCTCTCCGAAGCTGGGGCCGCGGAATGTCCGACCGATTCCGGCCCGAAGCCGAAGGTCGTCCCTGAGCTGGTGGACGATGCCCAGACGGGGGTTGAGCTGGCCGCCGTACACGGAATGCAGATCGTAACGCAGGCCGGCGGCAAGCAACGTGCGGGGTGAGAGCTGCCGTTCATCCTGCAGGTACAGCGCTCCGACCGTGGCCTGGCGGCTGCCGACCGGCCCGTTGTGCTGCAGCGCCTGGTGTTGCCACTCCGCCCCGACGACCAGGAAGTGGCCGGCGCTGGGCCGCAGCACGCGCTGAGTGTAGCCGCCGACAACCTGTGTCGCAATGCGGCTGTCGACGGCGAACGCGGGATCCACATACCGAAAGTCATCGATCCAGCCGTACACTTGTAGCATCGACATCGCTGTGCCGCCGTCGGAGCGCTCCCACCGTCCCGATGCAATTGTGCGCGCCTCGGTCTGCCTGGCCTGCGGCGACGGGAAGGCCGTCGATCCTGGGACGCCCAGATCGCTGCGAAAATGATTCACGATGACCACAGTGCGCCCGCGGTCGGGGGAGGGGAGGTTGACGCGCGCCCCGAGTGTGAGGGAAGTGACGTCGCTGTTGGGACGTGCGCCGGCGGAGGAGAAGCGGTCTACCGTTACCGAGAGACCTTCCCCACCGTCGGTCGACCAGCGGCCAGCGGCGGCCGTGGTGGAGAAGCCGCCCGCCCGGATGGCCACCTCCGGCCCCCCTCGGCCCGCGGTGGTGATGCTGATTACGCCGCCCAGCGCGCCGCTGCCGTAGAGGGCCGAGAACGGTCCGCGCAGGACTTCGATCCGCTCCACCTGCGCCGCGCTGATCGTGCTGAGGTCAAGCAGCCCGAGCATGACGCTGTTCACGGGCACGCCGTCGATGAGCACGAGGACCTGGTTAGGGCTGGTGCCGCGGATGCTGGGCAGGCTGAGCGCCCCCAGCCCTCCCTGCTGCCGCATGTGGACTTCGACCAGGAACTGCAGCGCGTCGCCGACGGTCAGCACTCCCAGGCGTTCCAGGTCAGCCCGGGTGAGCACGCTGATGGATGCCGGCGTGGACGCGATGGACTGCGGGCGCCGGCCCGGCACGACGACTTCCGGCAGTTCGAACACTGGGGGCTCTTGTGCCAGACCGGGCGAAGCGAGAAGGACAGCCACCAAGAAAAACACCCAAAAGCGAACCGCGCTCTTGGGTCCAAACCCCACCATGTCGCCCACCTCCCCAGCCGCGAAGGCGTGCAGCGAATGGTGCGGGCAGGTCTTCTGGCTCCCGGGTCACTGCGCCTCCCCTGCCTTCCCGAGCGTGTGCTCAGTGGCTTACGTGGGGGAGTTGCTCGCCGGTTACAGCGGCGCGACCGCGCCGGAGTTGCACCGGACTTCCCTTTAGGTCCCAGATCCACTGGAACCACCCGCACCGGCATGCGGAGAGTTCCACGCCTGGTCGAGTTCCCCTCCTGTGCGATCGCGCGCGAGACGGTCTGCTGGTCGCCTACCGAGGGGGCTGAGCCGTCTGCTATTCGAGATGCGCGAGCACCTCGCGGAGATCCGAGCAATCCGCACCGGGCTGCAGGGTGCGCACGGGACCGACGAACCGCCGGATGCGTTGCAGGTGGACGCCCCGGTCATCGACGACCAGCACGTCCTCGGGCCGCAGGATAGTCCCGTCGCCAGCCAAATCCTCCAACAGCGCGGCGACGGTCTTCTCTTTGTACGGATGAAACTCGACCTTGGGTCGGGTGAAATAGCCCGTCAGATCCAGCTGTGCGAAGATGGCGAAGACCGGCTCCGGCCGGTTCCAGCTGGCGATGGAGATGACGATGCCGCGGCGGCGCAGCGCCTCCAGCACCTCCCGGGCGCCCGGTACGAGGCGCACGCGGACGCCATGGACATCCTCCACCGCGTCGTCATCCACGCGCCGGAATGGCAGGCTGAGCTCGGAGACGTTGGCGTGATCCCACAGCGTGCGGTCGCAGTCGAAGATGACGAGCCTAACGGCCATCCCGTCGCCGCCGGAGCTCCCGGCGCACCTCGTCCAGACTCACCCCCCGCGAGGCCAGGAGCACCATCATGTGATAGAGCAGGTCCGCGGCTTCCTCCACCACCCGCCGGTCGCTTTCGGCATCCGCCGCCTGAATCAGCTCTGCGGACTCCTCGCGCACCTTGGCCGCCACTGCCTCCCGGCCGGCGCGGATGAGTCCGGCGGTGTACGAGGACTCCGGCTGCCTGGCGGCGCGATCCTGGATGACCACGAACACCTCGTCCAGAACGTCGACGGAGGGCGGACCCGGCCGCTCGGCGCCGTGCAGATCCCGGAAGAAGCAGGAGCGATGGCCGGTGTGGCAGGCAGGTCCGGTCTGCTCGACGACGAGGAGCACCGCATCGCCGTCGCAGTCCAGCCGCAGCTCCTGCACGCGCTGGACGTGGCCGGAGGTCTCTCCCTTCCGCCACAGGCCGTGCCGTGATCGGCTCCGGTACCAGGCCTCGCCGGTCCGGAGGGTTCGCCGCAGCGCTTCGCCATCCAGATGGGCGACCATGAGCACTTCCCCGGTCGATCGATCCTGGGCGACGGCCGCGATCAGCCCGTCGGTGAATCTGACATGATCCAGGGACAGCTCACTCATTGCGATCGATCCGCACCGGCACACCCTGCCGCTGCAGGTGCGCCTTCACCTCGCTGATCCGCAGTTGCCCGCGGTGGAAGACGCCGGCGGCGAGGGCGGCATCAGCGCGGCCGGCTGTCAGCACGTCGGCGAAGTGTTGCGTCGTCCCCGCGCCACCCGAGGCTACGATGGGCACGGGGACCGCATCGCTGACGGCGCGCGTCAACTCCAGGTCGAACCCGTCCTGCGTCCCGTCCCGGTCGATGCTGGTGAGCAGGATTTCACCTGCGCCGAGATCCGCCGCCTGCATCGCCCATGCCACCGCGTCCAGACCCGTGGACCGGCGCCCGCCGTGCGTGTACACCTCCCAGCGTGGGCGCGGCCCCGACGCCCGCATCGCATCGATGGCGATCACCACGCACTGGCTGCCGAACCGCTCTGCCGCCTCGCGGATCACCTCGGGACGGCCCACGGCCGCCGTGTTGAGGGCCACTTTGTCTGCCCCGGCCAGCAACATCCGGCGCACGTCCTCCACCTTGCGGATGCCGCCCCCGACCGTGAGCGGGATGCCGACGGCTTCGGCGGCCGCGCGCACGACCGCGGCCATCGTCGCCCGCCCTTCCACCGACGCGGTGATGTCCAGGAGCACGATCTCATCGGCACCCTCGCGATCATAGACCGACGCCAGCGCCACCGGATCGCCCGCGTCCACCAGGTTCACGAAGCGCACCCCCTTCACCACGCGGCCGTTCTGCACATCGAGGCAGGGGATGATGCGCCGGGTCAGCACGGGACGCGGCTCCAGCGGTGGATCGCGGCGGCCAGATCAAGACGGCCTTCGTAGAGCGCGCGCCCGACGACGACGCCTTCTACGCCGATCACAGCCAGCTCAGCGAGATCGTCCTCGACCGTGATCCCGCCGGCGGCGATGACCGGCACCCCGGCCCCGGCCACGAACCCACGCAGCGCCTCCGCATTCGGCCCGTTGAGCGCCCCGTCACGCGTGATGTCGGTATAGATGAAGCGGCGGATGCCATCATCTCGCAGCCGGGCCGCCACCTCCACCGCCGCGACGGCCGTCTGCTCCGTCCACCCGCGGAGGGCGATCATCCCCTCCCGGACATCGAGTGATACGGCGACCCGATCGGCGAAGCGACCGAGGCGCGGGGCCAGCGCCAGTGCTCCCGTGCCCAGGATGACTCGCGCAGCGCCGGCTGCCAGCGCCGCGTGCACATCGGCCATGGTCCGGAACCCACCGCCAGCCTGGACGGGCACGCCGAGCGCGCAGACGCGCCGCAGCAGATCCAGATGCACGGGATGGCCGGCCAGTGCGCCGTCGAGATCCACCACGTGCAGCCACGGCGCGCCCTGCCCGATCCACCGCGCCGCCCAGGCCACCGGGTCGCCCTGATAGACGACTTCTGCGGTGACCTCGCCCCGGATGAGGCGCACCGTCCGGCCGCCACGGATGTCCACCGCCGGGATGATGAGCATCATGCCACCGCCGAGGCCACCAGGTTCCGCAGCAGCCGCAGCCCGGTATCGCCGCTCTTTTCGGGATGGAACTGCCATCCCGTAATGCGCTCCCGCCGCACCATGGCGGGAAACCCTCCGCCGTACGACGTCACGGCCAGCACCTCGCGGAAGTCCGCCGGCTCCACCACGTAGGAGTGGACGAAGTAGACGTGGGCGCCGTCGCGCACCCCCTCCAGGAGCGGCGACGACTGCTGGAATCGGAGCTGGTTCCATCCCATGTGGGGAATCTTCACCCCTGCCGTCAGCCGCCGCACGCGGCCCCGGAGCAGCATCAATCCCTCCACGTCACCGCCTTCTTCGCTGCGTTCATAGAGCAGCTGCATCCCCAGGCAGACGCCGGCGAGGGGAACACCATCGGCAACCTGGGCGCGGAGCCATTCCGCAAGGCCCGCCGCATGGAGACGGCGCATCGCGGCACCAAAGGCACCGACGCCGGGCAGGACGAGCAGGTCGATCCCCGCGCCCTGCACGGGCCGGTCGATGAGGACCGGCTCCGTCCCGGCCAGGCGCAGCGCGCGTCCGATACTGCGCAGGTTGCCGGCCTCGTAGTCGATGAGGCCCGCCCTCACCGGGGCCACGACTACAGCCGCCCCTTCGTCGAGGGAATCTCACTGCCTGTGACCCGCGTCGCCCGGTGCAGCACGACCCCCGTCCCTTTGAACGCCGCCTCAAGCACGTGGTGGGCGTTGCGGCCATGTAGCTGCACCAGATGCAGCGTCACGGCAGCCTGGGTCGCAAAGGCGCGGAAGAACTCCTCCGCCAGTTCGGCGGGGAAGGTGCCGAGCACCGCGCGCCCGACGTCGATCCCGTAATGGAGGTACGGCCGCCCGCTGATATCCAGCGCGGCGAGCACGAGGGCGTCGTCCATCGGCGCATGGAGCGAAGCGAAGCGCGCAATGCCGCGGCCCGGCCCCAGCGCCCGGCGGAAGGCCTGACCCAGCACAATGCCCACATCCTCCACCGTATGGTGCGCGTCCACGGCCAGATCGCCTTCGGCACGAATCTGCAGGGTGAAGCCGCCGTGGCGCCCCAACTGCTGGAGCAAGTGGTCGAAGAACGGCACGCCCGTGCGCACGGCCGTCTCCCCATTGCCGTCGAGATCGAGACGCACGTGCACCGCGGTCTCGGTGGTGTCTCGCGTGATCTCGCCGACGCGGTTCACGACTCATCCTCCAGGCTGCCGCGCAGGGCCGCCACGAACCGGTCGTTCTCCTGTGGCGTGCCCACCGTCACGCGCAGGCAGCGCTCCAGCAGCGGCTGCGTGGAGACATCCCGCACCAGCACGCCGCGGTCGAGCAGGCGCGCGAAGAGCACCTCCGCCGCCAGCGCTGTGCGGAACAGGATGAAGTTGGTCTCCGACGGGTAGGCCGTGACGCCGTCTACCCGCGTCATGGCCGAGCGGAGCCGCTCCCGCTCTTCGACAATCAGCCGGACGCGCTCACTGACCTGGTCCGGGCGATCCAGGGCCAGGAGCGCAGATTCCTGGCCGAAGACGTTCAGGTTGTAAGGCGGCAGCGTCCGGCTCACGGCGTCGATGACGGCTTCCCCCCCGACGATCCAGCCGATGCGGGCTCCGGCCAGGGCGAACGCCTTGGAGAAGGTACGCAGGACCACGAGCTGCGGGTAGCGAGCCAGGTCGGGGAGCAGCGACCCGCGCCCGAACTGCACATAGGCCTCATCCACCACCACGACGCCGGGCGCAGCGTCGAGGATGGCCTCGACATCGGCCCGCGCAAAGGCGTTGCCGGTCGGGTTGTTCGGCGAGGCCAGGAAGACGATGGCGGCCCGGCACGCGTCGATCGCCCGCAGCATCGCGGGAACGTCCAGCCCGAAGTCGGGCCGCAGCACCACGGCATGCGCCTCCGCCCCGCCGATCACCGCCAGCGGACGCGACAGGGAGTACCCGGGAGCGGTGAGCACCACGGGCCGCCCGGTGGCGAACGCCTCGACGAGGGCCAGGATGGCCTCGTTGGAGCCGTTGGCCACCGCCACCATCGACGCTGCAACGCCCACGGCGCGGGCGAAGGCCTCGCGGATCTCCGCTCCATCCACAGCGGGATACCGGTTCCACGGCCGCGCGGCCACCCGGCGCAGGACCTCGGCTTTGAACTCAGGGGGCCAGTCCAGCGGGCTTTCATTCCGGTTGAGCTTGACCGCGGCATCCACTCCCAGCCGGTACGCGCTCAACTGCCCGAGCTCGGGGCGCGGCCGGATGGCGGCGCGCATCCTCGTGGAGGAGAGTGCTTCGGCCCCTTCGGCGCCTTGCAGGAACTGACGGCGCGGGGAGGAGTTCATCGCGCGGTCACCGCCATCACGTGCGCCGGAAATCCTTCGTACCGTCCCAGGGCCTCGATCACCGGACGCACCGCCGCCAGGCCCCGCGCATCGAGCGAGGCGACCGAGGTGGCCTTGAGGAAGCTGAGCACGGTGATCCCCGATCCGGCGCGGGCGGTGCGGCTGGTCGGGAGCGCGGAGGGGATCCCAATCGCGTAGTTGCCCGCCGAGAACGGCGTGTCCTGACCGAGCAGCACTTCGCCCGCGTGGCGAATCTGGGCGAGCGTCTCCTGCGGATCTCGCGTGGCCACCAGCAGGTGCTCCGGTGCGTACTCGTTGACGAACGCGATGGCCTCCGCCATCGAATCCGCCACGATGATGCCGCCAAACCCTTCCAGGGCCGCCTGGGCGTAGCGCCGGCGGTCCTCGGGGAGATCTGCCAGCATCTCGCCCACGAGCTCCCCCACCCGCCGCGCCAGCGGGGTACTGTCCGTGATGAGGATCGCCGCCGAGTCCGCGCCGTGCTCTGCCTCGTTCAGGAGGTCGAGCGCAGCGCGATGCGGATCCGCGGACGCATCGGCCAGCACCACCGCCTCAGTGGGGCCGAGCAGCGCGAGCATCTGCACGCCCAGCGCCTGCGCGGCGAGCTGCACCGCGGCCACGTACGGATTCCCTGGGCCGGCGATCACCGGCACGGCCGGGATGGTCTCGGTGCCCACCGCGAGGGCCGCAATACCGGCCACGCCGTTGCAGCGATAGACCGTGCGCACCCCGAGCAGGTCGCAGGCCACCAGCACGGCCTCATCCACGCTGCCGTCCGGCCGCGGCGGGACGACCAGGCGAATCTCCGGGACCCCAGCCACCACCGCCGGGGTGAGCATCGCCACCGCCGTGGAGGGGAAGCGCCCCTTGCCCGAGGGCACGTAGAGACCCGCGGCCGCTGCCGGTGTGAACTTCACGCCGGCGGTGATCCCCGGCTCGAGCTCCTCCATCCAGTCCCGCGGGCGAAGCCGCTCATTGTACCGCCTGACCCGCGTGATGGCTCTCCCCAGCGCATCGATCACGGCAGCGGGCAGCCGTTCCCGGGCCCGCGCGATCTCCCCTTCGTCGACGGCGAGGGACGAACGGTCCATCCGCAGTCCATCGAACCGCTCGGTGTAGTCGAGCAGGGCCTCATCCCCGCGCTCGCGCACGGCCGCGAGGGCCCGGCGCGATGCCTCCTGCACCTCGGGATCCACGATCAGCGCACTGGCGCGGCCGAGCATCTCCCGCCGTCGTTCCCCGGTCAGCTCGCGCAGCCTCACGATCTCCATGCCGCCTCCACCTGATCCAGCAGCGGCCGCAGCCGCGCTGCGCGCGTGCGCAGGCTGGCCCGGTTCACCACCAGCCGGGCCGTCGAGCGAAAGACCTCGGCCACCTCGGTGAGGAGGTTCTCGCGCAGGGTGCGGCCCGTCATCACAAGATCCATGATGCCGTCGGCGAGTCCCACCCGTGGAGCCAGCTCGACCGACCCGTGCAGCTCGATGATCTCCACGGGCCGGCGCTCCCGCGCGAAGAACCGGGAGGTCACCTTCGGGAACTTGGTGGCGATGCGCAGGAGCTCGCCGGGTCTCCAGCGCAGTGCGACCTGATCCGCCGGCAGCGCGACCACGCCGCGGCAGGCGCCGAAGCCCAGGTCGACCAGCTCATAGACGTCCCGCTCCTGCTCGAGGAGCATGTCCTTGCCGACGATGCCGCAGTCCGCGGTGCCGTGCTCCACGTACGTCAGGATGTCGACCGGCTTCGCGATCACGACCTGCATCCCGTCGAGGACGGGGATGACCAGACTGCGCTCGAGGGGCGAACTGTCGAGGACCCCGAGCCGGCGCAGCAGGCTGACCGCGTCATGGAACAAGCGGCCCGTGGGAAGGGCTAGCGTCAGTGGGTCCATGCCACCGCCCGGGGCCGGCCGCGGATCTCAACCAGCAGCTCATCGCGATCCAGGATCCGTTCGCGTCCGGTGGCCGTGTCGGTGACGCGCAGGTACCGGCCGTCCACCCGGATCACCGTCCGGGCCGACGCGCCACCATCCGGGGTGACTGCCTGTGCCGACGCGCCAGTGCCCCGGATAACCGATAGGGCCTGCACCCCAGCGTCCGAGATGACTGGCTCGACTGCCCCGTCGGCGATCGAAACCACGACGACCTTGCCACACTCCCGCAGTTGCCGCGCGAGTTGGAGCCCCTCGGACCGCTGCTGTGGCATCAGGATAATGTGGAAATCGACCGCCCGTTCCGCAGCGTCAGCTGCGGCCGCCAGCACGCGCTCGACGCCGATGGCGAATCCGGTGGCCGGGCAGCTCAGCCCAAAGCGCTCCAGCAGCCCGTCGTAGCGGCCTCCGCCAAGCAACGGATATCCGGCGCCCGCCCCGTACGCCTCGAACACGATCCCGGTGTAGTAGCTGAAGTCGCGGATGATGCTGAGGTCTACCGTCACCCTGCCGGGGGCGCCGTAGTCGGCCAGGCGCTCGATGATAGCCGCCAGCCGATCCAGCGCGGCGCGCCCCTCGTCGGTCCGGGCGACGACCGCAGCCCGTGTGATCGCGTCCGGTCCGTGCAGATCGGGCAGCGTTCGCAGCACCTGTGCCACTGCCGGGTCCGAGACCGCGCCATCGAGGCCTGTAAACTCCTTCCGGTAGAGCCGGACGAGCAACTCGTCCCGTTCGTCATCGGGGAGACCGGCGAGCACGTCGTGCAGAAACCCGAGGTTCCCCACATGCAGTAGCGTCTCGCGCACGCCGGCACGTCCCAGGCACTCCAGGCCCAGCGCGATCACCTCGGCGTCGGCATCGGCGCCGCTGTCGCCGAGCAGCTCCACCCCGGCCTGGGTAAACTCCCGCAGCCGGCCCTGACCGGCGTCCTGCCCGCGGAAGACTGGCGCGACATAGGCCACGCGCAGCGGTCGGCGGCACGTCTGCAGCAGCCGTGTGGCGGCCAGCCGGGCGATGGGCACGGTCATCTCCGGCCGCAGAACCAGCAGCTCACCCCGGGAGTCCACGATCTTGAACAAGCGATCCTGGATCCCGGCGCCCGCGCCGACGAGAAACGTCTCCAGGAACTCCAGCGTGGGCGTCTCCACCTCGCGGTAGCCCCACCGCCGGACCTCCTCCCGCAGGACGCCCAGGAGGGCCGCCCGGCGTTCCGCCTCCGCCGGCAGGAGATCGCGCATGCCGTCTGGCACCTGTTGCCACCGCGCCGGCTGCGCTCGCCGCACCCGCATCGTTGTTTACTCCTTTATCACGTTAAAGTGCTAGCAGGAGAAACTTCCATCTAGGCTAGCAGAGGCGGTGTCGGGCTGTCAATCGGGTAGCGAGCTCCCTGTGGTGTTTCAGTGACTAGCCATGGCGGCGCGCCGCGATGCGGGCCAGGACCAGGCGGTAGCCATCGGCCCCGTACTCCAGGAACCGGCGCACACGACTGATCGTGGCGCTGCTGGCGTGCGTGCGGCGGGCAATATCTTCGTAGGTGTGGCCGGTATGCAGCAGTCTGGCGATCTCGAAGCGCTGAGCCATGGCCTTGAACTCGCCGACGGTGCAGACGTCCTCGAAGAACCGGTAGCACTCCTCGACCGACTGCAGGGAGAGGACGGCCTGGCAGAATCGATCGGCGAGAGGATCCACGAGCTTGGGGTTGATCGGCGCCCGCCGGGTCGTGGTCACCAGGATTCCCTCCCGCCTCTCCGTGATGCTTTAGGGCTTTATGATATCACTCGGTAGAAGCAGACGACAGAGTCCAGACCTCACCCCCCACGAATCGGTGGCAGCGCGGGCAGGCGGCGATCCCACTCAAGAGCGGGCGCTCGAATGCGGAGACTGCCTCTAGTCTGATGCGGAGCACTCATCTTCGCTCCGTCCTCGTCTCCGGGAACTTCCCGAAAAGTGTGAGCGTCGGGTTCATTCTCCCCACTCCCTCCACTGACCGGCGGAAGCAGTGCGGCGGCTGAGAGATCGATTCGGTCGAGGATGACGGGTGGGAAGGCTGCGACGTCAGGGCTGATCTCGGGCGC
>Ga0209172_10000561_pt1 | contig 99366 bp, 89 predicted proteins | sample LarsenN4metaG_FD_184113 | JGI IMG/M metagenome (GOLD analysis project Ga0209172, IMG submission 184113) | Hot spring sediment bacterial and archeal communities from British Columbia, Canada, to study Microbial Dark Matter (Phase II) - Larsen... ... | reverse complement strand
CATCAATGGCATTACCATCGACATCAATGGCTATTACGTCGCCGAGTACGAGACCTTCGAGTTCACCGAAAGCGTGCCAGGTATCCACGTGCACTTCTTCTTCAACACCGTTCCACCCGATCAGGCTGGGCGACCCGGCGATGGGCCCTGGTATCTGTATGGCGGGCCGCGCCCGTTCAATAAATTCCGCCTCATCGACCGGCCGCGTGCTGCCACGCAGATGTGCGTCCTGGTCGCCAACCACGACCACAGCGTCCAGCTCAACAGCGGCAACTGCGCTATCCTGCCGGACATTGTCGTAGCCGCCCCACTCCAGGAGACCACCTGTCTTGCGGGCCCAGGCCTGTCTTACCCCTCTATTGCGTCACTGGTCGCCGGGCAGATCCTGTTGGTGCAAGGCATTTCTCCCGATGAGGGCTGGTGGAACGTCTCCAATCCACAAGATGCGGACAACACCTGTTGGCTACCGAGAGACGCAACCTCGGTCAGCGGCGATATCAGCAAATTGCAGTTGGTCGAAGCACCGCCGCCGACCGGTCCCGCAGGCGCTGCCGGCCTGTTCGTCGAAATCACCCAGGTCAGCATCGAAGATCAGGATCGCTACGTAGTTGAGTATATCGCCCAGGGATTCGACCCGCAGATGCCGGGCATCCACATCCACTTCTTTTTTAATAATGTTCCGCCTGAGCAGGTGGGTATCTCCGGGGAGGGTTTCCGGCTGATGTATGCCGGCCCCACGCCATTTACCGGCTTTACCACGGCCGATCGGCCCGCCGAAGCGACCCAGATGTGCGCCCTGGTTGCCAACCCGGACCATACCGTGGTATTGGAAAGTGGCAACTGCGTTGACCTGCCCAACGAATAGAGGCAATCTCAAAAATGGTTTTTTATATCCATGTCCGACGGCTGGTAATCTATGGAACAAGCATTTGGTAGGTTGATCCTGGTCCAGGAAGGTGGCCCTGAGCAGGAGTTCGAACTGGGCAAGGCCAGCGTGAGCCTGGGCCGGGCTGTGACAAACGATATCGTGTTGGGAGACGCGCGTGTCTCGCGTACCCACGCCCGCCTCGAATGCAGCCCCGCGGGATGTATGCTCTTCGACCTCGGCTCTGCAAACGGAACGCGCGTCAATGGAATGCGGGTGGAACAGACAGAATTAAAGCCGGGAGATAAGATTGCCCTGGGGAACACTCAATTACGTTTCGAAGGTGCCATGTCAGCCGCCGAGATGGGATTGACTATGATCGACTCGGAAGCTGATCTGGATATGACTCTGGATACGGAAATCCTGCCGATGGTGATCAACGAGACCAGCCAGCCGCGTCTGGTAGCTTTTACCAGCGAGAAGACCTGGGAGCTGCCGCTGGAGGCGACGGCCCAGGTCTCCATCGGCCGCGACGAGGACAACGGGCTGGTTATCGACCAGGCGCAGGTCTCGCGTCGCCATGCTGAGATTGCCCGCAAAGGCAATCTGTTCGTGCTGCGCGACCTGGGCAGCACCAACGGCACCTGGTTCAAAAGGGAGCGCGTCGACGAGCTGATCCTGCAGGATGGGGATGTATTTCGCATTGGTCCGGCTCAGGTGATCTTCAAAAGTGGCTTTGGCGCCCAGGCTTTGACCCTCGCCGACGAGACCCTGGCCCGCATGCCCACCCGGCGCCCGGTGGTATTTGTGCCAGGAATGATGGGTTCTGAGCTGTGGCTGGGCAACGAGCGGGTGTGGCCTAACGTCAAGTACATCTTCAAGAATCCCGAGTTGTTTCGCTACCCGTCGTCTGTCCCGTTGGAGCCACGCGCCATTGTGGATGAAGTAGTTATCGTTCCCAACCTGATCAAACAAGACCAATATAACCGGCTGGGCGACTACCTGGTCGAGGAGCTGGGCTACGAGCGGGGACGGGACTTCTTTGAATTCGCCTATGACTGGCGGCAGGACGTGCGTATTTCGGCCCGCCAGCTAGGCCAACTGGTGGATGGCCTGCCCACCTCTCTCCCGATTACGATCATCGGGCACAGCCTGGGGACCATGGTCAGCCGTTATTACGTCGAGCGACTGGGGGGTAAGAAACGGGTGGAGCGTGTGATCTTGATGGGTGGCCCGCACCTCGGGGTGGTCAAGGCGCTGACCAGCCTGCTGGTTGCCCCGGCTATTCTACCCTTTGGCTTAATGGGTGAGCGCTTTCGCCAGGTAAGTTTGACCTTTGCTACCAGCTACCAGATCCTCCCCACCTACCCTTGCGCAATAGACCAGGATGGCAAAAAGGTCAACTTCCTGGAAGACGAAAGCTGGCTGGAGGAGGCCTACAGGCCTCTCCTGCGGGAAGCCCGCAAGTTCCGCCAGGAGCTGGGGAAGCGCTCCAGCATCCCGGCCATCTCGATCTTTGGCTACGGAATCAAGACCATCTCCAACATCAGCCTGCGCCGCCAGGCAGACGGCAGCCTGAGTGACATCGTCTACAAGAGCGAACCTCTGGGAGACAACTCCATCTTGGAGCGCAGCGCTGTGCTGGAGGAAACGGAGATCCACCCTGTCCAGCAGCATCATGGGTCGCTGTTTGTGGATAACGACGTCAAGATGCGCCTGAAGATCGAGCTGGCGCGCCAGTTCACCGACTGAGAATTATCCAATCAGGGCTGGATTCCGGTATTAGCGCGACTATGCTAAAAAAGACCGACGGCGAATACACTGGTCTGGCTCCTATGTCACATCGATGTAAGAGATCAGGAATCGCTCCGTCCCAATTCCGAACAGGCGGCGCGCCAGTTCTACAGTAGCCCCGGGCACCAGCGGCTTGATCATGAAGGTGCTCCAGCCCGGCACCCCGCATGGGTATCCTGCCTGCCTCAGGCTGACTAGCACGCTGGGCTGGTCTATCCGTATCTGCAGGTAGGAGATGTTTTTATCCTGCGCCAGGGCCGACACGGCCGCGGCCGCCTCCACCCCATCCACCAGCAACAGGCTGTTCAGCCTCAGCAGATCTTCCTGGATATTGACCAGGGCATAGCCCACCGGCTCGAAACCGTCCCACAGCAGCCAGACCTCGTCTGAAGGCAGGTCCCCGGTCGCCACCAGGATCGAGAGAAAGGACCTGTGACGCCTGGCGAAGCCCAAATAGCCAGCGGCTGCCCGCTCGAAGATCTCTTCGGCGAGCTCCATTTCATGTTCACCGGCGCGCCCTGCCCTGAGATGAGTCTCCCGGCCGACGTCTTCCAGGCGGGCGAAGACCACGTTTGGCGAGAAGACATCCACATAACCCTGGCTTTGGTAGAGCCTGTGGGCGACCAGATAACGGGAAGTTCCCAGGGTCGAGAAGCGCAGTCCAGCAGCCCGCATCCGCGCGTGCGCCTCAGTCAGCAGCAGGGTAGCCACCCCGCGCCGGTTGAAGGCGGGATGCGTGCAAACCGCGCAGGCGCCGCCAACCTCCTCAGGCCCATCGATCGAGAGCATGGGCAGACGATACACGCCTACCTGCCCGGCGACTATGCCATCCTGGATGGCGTAAACGCCGAAGAAGGGGAAGGGGCGCGGGTCGAGGCGCAGGATGGTCGCCATCCTTTCAGGCGTCAGCGCGTAATTCAGCCCGAGTAGATTCAATCTCAACACGCCAAGGGGATCGGCGTCTTGGTATTCTACAATTTCCATCTGAAGAGGCCTCACAAGATTTGGCTAGCAAAGCGGCCCAGGCCATCACCCAGCCAGATGAGCCTGGGCGACTTGTTTCTTCAGCGGAGAGACGTTTTCCTGCCCGTAGCGGCGGACGACGAACAGCGCCCAAAGCACCACTGGTGCGCTCATCAGCCAGGCGACGAGCTGGCCGCCCGCCTCGGAAACCGAAAGCCAGTTGAAGACGGCGTGAAACAGGATCACCAACAGCAGGCTTCCGCCGGTGCTGTTGTACAGCCAGGTGAACACCATGGCGGCGAAGATGAGCGAGACCAGGAAGATGGGAAAACCCAATATCCCCATCTCGACATAGGTATCCCGGTAGAAGAACGCCGGGAAGTGCCAGCAGGCCCACAGGATGGCCAGGAGCAGGGAGGCCGACGCCGCCGGCCGGTCCCGCTGCAGGTGGGGTAGGGCGTAGCCTCGCCAGCCGGTCTCTTCGCACAGACCGTAGGTGAGCAGCCAGAGTCCCAGCACACCGAACGGTCCGATATAGGGCAGGTATTCCGGTTGGCCTAGCAGGGACAGGTCAGGCCAGTCGCCGAAGATAGCCCGATTCAAGACCACCGCCAGGCCGAACAACCCCAGTGGAGCCAGGACGGCGAAGGCGTAATAGCGCAGGCCGACGCGCCATTTTAAGACGCGCCCAAGCAGCGCCTGCACCCCCGCACAACCCTCATTGATGGCAGTCATGACCAGGGCAGCAGTGATCGGCCCAAGCGAGCCAAGATAATGGAGAACCAGCGGTAACTGTGCCGCAATCATCCCGCGCGCCGAGAGGGCCAGGGGCACCATGATGCTCCAAGAGACCGCATAGGCAAGCACGAAGTACAGGACGAACGCCTGGCGCTTGAAAAAAGATGCTTCAACCGGAGCCATGGGATACCTCCCTTCGCTGCGTTTCCCTGATAAGTCCTTCGCTGACCTGCCACAGGCGCCTGGCGATTTCCGCATTGTACGATTCTGGCGAGGAGGCCATTGCTTTTTTCTTGATGAAATACTTGCCGCTTACCCCCTCCACCTGCGGAGATGATGCTAGGTAGATCGACGTTTCGGCCCCTTTCTCGGGGCTCAGGAAGAAAGGCTTCACCAGGCCATACATGAATCTGGCCAGTGGAGAGAGGTGCGGGTCCTTCAAGGGGGCGCCGGTCGCCACAGCTCCTGGGTGCAGGCAATTGACCGTAACCCCGCTGCCTTCCAGCCGGCGGGCCAGCTCGTAGGTGAACAGGATCAAGGCCAGCTTGGCCTGGTTATTCGCCCGGATGCCGCTGTAGCTGTTTTCGAACATCAGATCGTCGAAGTTGATGGTCGCCTTGCGGTGGAAGTCGCCGGCCACGTTAACTACCCGCGCCGGCGCGCTGGCCTTCAGCACCTCCAGCAGCAGGTTGGTGAGCAGGAACGGAGCCAGGTAGTTGACCGCGAAGACGGTCTCGATGCCATCCACTGTAATCGAGCGTGCGCTGGGTGCCAGGCCGGCATTGTTGATCAGGACGTGCAAATGCGAGAAGCGGGCCTTGAACTCCTGCCCGAGCTGGCGAATGGCGGCCTGGGAGGAGAGGTCGGCCAGCAGCAGGGCGGCCCTGCGATCTCCGGCGGCGTTCTGGCCGTCAGTGGCCGCCCTGGCCTCGGCCAGCGCAGCTTCGCCGCGCGCCCGGTCGCGGCACACCAGCACCACTGTGGCCCCCATGCGCGCCAGCCCCAGGGCAGTTGCCTTGCCGATGCCCGAGCTGGCGCCGGTGATCAGGCAGATCTTGTCCTTCATGTTGTTTCTCCTCCTTGCTGCTGGATATATGTCCAGAACAAGGCCTCATTAACGGCGAAGCCAGCTAGACCGATTGCTACAGTCTTCCAACACGAAATAGCGATGGTTTTTTTCATTCCAATCAGCCGAGGTAATCGTAGGCTTTTGGGAGGGGATTCGCTCCCTGAGCAGGTCCTTCCCACCCAAATCGAAGCCAAATGAGAGTTTCAGCGCCTCCCTGGCGCACACGATGATGCAGGTCTGGCACAGGCTGCACTCGGTTGTCAGCACACGCCGGCCATCCAGGATGTACTCCGGGATGCACACATCCATCGGGCAGGTCTTCACGCACGCCCCGCAGTCGTTGCATTTCTCAACCACGCCGCCGATCTTGAGCAGCGAAAAGCGTGTGGTCAGCTTGAGCGGCACCGCCACCGGGCAAACGCCACCGGTTGCCCCATCCCGAAAGCCGAAGACGAACACCAGCAGCAAGACTAGGCTTAGACTCAGACCAAAGTGCAGGTATCGCAGCCAGCCCCAGCGTCCTGGAAGCCTCCCGCTGGGGCGGGTAAACGGCAGCAGGTCGAGGACCATAACCGTCCAGCAGGCCCAGCCGCACCACAAGCGTCCGAAGAGCACCGGCCCAAAGATCTTGGCGATCATGTAGTGGATCACACCCATCTGGACAACGCCGGTCAACAGACCGAAGATTGCCCCTTCGATCTGGGAGTTCTCTTTGCCCACCAACACTGCAAAGCCAAACAAGAAGCCGCCTACCAGGAACAGGGTCAGGCGGCGCCCGAGCGGCTTGCGCTTCTTAGGCAAGGTTGCATACAGCCCCAGACCAACGCCGATTGAGGTGCCAATGTAGCCAAACAATAACAGCGGCTGGATATAGCCGCTGGCCAGCCAACCCCACAAAGCTATACCCCAGAAAGCTAACATCATCACTCCCGGGATGATCAGCTTTCTAAGGCTGTGCCCCTTTTTTGGGGCCGAGTCCCTGTCTCATCCTGCCCCTCCTTATTGGTTAGCAATAAACAGCGATTAATTGCTCAGACTACATCCATTGTCTGGGCAGGTATGTCCATTCAGGATGTCGGTTTGATCGATAAATAGAAAAAGGAGATAAAGGATTATCGGTAATTAATAAGCACCTGGCATGAATATCAGCAGGTTGTGAAACTTGGTAAAAATGAGTTTAGCAAACCTCCCCCACCAATCCAAATGATAAAGATCATAACTTTATTTGATTAAAGTAACATAATTATCATAATATATTGTTAATTATTTTTTACACTTTCCAGAGGTCGTACCAAAATGTTCGGAGGTATTTCAAAGCAGGCGCGGCTGGTGCGGCGACTGCGATACGAGTCCGTCCCAGGGGAGCGGTGGGAGGGGCAGGCTTGCCGAAACGCGCCGATGAAATTCACGACACAGCCAGGGATCCAGGCGCTCGTCCGGGCAGTGACAGAAGACGTAGGCTGCTATCCCTTCTCTCAGCCAGCCTGCCACGTGATCTGCCCATTCGCTCAGGATAGGAAAGTTCTCTTCCAAACTGGGATGCCCGATATAGCGCAGGAAGACGAAGGGCGCCGTGCGATCGGGGAGGATGGGCAGGTTTGGCTTGCGCTGGCGGGCTTCGAGCATGCGCTGGTAGACGCTGCCCTGCAGGCGGCGGTCGCCGAGCAGGCTGTGGATCGGGCGCGTGTCGATGATCACCCGCGCTGCACCGTGCTCGGTGAGCAGGGTATTCAAGCCCTGGTGGTTGGATGATTCGAACCAGCCGCTGTGACGCACCTCCACCGCCAGCTCCGCCTGGCGCGGCCAGGCTTTCAGGAAAGCCCGCATGTCCTCAAAACCGGCTGGGGAATAGCGCGGTGGAAGCTGGAGGAACATGGGCCCCAGACGGGCCCCGAGCTGACTCATCACATCCAGAAATTGGTGCGCCAGGGCGACGTGTTCCACCAGTTTTCCGGAGTGGCTCACGCTGCGTGGCAGCTTTGGGCAAAAGCGAAAATTATCCGGCGTCTCTTTGGCCCAATGTTGTATCGTTGCAGCCGACGGAACAGCGTAGAAGGTGGTGTTGCCTTCCACCGTGGTGAGGCGCCGGGCATACTCCCGCAGGTAATCGGTGGGTTTCGTTCCTTCCGGGTAGAAACTGCCTACCCAGCCTCTGTACGCCCAGATTGGGCAGCCAAGGTACAATCTCATGGCTATGGAGCTCGAAGATGAACAGTGGTATTCACGAATTTGAATTCGATCAGAAGACCTTTAGCGCCAGGATGGTGGTATCGTCCTCCAGAGGTCGTTGATCTACGAAATGCTGCAATTCCTGGCGGATGGCCTGCACCAGGTCTCCGGCGGACAGGTGCGCCTGAGCCTGAATAATGGACGACAACCTGGCCTCGCCAAACGCTTCTTCCCGCTCGTCGGTCGCCTCGGTGACGCCGTCGGTATAGAGTAGCAGGATGTCTCCCTGGGAGAGAGTGATCGTCTTCGTTTCCAGCCTGTACTCCTCGATCAACCCGATCGCCGCGCCTGTCGGTTCCAGCTTGGCTACTCTGTCCAGCCGCTTATCGAAAAACAACGGCGAGTTATGGCCGGCGTTGCTGTACGTTAATGAACGCTCAATGGGGTTGTAGTGGCCGAGGAATGCGGTTACGAAGGTCGAGAATTGGGAGTTATGGAGAAACAGGCGGTTGACCCGCTGCAGCACTTCAACCGGAGATTCGCTGTCGGGAACCAGTGTTCGCAGGGCGGTCTGCAGGGAAGTCATGAGCATGGAGGCGGATACGCCGTGCCCCATGGCATCGGCGATTGCCAGGCCATGAGATCCATCGCGAAAATTCAGGAAATCGAAATAGTCACCGCTTACAATCTGGGCTGGGCGATGGAACACACCCAACTCCACTCCCGGGATGGCCGGCACACTCTGGGGCATCAAGGCTTGTTGGACGATTTTCAAGAAGTCCAACTCGGCCTCGAGCTGGCTTCTTTCCTGCTCGCTCAGGTGCTCCAGGCACACGCGGGCGGTGTAATCCATCTCCAGCAGGCCTTCGTCCACGTAATCGTGGCATATTTCACACAGGCCCAGTGTCTGCTCTTCGGCCTTCTTCAAGGCCGTATCGATCATCTTAATGTGAGTCTGGACAGAGGTTTCGTCCACTGGCCCCAGATGGATCTGCCTCTTCAGAGATGGCGCGTTGGTGAGCCAATCGGTAAGGTTATGGCGTTTTTCTAACAGGCCCCTCTGGATTTTCTGCAAGACGGGTATCTCCATTTCGTATCCTCCAATACCGATCTGTGTAGGTCCAACTATAACCCGAACATCTGTTTTATATTTTAATCGAACCTGGCATTTTATTCAAGGCCTACTCCACGTGGACGAACTTGCCGACCGAGGGGGTGCCATCCTGGTCCAGGACGAAGAGCAAGCAATACCCGGAAGACATGTGGGCGCGGCTTCTCGGGCCGTTAATTTCTAATCTGTAGGTACCCAACACTTTGAAATCAAGCTGGAGCAGTCGTTGGTCGGCGTTGGCAACGTGGGTGACAACCTCCGGGCGCATCAAAGCCACTTGGCTGGTCCGGTAGGCCCGGTTTGTCGAGGATTTCCCAATGCCCAATTATCCTTAGGTTATCGTCGGGCACCTGAGGGTGCGGGGTTGGATGCGACACCTTACGATACGAGACTCAACGCTGCTCTGATGTCTTCTGCAATCATCCTGCGCTTGCTCTTCTCGATGAAGAAGCTGGGACCAGCCTGCAGATAGGATGGAAACACCCTGCGTCCCCGGTAATAATAGGCCTGCCCGCGTATCTTGTAGGTAGAGCCGGCCGGGATCACCCTGCCCTCGCCCGCTCGCATGGCAATGTAGTTCAATGCCTTGATCGCCACATCACCCATCAGCAGGAAGACCTCGACAGAGGGAAACAGGGAAATTTCCTTCTCCAGCAGGAACGAGCATGCCTTGATGGTGTATGTCTGTATTCCATACCCCGTTTTGCCGCATTTGACCGCGCTGGTCAGGTATATTCCCAGGTCCAGGATCTCCTGGATTGAGGAGACGTCCGCACCGGCATCCCGGAATGCCTGCAGCGTGGTGCGTGCAAATAGTGGCTCTCCATCGGAATAATAATAATCACCGGGTGGCTCCGCGGCCGATTCCGAGATCATCAGGATTGAGATTCTCCCAAGGTCGATGTCTATCGCCGGGACTACGTAACTGCTGTGCCTCACGTCCTGGCAGGGAAACTGTGTGCATTCAACGAGCTGGTTGATCTTCATGCTTTCTTCCTCCTACTTACGATCCCAACCCCAGTCAGACCAGCTTGGCGCTGCCGCCCCCATCGGGTGCCTCCAAGCCAGCAATTCTACCCAAGACGCGTTTAACCACCGATAAGATATCGGATTATCGGTGGTTATTTTCCTGGGAATGGCTTGTGTTTGAACTTACTTGCGCTTCAGGACCGGTAACCCGGTACTGCTTTCGGTCACCATGTAGCCTTGAGGAACCGCATCCAGTGCGCCCGCTTGCACGGTCTTGGCAAAGAAGTACAGGCGCTGCTGTTTCCCGCTTTTGAGTGTGCGGGTCGTAGCGTGCAGGTAATAGGTCTGACCCTTTGAGTTTCTAAATTGAAAAGCCATGGTTGTGCTCCCTTCCTCTCATCTGTAACCGATGATGTGGATCCGCCAAACTCCCAGGCTAGAACAGCTAAATCATACATCATTTATCCCAATATTGCAACGAGGACTTTCGGCTGCAATTTTTAGACACAATATGGTTGACCTTGCGGTCCGGCCTGATCCACTGTTAGCAGGAGCACAATAGTATTGTTATGGGCTTTTTGGTATGTGAGCGGCAGGCACCGCTCACAACCCGAAAATCCTAACAATGCAATCATTTGTTTACGCGGCAATAGCCCTCCTCGCCTGTAGACTATGGGCCATGTCTGTATTTCGACCCTGTCGAGTAGATAGAGATTACGACCCGAGAATGCAAAGGAGTCAATTGTTTGGCTATTAATATACAAAAATTTCAAATTATGCAATAATATCTTATTGCTCGGGGGAGATGTGTATTTTAATAAGCCGGGAATGCTCTGTTGCAAAGATTGGTTAAACCGAGACACACTTAGCGATGAATGTTGTAGACCAATGCCTTGATAATCGGTTCTCACCGCTGCAGGCTGCGTTTCCGAGAACGGATGGTGTCGCCGAACTTACGTTTGATCACCGAGTTCACTGTTTCAGTCTTCCAGCGCTGTCCAAACAGACCATCCAGGCGCGCCTGAGAAACCAGATCGGCTCGCTGCTTACGCTCGGGGTGGAGCAGGTTGCCACCCCGCCGGACAGGAGGAACCAGATCATCATCTCGAACGGATTGGCCATCGAAGCCCGCATCGGCCATCATCCCCCAGGCTTTACGCTGGCCCTGATAGTGTCCATAGCGACGAGAATCTCGCCGCAAGCCGGGCAGGCAAGCCGCATCGCTGCCTGGTCCCCAGCCCGAACGCCAGGCCAGAATGAACTGCGAAGCCGTGCCAGCCGCATAGACCCCTTTCGCCCAGCGCTGATAGAGACGCCCTGTGCGGGTCTGGTAGTACAGGCTGGCTTGACCCGGCGAAAAGCCAGTGCTATCCGATGCGATGCCCTCCTCGTCCACCTCGTTTTCATCCAGAAGCTGGTTCTTCATTTTCTCAAAATCCAGCATGCGCAACTTCTTGTAGGTGCGCTGCAAGGTGGTATGGTCAGGAATGCGGGGCAGATCCAACGCCTGGCAGACCTGATCACTGGCCAGCAACCACTCTTCCATATCCCGGTAGCTGAGATCCAGGTGGAACATCAGCAGCACACAGGCCGCCAGTTGAGGCAGCGTGAAGTGATGCGGGCTCTTCGGGTGCGAATAGCGCGGCAGCGCCTGTTGGGTGAGGTGATAGGCGATGCGGGCAACTTTGACGTAACGGCTTTCTCGAGGTTTCATGACGCATGTTTACCACATTCAATCAATGTTTGCAACAGAGCACCTCGAGATAATATCATCGTATCTTTCGAACTCCTCCAACCAGCGTGGGTCGCTCCATCCCAGCTCGTCTTGAGCAATGCGCCGGATGGCTTGGCCCTGCTCCAGGCCGCCGCCGGGTAGCTGCAGGCCCAGGCGAGTGCGGCGCAGCAGCAGGTCGTCCAGGTGCACCACTCCCTCCGCCCGTGCCGCCCAGCGCAGCTCGGCCCACAGGGTGGGTGTGCTGCACACCTGGCTCAGCTCCTCTTCTCCGGCCGCGGCGATTACTGCCGGTGCGTCGCCCGCGTAGCGCTCCAGCAGGCGCATTCGCACAGCAGGCGGCATCGGCGCAGCGACCAGCTCCTATGCAGGAACCGCATCCAGAATGCGGTGGCGCGGGTCGAAGCGCGGCTCACCCGACAGTCGGCGGCGGATGGACCTCAGCGCATCGTAGGCCATGAGGCGAAAGGTGGTCAGCTTGCCGCCGGTCACTGTCAACAGGCCGTTTTCGTTCCATAGCACATGCTCGCGCGATTCCTGCGAGGAGTTCGCATTGCCGGTGTCGATCACCGGGCGTATGCCCGAGAAGGTCGACTGGATGTCCCGTAGCGATAATTCCAGGCCAGGGTAGCGCCTCTACACGGCCGATAGCAGGTATTCGATCTCGGCCTGGTCGGCGCATGGATCGGTGACCAGGGGAACGCGGTGGTCGACGTCGGTGGTTCCCACCAGGGTGACGCCTTCCCTGGGGATGGCGAACACCGGCCTGTGGTCGGCGGGATGCAGGAAAGACACCGCCCGTGTAAGGGGAAACCGCTGGACCGGGAAGACCAGGTGGCTGCCGCGCAGCTTGCGCAATCGCCTCCTGTCCCAGGCCTCGCACCAGCGCTTTCTCGCCGGAAATACCCATGATCAGGAGGCAGCGCCCCGATCCAATGCCCAGCAGGTTCAGGCCCCAGCGCGCCAAATGGGTCAGGCGCGTCCTGCCGGAGAGCGCCAGGGTGGTCTCGGTCTCCAGGGCGTCGCTGAGTCGCAGCAGCGAAAGCTGGATCCTGGCCTGGGCCAGCCCTCTCACCGCCTCCAGGCCGGCCTCCCAGTTGGGGAAGAACATGCCATAGAAGCGTTCGACCTGCGGGAGCGAGGTGATGTGTACCGTGGCCCGCGTGATAATGCCGAAACGCCCTTCGCTCCCCAGGACGATCTGACGCAAGTCTGGCCCGGCTGCGCTGGCCGGATGGGCCGGCAATTCCATTGGCCCAACCGGTGTTTACAAGTGCCCACCCAGGAACAGGTCTTCGATGCGCCCGTAATAATAGGACTGCTGTCCGCTCGAGCGGTGGCAATCCAGCCACCCAGGGTGGAATATTCGAAGGATAGTGGAAAATGGCTCAGAGTGTAGCCAGGTTCTCTCAAAGCAGCCTCGAGCTGTGGCCCTCTGATGCCTGCGCCGACCGTTGCCAGGCGGCTGGTCTCGTCAATATCGTGGATCTGGTTGAGGCGGCTCAGGTGCACGGTCAGCGCAGGCGGAGACCCCGGCAGCGGGTTGACGTGGCCTACCACGCTTGTATCGCTGCCGTATGGGATGAGACAGACACCGCTACTCCTGGCGAAGTCGAATAGGGCGCGTGCGTGCTCGTCCGTCTCCGGGTAGGCCACGCCCTCCGGAAAGGTATCGACCACGCCGTACCGCAGGGCAATCCAGTCTGGCAGGCTCTGGCCACGGGCGTGCCTTAGGCGCTCCTGAGGCATGTTGGTGGTCATCGGATGAGCCGCAGGCGCGACTCCGGAACGCGCCTCACCAGATCGGAAAAGCTGGCTTCCGCGATTTCATTTCCAGGCCCGGCATGGGCTGCTAGGTAGCCGATCGCCGGCTCAGGCAACAAATAGCTGACCGTCTCGTCTCCCCAACCGTTCCGCCTGCGCATATCCATCACCCCGCCAGCGCTATTTCCTGCGATTCTTCCATCGTAATTCGGTTGGGTTATTCGATCCGTCTCCGTCAGGAGTGGTGTGCCTGGATAGCCTCCTTGGCCCAGGTCAGGGCTGCCATCGTGGTCGGGAATCCCAGCGTGGTGATGCCGAGCAGGATGGCATGCTCGATTTCGGCCTGGGTGCAGCCCGCTTCCAGCGCCCGGTGTGTGTGGGAATGTACAGCGCTTTCCGAACCATAGGCCGCCGCCATGCCTAATTTGATCAACTCTCGCATCTGCTGATCCAACGGACCTTCCCGCGCGGCCGCCATCCCGAGATTTTCGTATGCCTTCCAGAGATCGGCATGTTCCTTGCGAAAGGCTTCATATGGCCCGGGCAACTTGTCCATAATACACCTCCGTAATCGAACTCAATATTCAGGACATTCCGAATAGGTCTCTTGCAGGACCTCCCACAGAGTATCGCCGTAGATGTTCCCTTCGTCATCGACCAGGCTTCCGTATTTATCCTGGACGATGTCCCAGCGCCCCAGCTCTTCCAGGGCGTAAATAGTGACGAAGAAGGCCTCGTATTCCTTCTGGATGCTGCAGCCCCCGCAGCGATAGCCGGTTTGCAGGTGTTGGTAGGCGTGAGTGAGCTCGTGGGCGATGGAGGAAGCTACCTCCTCCCAGCTCTGCTCGTTCCAGGCCTCCTGGCTGACCAGCACGCTGCCCGGAGTGCGGGCCGCCGATTCGGTGATCGTGCAGGTATCTTCGTCGTAGCGGTACACCGCATCTACGCCGCTCTCCAGGCTATCGTCCATGCGCACTTCGATCTGGAAGGATAACACCAGGTCGGCAAGCTGGCTCAAGAGGTCCACGTCTGAGTTCACCAGCATGTCCCATGCCGGCATTAAATCTGGGTCGATCAGCTCTTCTGCGCTCAATGGCTCGCCCCCCGTGGTCTCCTCTAACGCACCCACCACCTCGAAGCCAGCCGAGCGCACCAGTTGGCCTTCGATGTACAGGTTGAGGGCGTAGCTGCCGGTGTCAAGTCCCTCATCATCTATCAATGAGGCGTAGGTGATGCCGTCCTGCCCTTCTTCCCACTCCAGATCGCGCTCGGCGGTTATCGCACCGTTGTATAGCCATTCCCTGCGCCAGGCCTGGCCATCACGCATATTGATAAAAGGAAAGATTGCATAGACTTCACTGGTGCCGGCAGTAAAACTGGTCGCAGCCCCGACCGGAACCACGTCATCGGTCACACCGCTGGCAAACTGGATTGGACCAAAGGCTGGAAATCCCCCCAAGGTGCTTTCTTCCGGAGGGTCGACTGTAAATGAGGCCGATTGTACCGGCTGATCTTCCAGGTAGATGGTGAACGTGAAGTGGCCGCTCAAGGGTATATCTTCTGAGATGGAATATGCCAGCCAGCCGCTCTCTCCATCCTCCCAGGCCTCGTCGAGCGATTCCACGTAGACATCCCCATCATGCTCCCAGAGGCGCCCCCACGATTGGCCATCCTGCATGTTTTCGTAGGTGAAATAAGCCCAGATTGTCGTGATCCCAGCGGAAAAATGCTCGCCCTGGTTGATGCACTCTCCCTCGTCAGTCACGTCTTCGCAGAACACGATGGCGCTTATATTCCCTTGGCTGCTGATTTCTGTGGTGGCTTCTGGTTCAATGGCTTCCAGGGTCGGTGGAGTCTCTGGCGTCAGCATCAGATTGGTGACGAACTGGCATGAGATGCCCAGGAGCCCGAGAAGAAGAAAATAAACCAGCGTTCGATTGATATTATTGCCATGCATTTAACCACCTCCGGTTGCCGAATTTCCTCTCACATTGTTCTCCTCCCCGCGAATGGAAGTGACAAGGGTGCCCAACATTGCGATCCCCGCCACCGCCAACAGGGTGGTTTGGAAGGCGATATACAAGCCCTTAGAAACGAGCAGGTGATTGATCGCCATGACCGTATTAAAGATAGCACCTGCTACTCCGATGCCCAGCACCATACCGACATTGCGGGCAGTCGACAGAACTCCGGCGGCAATGCCCTGGCGATTATATGGCGCGGATCCCATCAGGGCGCTGTTGTTCGGCGATATGAAAACGCCGATCCCGAAGCCGGTAACCCCCAGCCCTAAGACTACCTGGTTTTGCGGAGTTTGTGCGTCCAGCCTGGATAGCATGAATAATCCCAGAGCAAGAACCCCCATGCCGACGACCCCTGGGAGACGGGAACCGATGCGGTCAGATATCGTGCCGCTCAGCGGAGCGACGATTGCCATCACAATGGGTTGGATGCTCAGGATCAGCCCCGCCTGTGAGGGGCTCAGCCCTCGGCCCTGGATCAGGAAGAAGGGCATCAAGAACAGGATGCTGTAGACACACACGTAATTAATGGTGGCGCTTATCGTCGATATCGAGAAATTGCGCCTCTTGAAAAGCCGCAGGTCCAGCATTGGGTTTGGGAGACGCGCTTCGAGCCATAGGAAGGCTGCCAGGCAAGTTGCAGCGATAGCAAATAGGCCCAATATTGTCGGGGAGGTCCAACCCCAAGTGTGCCCTTGATTGAGGCCAAGCAGCAAGGCGATCAAGCCCGACATGAAGATCAGCGATCCTATAGTATCGAACCGTTCGGCATTATTCGTCGGATTGTCTGACGCTATCATCTTGAATCCCAGCAGCATCGCCGACAGTCCAACCGGGAGATTGATAAAAAACACTGCTCGCCAGCTTAATTGGTCGGTCAGCCACCCACCGAGAGCCGGGCCAACCGTTAAACCGAGGTAGGTCATGGTGGCCTGCAATCCCAACGCCTGACCGCGCTGGTTGGAGGGGAAACTCTTGGTCAGGATCGCTGGCGAATTCGACGATAGCATGGCCGCCCCGAGAGCCTGGACACCCCGAAATGCAATCAATGCTGTCACGGATCTGGCCGAGCCACACAGGGTGGAGGACACGATGAATACCATGAAGCCGGCCAGATAGACCCACTTGTGACCGCGTAGGTCTCCCAGGCGGCCAAAACCGGGCAGCATTCCACTCAATAACAGCAGGTAGACGATGATTACCCACTCGACGGTGGCGATGTCGACGTTGAAACTACTCCTTACCACAGGCAGTATGGTGTTGACCACGCTCCCGTCGAGCGCAGACATGAAGGTTCCGGTGCCAATAGCGATCAAGACTCCCCACTTCCCAGAAGCATGGGCGATCCCTGAGGAAGGTGGTGAAGCTTTTGGTAGAGCGCCGGCCGATTCTCGGGAGCTTATCTTAGATGGCACGGGCTTCCTTTTCAAGCCTGGCTCTCAGGCGCAGCTCACCACGCAGAGTGTCGATGTCCTTGGGGACGAAGTAAGCGGCGAGTGCAAGAATGATTGCGCCGAGTATCCAGGCTGATACGCAAATCACCAGAATCGCTGTGTGCAGTGAGTAGTTTACCGCGATCAGGCCCGCCAGGAGTGGAGCAAGGGCCGCTCCGCCGTTCTCGATGAAATATTGGATTGCCAGGGCCGTGCTGCGCACCTCGGGCAGAGTGATATCGTAGACGGTGGAGATGACGTTTGGCGAAGCAAACGGGATGAACAAGGCTGTGATCACCAACATCACCAGGAACATGGTCTGGTCAACTGCAGGGATATTCATCGTCAGGGTCAGCAGCAGAGCGCCGGTCAATACACCTGCCATTGCCGTCAGGACGCGTCCACGTATGGTACGCTTGAAGAAGAAGTCTCCCACCACTCCACCGACGAAATACCCGGAAGCCAACACCAGCACTGCTGGAGCCATGGTAATGAAGACCTGATCGCCGGTGTAGTTCCGTTCTGTCTCCAGATAACGGAAGAACCAGTAGGTGATCACATTCCACGGGAACACGCCCACGAATCCCTGGGCAAAGAGCAGCAACAGGCTGCGTTTCTTGAACAAGTCGAGGGCTATCTTCCGATTGAAGCGATAGATGCGCATCTGGTCCAATTCTTCCAGCTCTGGTTCGCTGCTTCCCCGTGGCGCGTCTTTGACGCCGAAAAATATGACCAGGGCCAATACAAGCCCTAGGCTGCCGGTCATGATGAATATTCCCCGCCAGCCCAGGAGGCCGGTTAAATAGGTGGCCAACAATAGACCCGTCATGTAGCCTAGTGGCTGGGCGACTTGAAGGAAACCGTAGATCTTGCCTCGTACGGCCGGTCCAAAATAGTCCGAGATCAGGCTATAGAGGCCGGGATAGCTCGAATCGTCGATGCCGGTGGTGGCCCGGGTTATGAGAAAGGCTCGATAGGTGGGCGCGATGGCGCTCAGCCAGGTGGTCGAACCCCAGATCAAGGATGCCAATGAGAGCAGCTTCGGACGGGTGAAGCGATCGTACAGATATCCCCAGAGAGGATAGAGCAGTGCATCCACCAGCAGCGCGCCGGTAAATACCGCTCCCATTTTCACTTCATCAATCTGGAATGTCTCCATGATCGGGGTGGCTAGCGGACCTATTAGCAATTTATCGGACTGGTGAAGCAGGATGAACAAAAAGAAAATGATCACCACGAACCAGCGATATCGGGTATGAGACCTCATTTTCCTGCCTCCGCTCGGTTTAGAATATCAGCCAGGGGATTCTCGACCTCAAGCCCATACGCCGCGGCGAGTAATTCCGCCGGGTGGATGGTGGGGAGGCCAGTCGCGTGGGTGATCTGCCAGCGACAGGTCTCGCTGTCGCACAGCACCAGCGGCGCTCCCAGATTGTAGGTGAATTCGAATAATTGCACTCCAACCTGCATGGCGACATCATATTTTTCCACCTTGTAGCCATATGTCCCGGCTACACCGCAACAATCCGCATGGCTTTCGACAATTGTCAGTTCAGGGATAAGGCTGAGGACCTCGAGTGCAGGTTTTCCCAGGCGATGGGCTCGATATTGACAGGGCATATGATAGCCTAAGGTCATAGGAATGGGAATGAGCTGGGGATCGTTTTCACCCCTGCCAGGGAGAGGCCCTTGTTCGAGCAGGTGCAGGACGAACTCATTGAAATCATAGGTATTCCGGGCAACCAGCAGGGTATCTTCATCTGCCATGCCCAATAACTCTGGTGCTTCTTCTTTCAGTGTCAGGGTGCAACTGGTCGAGGTGCCTACGATGGGTATCCCCTGCCTGGCATATTCCACCAATGAACGCACATTCCTGGAGTGGTATGCACGCGCAGCCTTGAATTCACCATTGGAGAGCAACGGCAGGCCGCAGCAATACTGGGCAGGCACCACTACCTGGAAGCCAAAAGCCTCCAGCAGGCGCACAGCCGCTCGCCCGATGCGCGGCTCATAATATTGGGTAGCGCAACCGTGAAAATACACAACCTTGCGCATAGCCATGTTAATACACTTATGACGCTTGAACCAGTCAGTAAATCTCCCAAACGCAAATTTAGGCAGGGGCGCCCGGTGGTGGATACCCAGCATAGTTTCAATGGCTCGGCGCACGCCTGTCGACGCAAGGAACGCATTTGCCAGTGGTGCGACGGGTACCCCCAGCTTACCCAGGGTTTCGCTGCTGGCGAGCAGCTTATTGCGCAGGCGGGTACGCAGGCCAACCTTGCCCTGCGCCACCAGGTCTGCCCGGGCCAGGGCGTTCAATTCCGCAATTTTCACCCCGGCTGGACAAATCAGGTTGCACACCCGGCAGCCGCTGCAGTAGTCTACCGACCAGTCAGGGGATGGCTGCTTCGGCATCCGGAATCTGCCGCCTTGCGGACCGGCGTATTTCGGCCCGGGGAATAGGTCTGTCACCGCATAGACAGGGCAAGCGCTTACGCAGATATTGCATTTGATGCATTGATCGAGGCTAAGGTCTATCGCACGGAACGCGTGAGGGTCGGATGACATCGATAATAAAGGAATATGGTGGGTCTACAAATTGTTGGCGACGGAAAAACCGCTTGCCAGGGCGATTCCCTCGATAGAGCGTTCCTGGATGGCATCACAATGGGCCAGCGTGTTTCCCACGGCAAAGACGTTTTGGAAGATCGCTTGCCCGGAAGAAATAACCGGCTGAAAACGGTCGTTGACCTCTAATCCTGCGCGAAATATCGGATGCCCGGAAGGGGAGAGGAAATCCGGGTCGAACCATCCTTTGGAGTGGGTATTGATCTGGACGGGAAAGTCGAATATGATTTCTTGCGCGTAGCCATTGTAATCCATGTTGATCCCGCCGCCCAGCACGCCGCCGGTCGCCAAGATGAAATGCCTAGCCGGATGGGGAACTCTCCGCGCGGCTGCCTCGCTCCATACCTGCCTTACGCCATCTTTGCCCGCTTCGATCCCAACAATCTGCGAGCCCAGTCTCACCTCGCCCCCTTGTCGTTCGATTTCCTGCACGAGAATCCGGTAGAAGCGCAGCCCGCTGATCGATGGTGGCAGGGTGGGAATCTCGAACACCTCGCAGTCCAGCCGCTCCTGCAGATCGGTATGCACTTGTGCAGCCCTCGCGATACCGAGTACAGCCGGAAAGCCGAGGCGTAGGTGACCTGTCTCAATCCCGCTGGCCATTTTTATCTTCAGATGCTTTACGATCTCTGTCCGGAATGCTTCATCTTCGAACAATGCCGCCAGACCGCGCGTCGTCAACACACGCCGGGCAGAGAATGCAGAGATGTCGAGCGTCAGACCCTGTGCCGGGTAGCCTTGCCTGGCCAGATTTTCTGCAATCAGGGTGGGGTAAAAATCTAATAAACCCTGGAACCCGACGATTAGCATTAGCCCGGACCGGCGAACATCTCCGGCAATCATGGTCAGCGGAGCCAGGCAGGTCAGCCTGAGGGTGCCCAGGGAGGTAGGTAGCAGCCAGTTGCGCTCCACAGACCCTTGTAGGGGGTAACCAGCAGCGTCGCACAAGGACTGGAACGCGCGCAGAGCGCGATCGATTGTATCCAGGCCGGCAACTGCATATGGGTGCCTGGGGTTACGCCGGATGAGGGAGCGGATCGCCTCAGCCGGTGTAGCGATGGGGTACCCGGTTTCGTCATAACCAAGGACGTCGATGCAGCCGGGCTGCCAGTGGGTAGTGCCAGGTCCTTTGGCGATCACCTGCACGCGTCGGTCCATCGAGCTGGCCTGCCAGGCCGCCGCCAGCCCGGCTAGCCCGGCGCCGATCACCAGCACTTCAATTTGACCTCTTGCAGGCGGATTCGCGGGGATGTGATCGAATGTATCCAGGGCGGCAGCGCTTGATGCCCGAGGAGATACCGCGCTCAACGATTGCCCTTCCTTCGAGGAGGCAAACAGGCTTGGGTTGAGAGCCGACCTTGCAGGTCCAGGTAGCTGAGCGGCATTGAGCACGCTCTTGTATATCAACTCATTCAGGCGTTCCTGGCGGAGCTGTTGGCCCCAGAGAACCGGCAGCAGGCCTTTCCAGCGTTCTTGAAGGAAGTCGTGCAGGCTCGTATTGATGGCTTCGACCTGCGTGCGCTGCAGGTCGTGCAGCATCCCGGCAATGCGCAGGGTGCAGAACCCACCCTGACAGGGACCCATCCCCAGGCGGACATCCCGGCGAACGTCGTCGATGGTTTTTGCCTCTCCGATGGTGATCGAGTGCACCACATCCTGATACGTAGCGAGTTCACACTCGCAGATCAGATTCCCGTACGCCTTCTGCTCCTCGATTTGGGAGAGACGCGCACCCAGGTGGCGATAGCCCTGGGCATCACGCTGTGGCAAAGGTTCAAGAGCCGTCCGGCAGGCGCGGTGGACGCCCAGCTTTTGGCACACTAGGTCGGCAGTCGCTTCCGCCATCTTCCGATAAGTGGTCAGTTTCCCTCCGCTAATGGTGATCAGGCCCTCCACCCCATCTCGCACCGCGTGGTCCAGCAATGTGAAGGCGCGCGAGACGCCTCTCAGGTCGCCGCCAGCCGATTGTATTGGTGGTTCGTCTTCTTGATAGAGAGGCCGTAAGCCGGCCCAGGCCCGTAGCATGCGCATCTCCCGAAAACCTGGTATCAATTTCTCGCCTTCTTCCAGCAAGGCGTGAATCTCGGAGTGCTCTATCGAGAAGTTGTTCGGATCTTCCACCTTAATGTCCGTAGTGCCGATAATCGCCACCGTTTGGGCCGGCACCAGGATGTCACCATCGGATGGCATACGGCAGCGATTGATAACGGTGTTTACGATGCGGTGATTGACGGCGATCATCGTACCTTTGCTCGCCAGGATGCGCAAGGTTATTCCAGCAGATGATGCAACCTGCCCTGCCCAGGCACCAGAAGCATTCACCACCAGGTCGGCATATATATCCACTTCTTCATCCAATAGCATGTTTTGGCAGTGCGCGCCAACCACGCGCTGTCCATCCATCAATAAGCGCTCCACCAAATGGTAAGTGAATGCCTGAGCGCTATGTTCCCGCGCCGAGAGCACGTTGGCTTCCACAGCCATAAAGGAATCGAGCGCCGCGTCTGGCAGCGAAATGCAGTGGCTTATCCTGGGATTGAGGTATGGTTCCTCTTTCAACATCCGGCAGACCGGGATTTCTTCTGCCGGAATTCCCGTCCTGCGGCAGCCATCCAGAAAATACGGCAAATAATCTGCGTCATCCCAGGGGGTGAGGACGTAGAAACCCCCTGTGTCTTCGATGCAATGAGGCATGATCCTGCGCAAGATGCGATTTTCCTGGCTGCATTCGCGGGCAGCCTGGGGATCTTTGACTGCGTATCTGCCGCCGCTGTGTAAAATTCCGTGAAACCTTCCCGAAGTTCCATGTGAGAAATCTCTCTTCTCGACCAGGATGGCTTTAAAACCCCGCATCGCCAGGTCTCGTAACACACCTGTTCCGGTTGCGCCGCCGCCGATGACCAGTACCTCGGTTTGCCTTTTGCCCATCTATACAACTCGCAGGAGATCGACCTCATTCAATCCAGTTGAATGTCCGCTCTACAGCTTTTAACCAACCTCGGTACAATCCCTCTCGAGTTGCCTGGTCGATCTGCGGTCTCCAGACTTTATCTACCTTCCAGTTTACCCGCAGGTCGTCCAGATTTTCCCAATAGCCCACCGCCAAACCGGCTGCGTAGGCGGCTCCTAGGGCGGTGGTCTCGGTCACTGTTGGCCGCACGACGGGTATGTCCAGGATGTCTGCCTGGAATTGCATCAATAATTCGTTGAACACCATGCCTCCATCCACCCGCAGGGAGGTCAGCGGCATGCGTGAATCGGCCTGCATCGCATCAAGGACTTCGCGCGTCTGGTATGCGGTGGCCTCCAAAGCTGCCCTGGCGAAATGTCCTTTATTGATAAAACGTGTAAGCCCGACAATCACTCCCCGGGCATCAGAGCGCCAGTGGGGCGCAAACAGGCCAGAAAATGCCGGCACGATATACATCCCGCCATTGTCTTCTACCGTGCGAGCCAATGTCTCCACGTCCGCAGAATTAGTAATCAAGCCCAGGTTATCCCGCAGCCATTGCACCAGTGCCCCGGTCACCGCGATCGAGCCTTCCAGGGCATAGTTGGCCGGCTGGGTACCGATTTTATAAGCCACGGTGGTCAGCAGCCCGCTCTTCGATTCCACGATCTCGTCCCCGGTGTTTAACAGCATAAAACATCCCGTGCCATAGGTGTTCTTGGCATTTCCCGGGGAAAAGCATGCCTGCCCCATGAAAGCCGCTTGCTGGTCACCCAGGTCGCCGCAAACCGGTATGGCCTCACCTAAAGCACCAGTAGCCTTTGTCGTTCCCCAGGCACGCGGGTCGCTGGAGGGCACGATGACGGGAAGCATCTCGATTGGGATGCCCAGATCATCTAGGATCTCTCGATCCCAGTCCAGCGTCTTTAAATTCATGAGCAGGGTCCGGCTGGCATTGGTGGCATCGGTCACATGCGAGCCTCCATCGACACCACCCGTTAACCACCAAATCAACCAGGTATCGATATTACCGAATAGCGTTTCCCCATTCCTTGCTCCAGACCTGGCCTCTTCAATATTCTCCAGAATCCAACGAATCTTTGGCCCAGAGAAATAAGTGGCCAATGGCAGGCCGGTTTTTTTCCGAAAGCGGTCGACACCCTCAGCCTGCGCCAGCTCGTCGCAGATCTGCTTTGTACGGGTGTCCTGCCAGACGATGGCATTGTAGTATGGCAAGCCGGTCCGCCGGTTCCAGATCACGGTGGTCTCGCGTTGGTTGGTAACTCCTACACCGATCACGCGATATCCCCGTTCTCCGGCCTGGAGCGCGGCCGCCTGGATGACATCCTGGGTGCATTCCCAGATCTCCATCGGGTTGTGCTCAATCCATCCAGGTTGTGGGTAGATTTGTCGGTGCTCCCTTTGGCTCTTGCCGACGACCTCGCCCGAGTGGTTGAATATCATGCAGCGAGTGCTCGTGGTGCCCTGGTCGATGGCGGCAATGCATTCTGGCATGGCCTCTTCCTTGTCGAATACAGGATTGCTAGCGGTCCTTACATCACAGTATCATTCAGGACGGCAGGTTATTCCTGATAAATTTCAGGGTTATTTCAGCAACCTGTTCCAATTCTCGATCGAGAATTGCCACATGGGATGACTCAGCCATCCAGTGGAGTTCTTTGACGGAAGAACTTATCTTCTGAAGAATGATTTGCGGCGCATGGGAGGCGACGCGTGCGTCGTGTACACCCTGGACAATCAAAACCGGCTGGCGTATGGATGACAAACAGGCCCTGACCTGGCGCTGCAGCTTCAGGAGTTGGAGAGCCCCTTTCAGAGGCAGCACATAATATCCTTGCCAGGGCAGACCGGAAACTTCCTTGTGTTCCTGCACATATGGAATAAATGGCGCCAGGAGGGCGAGGCGAATCAGGTCAAGGGAGGTTATCTTCAATATCAATGCCGGCGCATAGGCCAGGATGCCGGCTATCTCTGGATGGTCGCTGGCCAGCATAAGGGCCAATAGTGCTCCGGTCGATTCGCCGCCGACGAATACGTGCCGGCATCTGGTAGAGAGCCTTGAATATGCCTCAATGACCGAATCCAACCAATCACGCCAGTAGACCCGATTCAGCTCTTCTGGGCGAGTGAAATGTCCTGGCAGCAGTGGACCAGCTACAGTGTAACCATGCTCGTGCAATATCCGGCTCAAAGGGCGCACTTCAGCGGTTGTGGCGGTGAATCCGTGCGACAGGAGTATGCCGGTCTCGTTTCCTTCCCAGAAGAATGCATCGCCTTCCAGGTGGGGATTGACGATCAATGCCGGGTCCAACGTTTCAACTTCCCCGTGCTGGATGGCGGTGCGCAGGCAGCTGTTGCCCACCATGAGAACTTAACGACGGATGTGCGGTAAGAGCCAGAAAGCATTGTCCTGGTTATATTCGCCATTGGTGAATACTACCAGGGTAAATTCGACCGATCGCCCTGCTAACGGCGATAGGTCCAGGATTAGATGCGTGATGTTGCCATCATAATATTCATACCATGTCCCCAAGCCGATTGTTGGGCCTCCATCCGCTCGATAGAGCAATTGGAAACCGACATTGCACATTGGGCTGTCTGCCAGGCAGCCGATATCAGCCAGGAAACGATCGCCCATCTGCACTTTAATTGGCGGGTATGTGCCGCTGATCCAGCCCTCGGTCTTTCTCTCCGGGCTGGTCCACAGGGTTAATTCGTCTTCATGCCTGTTCTCGAGAGAAGGATTGCTCAAACGGACTACAAAGCCCTGTGGCTCTGTGCCTCGACCCGGGCAGGGCAATGGCCCGGCCGAACTCTTCCACTGCGCAGAGCAGTAATTCATTGCAAAATCGTAGACAACACCAGCCCGGACTTCTTCCACGATAATCTTCACCCAGAATGGCTTGTCGGCGTTTGAGCCAAGGCCAAAGCGGCTCCCGTTCGCATCCCGGAGCATCCAGTTCCCTCTATATGTGCCTGGTTTCAATGGTGCAACCAGGCTGACAGAGACATTGACGACGTCTCCCGGTGTCACAGACCGCGGCAGAGCCACTGCTGATGGGGCGCTCATCGCGTCTCCCCCAACAAATACCAGGTCGTACGCAGTCGTCCAGGTGCAGGCACCGATGTTCATCAATTGCCAGGTCTTGGTGAAGGAGGCTCCAGAGGTAAATTTCGTGTTATCGGGAACGGTGACATCTTTGATGAACCGGGCAGCATTGCACGGGATTGGCTTGGCAGTTAGAGTGGAGGTAGAGGTTGGAGGCAGCGGCGTGTTCGTCGAGGTCGGTGTAGGCGTGTTGGTTGCTGTAGAAGTGGGCGTGGAGGAGGAGGTAGGGGTAAATGTGTCTGTCGGGGTGGGGGTATGCGTTGTTGGGGCTACAGTAGCGGTAGCTGGAAAGCTGATCGCTGTGGCAGTCGAAAATGCGGCTGTTTGAGTGAATCCAACCATCATTGTCTGCGCGGCATGGGTGTAGAGGCTCGATGGGTCTACCTGCTCTGGGGTTGTGGTGATCGTCAGGTTGCAGGCCAGGATAGTCAATGAGACCATGAAAGTTAGCGCGGTTATGATGATTACAGATTGGCGATTCATTGTTCCGTTCAGCTGGGTAACTCCTGTTGATATCAGTCTACATCACATCCAGGCAAAAAGAAGACGTTCTGCAGCTCCCCTGTGTTCCAGGTTACCCTTCCAATTCAACTTTAACAGCGCAGACCTTGTACTCTGGTATCTTGGCTAATGGGTCCAGGGCGTCGATGGTCAATTCGTTGGCTGAAGCCTCCGGGAAGTGGAAGTTGGCGAAAACCATGCCTGGTGGCACTCTTTCGGTGACCCAGGCTTGAGCTACAATCGAGCCTCGCCGTGAAGTTACCCTGATCAGCTTATGACCATTTACGCCGTTGCGGGCGGCATCCTGCGGGTTCATTTCGATCAATGGCTGCTGGTAGATTTCACTCAATCCTTGGGTCCTCCGAGTGAGCTCTCCACCATGCCAGTGATACAGCACGCGGCCTGTGCTGAGAAGCAGAGGGTACTCGTCATCCGGCAGCTCTGCTGGCGGCACATGCTCGACCGGCATGAATCGTCCCCTGCCGCGCGTAAACTTGCCAACATGCAGGATCGGTGTGCCAGAAAGCGTCAGGCTTGAAACCGGCCACTGAAGGCGCTCGCCGCGCTCTAGCCGCTCGTGGTTGACACCGGCGTAGCTGGGGGTCAGGGCAGCGACCTCATCCATGATCTGGGCAGTATTCTGGTAATCCCAACCGGAATATTTTGCATTGCCTGTCCCTTCCCCAGAGATCGCTAATAACCGGCTTGCCAGTTCCCGGGTGATGCGCCAGTCCTCTTTGGCTGCTCCTGGTGGATCGATCGCTTTTCGGACCATCTGAATCCGTCGTTCGGTATTGGTAAACGTCCCGCACTTCTCGGCAAAACTGGCTGCAGGCAGAAGAATGTCGGCGTATTGGGAGGTCTCGGTGGGGAAGATGTCCTGCAATACAATCAATTCGCAGGCTTCCAGGCAATGCCGGATGTGAGCAGTGTTTGGATCGCTCATTACCGGATCCTCGCCCATGATATACAGGGCCTTAATCTGCCCTTTACCAGCCGCCGGGATCATCTCGGTAACCGTCATCCCAACTGCGTCGGAAAGCGATACCCCCCAGGCAGCTTCAAATTTAGCCCTGGCCTCGTCATCGGTGACCGGTTGGTAACCTGGAAAGACGTTCGGCAGACCACCCATGTCGCAGGCCCCCTGGACGTTATTTTGCCCGCGCAGTGGGTTCACGCCCCCACCTGGGATACCCATGTTCCCGAGGGTCATCTGCAGGTTGGCCAGGGCCATCACGTTGCGCACTCCCACGATATGCTGCGTGATGCCCATGGCCCAGATCACGGCCATCGGCTTATGGGTTGCCAGGATTTCCGCAGCCTGGGCCAGGAGCTCAGCAGGAATGCCAGTTATTTCTGAGACCACGTCTGGGGGATAGCCTTCAATAATCTGGGAAAATTCTTCAAAGCCTTCGGTCCGCTCAGTGATGAAGGCACGATCCTCCCATCCTTGCTTCATGATGAGGTGGATCAAGCCGTTGATCAATGGCACATCCGTACCTGGTCTGTGGCGGAGGTGCAGGACGGCAAATTCTGCGAGGTCGATCTTGCGGGGGTCTGCAACGACTAGCTTGACCTCGCGCTTTTTCACTGCCTGCCGGATCATCGCACCGAAAACCGGATGTTGTTCGGTGGTGTTGGATCCGATGACGAACATCGACCGGGCATAGTGAGCAATATCATCCATCGAGTTGGACATGGCGCCGGAGCCGAAGGTTGTGGCCAGACCGACCACTGTGCTGGAGTGTCAGAGTCTTGCGCAGTGATCGATATTGTTCGTCCTGATTATCTGCCGGGCAAACTTATTCATCAGATAATTTTCTTCGTTCAGGCACTTGGCAGATGTCAAGACTCCGATGCTATCTGGGCCAGACTTCTGTTTTATCTCAACCAGTTTCCTGGCAATTATCGTCAGTGCAGTATCCCAGTCAACCTCAATCCATTCCCCCTTCCCATCCGTCCGCGGGAACCCGTCCAACAGGTATTTACGCACCATTGGCGTCTTCAGCCGGTCGGGATGGTGTACGAAGTCATATCCATAGCGGCCTTTTACGCACAGGTGCATCCCGTTTACCGCAGCGTTTGGGTTAGAGGTCACGCGAATGATGTGGTTATCCTTTATATTGAGGTCGAATTGGCAGCCCACCCCGCAATAGGGACAGGTAGTTGTCACCAGTCGCTCTGCCGGGCCGGAAAAGACGGACATCTTATTGTCCAGGGCGCCAGTAGGACAGTATGCCACGCAAGCCCCGCAGGATTCGCAGCGGGCATCGATCATGGTGGTGTCAGCCCCTGCGACAATGCGCAGGTCGGTGCCTCTTTCTGCCACGCCCCAGACGAAACGCCCCTGTATCTCGACGCAGGCGCGCACGCAGCGTGTACAGAGAATACATTTGTTGAAGTCAACCCAGATGACCGGATTCGGATCACTATTGATTTGAAAACGGGGTGAAGGCGGGTATCCTTCCGGCAGCCGCGGGTTGTATAACTCAACCCATCTCTCAAATTCGTTGACCTGGTCGCTGCCTGTCGAGTAGCCATTATTTACATAATTCCGGAGGAGGAGTTCCAATACGGTCCGGCGGGTTCGGATAATGGCTGGAGTTTCGGTGTGCACGACCATCCCCTCAGACACAGGTAAGGTACATGAGGCAGGCTGGCTGCGCCATTTCTCAACTTCCACCACGCATAACCGGCAAGAACCTGCTGGCGAAAGGTCTTTGTGGTAGCAGAGGGTTGGGATGGTGATCCCGTTTTGTCTGGCCGCTTCTAGCACGCTTTGGCCTTCTTCTGCCTCGATGGGGATATCATTTATGCTCATTCGTATGGTCATGTGCTGGCTCTCCTCACTCCGTGGATAACAGGTTTGATGGTTACAAGTAGCTGATTGAATTTAGCCTGGTCTCTTTATTGCGTTGTTGCCAGGAAAGCCTCATGAAAATGGGTAAGCGCAGATTTCATGGGTATGGCGACGGATTGTCCCAAACCGCAAAATGAGGCCTGTTGCATCACTTCCGCCAGGGAATGCAATTCGTCGATATCGCTGTTTTTCCCTCGATTGGAGATCAGGTCCTCCAAGATATCGAATGCCCGCCGGGTGCCTTGTCGGCAAGGTGTGCATTTACCGCATGATTCCACCAAAAAAAAATGTAAGATCTCTCGTAAAAAGCTTACCACAGATACAGTCTGATCACAGATCAGGAAGGCTCCTGCGCCAAGCGACACACCTTTTCCCGCAGAGGCGTAATCAATAGGTATATCTAACAAGGAGGCTGGGACGATCGTGCCAGCTGCACCACCGGTCAATGCGAAGTTGAAATTCGATCCTGCTCTCATTCCACCGCCAAAATCGTCGATCACCTGACGCAGTGTCAGTCCGAAGGGGGCCTCGAACAGGCCAGGTTGGTTGACGTGCCCTAATACCATGTAGAGCTTCGTACCGGGGGTAGTAGCCTGGCTGAGGGAACGGTACCACTGTGCGCCATTTCTCAGGATGGATGGGATCGTGGCGTAAGATTCTACATTATTAACCAGGGTGGGCATGCCGCGATACCCATAGGTTGGCGGATAAGGCGGGCGTACGCGCGGTTCACCGCGTTTGCCTTCAAGGGATTCGATCAGCGCAGTCTCCTCTCCACAGATATAAGCTCCAGCTCCGCGATGAACATGAACATGGAAGGAATACTCGCTTCCGAGGATCTGATCTCCTAGCAATCCGCGTTGCTCAGCCTGCTGTATGGCTTTCTCCAGCCTTTTCGCCTGTTCTTCGTACTCGCCTCGGATATAGATAAAAGCCCGGCTGGCTCCGGTTGCGTAGCCGGCGATTGCCATTCCTTCCAGGATTTGGTGGGGATGCGTATCGATCAATACCCGGTCTTTGAAGATGAGCGGTTCGGATTCGTCGGCATTGCATATCACAAATTTTGGGAACCTTTCTGCCTGGGCTACAAAGCGCCACTTTCTGCCCACCGGAAAACCTGCCCCTCCACGCCCGGTTAAGCCTGACGCCTCTACCTCGTCTATGATCTCACCCGGTTTTTTTACCAGTGCATTTCTCAGGGATTCGTAAGCTCCCAGGGACATTGCCGAATCGATCTCCTCGGGGTCAACCCTCCCAGCCAGGGCCATCATCACGCGCAATTCCCCTGCTCTGGGCTGGCTGTAGACAACTGGCTCGCTGCGCAAGCCAAGAGGCATGTCTGGAAGGTGAGAGAGAGAGAGCGGACCCACCTGTTGTTCTCCTGCCAGTGCGGCAGGCGCCCGGTCGCATAAACCCAGACAACTGCTCCTTTTTACCTCCCAACCGGCATGGTCCAGAATATCGCGGGCTGCTTGTTGGAGGTCTGTTGCACCATGCAGCCAGCAGACTGGCCCATCGCACACCCGCAGGGTTCTCTCAGGGGCAACCTTTCCATGTTCCAGCTGGCTGATCGAGAGCATCGAATAGAAAGAGGCTACTCCATACACCCGTGAGGCGGGTACGTCGATGGCTGCTGCTATCTGGCGGATTGATTCTGGTGTCAGATTCCCCCTCATGTTCTGTATTTGGCGCAGGATTTCAGGGATGGCCCCTGGGTCCTTCTCGTGTATTTGAACCAAAGAATTAATTTCCTGGTCGATTGGAAATGTGGAAGTGGATTTTGCCATGCTTTTCCTCTTATGAAAGGCTGAGATTTATGAGTGCTTTTCCCCACCCGCAGAGGTTTACAGTACAATCCGGATATTTTCCCAAACTACCTGGACATATGGAAATTGAATAAGTGCGATTCGTTGCGTTTATTTTAACAGATTAGCCGGATATCTCTCCAACAAGAAGTGAAATATAAAGCGAGGGCGACAGCCCCCGCTTTATATCATCTCGAGTTATCTATCTATAGCATCGGTAGCAGATAATCATAGGCACTTAATGCCGCCTTGGCACCCTCTCCCACTGCCACCAGTACCTGCTCAGCGTAGGTATTGGTGGCATCACCGGCGGCGAATACTCCTGGGACGTTGGTGCGGGCAAAGCAGTCAATTTTTATCCTGCCTTGCCCATCCAGCTCGACAAAATCTGCCACTATCTGGGTGTTTGGTACCAGGCCCATCTCGATGAAGGTCCCTTCTGCGTCGATCTTCATCTCACGGCCATCCGGCGCTTTGACGACAATCTTTTCGGCGAAGCCGTCCCCCAGCACCTCTTTAACTTGGTAGTTTTCCAGGATGGTCACGTTATTGGAGCCTTGGAGTTTCCTACCAAGCGGGGTATCTAGGATCTGCGGCTGGATACCGATCAGGTGCACATGTTTGGCAACCACAGCCAGTTCGGCTGCTGACCGCATCGCCAGATCTCCATCGCCCACGACGACCGTGTTGCGGTCGATGAAGAGCGGGGCATAGCTCAAAGCTGAGTAGCAAAGCCCGCGCATCATGAAGTCCTTTTCACCGGGTACGTTTAAACGCTGCTGCCTGCTCCCGGTAGCTATGATCAAGGCCTTGCATTCAAAATCTCCGCTGCTTCGAGAGTGGACGATGAAGCCCTGATCTTTCTGATCGATCTTATCGACATTATCCATCTGGCGAGCGAATTTCAGGTATTCGAGCTCGCTCTTGAATTTATTGACTACTTCGAGACCACGGATTACCTGGTAGTCCTCCACCCAGGGCAACGCCAGGCGAAAGTTGGTCTTGCCTCCCAGGTCTTTCGAGATCATAAGTACGTTGAGGCGCTTACGAATTGCGTAAATGGTGGATGTAAGACCGGCAGGTCCGCCACCGACGACAATCAGATCATACATGGTTCACCTCATCCAGGTATCGCTATGTCAATTCATGGGTGCTTCGGGGATGAACCCTTCGCGCATCATGGTTTGAGTTAGGTCGCGTGAACGCTTGATGATTGTCTTGGCGTTCTGAAGAAGCTCATCGTAGCTGAGTTGAATGCGCGCCAGGCCTTGTTCCTGTGCTTTCATAGCTACTGCCGCCGCCTCTCGTGGGAATACCTCCCATTCATCCATCGTGGGTAGGATGTGTTCCTCGTCAAGACGGTCACCGATCTGGTCAGCCAATGCCTGAGCAGCGGCATAGCACATCTCGTCGGTAATCGTGCGCGCCCTCACATCCAATGTGCCGCGGAAGATACCAGGAAAACCGAGTGAGTTGTTCACCTGGTTGGGGAAATCTGAGCGCCCCGTCGCCACAACCGCAGCCCCGGCCTCTTTGGCTTCCCACGGCCAGATCTCGGGGACCGGATTGGCGCAGGCGAAGAGGATTGCATCCTTGTTCATCGATGAGACCCATTCTGGCAGGATCACGTCTGGCCCTGATCGCGAAAGTGCAATGACGACATCTACACCCTTCATTGCCTCAGGGATATTCCCTTCGCGACTTTCTTCATTGGTGATCTGGCACAGGCGCCACTTATCGACAAATTCGGCTCTACGTAATTCGATGTCTTTGCGGTGTTTCCCCAGAATACCCTTGCTGTCAACCATCATGCACTTAGCCGGGTCCACCCCCCAACCGAAGATCAAACGTGAACAGGCTACGTTGGACGCACCACTGCCGATAAACGCAATCTTGACTTCTTTCTTTCCTTTCCCTACTACTTTGAGCGCATTCATCAAGCCAGCTAGGGTAACCGTTGCTGTGCCTTGTTGATCATCGTGCCATACCGGAATTTCTGCCTTCTCGCGCAGGGTATCCAGGATGCGGAAGCATTTTGGCTGGGAGAGATCCTCGAGGTTTACTCCACCGATGCCCGGTTGGAGCAGCAATACTGTGTTGATAATGATGTCCGGGTCTTTTGTATCCAACATGATCGGGACACCGTCAATGCCGCCCAGGTATTTGTAAAGCAGGGCTTTGCCTTCCATCACCGGCAAGCCCGCCTTCGGACCGATGTCACCCAGTCCAAGGACGCGGGTCCCATCGCTCACCACAGCCACTGTGTTCCATTTGTTGGTATATTCGTAAACCATTTCCGGATTCTCGACGATCGCCCTGCATGGTGCAGCCACTCCCGGTGTGTACCAGATCGCGAAATCATTGAAATCACGGACGCAGCACTTTAGCGCTGTTTCGATTTTACCCCGGTAGAAGGGATGCAACTTCATCGCATCGGCAGAAGGCTTCTTTGCCTTGTTCAGAAGTTCTTCAACGCTTAAATTCGGCTTTTCTTTCAACATAATGGACCTCCTGGTAGTTGAATGTTCAGGATCAGGGAGTGCAAACAGTCGTAAAAACATCAAGTAGATTGGGTGGTGCCATGGATCTCCTTCCGGAATTGAGCCCGGGATTCGACTTCAGCCAATTTTGAAGAAGCGTACATCGACGCCTCCTTCATCAGTCGTCTGGCATCCTCCTTGGGCAGCTCCTGGATTGTTTCCATCGTATACCCCTTGTTGTTCAAGAAGGCTTCGAGGTACATTTTCTCAAGGGAAGATTGGGGATTTTCCAGGACGAATTCGTCTTGCCCGCCTTTATTTGTGGTGTCGTTCATGGTCAACCTCCTCTTACTAACCAAAACACCTATTTTGATTGTATCATCAGAATCTCCCCCCAAGACCGCTATCTTGCCTGATTGGTGTAATCTGGTAAGATGATCGGGGAGGCAATCCCGTCGGTTAATCCAGCCTCCCGACGGGACCGCTCCCAGACATCCAGGTGGGCCAGGCTTGCCTTGCCCGGCGTAGCCTGCCTGGCCCACAAGGCGGCGCTCACTCCAGCCCGGCGGCCAAATACACAAATATCCAAGAGACTGTTGCCCATCAGCCGATTGCGACCGTGGATTCCTCCTGCAGCTTCGCCGGCAACGAACAAGCCGGTGACCTCGGTAGAACCATCCGGCAGAATGGCGATGCCACCATTCTGATAATGAAGGGTCGGGTAGATCAAGATGGGGTCATGGATCATGTCAATGTCGAAGCGCTTGTATTGCCGTACCATTGCCGGCAGTTCTCTGGCAATTGTACCGGCCCCTCGGATGTGGTCGATCATCGGGGAGTCCAGCCAAACCGCTTGTTGGCCGGTGTTGGTAACCACACCTTTGCCCCGCTGGCTGCATTCGCGGATGATCGCCGCTGCTTCCACGTCGCGTGTTTCCAGCGGGTAAACGAATTGCTCCCCGTCAGCATTACACACCTGGGCACCCAGGCCACGCACTTTCTCGGTCACCAATTGTCCCAGAATCTGCTCTGGATATGCTGCCCCGGTTGGGTGGTATTGCATGGTGTCGATGAACGATAATCTTGCTCCAACTCGATACGCCAACACCAGGCCATCTCCGGTGGCGCCATAATGATTGGTGGTTGGAAATCCCTGGTAATGCAGGCGCCCACTACCGCCGGTTGTGATCACGACAGCTCCAGCGCTCACCAACAGAAAACGTCCTGTGTCCAGGTCTTTTACGACAGCCCCCACCACCTGTGCCTCATCATCTCTCAGCAGCTCCACCACCGGGCGAAATTCCCAGATCCTGATGGAAGGACCTGGTCCATTACCACGCGAGCGGACTTCATCCCGCAGGGTGCGCATGATCTCCGCCCCGGTGTAGTCACGGGCCGCATGCATGCGCTTACGGCTGGTTCCACCACCGTGTATCGTGAGCATATTTCCATCACAGTCCTTGTCGAACATCACGCCCAGTGATTCCAACCAGGCGATCACGCTTGGAGCATCGCTGACCAGGGCTTCGATCAGATCCGGCTGGTTGGTGAATGATCCACCGCCGATTACGTCCAAATAATGAATGGCAGGAGAATCGTTTTCTTTGTCTGCAGCTTGGATACCTCCCTGGGCCATCATCGTATTGGCATCGCCAAACCGTAGCTTGGTGGTCATCAAAACCTGCGCTCCGTTTTCTTGCGCCAGCAATGCGGCGCTTGCCCCAGCACCCCCGCCACCGATCACCAGTACATCGCATGAGGCGTCAAATCCAGCCTCCAGGTTGATAACTTTACCTCGAAGCAGAGATGGGCCTTCCAGGACTTCCGCCAGCTCGCGCGGGGCACGCGACCCCTTGTTTGGGCCAATCAGTATCTCCCGAAAAGCATCCTGGGTGTAGTCTGGGTGGTAAGTTCGTAAGATCTCTTCGCGTTCCGGCGGGGCAAGGCGTGTGAAAGTTTCTTGCAGGCGTCTGGATCGGCTGGCTACTACCTTGGCCATCGATTCTCGGATAACTGTTGGATAGCTCATGTTATCTCCGATATTCCATTGGATATTAGGTGCTAACATGGCAATCTTTGAGCAGGATCGCCACAAGTGTAGCGTTTTTGGCTGCGGATGTGGTGAGCGAGGGCCGAGAAGAACAGGGTGAGGGGCACTTGCTGACTGCAGGTCTCCTCACACATACCGCAGCCCGAACATGAAATCAACCAGCGGCTGAGCGTAACAAGGTCTGCCAGGAGTGTGTGGCTGGCTGGCCCGGTTTTACCTGCCGGAATGAGCTGGTGGATCTCTTCGCCGCAAAGCGGGCAGGCTTCCAGGCATCTGCCACACAGGGAACAATTGGCGAACCAGGCCAGCAGGCTGCGCAAAACCGTGGTTTCACGCTGGCAATTATCGGTGTCGCTTCGAGTTTAGATTTCGATAGTACGGCTACCGCTCGGATGGCAGCCGCGTTGGCCTGGGAAATGGTCTCTTCGATCTCGCGCGGGGAGTGCGCCAGCCCGGCCAGGAAGATGCCCTCGACGGCGAAATCGACCGGGCGTAATTTGACGTGAGCTTCGAGGAAGAATCCCGCCTCGTTCAATGGCACCTTGAGGATTTGGGCAAGCGCCGCATTGTCTGGTTGCGGTTCGATGCCTGCACTCAATACCAACCAGTCGCTGTCGAACCTGAAGTCTGATCCCTCTGGTGGTACGTTGACCACCACCTTCAGCTTTCCATCTTCCTGGGGAGAAATGTCCGGTTTACATTCGTGATCGTACTCCAGGAAGATGACTCCCTCCCTGCGTGCCTGGCGATAAAGATGTTCTCTAAAGCCGTAGCTCCGCAGGTCTCGGTACAGGACTCGGATGGATAGGGCGGGCGAGGCGCGTTTCAGGGCTAGGGCATTCTTTAAAGCCTGGGTGCAGCAGATACGAGAGCAATATGGATGATCCGTGTCGCGTGAACCAACACACTGGATCATGGTGAGGGTTTTTCCTGCCAGGCCATCGATGAACGTGGGATCCTGCATTCTTTCTTCTAAGTCAACCTGAGTTAGAACGCGTGGATGGTCTCCATAGAGATATTCCATAGGGACGGTGCTGCATGCTCCGGTGGCCACCACAATGACCCCATGTTGTAGTTCATTCAATGAGCCATCAGATTGCTGGATCTGGCTGGTGAAGTGTCCCGAGTAGCCACTCACGCTGGTCACCTGACTCTGAAAAATCACACTGATCATAGGATTGGTGAGCAGATCATTTTTCAAATCAGCCAGGAGCTTCTGAGGGTCAAATGCGGGATTTTTTCCATTGTAGATATGGCGCAGGTTCCCCCCTAAGTGTGCAGTTTTCTCGACCAGGTATACACCGTAACCCTGGTTGGCGATCGATAATGCTGCAGTCATTCCTGCGAGACCACCACCGATGACCAGCGCCGTGCGATCGACATCGAACATGTTCCTGTGTATGGCTCGTAATTTACCGGCCTTGGCGACCGCTATCGACACCAGATGTTGGGCTTTTGCCGTGGCATGCTCAGCCTGTGCACGATGCACCCACGAATCTTGCTCGCGAATATTCGCCATCTCGAACAGGTGCGGGTTGAGGCCGGCCTGCCTCATGGTATCCTGGAAGAGTGGTTCGTGAGTGCGCGGTGTGCACGATGCCACCACGACCCGGTTCAGACGAAATTCCTGGATGCGTTCGCGGATGCGTTCCTGGGTATCCTGCGAGCAGGTGTATAAGTTGTGTTCTGAATAGACGACCGCCGGCAGCGTACGGGCAAATTCGACCACCCTGGGGACGTCCACAACCGAGCCGATATTAATGCCACAATGGCAGATGAAGACGCCTATCCTTGCCTCCTCTTCGGAGACATCTCGCTCAGGCGGATATTCTGCGGTGCGCGTGAGAGAGCCACGGGAATCGGCCAGCAAGGCCGAGACTTCCGCGGCAGCACAGGAGGCTTCTATAACTGATTCGGGAATATCCTTTGGCTCCACGAAAGATCCCGCCACGAATATCCCTGCCTTAGAGGTATGTGTCGGTCGATGGGTATCAACCTCGACAAATCCCGCTTCGTTTATGCGGACCCCCAGCCGCTCCGCTGTCGCAAGTGCCTCTCGCGAAGGCCTCAATCCCACCGATAGGACTACTAAGTCGAATTCCTCCTCGTGGGAGATCGGGTGTTTTCCATCTTCACCCTCGAAGATAACGTAAGTCAACCTTAAATTCTGCGAGCCAGGGACTTCTTTTACTGCCGATACCATGCAGCGGATGTACCTGACGCCATGGACCTTCTGGGCGTGATCGATATAGGACTCGAATCCCTTGCCAAACGAGCGGATGTCAATGTAGAAGATGGTCGGTTCGATGTGCGCATCGTGCTCCCTGGCAATGATGGCTTCCTTGGTGGCATACATGCAGCAGACCGATGAGCAATAAGATGTTCGCTCGCTTCCATTTGGGCTTTGACTGTAATCGCGCGATCCGACGCACTGGATCCAGGCGACCTTATGAGGATGGGAACCATCGGATGGCCTTTTGACGACGCCGCTGAATGGCCCTGAGGCAGATAGCATGCGTTCGAATTGCAGGCTGGTGATCACGTTAGGGTATCGGCCATAGCCGTATTCAGGCCGGATATCGCCTGGCATCGCTTCCAATCCTGGCGCTAGGATTACCGCGCCTACATTCAATTGGGTCAGTCTTTCACTTTCGTCGTGCAAGATTGCACCTGCCCGGCAGGCATATACACACTGGTTGCACTCCGAGCACACACCACAGCGCAGGCAACGGGCGGCTTCTTCCCTGGCTTGGGCTTCATCGAGTGCTTGCGTTATTTCGATGAAATCCGTTCGCCTTTCGTTGGCTTGCCGTCTGGGTCCTGAGGTGCGTGGAGCTGTTGAGCCTTGACCGGATGCTATTTTTTTCCTGGCTTCTTCTTCTGTAACCCTGACCACCAGGTGCGCTGTGGTTTGTTTCTTTCTTTCGGTTGAGCCATGGCCTTCCTGATTGAGCAAATAGTCTGTTATTGAACTGGCAGCGCGGTGCCCGGCAGCGATGGCGTCCACGATGAACTTCGTACCCGTGACTACATCGCCGCCTGCGAAAACCCCGGGCAAGTTGGTTGCGAGCGTTTCCGGGTCGGCCTGCAAGCGCCCATCTCGCAGGTGGTCCGCTTCCCCCAGCCAGTTGGTGTCTGGCCGCTGGCCGATGGCGAAGATAACCAGGTCGGCTTGCAGGATTGCTTCGGTCTCCGGTATCTCGTCGAAATCAGGCTTGCCATCGATAAACCCGCGAAAATTCACCGAGGCGGTGCGGACGCCGGTGACTCTTCCATTGTCGCTGGTAATCTCCTTGAAGGTGCGAGATGGGAAGACTTCCACTCCTTCCTCTTCTGCATCGCGGATCTCCCAATCGTGGGCGGGCATCTGCCCTCTGCCTTCCAGGCACGTCATGCCTACCCAGGCGGCCTCCAAGCGAATGGCAGTCATGGCTGTGTCGATAGCTACATTCCCGCCACCGAGGACCAATACTCGTTTGCCTCGTATCCGATCCAGGGATTTTGATCGATTGTTATCAGTCCCCTTCCTGCACGTTTCCAGACTTACTTGCCGTAAGAAATCGGTCGCCAGCAGTACTTCAGGTAGATCAATGCCGGGAATGGGCAATTTAACGCCGCGCTGGGCGCCGACAGCGACGAACACCGCCTCGTATTCGGACAGCAGGGCATTGATATCCTCTACCCTGTGATTCAACCTAAGCTCTATCCCCTGGGCAATCATCTGATCGATTTCTCGTTGTACGACCTGTGGAGGCAGTCTGAAAGCGGGTACTCCCACCCGCATCATTCCACCGGGGATTGGTAAGGCTTCGAATACCGTAACAGAACAGCCCGAGCGAACCAGGTCTTGGGCGCATGTCAGACCAGCAGGGCCGGATCCCACGATCGCGACCCGTCTATCGGTCAAGAGCGATCCCTTCGCTGTTATTACTCCCTTGGTGAGCGACGCAAGCGCTTCCTCAGGATGTTCCCAGGCCCAATCGGCGATGAAACGCTTGAGTTCCATCACGTTTACCGGCGCATCCACCTGGCCTCGGTTGCAAGCCTCCTCACAGCGGTGGTTACATACCCGCCCGCAGATGGATGGGAACGGGTTGTCTTCGAGGATTGTTCGATAGGCGTCAGCAAAACGGCCTTCAGCGATCAATGCAATGTAGCCCTGCACTCTCTGGTGGATCGGGCAGGCATCTCGGCATGGGCTGGTACCTGCTTTCTCGATAGCAAAGGCGTTGGGGATCGCCTGCGGGTAGAGTTTGTAGATCGCCTTGCGCGTGGAAAACCCGCCGTTGAAATCATCTGGCAGGGGAATCGGACAGGCGCTGGCGCAGTCACCACAGCCCGTGCATTTATGAGGATCCACGAAGCGTGGGTGTTGGCGGATGGTGACCTGAAAGTCTCCCGGTTCTCCGGCGATGGCTTCAACCTCAGCGCAGTTCAATAGCTCGATGTTCAAGTGCCGTCCCACCTCGACCAGCTTAGGTGACATGATGCACATGGCGCAATCATTGGTTGGGAATGTCTTATCGAGCAGGGCCATCGTACCGCCGATGGCAGGTGCCCGATCCAACAGGTAGACCTTGATGCCGGCCTCGGCTAGATCTAGGGCAGCCTGCATTCCGGCGATACCTGCGCCCACCACCAGGGCAGCGCCGGTTGATTGTCCATTCTGTGCACTATTGCTTCCCATGAGACTCGCCATGTTCCCTTACTCCGCCAGGCCTGCTGTTCGCAAGATCGGGCGTGGGTCAACAAGGTGTTTCCTCCACCATGTAGGTGCCTCTGGTAACCCCAGCGCCAGGCCCAGCAGCTCTGTGAAGTAGAATGCTGGCATCTTGATCTCTGGAATTTGTCGCATCTCCAGGTTCACCTGGCACAATGGGCAGGCTGTGACCAGGACTTCGGCGCTGGCTTCCCGGGCCCGATCGACCAGCCGGCTTACCAGCTTCTGCACCACGTCTGACCGACTCAACGATAATCCTGCTCCGCAGCAGTCGGTTGCGTGAGACCACTTCATCACATGTGCCCCAAGCGCACTCATGAGTTCTGCCATGACTTGGGGGTCATCTGGATCGTCGAACTGGGTAACCTGGGGAGGCCTCACCAGTAAGCAGCCATAGTAAGTAACCACGCGCAAACCCTTTAGGGAATTTTTCACTTGTTGGCGGATTTTTTCAGGCGAGTAATCTGTATACAAGACATCCAGCAGCGGTCTAACAGTCACCTGGCCGGTGTAAGTGAAGCCAACCAGCGATTCAATCTCAGCCCTGAGCTTTAGATCAGTCCGCAGGGCATGATCGGTGGATTTCATCCGGTTGAAGCAGGCAGCGCAGGGTATGACCAGGTCCTTTGAAATCCCTTGTGCAATCGCCAGATTGCGGGCCGGCAATGCCAGCGCCATCTTGTGGTTCAGGGCGTGGGCCGAAGATGCGCCGCAGCAATTCCAATCTGGCAGTTCTGCCAGACCCATGCCTAAGTACGAGAAGACCGATCGGGTGGAGAGCCCGTATTCCAGGCCTGTAGAATGCAGGCTGCAGCCGGGATAATAGGCATAGGTCATCGATTCACCTCGTTGAATATGCGCCTGACCTCTGGCGCAGCCCGGGTCCTTTTGGGCAGGAGAGGTACTTTTCCCCGCATGAACAATCTGGCCCCAGCAACCAGGTCGTTGGTAATCGGCACTTGGGCGAGCATCTTAAACAAACCCAACATGGCTGCCTCATGAGAGCGACCGAGGCGTTTGACCACTCCTAAAAACAGTCGATGAAAGAGCAGTGCATCTGGTACACCCGCCGGATAGCGCTCAGCCACCGCTAACTGGCGGAGGGCATCCATCACTGCGGCAATGTCAATTTCATTCGGGCAGCGAGTGGCGCACGTATAACAACCTGCGCATAGCCAGATATCCCGGCTGCGGAATATCTCTTCCTGCTGATTGAGGCTTACCATTTTCAAGACAAGGTCTGGCCCATATTCCATCGCATCAACTATCGGGCATCCGCTGGTGCATTTATGGCAGTGGTAACATAGATCGACCTGCTGTTTGGATATACGGCCCACTTCAGCGGCCAGGTTTATTTCCATGTAGAGTCTCCAGTGGTAAGAACAATGTGAAGGTGCTGCCTTCATTCAGCTTGCTTGTAACGGTGATTCGGCCTCCAAAGCGTATCAAGGTATCTTTCACGATCGTTAAACCAAGACCGGTGCCTTCGTTTTCAAGCGCTTTTGCGTTTGGAGCACGATAGAACTCTTCGAATAAATGCCCCAGGCTTTCCTCTGGGATTCCAATGCCTGTATCTTCAATGATCACCTGGGCTTCGCTGTTGATTTCGGTCAGGGTTACCGATACCAAACCGCCGGGCAAGGTGTATTTCACCGCGTTCGAGAGGAGATTGTTCAGCGTCCGGTCCAGCCCCTCGCGGGTTGCTTTCACATGCATACCCTCTGCGCCAGTGGTGCAATGCAGGTCGATCTTGATTCCCTTCTCTTGAGCAGAGACCTCGTAACGCCTGACCACCTGATGCAGCACTTCTCCGAGTTCAATTAGTTCGAATTCTTCATCGGGCTTGACCTCCGTTTTTCCCGCCGCGAGATCCAGTAGATCGTCGATTAATTTATGCAGAAACTCCAGGCGGCGGAGCGCACGACTGATAAGCTCTTGTTGTTGACCCGAAACCTCGCCCGCGTATCCACCTTGCATGGTTCGTAAGAGGCTGAGAGCGACGCTGACTGGAGAACGCAGCTCGTGGGTTACGATCCGCACGAACTGGCTCTTTGCGCTATCCAATTCTTCGATCGCTTGATACGCTAAGGCATTGTCAATAGCGATGCTGCCCTGCGCAGCAATGGCAGCCAGGAATTGTTCATCATCGCCGATGAATCTGTTCGGTTCTAACGCATATGACCGTAAAATGCCCAATGGCCCACTTTTTCCGATCAGCGGTGCCGATAACATCGAACGAATCCCTTCTTTTTGTGCTTCCTCCGGATATTGGATCAGGGGGCTGCTGGGTGCATCCGGGATGTTCACCGTTTTACCGGATAACACCTCCCGGGCGAGAGGGTTGATGATCGCGTCAACCGGACCCTTGTTGAGATATTCCTGGCTTAATCCATAAATGGCAACCGGTTCTAACCGCTGTCCGGTTTTATCGATCAAACGGATCGAACATGCCTGCACACCCATTGCTTCTGCAGTAGTCTGAACGAGCCGGTTGAGCACTTGCGAGAGGTCCAGGGTTGAACCCACGATGCGGGCACTCTCATTCACGGCTTGCAGGCGTTTGGTGGCTCGTTGCAGCCTCTCACTCAGTGTTACCACTTCCTCTTCGCGTTGGCGGAGTCTTTCGATGATCGTCGATGCCAGATAGGCTGCAATCAACCCGCTGCTTGAGAAGAAAATGAGCACGCCTACTAAATACAGGTTATTTTGATATAAGGGTTGTTCCAGATAACCATGGATTGCTTCATGGGGAAGGATTCCTAAATATTCCAGCAGGGAAATCCCTGTAACCAGACCGCAAGCCAGGAGTGCAAAACCGAGTGCGATGCGGGGAGCGAAGAATATGGATGCGATGATGATGTGAAAAATGAAATAGAAGATTGCGGGGCTCTCGATGCCTCCTGAATAATGGATCAGCAGGGTCATTGCCAGCCAATCCAGACCTACCTGCCACATTGCCTGTCGTGCGAAAGATGGTGAGGGTGCCGTGCTCCTGGTTAGCCTTTGTTCGACGATGTAAAAGATCAGGTTATAGAGAAGGATGCTGGCACCTATGCTGTATAGGATGGCAAAGGGGGCCTGTAGATTCAATATATTTTGTACGATCCATGTCGAAAACAGCACCCCAATTCCAGCCATCCAGCGAACACGAATTAGCCAGGCATTGCTGGCCACCAACTCCGCCTCAACCAGATTCCGGTGGCCGAGGTTTGATGCTGTGACGTCTTCCTCCCCCAGGTTGGTAGATGAGGGCAGTTTCATCTAGGACTCCCGATCAGTTAGCAACTCATGAACTTTGGCCAGTAATGCTTCTGGTTCCACTGGTTTCTCAATAAAAGCCTGGACAGGCAGGTAATCCTCGTCGGGGGAGAAACGCAGGGGTGTCGTGCTGTGGATGGCTGTGAGCATGATGATCGGCGTCTGTCGATGGACCCGGAATTCAGAGGCTGCATCTGGACTGTGAAGGTCCAATGCAAACTGAAATCCCGCTGTTGTGGTATCCATCATCACGTCCAGGATGATCAGGTCCGGCCTGACTTCTTTAACCGCGGCCCTTGCTTCGGATACGTTCCGGGCTTCAACGACTGCATATCCGGCTGATTCCAGGGGCAACCGGATCGCAAGACGCAAGTCCGGATCGTCGTCAATCAGTAGAATGCGCTTGTGGCTCATACTTATCCCTTTCACCCTGTAGGTATTGCATATCGAAATCCTGGTCTGGCAGTACTAAGCACACTCCTATATATATTGTTCAATGCCTGACCTCCAACAAATGGACCGAACATGAGATGCAGGGATCATAGGCGCGCACCAGCATTTCGAGTCCTGTCCTGATCTCAGTCAAGGGCTGACTTTTAATTTCTGGCACCAGCGCTTTCATGTCCATTTCGATATTTGCCAGGTTTTGATTGGTGGGAATCACACAGTCAGCGCCCGATATCAAGCCGTCCTCACCGATCCAATAGTGGTGGATAAGCATCCCACGCGGCACTTCGCAAGCACCGACACCTTCGCCCGATTTCATATTGACTGGAGCCGGCTCTTCTGGTTCGATGCCCTTTTCCAGTAATTGGTCGACCACGGTTATCGATTCCTGGTAGGTGTGGACAATCTCAATTGCCTGGGCAGCGGATATTAGATAGGGGTTGGTTACTTTAGGTTTCAAGCCGAGTGTTGTAGCTGCTTGTCTGGCGAGGGGATGAAGCTGGGTGTAATTATTGTTGAACCTGGCTAACGCACCAACCATGTAAGATGTCTGTCGGTGGTAGGTATGTTTGGCGCTAGAATGTGGTACAAGATGTTCGTTAGTGATTGAGCGATATTCCTCGACAGGCAGCCGCATCCCATCGCTGGTAAGAATTTCTCCGTCGATAAATGCATACTCGTTGGGTTTGGTCAGCGATACGTATTCTGTTTCCCTTTCGAATTTGGGGAATGGAATTTTTGAAAAAAGGTCGATGGTTGCCTCAATGTCCGGCTGTAGACGTTCTAACCGCTCCCTGAGGTCTAGCAGATCTGCTTGTATTGGGATGTGGGTGAAACCACCTACCGTCATGGCAATGGGATGGGTGTGTCTTCCTGAGACCAATGCGCATATATCCCCGGCCAGCTTCTTCATCCGCAACGCGCGTTGGACGATCTGCGGGTGGCTGTGCAAAAGTGGGATCACGCTTCCCACGCCAAAGAAATCCGGTGCTACCAGCATGTACAGGTGCAGGATATGGCTGTCCAGAATCTCCCCGAAGAAAGACAATTTTCTCAGGGAGCTGGTCTGTTCACTTAACTCGACCCCCAGCGCTTTCTCCGTAGCCCTTAAGGAGGTCGTGGCATGTCCGGTCGCACAAATGCCGCATATTCGGCTTGTTATATGGGACGCCTCTCGATAGGGACGTCCGCGCAACATGGCTTCGAAGAAGCGTGGTGTCTCTGTTATTTCGAAACGGCAGTCCTTCACCCTTCCATCATCGATTTCGACCAGGATGTTGCCATGGCCTTCTACTCGAGTGACACGCTGGATCTCAATGCGCTTAGACATTACCGGCCTTCCTCTCCCAAGCGGGCAGATTCTCAGCTTCTCTCTTTACTAAAACCTGATAGGCTGAAAACATAGTCAGCATTGAGGTTATTTCCTCTGGTGTTTCTCCATATTTAAGCAGCAGGTCCTGCATCGATGTCTGATTGGGATTGGAAATGAAGCCACGACATCCTTCACAAGATTGGCCATAACTGGGGCAGATTGCTTTACAACCCGCCCTGGTTACCGGGCCCAGGCACACCTTGTTGGCGGAGTAAAGACATGCATTTTCCCGTAGCTTACATTCCACGCATAATGGATAGTCCGGGATGGCTGGTTTCTTGCCCAGCAGAAGTGCTTTGATGCAGGCTACGAACTCATCGCGATCGATCGGGCAACCTGGTATCGCATAGTCGACAGGAATAACTGCCTCGATTGGCCTTGCGTCGTAGGTGTCGTACCATCCAAAGTGTTCTCCATACACGTAGCGCCGCAATTCTTCCAACGGGTGGAGGTATTTCAAGGCATTGATGCCGCCCAATACAGCACAGGTTCCCAGGGCAATTACGATGTCAGCTTGGCCGCGAATCTCCCTCACTCGTTCTTCGTCGCTTTCCCTGCTGCATGAACCCTCGATGAAGGCGATTTGGTAGCCACTGCCTTTCTCACTCACCGCCTCCCGAAATTGGACGATCTCAATAATAGAAAGCAGCCCAGGATGGTCTTGTAAGGCGTCGATTACTGTAAGCTGGCAACCCTCGCAAGAAGTAAAGTCAAAGAAGGCAACTTTTGGCTTGCCATTAGTGCTCATAGTGCCTCCTCCAGCCCCTTTATCTCGGCGTAGCTGAAGACCGGGCCAGATTGGCAGGTGTAGACATGATTGATCTGGCAATGGCCACATTTTCCAACCCCGCATTTCATCCGCCTCTCCAGGGAAAGATAGATATTACCCTCGGAGATACCTCTACCAAATAATTCCATCAGCACAAAGCGGTACATCACAGGCGGACCACATGTGACGGCTATTGTGTTGCGAGGATAGATCGAGATATGGCGAAATAGGGTTGTGATCACTCCCACGTTTCCCGTCCAGCTTTCATCTCCCCGGTCCACTGTCAGCAACATCTCCACGTCAGGGCGTGCCTGCCAAAGTTTTAGTTCATCTTTAAACAATAGCTCTGCTGGGGTCCTTGCGCCATACAAGAGGATGACGCGCCCATATAATGCACGTTCGTCAAGTACCTGGTTGAATAGGGAGCGGAGTGGAGCCAGACCCAATCCACCGGGGGCAAAGAGCAGGTCCTTGCCGCGGAATTTTTCATATGGGAAGCCTCGTCCGAACGGCCCTCGAATTCCAATGGTCGCCCCAGACCGCATGCGGTGCAGCGCGCTCGTCACGTTACCCACCTTACGGACACATAGCTCGATTACACCATCGCTGCGACTTGGTGAGCTGCTGACGCTGATAGGTGCCTCGCCGATTCCGAATACGGAGACCTCGACAAATTGCCCAGGCCGATGGCTGAACGGATAGTCTGGTGGTAATTCGACGGTGAATACCCTCTCAAGGCTGGTCAATTGCCGGCAATCGATGATTCTCGCCTTCCTCGGAAGGTAGATTTGTTCGTCGGCTTGCACCCGTTGATATTCGGGTATCAATGGAAGATCGGCAATCATGGTGTTTTCACTATCTCTTGCTGTCGATTCAGCTCATTGAACACGCTCACCGGGCTGATTTTGACCAGGCAGGCTCGAGCGCACCTGCCGCACCCCACACACCCCAGATATTGATGTGCTTCCAGGATATATTTGCCTTTTCGCAAGAAACGATGGCGCTGCCTGATTGACCGCTTCTTGCGGAAGTTATGTCCACCTGCAACCGTGGCAAACTGGTCGAGCTGGCATGAATCCCATACCCGGACTCTAGATCCATGCTGCAGGTCCAACTCGATTTCGTCCTGAATATCGAAACAAAAACAGGTGGGGCATACGATCGTGCATGATGCACACCCCAGGCAGCGTTCACCCAGCTCTGTCCAAAGCGGACTCTTCATGCTCAAGCTCAGTAAAGAAGGAAGGTCGCTGACGTCGAAATCCAACCGGTACGGAAATCGTGGCCATTTCTCGCTCAATACCGAGTTCAGTTGTTCGATGTCCTTTTGAAGAGCGGGTCTTGTCTTCGCCGAACGGAGTAATTCTTTGCCTCGAATAGTGCCGATGTCGATTGCGTAAGTATCACCGAGATCGGTGATGTGTAAGTCATATCCTTCGTCAATCGTCAGGGTTCCCATGCTCTTGCAGAAAGATTGTTCATCGCAGGGTGTCAGGCACTCCACACTCACAATCAGGGTCTGGTTCCTGCGATGGATATAATGTGGATCGACCTGCCCGGTCGAGAAGACCTTATTCAGCAATAAGATGGCATGCAGGTCACAGGTGTGGACGCCGATCATCACGGTAGGCTCCCCGTCCATTACTGCCCAGGCATCCTCATCGCCTCCATCATTAAATTCCAACAAGGTTTCTCGCTGCGGCAATAAATATTTCTTCGGGGGCAGGATTGTAGTGGGGTAATTCAGCCTGAGAGTGCTCGGATCAATAATGTCTCTGAATGCATGGCCTCCACCAATCTCGACAGGTCCGACTACCCGATAATTAGCTGTCAGCCTTTGGACGAAGTCAGGAAAATCGCTTTTTTGGATGAGTGTGAGGCTCACATTCAGCTCCTCGAATCATAGTAATTCACCAGATCGCTCATTCACTGCCTGCCTTGAGAAATTGCTGTATCGTGACTTCAGCGTTTCTCCTGCGCTCCAGGCTGCGCTTGATGAGCTTGAGACGAAAATGGTCGCCACGCTCACGTTCGTCTAATGACATCTGAATAAAGTCCTTTTCTGCTTCCATTCGTGGGATGATAAGGTGCTCAAGAGCGTTCATGCGCCGGGATGTGCGTTGTATTTCAATTGCCAGGCGGGAAAGCCGCAATTCGCTCTCGGCGAGTTGGATGATTGCATCGACCTCTGTTTCGAAGGCTGAGGCGGCTTCATCGATCGTAAGCGAGGTATTTACGATTGAGTAACCCCTCCTGAGAATCGAGCGATAAACCTGCCTCTGTTCAATGTGGGGGACTTTAACCCCCATGATGTTGGATGTTCTCACATCAATAGTCAGCTCGTTATGGCAAGCCAACGCAGCCGAGCGCACTGCCTCTGTGCCGGCCGTGGCTTCTGCCCGCGCCAGGGCCTGGCTGGCTTCGGCAGCCGCTTTCTGAAGTATGTCCGAATGCTCCACGACCGTCTCTGCCATGCGAAACAACTCTTTAAGCAGGGCGGTGCGTTTTTGTTCCAGGAGATCCAACCCTTGCTTCGCCAGGGAGATTTGCGCTTTGCGGGCGAGAAGTTCCATTCGGGTGCAGGTGACCTTCTGCATATCAGCCTTCTGCCTGGCTCTTCTGGTTATGGTAGCGATCGATGAATTCGCGCGAGATGCGTTTAAGCAGCTCTATCGGCATTGGCCTCAAAAGATCCCATGCCAGGTTCAGGGTCTCAGTGATCTCCCGGCCTGTGTTACCTTGACCCACGAATTCTTCTTCGAACCGCTTGGCAAACGCCAGCACGCGCTGATCATCAATAGACAAGGCTGCTTCGCCGATTATCGCCTTAAGCCGGCGCAAATCCCGGCCCTGGGCATAGAGAGAATAAAGTTGATCGGCGACAGAACGGTGATCAGGACGGGTCTTACCCTTACCAATACCAGCATTCATCAGTCGAGAGAGAGACGGGAGGACGTCGATTGGCGGTGAAATGCCCCTGCGGTGTAACTCGCGGCTTAGCACGATCTGCCCTTCGGTGATGTAGCCTGTTAGATCAGGGATGGGATGGGTGATATCATCGTCGGGCATAGTCAGAATGATCAATTGGGTCACTGAACCGGGATTATTCCGTATGCGTCCAGCGCGCTCATACAGGCTGGCAAGGTCGGAATACATATAACCTGGGTATCCTCTTCGTCCGGGCACTTCTTCGCTGGCTGCGGCGACTTCACGCAACGCTTCGCAATAATTCGTCATATCGGTCATGATGACCAGAACGTGCCTTTGGTGCATAAACGCCAGATATTCTGCCGTTGTCAAAGCTGCCCGGGGGGTTAATAATCGCTCAATCGTTGGATCATCGGCGCAGTTTATGAACAGCACTGTCCGATCCATGGCATCGCTGGCTCGAAATTGGTCCAAGAAGAATGCTGCTTCTCGATGGGTGATGCCGATTCCTGCGAATACCACTGCGAAAGGCTCGCTGCCTTCCAGATGCTTTTCAATCAAGCGTGCCTGGGCAGCTATTTGGGCAGCCAATTCATTGGCTGGCAGTCCAGCGCCGGAGAATATGGGTAATTTCTGGCCACGTGTGAGCGTATTGAGTCCATCGATGGATGAAATACCTGTCTGGATGAATTCACTGGGATGTGTGCGTACCGATGGATTGATTGGAAGCCCATTAATGTCCAAAGATGCTTCTGGAATGATGGCGGGACCACCATCGATTGGGTGCCCGGAGCCATCCAAAACACGCCCGAGCATAGAAAGAGAGACTTCTAACCGGGCTACGTCCCCCGTGAACCGTACCCTGGTCTTGTTGAGATCAAGCCCGGATGTTCCCAGGAAAATGCGCACCATGCAGAGATCGCGATTTACTTCCAATACCTGGCCAAGACGGATAGCTCCATCCGGACCGATGATCTCCACGATTTCGTTGTAGGCCACTGCAGCAGTGCGTTCTACGAAAATCAGAGGGCCTTTGATTTGGGATATTGTCCGGTATTCGGTGGAGACCAATCGTGGCTTTGGAATGGTCTCTAGCATCTCAATCGACTCCCAATTCTCCAAAGCTATGCTGCACCCGATCCATCAACGCTTGAATGGAGCCTGCAGCCTGGTCTACTGGCAGTTCTTTCATTCGGGCTATGTTGGCGATCACACCCAAGGCTGAGATCTGCTCAAGGGTAACCTGGAGTTCTAACGCGGCCTGTGCGCGGTGATAGAAATCCAGGATTGCCTTGAGCATCCAATACGCCTTATTCATCGGGCAATAGCGATCCACCTCGTGATATGCCGACTGTTGCAGGTAATCTTCACGCAGCATTCGGGCGATCATCAAGATGGCTCGTTCGCTCTCTGCCAGGGAGTCGGGGCCGACCAATTGAACAATCTCCATTAATTCGACTTCACGCTGCAGCAGGGCCATAGCCTCATTATTGAGTCTGATCCAATCCTCACCGACTGATCTTGTAAACCAATCACCGAAATCGTAGAGAGAATAACTTCTAGTCCAATTAATAGCTGGGAAGTGCCGGCGCCTGGAGAGGTCATAATCCAAAGCCCAAAAAGTTCCTGATATCCGCATGGAGTTCTGCGTCATTGGCTCTGAGAAGTCACCTCCCGGTGGTGAGACTGCCCCAACAATCGTGACTGAGCCGATGCGTTGTTCGTCTGTGGAAGATGTCAGACTCCCCAGGCATGCCACCCTCCCAGAGCGCTCGTAAAACTCAGCCAGGCGTGCTGCCAGGTAGGCTGGATAACCCTCTTCACCCGGCATTTCTTCCAACCGCCCTGATATTTCACGCAGGGCTTCTCCCCAGCGAGATGTCGAGTCCGCCAGCATCAGAACATCGTAGCCCATGTCACGGTAATATTCGGAGATCGTGATTCCCGTGTAGATGCTGGCTTCCCGAGCCGCCACCGGCATATTGGAAGTATTGGCGATCAGTACAGTCCGTTCCATTAGCGGGGCGCCAGAGCGCGGGTCTTCCAGGGTAGGAAATTCCTCCAATACTTCGGTCATTTCGTTGCCCCGCTCGCCGCATCCCACGTAAACCACCACATCTGCATCCGCCCAGCGAGCCAACGTGTGTTCCACAACTGTCTTTCCGGTCCCAAACCCTCCTGGGATGATTGCCGACCCCCCCTTGGCTATCGGGAAAAAGGTATCGATGATTCGGGTTCCGGTAATTAAGGGTTCATTGGGTGCTAAGCGGGTGTGGAATGGGCGAGGTTGGCGTACCGGCCATTCATGTAGTAAGGTAATTTCCTTGCATTTGTCTCTATGATTGCCTTCCAGGGCAATCACTGCAATCGTGTCGTTCAATGTACATATACCATCGCGGATGTCTTCCACCCTACCGTGAATCCCGTGAGGTACCAATATGCGGTGTTCGATGACGCGGCTTTCTGATATCACACCCAACACATCGCCAGTGTTCACGAACTGTCCCTCGCGGACCATTGGTGAAAATGACCAGACCCGGTCTTCCGGTAGGGGAGACGCATGGAAGCCACGTTGTATGAAGTCGCCTGTCAGACTGGCGAGGGTTACTAGTGGGCGTTGAAGGCCATCGTAGACTTCTCCTATAAGGCCGGGTCCTAGACGCGCCATCAATGGCGATCCTGTATCGACTACTGGTTCTCCCACTCGCACACCCGAAGTATCTTCATACACTTGTATGGTGGTCACTTCACCGGATAAACGGATTACCTCACCGATAAGACCCTGATCTCCAACGAGGACCATGTCGTACAAACGTATACCTTCGAGGTCCTTTGCACCCACGACAGGACCGGCGATTCGAGTTATTCTTCCGGTTTGTTTTCGATCGCCTGTCATCCTTCTTCCTCGAGTTCTCCGCCTTTAAAGGTGATGTGGAAGCCGATCGCCCGTCGGATAGTCTCGGCTACCATTCTCCTGCGAGACGTTTCGGGTCCCATTGGTTGCCCTCCGGGGATCAACAAATACGGGAGATTTTCGGTACTCTCGAGGTCTTGGATTGTCTTTCGCTCCAGAAGCTCGAATAAATAATCGTCAATCGCTATCAATCCGCTTTCTCCTGCGTGAATCCAACGGTTTATCTGTTCTTGTGCGCTCTCGACAGTATCAGCTCCATAAGCATCTACCCCGGCTAAGTGAAAGCCATGCACGAGCGATGGGCGGGTGAGTATCAGAAGCTGGCTCATTGAACACTCTCAACCTCTGACTGGATTGCTGCCGGCGTCATATTCAGGTTGATGCCATGGGTGATCCAGAGAAGATTCCTGACTTCGTTGGTTTTTAATGTTATGTACCCAAGTACAACCCCAATGCCCAGGGGATCTATCAGGATCAGTCCAGCCTTCCATTTCTGTCGAAAACGATTGAGAGACCGCTCGAACTCGCTCAGCCGGCCTGTTTGGATAAAGGCAGACAATCCTGAGGTCAGCGCTTTCTCGTATCTGGTTCTGGATAAGGCGGTCACTGCTGCCTGAATGTCCTTTTGGCTGGCCGCCTCAATCAGGATTGGATCTGGAAGGGACCCAGGGTTGATGAACAGTTTGGTGATATCATCGCTCCCAAGGTGTTGGCGGAGTAGCTTACGCTCATCTGGTGCATGGATGAAGCGTAAGACAGTGAGAATATTGGCGATATCTGCATCGATTTGTAATGAAGCAGTCACCAAGCGTCCATCGGGTATGTCTCGCAGGCAACGTTGGGTTTCTTCGACGTACCATCGTTCAAGCACTAATCCCATTTCGAATGTGCTGGCTCCTGGATGTTTGATTCTCAGGCTGATTAAAGGCCTCGCAATCGATGGATGTGTGGTAGCCAGCGTATCGATCGCTGCACGAGGACCGGGCGATCTGGCGAGTTCTGCCAGAGTGCTAATCTTCAATTCCCCTATAGGTACCAGGGCAGCAAGTATCTCACCAGGTTGAACTCCTTTTGATAGACCGTATAAGATCGATTTCAGATTGTGGATATCGTACGATCGCAAGGATATATCTACCATCTCCCGTGCCTGTTCGTGATAATACAAACGGATTTTTCCTAAGGTATTCCCTAAATCCATGCGCAATGCATCGACGACAACTTCTATGCCGCTGGTTTTCGCCAGTGCCATTTCAATTGATTTCTGATAAGCAGTGTTCGCTAAAGCAGAGATCAAGCCTTCCAGGCTGCCTACGCTCGCCAGGTTAATCAGCTTATCCCAGGAAAGTAGCCTGAATTTCATTGCTTTTAGACGTGCATTGCCGTAATCGAAGCTGGACATTTCGACCATGCATTTCACTCAAGTCACGGAGTGCCCTCTCTTTCAAGTGAAATATTGGAATCAACAGGGACAACCTCGCCCTCAAATAAAGCAGCCAGGTAACTGCGTAAGTAAGGTAAAGCGCGTTCTAATCGGGATTCGATCGAATTATTGATCACAATCTTTCCGTCTGCGCTTTTCACATATACCCCACCCAGGCAATCTGGTCCTTGATAGACGGGAATGCTCAAGTCCATCTCGCGAATAAGTTTCGTCATCAGTTCCAAATCACGTCGATCGACCTCAATCCTCGGCATGCCTCCTTGTATTTCGGATGATTTGCTTGTGATCTCCCCGAGTTCAGCCAGGGCCTCCTTTAATAAAAGGCCAAGGATCTTAGCGTATCTTTGATCATCGCGGATTTTGGAAAGGGTATCACGTGCCTGGTCTATAGCTGTGTTTACGAGCTGTTCACGCATATTCCTGGTCAATATAAGAATTTCCAACCGGGCATGGTGAAAGATGCGTGATCGTTCTTTACTCGCTGGAGCCACAACGCTCTCAAAAGACGCTTCCTCGATTTTTTGGGCTTCTAACCGAGCCTGGGCACGCATCTCATGGCATTGCACGTAAGTACCGCGCTCGATTTCGCGCACCCTCGCTTCGCCTTCTGCACGAATGGCATCCAGGATTGCATCCAGACCCATTTCACCCGCCAAGTAAAAGGACCATAGCGGCAACAGCAAACCCCAAAATCACCATGGTCTCCGGGATCGCCACCAGCAGGATGATAGGTCCGAGGGCTTCCGGTTTCTCGGCAATCACCCCAGCACCAGCCGATCCAATGCGGGCTTGCGCTAGGCCTGTTCCTATCGCAGCCAAGCCCACTGCTAAGCCTGCGCCAATTGCGGTCAATCCAGCATCCATTTTTTCCTCCAAGTGATAGCTCATCCCACTCGTTTGACAGGAACGAGTTGTTGCTTGAACGGTTGGTAAGGCCTGCCGCCTCCTTCGAAAAACTTACGAAAGAATTCCACATAGTGCAAACGAAGGCTGTGGATCGTCGGGCTAAACGCCCCCAGCACCAGGTATAAGGCATGGATCAATACAGCTATTATGGTCCCAACGATTAAACTCCCTGCCATTCCGGCGACATCGTTGGCTACTTTTGCAAGATATATTGAAGCAAGCCCAATTGCCGCAATGCGCAAGTAAGACAGCAAGTTTCCGATCAACCCAATGAATTCGATCGGGCCCATAATCACCCCCAACCAGCCCAAGGGCATGCCAAGCAGTACAATTCCAAGGATTAATCCGGCTATAGCGGGTGTTATAAGGCCGCGGGGGAGATAATTGGTCAGCACTCCTGTAAGGAAAAATATGCTGATTAATCCCACCAGCATACCAGCCCGTTCCAAAAGGTGGCTGCGACTGCGGTCTTTGATGGCTTCCCAGATTCCCAATACCAGGCCCAGTGTGAGATGGACTGCCCCGACCGCAATGGTCATCCCTAACAGACCGGCAATGTTCTCTGCGTTAACCCGATCGAACCAGACGGCATGCAGTCCGAAATGTTCACCTAAGGTACCGAAAGCTTCCCCGTAGAGCATACCGAAGATGATCGACCAGCCGGAGCCCATCGCAAGCACAACCAAGACATCCCGAAACACTCCCTTGTGTAGTTTCCGCATAACAATCAGGCATATCGCGAGTAAGAGTGCTCCATATCCGATGTCCCCCAGGATCATGCCGAAAAATATCGGCAGGAAGAACGCCATCAATCGGGTGGGATCGATATGCCCATAACGCGGTAAGGCGAGAAGGGTCACCAGGCTTTCGAAGGGTTGAGCTGGTCGCGGATTTTGTAGCACAACCGGCGCCCTCTTCATTAGCTCAGGTGTCATGGTAAGACGTTGAACCACACAGGTATCCCTAAGCGATCCGAGTATGGCTGAACGCACCGCATCGGAATCCCTGGCTGGCACCCATCCTACCAGCACAAAGGTCATTTCAGTTTCCCCTAATCTCGGTAATATGCTGGTCGATTCCAACTCATCACTCACTGCATCTCGCCATGCATATAGCTTGTTACACCACTGACCAGCCAGTGTTGAGAGCTCATTATTGATTCGGGTAATCTCTTCTGGGATGGATGCCATCCGGCGGTGGAGAATCTCAAGGACAACGTCGGGAGGACCTTCGCCAAGCTCAGATGGCAGGCGCAGGCGGGTGACATCCTCTTGTCCAAGCAAACTTTCGATCTGCCCGATATATTCTCCTGGAAAGACGATCATCATGGCACGAGTTGAGCTATCTACGTCACTGGCCACGACTTCTGCCCGACCACTCGTCATATCGAGAATCCGTTTGCCGACAGAGTCCAGCACGGCCATGTGGATGCGATCTACCAATAATCCCACGGTCACATTTGCCGGATCTCGAGCGGATGCGGGGGTGAAGGGAAGTAATTTCCTCAATGTGGCTTCATAGCGCGGCAAGGAATCGAACTCAGATTGCAGCATCTCACGCTGGGATGTAAGAGACTGGACTTGGGGTAGAAGTGTTTCTATACCACATCGGGCATCGGTTAAATAGCCCTCTGTTATTGGGTAAGTACTCTCCGTCTCCACCCTACCCAGCGTATCCAATAGGCCTTTAATTCTGGCAAGCAAGTAACCGAGCTCTTCTTGTTTGTTCAAGGTCTGCTGGTCCAGGCTTAAGGGCGTGGCGCTAATTTCACGCACTTCCACCAAGGTATCGATGTGCACGCATCCTACCTGTCGCAATACACGAATAGCTGCCTCGAGGTCGAATTTTAGGGCAATGATTTGGATCGGAACCATTTCGATATTCATTGGTCTTCCGCCTCCAATTCACTCCCGATGACCAATGAGACGATAAAACGTACCGCCGATTCCATTAGAAGTAGGCCTCTTCGTCGTAGCTCTTCATCCTTCTGATGAGCATCGATGATTAACGCCTCGGCTTCTTCTTCGGATTTCTTGATGATCTCTTGGTAGCGTAACCGCCCTTTAAGAAGCCCGTCCTCTCTTGCTATATTCTTCATCTGGATTACCCGTTGCCTGGTGCGAGATTGAGCGCGTTCTGCTTTCTTGCGCGCAGCGGCGACTCTACGCGTCACTTCTGCTTCGGCTTGTCTGATTTGGTCCAGGGGGGAAAGTTCGACTTCTGTGTTTGATGGGATCATCTTTGCCACACTTCCCGATCACAATGGCATTTATCACAATTGACCGCATCTAATAGTATTGACAAGCACAAAAAGCATGCGCTCTTCATTCCAGCCGCACACCTCGATACCCATTACCAATTTAACGAATATCAATGACAGGACCTGTGATATATATGTGACAATGTCGTGATAATAAGGACAGTTATTAAAATAATTGCGGGCGGATATACCGCCCGCAGACCAAGAATATTGTGATTTCTGTGCGACTTTACGGGTGAGAGCGGCGATCGCCTCTCTCACCCGTAAGCCGAATGCATTATTCTATTCCTAGCCCATAACCTAATCCAGGCACAGTTTGAATGTACCGCGGAGAGGTTGGGTCAGCTTCAATCTTGCTTCGCAAACGGCGGACGAGCTGGCGAAGCATATCCCGATCCCCGCCTTGAGGACCCCAGACATGATCGATGATGGCGTCGATGGTGGATACATGGCCTGCGTTCAGGATTAAATAATCGAGCAGTTTTGCCTCCAATGGAGTCAGGGATATCGGTTCGCCGTTATCGATCCGAACCGACCGCAGATTTGGATTGTAATCTAACCCCCCCACTCGATGGCTGGCCTGCAAGATGGAATATCCGGCGCGGCGCAGTACCGCATGAGCGCGAGCCACAAGTTGGCGAGGGCTGAACGGCTTGGAGATATAATCATCGGCGCCGATCTGAAGCCCATGGACCACATCGACATCCTCACCCCGAACTGTCAACATGATTATCGGGGTATCCGATTCCCTGCGAATCCGTTGGCAAACGGTGAAGCCGTCGATCTTCGGTAAATTCACGTCCAAGACGACCAGGTCGGGTCTGTCTTCACTCCAACGTCTCAATGCCGATAGGCCGTCATAAGCCTGAATGACTTGAAATCCTTCACGTCGCAATGCAAATGCGACTACATCGGCAAGCACGCGGTCATCGTCGACAACCAGGGCTTTCATCGATCACTACTCGCTGCGGGGATATTAAACCAAAAAATAGCTCCGCCGCCTGGGCGATCATCAGCATCAGCAGCTCCGCCGTGGGCTTCTACGATGGCTTTGACGACAGATAACCCAAGTCCAGCACCCGCCTTGGCATGATCTATTCCTTTATCATACTCAAATCGTTTGAACAGGTAATCTCGCTGGAATTGGGATATTCCTGGTCCTCGATCTGCCACGCAGACACGCACCCAACCATCCTGCTCCTGCGCGCTGATCGATATTTCCGCGTCCGAGGGGCCATATTTGCTGGCATTCGAGAGCAAATTGACCAATACCTGCACGATTCGCCTGGGATCTGCCATTACCAAAGGGAGGTCCGGGGGGACTTGCAGCGTTAGATGTTGATCATATTTATCCAATAGCGGCTGCATGATACCGGCAGCTTCCTGAATGATTTCACCTAAATTGTAGGGACGGGGTGAAACATGGAAGTGGCCGGCTTCAATACTGGCGCTCTCCAGCAGGTTATCGACCAATGTCTGCAAACTGATCACTCCCAGGTGCAGTGATTGAAGCAGTTCTTCCAGCTCCTCGGGTGCCAATTCGGGACTCTGGTCAACCAGCAATTCGATTGAGGCAGCTATCGCAGAGAGTGGAGTTCGAAATTCGTGTGCAATGTTTGATAAAAAGTGGCCCATCAGGCGATGAATCAGTTCTTCATCACTCACATCGCGAAAGACGAGCGCAACTTGTGCATCGGAAACCTCTAATGGCGCTAACCGGGCTCTGGATATCGAAAGGGTAGCTTCATTACCTGAAGCCAGACGGACAATGACTTTGCTTTTCGAGCCAGGTGGGGGAATATTATGGGTAAACGGTAAATCGGAGTGCAAAGTCTGAAAGACCGCATTGCATTGACGGTGAAGGACCTGATCCCTGCTCCAACCGGTGATCCGTTCAGCGCCATGGCTGAAGAAAGTGATGTGCATCCGGCTATCGAGGGTGATGATGCCTTCGACGATCGATTCAAGCAGGTGATTGACCCAGGCTTTCTCTTGCTTGAGTTGAGTCAGGTTTTGTAGCAGGTCCGCGCGAGCGTTTTCTAACGCCTTGGCGACCTGTGCGACTTCAACAATCCTAGTCTCAATGTTCAAAGGTGTATCTAAATCCCCCTTGCTTAATCGGGCTGCCCCTTCAGCCAGTTTTATCAATGGGCGACCGAGACTCCTGGCAAACAGTACTCCCAGGATGGATCCCAGTAAGGTAACTGACGCAATGCTGGCAATGATCGTCCAAAACATTTGCCCTTGCGAATCTACGATATCGCCTACTGGAAGTGCAACTTCGCCGAGCAAATCACTGCCTTCGATCTTGAAACGTGCTGCGTAATAGGGTTCATTGTCGAGCTTGAAGGTGTAATAATTCTCGATTTCCGGGTTTAGTCCGTTTGAAGGGGCTGCATCTAATATTTCATGTGAAGTTGGAGCAGCGTTATGGCTCACAGCGAGGATCTTCTGATCTATCAGCACGGAATGCTCTAGGCCGGTCTGGTCGCGAATCGAACGGGCGAAGTCGTTATCCAGGCGGATTCCGAGTATTACACTACCCGGTTGCGATATCTCAGTCCTAATGGGATGAGCCGCCAGCATCCATGCTTGGGGTAATTCCTCTCTACTCGATAAGATGAAAGTATCCCCATCATTCCAACTACATAAGTCCTCTGTGATCGGGGGGGGGAGGTAGAGGCAAACGGAGCGTTTTCTGAAGTGCATACCATTATAAAATCCAAGCCGGCTCCGCTTTGCAGGGTATATAAATATTTTGACGCTGCACTCCTGTCTCCTGCGGACAATAGATTAGCCAGAGTTGGTCTTTGGGATGTCAGAGTCGCTAACTGGATTACCTGTTTGCGTTGAGATACATATAAGGCTTGCACTGCCCTCTGGCCTTGAGATATTTGGGACCAGGCCAGCCGGTCGAGTTGTAAACGCAAGATCCATATTGCGGGAGTGCCAATGATCAATGCTGTAATGATGACGATCCCAATAAAACTCAAGGCCACCCGGGTGGTAAGGTTACGTGAGGAAAGTCCTATAATCATATTATCGTTCTTTCCAAATCAGCTGCGAAACACTTACACCTGAATATGTCGCTCATATCTACAATATCTTGCAATAAATCCTGTGAACTTTATAGAATTCAATCCCCAAGTCCCGCAATTCCCGCTGCATATTGGTATTATCTACTCCGATCTGCACTAGGTCTGCATGCTCATAATGACCCTCGATGATGCTCTTATACATCTCGGAGAATAATCATGCTGTTCCACCCAGCCCGCGATTCCCGTCGACCATCCCAGCGCCATTAATGTTAATCCATATCGTTCGGCTGAGCTCGAGTCGCCAGTGCAACCAACCAAAAGACAGCAATCGGCCTCCCGTCCGCTGGATGGCAGCCGAGATATCCAGGTATGCAAACAGGAAGCCAACTGCCTCGGAGCACTTCATCACGATTTTAATCAGGTGAGGATCGGAAAACCACAGCATTTGATTGGCTAGCGCCTTTGCTTCTTCATAGGTCAATGGGAAATTGCCACTCGTGCCTCCTAACGATGCGTTATAGAGGTCTTTTAATGCCGGCACTATCGATCTCAGTTCTCGTCTCGAGTGAAAGTTAATGACTCGCAGTCCCCGCCTGGCCTGGATCCGTTTTGAGAGCTGGTGGATCTCCTCTGGAAATGGCGTTTCTCGCCCAAGATATCCAGAGACCAGCTCGCCATGAGGTTCGAATCCACACGCTTCGATAACACTGGCATAAAAAAGCAGGTTATTGGGCAGGCCAAATGCCGGTCGATGCCGGTAGCCTTTTACCAGCAATCCCAGTCCATCGAAGACTGTAAAACCCTTCGGTCCAATGATCCTGTTTAAACCGCGATCTTTCGCCCACTGAAAAGCAGCCTCAAACAATCCATCTGCCACTTGTTGCAAACGATCATGGCAGCCTTTGAAGGCGAAGATAGAAGAAGCGTAGATTTTTATAGAATAAGTCAGGGTATTCCCATCGATCATAGGACTTCGGAATTGGTATTTTGGAGATTTTTTCTTCCGGATCTCCCTTCTCGTACAGTCTTTGGGCGATTTTTTCTAAGTCGCCAACGTAACGGATCATCAGGTCAAGATCATGCAAATCACCCGGTGGGCCATGTCCCGGGATCAATACCCTGGGCTGCATGGTTTTTATCTCTGATAAGATGCGCACCAGCTCCTGGGGATCTCCATCTACCAGGTAGGGGTGACTTCCCACAGATAACAGATCGCTCATGAAAATTATTCGCTCCTGGGGAATGTACAGGACTGTATCGCTGGCTGTGTGCCCTCCAGAGTATGCCCTGAGCTCCACCGAGTGGTTAGAGCCGAATAATTTCATACGCCCTGTGAATGTCAGGTTAGGTAGACGGATGGTAAGAGAGGTCAACGCCTTGAGAACGCACTGTTGATATACCATCAGATACTTCTGATACGAATCATTTCCGACCGTCTCTCCAGACCCATATAGGGCTTCGAGTTGGGGAGAGTTCTCTTTGAACCATTTATATTCGCTCATCCCTGCTGTATTAATCAGCCGGCGCGTGGTATTCGTGGATATGATTTCGGCATTGGAGGAAAAAACCTGGTTACCCCAAGTATGATCGCTGTGATAATGGCTGTTGACGACGATATTGACGGGATGATTGGTTAATTCTTCGGCTGCGAACAGCAGGTCTTCTGCTGCGTGTGGGGTAAGGAAGGTGTCGAAGACCACAGTGCGGCTGCCAAGGTCGATGACCCCAGAATTGCTCAAGCCGCAACCCTCAGGTTTTTGAACTGCAGCGTAGACGCCTTCTGCAACCAGTTCCAATTGGAAATGCTTGGATGGAATCATCTTTTTCGATTTCATGCTTATGGTTGAATATGGATCAGATTTGCTATTGGATTGATGATCGGCATAATCTCTGAGAATGTTTGAACATCTCTACAGCCCGGGAATGTCGATGCCTAATGCGATAAGCAAGTACAACAGGATCACTTTGATTGAATTGTTAATCCCATGAATCAATATCGATAACCAGAGCGACTGGCTCTGTTCATAGATCCAGGCCAGAAACAGGCCCATAACGAATGTGGCAACAGCCAGGGAAATATCACCATGGAGCGCGCCAAAAACGAGCGCGCTGACCGTCATACCGACGCCGGCGCCGAATCGGTTGCGCAGCCAGGAATAGAGAACACCCCGAAAATATAACTCTTCTGCAATCGGAATAGCGATTCCGACCAATAGCAGCATGGCAGCGGCGGCCGCCCAGGTAAATTCTTGTGGTGCAAGGAAGTCCAATTGGGGATTATCGAGGGGAAGACCAAGAACTAGCTGGATACCCAGGGCGATCAATCCGACCAATGGGACAAGGAGTGTAGCCATAAGAAGGGAGATCGCCAACCAATTTCGTGAGAATGAACGAAATCCGATGCTGGTCCAACTTAGGTGTCGGCGGCGCAATCCCAATAGATATACACTGCTTATTAGCGCACAGAGCTCGATTCCGGCGATGCCCACGTTGTAATAGGGTGGAAGATGTGTAGAGGGATTCGCCCGAATAATATTTTGACCTGTGAGCGCGTCCCAGCCAATGATCCCGGCCAGCGTGAGCACTAATCCACCCAGTGATATCCATAAGACGTCGCCGCCAGTCCAATCGAGTGTCTCACGAGGTTGGTCAGTCATGTTTTGTTCTGCCCACCCCCCCACGCGTTTATTCGGTATCTATGGCCATTCATTTCTTCCATGGTCCCCTCTTCCACCCCGAGAGAAATTCCCGTCCCGGCTGGACTACCTGCTTTCCAAACCGCTCCTTTAAGTCCTCGATCGCTTGTTGGAGATTTGGGTCCAGGCTTCCTGCTTGGCCCCACAGGCTCAATTGGCGTTGAGGCGGTTTTAAACTGCTCACTCCAATGCCGATTAAGCGCACTGGATTTCCCTCGGCCCACACGCTTTTTAAGAGGTCCAATGAAGCAGTATAGATAATCTCATCCAGGTCCGTTGGATGGGATAGAGTGGCCTGGTGGGTAATGGTTTTGAAATTCGGCCAGCGTATCTTTAACTTGACGGTTGAGCCTTGCAGTCCAGATTTTGCCAACCTCTGCGCAATTTGTGATGCTTGTTTGCGCAGAGTTTGGCGGAGGGTTTTTTCATCGCTCACGTCTTTTGGATACGTGAACTCCTGGCTGATAGATTTTATTTCGTGGGAGCTATATATCGGGCTGTTGTCGATCCCTCTGGCATGGAGCGCCAGCTCATGCCCATTTATCCCAAATTGGCGGACCAATTCGGTCTCAGGCAGCTGAGCAAGATCACCAATCGTGTAGATCGCCCGTTGTTTCAGTCGTTCGGCTGTTTTTGGGCCAACTCCCCATAAGGCCTGGACCGGTAGTGGTGCCAGGAATGTGGCTTCTTCGCCCGGTTGGACGACGGTAATCGCTTTCGGTGGATCGATGCCGCGGACCGCTGCCTTGCCAACATCCGTCGCAATTTTCGCCACCAATTTGTTTGTCGCCACTCCTAATGAACAAGGCAGTCCCAGACTTTCCCCAATCGTGGACTGGATCTGGCTTGCCAGCGCCTCACTGTTAATGGACAGTTCACTCACATCGATAAACGCCTCATCGATCGATACTCTTTCAATATGAGGTGTTAGCGCGGATAGGATTTGCATAACCTGCTGCGATATATTGCTATATTCTCTATGTCTCCCTGGGAGGATAATGAGCATAGGACACAATCGCAAGGCGCGCGCCATCGGCATTGCAGACCGCACTCCGTACATACGGGCGGCATAAGAACAGGAAGCCACGACCCCTCGCGCCTCCGGTCGACCGCCAACTGCAAAAGGCTTGCCTGCCAATTCTGGGTTTTTGCGCTCTTCGACCGCGCAGTAGAAAGCGTCCAGGTCCAGGTGAATGATCGTGCGGATCATTATTATGAAGAATCTTAGCTCCCTGGGTTTATAAGGACGACCTCAAATTGCGAGCAGTCATCAACGAAGACATGTCATATAAATACGATCCATCTCGCTTGCCAACCCTGTGGATGATCTCCATCGACCGCAGCGTATAGGCCATTTTTTGGGCTAACCTGCGCGATATACTGGCTGCTTTTGCCAGATCGGTTGTGGTGAATGGCTGGCCCAGCCCTATTGGAAGAAGGTTATGATAATCCAACGGCGAGGAAAACAGTCTCCGATCAAGAACCTCCACCAGACGGCGATCTTGGATTTGCCAGCCGCGTCTGCGCCAGGCGCGGCGAGATGTTGGCATAGTTGTTTTTTGTTGAATCTCCTCTTCTTTCGTCAATAAAATTTCCAACGAAAATCTCTCGTGCGTAAGCAGCGAAGAAATAAAGACAAGCTCATCGAATACATGTTCCAGGCGACCATGTTTGGGGGATTTCCGTCGCTGGACCTTCTCATACTCCGATCTGATTTCTCGCAGGATCCATTTCTCGCTAGCGATCGGGCACACAACTCTAACCGGGTGATATGCTAGCAACGCCAGCAGCTTGGGCTTCAACGCCGAAAGATTGCTGGTCTGGACCTCGATCAACAAGTCGCCGCGTTTGATATCGACCAGATACCCATCCACAGGCACTTCGAGTTGGTCGCCTGGTAGTGCATACCATATCTTTAGTGAAGCGTGTAGTGAGGTCTCTTTTAAACTCCCGATACCGATGAATTTCTGCATGCAGATCAGCCAACGTAAATCATTTGAGCTTTAGCGCCGGATATTAGGTGGCTGAGGATCGGTCTTGCTTTCTTCCGGTTTAGTTTCCTCAAGCTCTGCCTCGGCTACAGCGGGCATCACAAGCAGCAAGAAAGCAGCCCCGCCATGCGTGAGTGAGGTCATTTCTTTTACCTTTCCGAGATAATCATCCCGGGCTAAGCGTTTGTGGTGATATAGTTTCCCGTCTTTGCGGACTCGCCCGAGGTATTGATCGGGCCCAAATTTTGTCAGGTAAACCTTGCCGTTGTCAGGGTCAACCCTCCCGATATATTGGTCTGGTCCAGAGCGCGCTTCGTAGACTTTCCCGTCCCGTTCATCCACGTGGCCGACGTAATGGTCAAGTTTTTCCGTACGTTCATATACCTTTCCATCTTGATCTACCCAGCCCAGGTATTCATCGATGGCGAATTTCTTATGCTTATAGACCTTGTTCATGGACGACTCCTCTGGAATGCGAGATGTGTATTCATTCGATCCAATCGATAGGTTAAAAACGTGGTTGTATCCACGGAAGAACAGCTCTCGAATATTGACCGGGAAGAGGTCTCCGTGATTATTTCTAGTGCATATTCCAGGTTTTCGGCTACTGATAAAAATCCAATCTTCCACCGTCCGGGTGTCATTTCATTACAATTAATGAGCCTGAATGCTGATATATAGGTCTCGCCTGTCTCTTTTCTCAGGAAATATTCACCCGCCTGGGCGGGTGGCGGATAATAACTCCGGCCACGATAATGGTTGAGGTCGATCTGTCCATTCTGGAGTCCCACAATGAAGGGCAGCGCCTCATCCGGTCTTAGCCTGCCAAAGTAAATCCCATATGGGAAGCATACCATGTTCGCTGCAAAGCGGTGACCGCCCACATGCGATGACTGCCATAGGTCTTCTCCAATTACTTCATACAACCGGCGATAGAGAGAGACACCCCATTTTGCACAACATGGATCGCGCCTGCCATTCGTACAAATTACATACAATGGCCGCCAGTAATGATGGGCCGATTCATCTGGATTATCCACTACCAGATCGTCGATGTCAAATCCTAGCAGATCGTTATAACCATTTAAACGGTATTGGTAGATCAGCGGAGCTTGATCTCGTGTCTTGGCCACAAAGAAATTTAACCTGTTTTGAGAACCATTGCGCCCTTGTCGTATCAATAATAACCGCGCATCTTGGATGCCTCGAAGCCAGGTGGATAAATGTGCCTTCACGCTATCTGGAATGCTGCTCTCCTCAAGAGCTTTTGATCCCACAGTCGCTCTGTATTCGAGCAAAAGCCATAGGTGGGTGATTGGAGCTGTCCCAGCCTGCGCTTCACCTGCAAGCGACGAGCCTGCAGAGCAAGATCTCCTGCTAAATTGTGATGTCGCTGATCGGCGGTCAACCAAAATAAGGTACCTCGCTGATCTAAATATGTTTGAAACTAACAATTTTATTTTAACAATTTTATAAAAACTTGCGAAATTATTAAGGCAAGGCGGTTTCAGGATATTGCTATTTTAGCAATATTGTTGTACATTAACGTTGCGGTAATATTAATTTACTGGTACTCTTCTCGTCCTTAGTCGAGGAGGAACTCCAATGTGGATCATTACGTCATACAATGGAAGGAGTCTATCATGAAACATTTCATATCTCTAATCTTGGTTTTATTGATCGGTCTGGTTCCAACTGGAGCGGTGTTGGCCGCTGACCTGGACACGACAGGCCTGAATTATTCAGGAATTCCGACATTTTCTATCGTGAGTGTTGTACCAGACAGCAGTGTCACTATACGGACCCATAACTTCCCTGCCAATGATAGGTTCGCCGTATTGATGAATTACATGGGTACACGCGGCGTGGGTGGTATACAGGTAGATACCATATCTTCAGGGAGTGGTGGATCATTCACTTTGACATTCGCCATACCAGCTGCCATGCAGGGCCAATATCAGGTGGCTATTCGCCTGCAGAGCGTCACCGGGTCCGGTTATTTCGCATATAACTGGTTCTACAATAAGGTAGGAGGTGGCATTGGGAGGCCATACACTCCACCCAATTATACGGGTTATCCGACTTTCTCTATCCTGAGCGTGGTCAGGGATAAGACTGTCACCATCCAGGCGTATAACTTCCCTGCGAACGATAAGTTCGATGTTTTGATGAATTACATGGGGACAAAAGGGAAGAACGGGATAAAAGTCGACAGGCTCTCCACCGGTACTGGCGGATCATTTAAAGAGACTTTTAGCATACCTGCAGCCCTACAAGGTGAAAGGCAGATCGCAATCCGCCTGCAAAGCGTCACCGGGTCCGGCTATTTCGCCTATAACTGGTTTTGGAACAACACCGCTGGTGGCACCGGTGCTCCTGTTTCACCTAGTCCAGGATATTCAGGTATCCCCACCTTTACGATTACAGCGGTTGTGCGCAACAGCACAGTTTCCATACGTACCAATAACTTTCCAGCCAACGATAAATTCGCTGTCTTGATGAATTTCATGGGTACCAAGGGTGTGGGCGGAATACAGGTGGATACCATCTCTTCGGGTAGTGGCGGTGCATTCAATGCGACATTCAACATTCCGGCATCCCTACAAGGGCAGAGGCAGATAGCCATCCGCCTGCAAAGCGTCACCGGATCTGGTTATTTTGCCTACAACTGGTTCTGGAACAACACCTATCCTTAATAGGAGTTTCGCGCTCTAAAGGAAAAATCACCAAAATAAGGGGGTTGGGCAGGCGAATGCCCGCCCAACCCCCTTATTTTCTGATATTCCTTGACAAGGTAGTAAGTTCTTCGGTTAAAACTCGCCCTCAGGAGCGCGCAGGCGTTGAACCAAGTGGACCACATCTCGCAATTCCCCGTCTGGGAGCATGTAATAGTCCTCGAAGGTGCAATCTATCTCAAAACCCATTCGTTGCATAGCTTTGATATCATTTGTCAGGTCCCTGACGATTTGGACTTCCAGTATGTAAAGGCTGCGTTTCTTTGCCACATCGATCAAGGCCTGAATTAGTTTGGTTCCCAATCCCCGGTGGCGAAAGTCTTTTGCCAGGAAGATGCGCACTTCGGCACGATGCCTGGCATGTCCTTGGTTGAAATGCAGTGTAACGTCACCGACAATCCTGTCCCCGACCAAGGCAATAAGTGGAAACACCTGGTCGTAATCTATGTTATCAACCCATTTGGCAATCACCTCAGGGTCGTTCACGTTGTGGCGCATGAAGCGCCTCTCATCGGGTGATACAGGCAAGAATAAGTCGAGCAATGCTGAATGGTCTTCCTTCGTAAGCGGACGGATCAAGACGCGTGCCCCGTCTTTCAGGGTGACTATTTGTCGATACAAAAGGTCTTCTTTCATTACCATTGCATCACTCCTCATAAGCATCCGCAGGCCCAGACATCGATACGCTGAATGTGTGGGCAGCCATTGATCTGACTATAATCGAATAAAGTCCAGAACAGCTTGGATGGCCAGAGGTACTGCCCTGGCTACTTCAGGCGATAGCTGCTCCGAGAATTCGAAATTTTCTTTGGTTTCAACCGCCACTATGTCAACCTGGTCCGGTATAGTTGCCCCCATGGCTGCGCCTATCTGAAGCGCGTCCTGTAAGGTTGTATCATGACTCGAATTGATGTGTCCAGAATGGCGGTTTGGCAGATCGTGTAGAGGAAAACAGGTGAGCGAGCCAGGTATGCTATTGCTGCTGGTCATGGCATCGATAATGATCACCCGTTTATATCCGAGCATGCGCTCCATCAAAGTCAATCCCCCGGCAGCAAGGCAATCCACCTCTATTCTATAGGGGCTGGAAAATCCAGCCCCTATGATGTGATTTACACCTTCGGCGACACGCCAACCTACACCATCATCGCCGAGGATTGGATTGCCAAGCCCTATGATGAGCAGCTTGTTTGACGCAGGCGCATGGTCTGTCAAACCTTACCTCAACAGTATTGTCTCAGTGTGCGGATGACATTGCCCTCAGCGTCGATCAGGCGCACCTCTAAAGGCATCTGTCCTGGTAGTGAATGGGTGGCGCAGCCAAAGCATGGATCGTAGGCCCGAAATGCCATCTCTACCATATTCAACAGGCCTTCATTGATCATGACGCCTTTCTTGATCAGGCTCTGGGCGGCTTTCTTGATCGACATGCTGATCGGAGCGTAGTTATTAGTAGTGCCCACGATCAGGTTGACCCGCGTGGTGACGCCGCGCTCATCGGTCCAGTAGTGGTGTGTTAATGTGCCACGCGGCGCTTCAACGATGCCTACGCCTTCGGTGGGTGTTTCCGTGGGCAGGGTGCGGAAGTTGTCGCTGGTGATCTCGGGATCGGTGGCGAGTTCTACCCAGCGTTCAGCAGCATACAATAGCTCGATCAGGCGCGCCCAATGGGTCGCCAGCCGCTGGTGAACTGGTTTCCCGCCCAGCGTGCTGTAAAACTTATCATAATGTTCTTGAGCCAGCGGGGTAGCCATTCCATCGGCTGCATTGAGGCGCGACAGCGGAGTCGCGCAGTAGACTCCCGACTCCGGGCCGTCGACGAAACCCTTCCAACCGATCTTCTTCAGGTACGGGAATTTCAGGTAAGTCCAGGGTTCCACGTGTTCAGCGATCCAATCGGTGTATTCATCGGGAGCGTACTTACCAATTCGCTTGCCGTCTGGGTCTACGACGCTAACTTTCCCGTCATAGAAGTTCACTCGATTATTCTCGTCCACCAGGCCAATGTAATATGTGCGGTGGGTATAGATATCTCCTAAGATCAGGTCCAGGTAGGCCTGGTTTCCCAAAACGATATCGCTGAACAGGTTCAAGCTGAACTGGGCAAATTCAATCGCCCAGCGGCCCATTTCTTCGATCTCCCGGCGTTGCTCCTCGGTGATGCCTTTGGTGAGCCCTCCGGGTATTGAGGTGCAGGGATGCACCTTGCGTCCACCGATCATTTCCACGACCGCGTGGCCGTATTTCCGGCATTGAATAACCTTTGAGCCGATTTCAAGCCCCACCTTATGGATGATCCCCAGGATATTCCGTTCGGCTACCGGCGCATCAGGTCCCATAACAAAATCTGGTCCGGCCAGGGCATAGAAATGGGTCGTGTGGTCCGTCACGTAGAATGCGCTATAGAGCAGCTCACGCAGCTTCTTCGCAGTGGGAGGCGGATCTACGTGGTAGACGGCATCTGCTGCCTTGGCGCCGGCCATGTGATGGGCTTCCGGGCAGACGCCACAGATGCGATTGGTGAGAATCGGCACTTCCTCTACTGGGCGTCCCACGCAGAATCTCTCGAATCCCCTCAGCTCGGGAATCTGGAAGTAAGTATTAGAGACATTGCCTTCGGGGTCCAGGAAGATCTCGATTTTACCGTGGCCTTCCAGGCGGGTAATAGGGTCGATCGTTATCCGTTCCATGGTGTTTCTCCTCTACTTGGATTCCCAGGCCGCTTTGCTGGCTCGCAACAGCGAGCCTGCCAGGTTGAAACGATAAAACATACCGGCTGGATCGGGAATCCCGTCCAGGACTGCCTCAATTTCTTGTGGATTCTTGCTGTCGATCACCGAGGCGATGGCAGTCATCAACCTGGCTCCGTAGTCGACAACTCCGTCTGCCGGGCCATAACAGCCGATGCATGGAGAGCCTGCAGTAGGACAGCGCGCATCACAGCCATTGCGGGTAGCCGGACCCGCGCACATTACACCCTGCTCCAGGATACAAACCTCGGGATCCAGTTTCACATTCTGGATGCGATCGATCTTCGAGATGTGTTTGACATTACGAGTGCGCTTACACTCGTCGCATACCGTCGATCCACCCGCGCCGATCACCGTCCCAAGCGGTGGCAGTTCCGCCTTGCCCTGCAGCACCTGTACGACCAGATCTATGACTGCCCCGATCTGGTGCGATTCTGGCGGGCAACCCGGCATATAATAATCGACCGGCACGACCTGATCGAGCGTGCGCACAACCGGGTAAAGCTTAGGGATGCGCAGTTCACCTTCGGGTACCTCCCACCTCGGTTGAGGACGAATCCCATCTGGATTATCGGTTGAGATCGTGGCGTAGTAAGTATCGAAGAGCTCGCTTAGCGGGCTCAAGTTTGCCAGGGCTGGGATACAACCCTCACAGGCGCAGGAGCCAAAAGCCACCAGGATCTTTGACTTGCGGCGCAACAGGTGGGCCAGGTGTGCGTTCTCGTCGTTACGTATCGCCCCATTGAAGAGGGTCAACAGGATGGATTCGTCGGGCATGGCCTCCACATCTTTATATTTGGCGTCCATCGCCACCGGCCAGAAGGCCACCTCGAAGTTTGCATCAACGTCCAGGATCTTCTCGTGGATGTTCAGAACGGCGATCTCACACCCGCCACAGGAGGCGGCCCAATACATGGCGAACTTAGGTTTTCCATTGCTGGTCATGACGTCGCCTCCTGGAGTACCATCTCTTCCGGCGTCGTAAAGCCATGAATGCTGCCGTTCATACTCGTAGGCCACTCGAGGGGACCCATGCTGCGGACCTCTTCTACCATCTTGGTTATCTCCTCAGCCAGCTTCACGCCCTCAGCTGCACTCGCCCAGACCAACTTGACGCGTCCTGGCTCAATCCCAAATTGGGCAAGGACACGCTTCAATAGCAGGTAGCGCCTCAGGGCCTTGTAGTTCTGCTCGAGGTAATGGCATTCACCGGGATGGCAGCCCGTGATGAGCACACCATCAGCCCCGCTGGAAAGCGCCTTGAGAACGAAGGTAGGATCCAGCCGTCCCGAGCACATGAGCCGGATCAGCCGGACGTTTGCTGGGTATTTAATGCGCGCCGTCCCAGCCAGGTCCGCCGCGCGGTAGCTACACCAGTTACAGGTGAAGCCGATGATCACAGGTTCGAATTGTTCGCTCATTGATGCTCTCCTCAATTTATGCTAATACCCGACTTGGCGATTGAAGGTTAATCAGCAAGAGACCTTCAATTTGGGCCAGGATTTGTTCGTTGCTGAAGGCAGTCCCGACGATAGCTCCCGCCGGGCAGGCTGCCACACACGTTCCGCAGCCCTGGCACAGGGCAGGGTTGATCTCACTGACCATTCGATCTTCGTGGAACAATATCGCGTTGAATGGGCAGAGATCATTGCAGATTCGACAACCAGAGCATTTCTCTTCTATTACACTGGCTCTGATTGGTTCCAAGGCGATCTCGCCTTGCTGGATGCGCCCTAGTACCCGTGCGGAAGCTGCGGCACCCTGCGCTACCGAAGCTGGAATGTCTTTTGGTCCTTGCACAACCCCGGCGATGAATATACCCTCAGTCATCGTGGCAACTGGGTCAAGCTTTGGGTGCTTTTCGATGAACCAGCCATCTGCGCTGCAAGAAATTCCGAACAGGTGTGCCACCTCTTTGGCGTCATGCCGGGGTTCCAACCCGGCAGATAGAATTACCATATCTACTGGGATGCGGCGTTGTTTACCGATCAGGGTATCCTCTACCTGGACGATGAGTTTTCCTTCTTCATCGGGGAAGCGGGCAGAATCGGTCACCTCGGCAACCTTCCCGCGGATGAAATGGCCTCCTTCTTCTAGCACACGCCTATAAAATTCCTCATAGCCCTTTGCTGGGGTGCGCAGGTCAATATAACAGTTATAAACCTCTGCATCCGTGCGTTCCATCACCAGGTGCGCGAATTTTAGACTCTGCATGCAACAAATTGCAGAACAATATTCATTGTAGTTCTCATCCCTGCTACCGACACAATGAACGATTGCTACCGTCTTGGGTACTGTCTTTCCATCTCGCAATACGATTTTTCCTTCTGTCGGGCCAGAAGCGTTGCACATGCGTTCAAACTCTAAACTTGTGAACACATTCGACAATCTTCCATAGCCGTATTGCGGGATACGTTTCGAATCAAACAGGTCATAGCCTGTAGCCAGGATAATATTTCCCACTTCCAATTGGATCAACTCATCCTCTTGTTCAAAGTTGATCGAGTTCGGTTCCGTTGGACAAAAGATTTGGCAGGCTTTGCATTTACCGCGTTCAAAGTAAATACAATTTTCGACGTCAATCACAGGATATTTAGGCACTGATTGCGGGAATGGGGTATAGATGGCTTTGCGCTTGCCCAATCCAGCTTCGAATACATTATCCACGACCTTCTTGGGACATTTTTCCCAACATATGCCACAACCGGTACATGTATCAGTATTGACGTAGCGAGCTTTCTTACGAATGGTGACCGTAAAGTTGCCAACGTAACCGTCTACTCTCTCGACTTCACTCCAGGTGTACAGGGTGATATTCGGATGAGAACCAACCTGGACCATCTTGGGGGTCAGGATGCAGGCCGAGCAGTCGAGCGTCGGGAAGGTCTTATCAAATTGGGCCATATGCCCACCAATGGATGGTTCGCGTTCGACAAGGCAAACCTGAAAACCAGCGTCAGCAAGCTCAAGCGCAGCCTGGATACCTGCAATACCACCGCCGACGACCAGTGTTGATGGGTGAATAGGCACATGCAAGGGTTCGAGAGCTTCGTTATGATGCACGCGTTCCACACCACCAGATATGATAGCCTTAGCTTTCTCGGTTGCGGCAGTTCCATCGGTGTGAACCCAGGAACACTGTTCGCGAATAGAAACCAGCTCGCACAGGTAGGGATTCAAGCCAGCGCGTGCGCAGGCATTTCGAAAGGTCGTCTCATGCAGGTGAGGTGAGCAAGCGGACACGATCACACGTGTCAGGCCAAGTTCCTGGATATCCTTTTCGATGAGTTCTTGACCCAGGCTTGAACACATGAATTTATAATCGCGGGCAATGACCACACCACGATGTTTCAATTGTTCTTCCGCCCAATGGGCTACGTTTACTACGTCTACCGTACCAGCGATGTTCGTGCCACAATGGCAGACATATACCCCGATTTTTTCACTCATTGGTTTCTCTCCTCGCATAGGATAGCACCTTTGTCGCAGGCACTAATTCGGTTCCTAGGCCTAACCGCTTAGGTGGAATCTCTAAAGCCAATCCTATCAATTGTGTGAAGTACAAAACGGGTATGGAAATACTTGTGCCGAATTCCTGGTTAACCTGCTGTTGATAACACTCCAGGTTGACCTGGCACAGGGGGCATGCCGTGGCAATCACTTCTGCCTCATGGTCGAGTGCGCTTTTTAGCAAAAGATGCACCATAGAAAGAGCTGCCTCTCGACTCGTCAGAATTAGGGAACCGCCACAACAACGCAACCTTTCAGGAAAATTTACCGGTTCTGCGCCTATGGCAGATATCAACTCCTCAAAGAAGCGAGGTTGCTCGACATCCTCGTGGTTTTTCCTTGGTCGTAATATCTGGCAGCCATAATAGGGCGCGACCCTCAGTCCCTCCAGTGGATGGGTGACATTGTGCCTGATCTCTTCGTATCCGACCTCTTTTACATACACTTCGATCAGGTGGAGAACCTCAATATTCCCAGAATAATGTAAATTATCCTCCTCCAATGCAAAGTTGATGTGCTCGGCCAGGTCCTGGTCATTTTTTAGATAGGTATTGGTAAAAAATGCATTTTTATAACAAGCACTGCAGGGAGCCACGAGGTCAAGGCTTTTCCTTTCAGCCATGGCAAGGTTCCGTGCCACCAGAGTGTGTGCGAGCAGTTGATCTACATGGAAATAGGTTGTTGCGCCACAGCAGTTCCAGTCCTCTAATTCTTCAAGCTCCACTCCTAATTTTCGTGTAGTCTCAATGGTGGATAAGTGATAACTCTGGGCCATTTTCTCAAGGGAACAGCCTGGGAAGTACGCGTACTTTTTCATCGCACCTCTCCTATGGGAATGATCCTGCCCACCATTTGTTTGAAGTTTTCAAGCCTCTTTATCCGAGGAGGCAAGACAGGCAACCTTCCCTTGATCATCATGTTGGTTGCAGTCACTGCTTCTTGGACGAATTCCCTAATCCCGAAACTGAACAGATATGTAGGTGCCAATACTGGTTCGTATGATCTACCGCTCTTGACAATTGTCTTCACAAAGGTTTCCGAGAATACAGGCCCGATCAGCCCTTCCCGGTACCGGTTTTTCCACATGGAATAGCGCTTCAGTGCATACATCATCTCGGCGATATCAATCCCACTTGGACACCTCACAGTGCAGTGATAGCAGGACGCGCAGAACCAGTAAGTATTGCTGGCAAGTACTTCATCTTTGTAATCAGAATTTATTAATCCAATCAATTTTCTCGGTGTGTGGTCCATGTAGTGAACCACCGGGCATGTCCCCGCGCAGGTTCCACATTGGATACAGGATGAGAGTGGATTCCCATGCGATGCATATAACATATTCGCAATTTCTTGGCTGAAAGTAGGTTTTTTTACCATGGGATTAATTTCCAATCTTGGATTATGCTTTTCTCTCTTCCGCCAGGTGTAACAATGTGCTGACTTTTTCCAGAAGCATCTTAGGTTCAACAGGCTTCTCGATAAGCTCATCGACGGGTAGAAAATGTGGATGCACTGGCTGCCCGGGGAAGAGAAATGCAATCTGCTCTCGTATGCCAGTGATTATCAAGGTCGGAATGTCTCTCAATCTTGGATCCTTCCTTATTTTTCGCGCTAACATGACACCTTCTGCCCCTCGACCCATCATTATGTCGAGAAGAAGCAGGTCATAAGGCCGGGTTTGGAGAGCCTGAAAGCCGTCTTTTGGATTGTAAGCTGCCTCCACCTCGTAGTCCGCCTTCTCCAAGATTGACTTGATACCCTCGACAAAGTCTGGATCGTCGTCAATAATTAATAACCGTTTACGGGAATCCATCTGTACCTCCTTGTACATTGATGATTTTGCCGGATTCGATGTTTGGCATAGGATTAGATGTGTTATCTACTCTCAGAACAGGCAAGTGAATAAAAAAGGTGCTCCCTTTGCCAAGTTCACTTTCAACCGATACAGCACCACCGTGGGCCTCAATAATGCGACGGGTGATGGCCAATCCAAGCCCGCTGCCTCTTTCTCCATCGCTGGGAGGCCGGCCAGTATAGAAATCGTTGAAGATGAGGGGTAGATCTTCCCTGGCTATGCCCACGCCTGTGTCTTTTACAGAGATCAAGACCTCGTCCTCAATTTCCTCAACCGTTACCAGGACCTTACTACCAATGCGCGAAAATTTAATGGCGTTGCTGAGAATGTTGACCAGCGCTTCAACCAAAGTTACCTCTTCGCCACAGATGAGGCATGAGATTTCGGTCTGCGAGGTGATGATTTCGATATCTTTGCGGGCTGCATGAACCTGTACGCTTTCAATCGCCTTGGATATTATTGGTGGTACAGTAATGGGTATTAAATTTTCCCGGATGTTTTCGATATCCGTAGATATCATCCTCAGCCAGGTGTGAATGAGCTTAACTAGATCGCTAATGCGGGATTGGATTCTTCCAAAACGCCTCTTCTGGTCTTCTGTCAGTTTGTTTGCTAATTCCTCGCCAAGATCGAACAAGTTTTGCTGAACTGCACTGAGAGGTGATTTAAGCTCGTGGGAAACGATGGCCGCGAAATGTTCTCTTAACATTTCTTTTTCTCTGCGGAGTGCAATCGTTTCTAAGATTAATTTTCTTTTTTCCAATCCGCGCTGCGTGATCAGCCGCAGCTCATCAGGCGTGAAGGGTTTTGGGAGAAAATCGTATGCCCATTTTTTCATCGCTTCAACGGCTGAATCTACCGTGGCATAACCCGTGATCACGATGGTCACGATCGTAGGGTCAACTTCATGGATGCGTGCTAGCACCTCAAAGCCAGATATCCCCGGCATTTTGAGGTCGACAAAAACAACATCTGGCTTGAATTCCTCTACCAGCCTCAAGCCGACCGTCCCATTCACAGCCGTGGCAATCTTATATTGACTGCCAGCTAATATCTGGGTACAGGAGTCCAACACCACATCTTCATCGTCTATGATTAAAAGCCTGGTGTTATTATCCATTGACAGCAGCCTTATTGCCATTTATCGGTAATTTAACGATAAAAGTTGTACCCTTTCCAACTTCGCTTCTCACGGAAATGCTGCCATTATGGCTTTTCACAATGCCATAGCTTATAGCCAATCCCAATCCCGTTCCATGCCCCACCTCCTTCGTGGTGAAGAATGGGTCGAATAATCTATCCATGTGCTCTTCGCTGATGCCATGCCCTGTATCACTAAATTCCACTTCGACGAATTTATCTTCGGAATCGAGCCGAGTAGTGATGGTCAACTGCCCTTTGCCATCCATTGCCTCGGCAGCATTGATGATCAAGTTCATATAAACTCGCTCTATTTGCGATGGGTCAATTACGATCATGGGTAAATCTTTTTGATAATTTTCAACAATTTGGATGTTGTGGAACAAAGCCTGATTTTCCACGAGGGAGATACAATCTTGTAAAATCGCATTAATATTGCCAAGTGTCTTCTCAGGCAATCTCTGCCGTGAAAAATCTAATAATCCACGAATGATATCTCTACACCTGTTTGCCTGGCCAACAATTTTTTCTATAGATGTTCGCGTTTGATCTTCGTTTGGCGTCCTCTCGAGAAGCAGGTGAGAATAGGTGACGATTCCCGTTAATGGATTATTGAGTTCATGAGCTACATTGGCAGATAGTTGCCCGATGAGAGCCAGCTTTTCGGATTCCATGATTTTTCGGGTAGCAAATTCTTTTAATTGAGTATCTCTTTTTCTCAAAGACGAAGCCATGGCATTAAAAGAATCTGCCAAATGCTGGAGTTCGTCACCGGTCCTGATTTCTACTGTCGCGTCCAGGTTGCCGTTTGCGATTTCTCTAGAAGCGGACACCAACTTATGGATCGGGATTAATATCCTCTGAGATATGAAGTAAGATGCTGCCAAGGTAATCAGTGCGCCAGCAATTGTGATGGCCAGGAATGTATATATGGTTTGTCTCTGGATATCCAGATATTTTTCTTCTAGCACACCAACGTATAAAATCCCAATAATTTGCTGGTTGATATCTCTGATAGGTTCGTAGGCGGTGATGTACCAATTGGTCACTACGAATGCTCGTCCTATCCATGGTTTTCCTTCAATCACCACTTGTTTGTAAACTTCTTCGGCGACGCGTGTTCCAATAGCTCTAGAACCTACCTCATTTATTACATTGGTTGAAATTCTTACATCATCCTGAAAGATCGTTGCTGTACCAATATCTTTTCCTTTGTATTTCACATTTTCATAGACGGTTTGCTTTATTCTGTCTACGATCTCGAAGTTCTTGTTTAGCAGGACACCACCATATACCACTCCAATTAACTCTGATTGTGGGTCAAAGATCGGAGCAGCTGCTTTCAACATCATGCCAGCTGTTTCTTCGGTCTCGTCTACATGGCGGGCCATCGGTGTATTGACCAATTTAATGTGTGCTTGCTCAGCTAGATATGGAGACTCTACCTGTAAATCTTCTCTGCTTATGATCATCGTCGACGCGTGAGGTTTCTTTTCGGAAATGACCCTTTTAATGAGTTCATCGTCAGATTGATTATCTCCGATGGAATCGCGATTGCTGGTTCGCAGAATCACATTTCCATATTGGTCCGTGATTGTCAGGATATCAAGCTCTTCCTCTTCTTTTATCCTGGTTAATTCGTCACTTGCCTGCTCGATCTCACTATAAAGTAACGCTTCTCTTAAGAAAAACCTGTCGGCTGTAATCCTTATCACATCATTGATATGTGTCAGCTTGCTCAGATAGATTTCTCTAGCAGCGTTAAGGTCATGGCGAACTTTCTCCTGGGCTTCTGCAACAATCCGGTTGCTGATAATCTCTGCTCCAACCACCATGAAGACGGTGCTGATCATGGCGATGATAAACAGATAGCCCAGAATCATCTTAATTGCGAGCGGTATTGATATTTGATTTATACGCCTCAAGATCGGTTTAAGTAGTTCACTCATAACATATTGAGGAGGGTTCGCCTCTCAATCTCACCACGACCTTGATCTAAGAGTCCATAGCTTCTCCTACGAGCTCGATTAGATCCTTGACGACCAACCTCCCTTCCAGGCCTGAGGTTTTTACTGCATCTCGGAACATCACCAAATCTTTAGGACATGTAGTTACCAATGTGTTAACCCCGGGCAACAATGCCCCTTCCCGCACTCGCATCTCGGCCGGCCGCTCTTTGATATCAGAGGCTTCTTCCATCCATATTCTGCCTCCACCAGCGCCACAACAAAAGGTCCTGTCGCCGTGACGCGGCATTTCAACAAATTTACAGCCGGTAGCTTTGATCACCTTTCGTGGAGCGTCGTAGATGCCGTTGTAACGACCCAAATAACACGGATCGTGGTAGGTGACCGTATAGTCCAATTTCTTTTTAAAAGTCATTTGGCCCGAAGTAATCAACTGGTCTAATAGTTGGGTATAGTGTAATACCGGGGGTTTGTTCCCGTTGAACACAAGGGTATATTCATTCTTGAGGGTGTTGTAAGAGTGGGGGTCAGTGGTGACGATTGCCTGGAACGAGCACTTACTAAGCGTAACTGTGTTTTTCTCCGCCAACATTTCGAACAGGCCCTCTTCACCAACCCGGCGAACATCATTGCCGGCGTTACGTTCGGCTTCATATAGAATACCGAAATCAACACCGGATTTTTGGAACACCTCAGCTGTTTTGCAGGTGATCTCCGTAAGGCTGGAGTGATAAGAATCGTAGTCTCCAACAAACCATAAATATTCGGCTGCCTCTTTGCGAATGTCTTTAATCTCGGGCTGCACATTCTTGGTCCATCTGGCACGCATTCGTTCAGATTGGCCAAATGAGTTGCCATAGCGCCCCAGATTGGCGAGCGCGTCCTGGAGCATTCCGTCCATCCTCCCTTCGATAACCAGGTAGCGGCGCATATCGACTATTGGAGATATATGTTCGATAAAAAGCGGGCATTCCTGGTCGCAGGCGTAGCAGGTTGTACACGCCCAAAGCGCGCTCTCAGATACCGCCTCACCGACCAACACTTTTCCTGATGTAGCTGTAGATGAGCTTTTTGGTATTGCACCATGTTTTTTTAAATCATCACGCAGGCTCATCATGAGTAGTTTGGGCGAGAGAGATTGTCTGCTCGCATATGCCGGGCACACATCCTGGCAACGGCCACATTCGGTGCACGTGAAAAAGTCTAGCATCTGGCGCCAGCGGAATTGACTGATTGTATTAATGCCTATCTGTTGACCGAATTGGGGTGCCGCTGACAATCTGCCGCGTGGCTCGAGATTGCGCAGGAGAATTGCAGGTATCGAGGTGACAATGTGAAAGTGTTTTCCTTGAGGTAGTTCGGTTAGAAAAACCAGCACAATTCCTAGATGGACCCAGTATGCAATCTCCTCGATGATGATCTGGATTTCCTCATCCAACCCGCTGAAAGTCTTTCCGACAAACCTGGCAACTGGCCGCCAGGCGACTATCGCATCTTCGCCAAGATTAATGCGGATGCCATTCATAACAACCAGGGAAAACATTATAGAAAAAATAAACAGTAAGACCATCACACCCTGGTTTTTATGACTACCTTTGTACCGTTCTGGATTTATAAGTAAACGGATGTATAAGTCATAAAGGACTGCGACTGTAACGATTAAAGTGAAAATGTCTTGAAGTAATGCCAGCGGCCCAAAACGTCCGATCAGTGGCATCACAAAATGAGGGTTGGCAAACGCCATTAAACCCTCAGTAATCGCCTGCATGATGGTCAATGAGAGAATAAGAAAACCCCAAAAAATGAAGAAATGCGCGGTACCGGGCAAGAAGACGCGAAATAACCTTGCTTGTACACCTACGTAGACGATTACCCCCCAGATCCGTTCTCTCCACTGACCGAAAGAGGCGTTTGGTTGGCCATTACGTAAGTTGATCAATAGGTTTCGATAGACACGCCAACTAAAGACCCCAATGGAAATCAGGAGGGCGACAAGTACAATAATGGACTTGATCGTATAGTACGACATGCCATCATCCCTTAGCCGCTTGAATTTGCTCCGTAAGCACTTCTATTAGATCTAACATATCTATAACGGCACCGTATTTCGCGATGTCGAATATCGGAGCTGTGGCATCGGAATTGATGGCAATGATGGTATTACTATCAACCATTCCCTCGACGTGCTCCGGTGCGCCACTGATGCCAAGGGCCAGGTAGAGTTTGGGTTTTACTTTGTTTCCCGATTTACCTACCAGTCTGGATATTGGCAACCAACCCTGATCGACAACGGGACGGGAGGCGCATACCACCCCGCCTATTGCCTTCGCTAATTCTTCGGCCAATTCAATATTGTCCTGATTCTGAATGCCGCGCCCAACGGCAATCAGGATTGGTTCCTTGGTAATATCTACATCTCCCGGCTCTGGCTCAACATAGCCCTTCACGGAAACACGCAGATCGTCCAGCGCAGGTGGCGTATATGTAATAATATTTGGGGCAGTCTCGCTTTGGCCTTCTTCCGGCTTGAATCCACCAGGTATCATGGTCACAAGGGTGGTCATGCCTGGTGGAGAGGTCTCAGCCATGATCTTGCCGCCGCATATCTGGCTGACGAACTTTCCACCCGATAGGATTGTCTGGCATGAGCTCACCATTGGCAGCTCAAGCCTGGAAGAGAGTATGTTAGCTACATCATGACCTATGGAGGTGTTTCCAAAAAGAACCGCACGCGGCTTGTTTTCAGCAATCAAATCGGCTAGAACATATTGATATCCATCTGAAGTAAATTCAGCAAGCGCGGGGTGATCCACGTACACTACACGATCAGCAGCCAGGTTTGAGGCCAGGTTTTGCACATCGTAACCCAATAATATTCCGACAATCTCGCCACCGGTATCTTGGACCAGAGTACGTGCTGCCGCGAGCATGATATAGGAGATGTCGGCAACCCGGCCTTGGAGATGTTCGATGAGGACATAAATATCTTTGTTCATGATTTTCCTCCTTTTATAAAACACCCACCTCTTTGAATATCTCAATCAGCCGGGATGCAATTTCTCTCTCATCTCCTTCTATGATCATCGCCCTTGTGCCTGCTTCAGGTTTAAACATGCGTTCGACTGGAATACCACCGGTTGGATCCAGCGAACCGACCTTGTGTTCTTCTATGATGGCGGTTTGCATGGCTTGACGTACTTTGCTGACAGCCACATATCGAGGCGGTTTTTCTGCAGCCTGTATGCCCAAAACAGCCGGAAGATCTACTTCTATCCTGGCGATCAGACCACCGGGATACTCTTTTTGGGCGATCACCTTACCGTTGCTAAGAGTTACCCCGGACACGTAGCCTACGTAGGGTATTCCCAGAAAACCGGCGACCAGTGGTCCTAGTGAACCATCCAGGTCATTGTGGGCTTGGACACCGGTCAAGATTAGGTCTGGCTGAAGATCCTTAAGGAAAGTTACAATAGCACGCGCTAATGAGTGGTTGTTTACTCCTGCCTCGAAATCCCCAATTAGTTTGATCAATCGATCAGCGCCTTTAGCGGCTGCTGTAAAAAGCACTTCATCGACTCCCTCAACCCCTGGGGCGATGACCGTCACCTGGGCTGCGCTGCGCTCTTTCAGCAGGATGGCTTGCTCAATGGCATGATCGTCGAACTCGCTGATGATCAGGCGCAACCAGGTCATGTCCAGGGAGGTACCGCCGGCGTCGATTTCGAGTTCTTCAACCAGATCGGGAACTAGCTTGAACAGCGTTGCAATGTTCATATCCTCACCTCATAGAAAGCAGTACGCCTATGATTCCATGGCCTCAGCCAGCAATTCAGCAATATCTTTCACGACCAGTTTCCCATCTCCTTGAACCATCTTGGCGGCATCCTCAAAGCGGGGTGGTTCATAAGGACAGGCCACTGCCAATACCTCCGCACCGGCAGCTATCGCCTCGCGCACCCTCCACTCAGTTATTCGAGCATGCGTTCGCTCCCAGACGAATCCATCCAGCCAGTTTCCTCCTCCTCCACCACCGCAGCATATGCTGTTCGATCGATTATGGGGCATTTCGATGAGTTCTGCACCAGGAATCGACTTGAGTATTTGACGTGGTTCTTCGTAAACATTGTTATTATTTGCCCGCCCAATACAGCAGGGGTCGTGATAGGCCATTCTGTACATGAGTGGTTTGCGCATCAAAGGACGAATCTGATCAAGCCGCTCGGTCAGAAACTGGGTGTAATGTTTAATTGGATAAGAGAAACCTAATTTCGGATACTCGTTTTTAATTACGTTGTATGCATGGGGGTCTGTCGTAATGATTTCTTTGAATTGATACTTCCCGAAGGCTTTACCATTTTTCTGGGCCAGCATCTCAAACAAGCCCCGTTCTCCGGCCAGGCATTGAACATCTCCATCGCTGCTTTCTTCTGGGCCAAGGATTGCGAAGTGAACACCAAGCGCCTGTAAGATCTTGGCCATGGCCCTGCTTACCGGCTGAATTCTCGGGTGATACGAGGCATAATCTCCGACGAACCATAATATTTCGACAGGTTCCTTCGTCTCAGCAAGGATTGGGACCTTCGAGGGGAGGTCTTGAGACCATTCAGCGCGTTTACGTGGGGATTTCCCTAACGAGTTGCCATATCGCAGGGTGTTTTCCAGGGCAGTTTGCAGTTCGGTCGGCACCTTGCCCTTGAGTATCATTTCGGTTTTTACAGTCGCCAGCAATCCGGTCGTCAATGGAATCTGTGCCGGACAAACGCTGGTACAGGCAAAACAAGACATGCATAGCCAGATCCTGTCGCTCTCGAGGATTGGATCTACTTCATTAGCACGCAGCTCTGCAATGAGTGCATGAGGTGGAAAATCCATCCCAAAGCCATAAGGGCAGATTCCGCTGCACATCCCACATTGAAGACAGAGGTCTAATCTTTCACCATGCGGCGTAACCGAGATCACTTTGGCGTAAAATAAGCGGTCGGAAATTGACGCAGCAGGCATAAGACACCTCCTTGAATCACTAAGATGATTGAAAATGGAAAGGTAGCGGAATGGGCTAGGCCATATCCGCTTCATTAATGAAATTTATCACAAGTTTGTCACGATTAATTATGTTTCTATTCTCATAGATAAGCTAGTGGCAAAGAACATACATGCTTGGTGATAATCGTCATCTTGTGCGTTATTTTGAACAATTATATGTTCTGTAACGTGTAGATATCCCAATTTGGGAATATTTGTAAGGTACAATAAGGTCACTTCACCCCCGGAGTTCTATTTTGATCATATCTGATAGCGTGCAATCACGTGCCATCAACACGTTGCGTTTCCTGTCGGCAGATGCTGTACAGAAGGCGAACTCGGGTCACCCCGGATTGCCGATGGGTGCTGCTGCGATGGCCTATACGCTGTGGGCTCGTCATCTGATCTTCAATCCCGAAAACCCAAAATGGCCTGGACGGGATCGGTTTGTCCTCTCCGGTGGCCATGGATCGATGCTTCTATACAGCCTGCTCTACCTGACCGGATTTTCCTTGCCGCTGGAGGAGCTGCAAAACTTCCGCCAGTGGGGAAGCCGCACGCCTGGCCACCCGGAATACGGCCTGACGCCCGGTGTCGAGGTCACCACCGGACCGCTTGGCCAGGGATTTGCCAATGGAGTCGGGATGGCTATCGCCGCTGAGCACCTGGCTGCCGAGTTCAATCGCCCGGGTTATGAGCTGATAAACTATCAAATCTATGGGCTGGTCACCGATGGAGATCTTATGGAAGGGGTGGCCTCCGAAGCGGCTTCCCTGGCTGGCCATCTCCAACTGGGCAGGCTGGTCTATCTCTACGACGACAACCGTATTTCGATAGACGGCAGCACTGACCTGGCCTTCACCGAAAATCGGGCTGGCCGCTTCGAAGCCTACGGATGGCATGTCCAGAGAGTAGAAGATGGCAACGACGTGGAGGCGGTCGACCAGGCAATCCATCTGGCGAAGGCAGACCCCAGGCCATCGTTGATCCTGTGCCGCACGCACATTGGCTACGGGCTGCCCACTCGCCAGGATACCGCCAAGGCGCACGGGGAACCGCCAGGGGATGAAGAACTGGACAACGCCAAGCGAGACCTGGGCTGGCCAGTGGAGCCACGCTTTTTAGTGCCGCCTGATGTGCTGCATCATTTTCGCCAGATCGGTGAACGGGGGAGAGGCGCTGAAGCAGCCTGGCGTGAATGCCTGCAGGCTTATCATACGAAATACCCCGACCTGGCTGCGGAATTCGCCCGCAGGCTAGAGGGTAGGCTCCCGGTGGATTGGGATGCAGACTTGCCGGATTTCCCTCCCGATGCTAAAGGTCTGGCTACACGTGCTGCTTCCGGAATTGTTATCAATAGCATTGCTCCTCGTCTCCCAGAATTGATCGGCGGTTCCGCTGACCTGACTCCTTCCAACCTGACCTGGATCCAGGGTAGCCCCTCATTTCAGGCAGGCCAACCGGAAGGCCGCAACCTTCATTTCGGGGTGCGAGAGCACGCCATGGCGGCCATCATCAACGGCATGGCGTCGCATGGAGGTTTGATTCCGTTCGGCGGGACTTTTTTGGTGTTTTCTGATTATATGCGCCCGGCGATCCGCCTGGCGGCGCTCTCGGGCTATCCCAGCATCTGGGTATTCACTCACGACAGCATTGGCCTGGGAGAAGATGGCCCTACCCACCAACCTGTTGAACATCTGGCGTCTTTGCGCGCCATCCCGAACCTGGTGGTGATCCGCCCATGCGACGCAAATGAAGTGCGAGAAGCCTGGAAAGTGGCGATCACCAGAAGAGAAGGCCCCACCGCCCTGGCTCTATCTCGCCAGAACATCCCGGTCCTGGATCGCAGTATATATGCGCCCGCCAGTGGATTGCATCTGGGCGCTTATGTTCTCGCCGATCTGGGTGGAAATGCACCGGAAATCATCCTGATGGCGTCTGGCTCAGAAGTGGATTTGATCGTGCAGGCCGGCCTCCAACTTGTGGACCTGGGGATAAGCGTCAGGCTGGTGTCGTTTCCGAGTTGGGAGCTGTTCGCCATCCAGGATGAGGCCTACCGGCAGAAGGTATTCCCACCTCGGATCGGTGCTCGTTTGGCGGTTGAGGCGGGAGTTGCCCAGGGGTGGGAGCGCTGGGTGGGTGGGCAAGGCAAGATCATTTCGATTGAGCGTTTCGGTGCCTCGGCCCCATATAAAGCGATCTATCAAAACCTGGGCCTGACAATCAATCAGGTCGCCGCGCGCGCCCTGAACCTCATCGAACAAAGCTGAACATGAAACAGGATTCGGATAACCTTGGTTTTCCTCAACTCAGCCTGTTTGGGCCGGAGGGAAGCAGTGTTGGCATACTGGAGTTATTTCCCGAGGTGTGGGGCGCAGCGGAATTACTCACCCACCCAAATGCTACCAAACGCTTGGAGGGGTTGGGAAGATTGGTGGCAATAAACGCGCCACGCCTTTCACCATTGATAGCCTACCTAGTTGCTACGCGCATACCTGACCCAGATATCGATGTCCGTTCGCTGGCAATCCAGACCATTGGGAAGGTCCTTTCACCAGACGAAGGAGGCGCCCTGGCGTCGGAAGCCGTTTGTTACCATCTGATCAATCATCTAACGCACATGCGAACTCGCCAGGTGTATGCCATCCTGGAGGCGGTTGCCCGGAGGCCAGAGCTTGAAGCGGTAGCTGAGCGAATATTCGATGTATGCTCCTGTGCTGGGAACCACCTGGTAGAGATCTTATTGAATCGCAAGGCGCCCTTAACTATCCGGCTCCTGGCAGTCCGCTATATCGGGCTCGTGGGCTACCTGGATGCTCTCCCTGCGTTGGAACGCATTCAGGCCAGGCTGGAGAGCCGCCAGGCCGGGCAGCAAGCCATGCCCTTTGCAGTCCAAGATGCGCCCGAGGAGAATGAGTTGCTTCCCGAGATCAGAAAGGCGATCTCCTCACTTCATTTGCCTTAATGATAGTCTCATGGACGATCTTATCATATGAGCAGAGAGGTCATATGGAACTGGCGATGATTGGTCTCGGCCGCATGGGAGCCAACATGTCCCGACGCCTTTGTAAGGGTGGTCACCGGGTGGTGGGATATAACCGTTCTCCCGAAATCACGCGGCAGTTGGCAGAAGAAATAGGATTGGTACCCTCCCTATCGCTTGAAGAGGGCACCCGATTATTGAAACAGCCGCGCGTGGTCTGGTGCATGGTACCCGCCGGAGAGGTCACCGAGCAGACTATCCGTCGGCTGGCAGAGCTGCTTTCGCCCGGCGATACGGTGATCGATGGTGGCAATTCCAATTTCAACGACAGCATGCGGCGGGCGGGATACCTGGCAGAACGATCAATCGAATTCCTGGATGTAGGCACCAGCGGCGGCATTTGGGGGCTGACCGAAGGGTACTCGTTGATGATTGGCGGGAAGCGCGAGCTCGTCGATCGTTTGAAACCCATTTTTGCTACCCTGGCGCCTGGGCCAGACAAAGGATGGGGATACGTTGGACCGTATGGCGCTGGCCATTTCGTGAAGATGGTCCATAACGGCATCGAGTATGGCATGATGGAAGCTTATGCCGAGGGCTTTGAATTGTTGCGCGCTAGGCAAGATTTCGCCCTCGATCTCCACCAAGTGGCAGAGATCTGGCGATATGGATCCGTGGTTCGCTCTTGGCTGCTGGACCTTGCGGCTTTAGCCCTCAGAGACGACCCAGAATTGAGCGAGATACGCGGCTGGGTAGCAGATTCTGGAGAAGGCCGCTGGACAGTGATGGAGGCCGTACGAAACGATGTGCCCCTGGACGTCATCGCAACTGCTCTCTTCAAACGCTTCGCCAGCCGGCAAGATGAAAGCTATGCCGCCAGACTGCTGGCTGCTTTGCGCAAAGAGTTCGGCGGCCACGAGTTTAAGCGAGAATAAGACCCGGGAGCCAAGATTTGCGGTCAGTCGAGACTCTGCCCGCAATTGGGGCAGGGATTTTCGTCAGGCTTGACCACAAATCCACAGTTTGGACAGGTGCGAGGTTGGACCTTTCCCAAGGGTGCTCCGCAAGCGATGCAGTTCGCTTCACCGACCGGATTAGCAGTGAGGCAATATTCACAAACCATCCGGCGCAACCTCTCTGAAAGTTCGAAGCTCGCCCCGCTGGCGCGTGCCGTCGCCTCGATCGCCTCCCACACTTGGTCAGAAAGCTGCAGGTTCTCTATATCCTGGGCTAGATCGTCCAATCGGGAGAGCATGCCCCAGGGATTGCGCAGCGCAGTCAGGGCAGTCATACCGAGGCTGGCCACTACCCCAAGCCAGGCCTGACTCCCTAGCTGCACGGCGACCCCGTCCTCCACCTTCTGGATGGTCACCGTCAGTGCTGTCTGGCCGCCTGAGGTCGTCCCTTGGTGGGTCGCTATCTGAACCACGGCTTTATCAGGATTGCCGAGTTTTTGCGCCCGCAGATTTCCCCGGTTGAAGCGGGCGATAAGTTCCTGTGCGATGTCATCTGGGTCTAGAGATCCATGAAAGATGCGTGGTTCCATTTCCTGGTCCTCTCCTGATTGAAGGCTCGACTGGCCAACGTGCCCACCAAAATCTACGATAACTTTTTGTGGTCGCCTCTTACTGGATTATAATCCGCCTGGTGTCTACCTGCTGTAGCATTTGGGAGCATTGTTTTACAACGGTCAAAACCACTATTTGTGCACGTATTCAATTCATGAGGTTTCATGCGTAAGACTTTCTTTTTGATGATTGAGATAACAGGAGTTATCGGCTCTCTTTTTTTGATTCGAGGAAATGGAGTCAAGGCAGGAGCCCTGGCGCAGATTCCGACGGTCTCCATCCCCACGGTGACCAGCTCCCCGATCGGCGCCCTGGCGATCGTCAGGATGGACCAGGACCAGATAAACGTGCGTGCCGGGCCGAACACCGATTTTCCGGTAGTTGGTGTGTTGATTGCCGGCCAGAAGGTGCCGGCTTTGGGGCGATCTGTGGGAGGGGATTGGGTGCAGATCGCCTACCCGGGAGTGCCGGGAGGCGTGGCGTGGGTCTATTCACCCTTAGTAGAAATCCAGGGCAGCCTTCCGATTGTCGAACCTCCGCCCACTCCCACGCCCCACATCACCCCGACTATTGACCCCACCCTGGCGGCTCAATTCATCGTGGAGGTTCCGCCCACCCGTTTGCCTACCTACACCGCACCTCCACCACTGGTCATCCCCACCCTGCCCAGTGTGGCGAGGGACATCTCAGGTGAGCGTGCTCCAATGGGATTGGTGATCATCGGCATGGCAGTTATCGGCCTGTTTGGAACGATCATATCCTACCTGCGGGGCCGCTGAGAGCTTTTCATCGATCATTTTCTGTATAAGCACATATCGCATGGCTGGATTACAAAAAGCGGGAGCCTTTCCGGCTCCCGCTGTCAATACCCCAGCGTTTCTCAATGGCAGTCACAACCGCCCGCAGTTTGTTCAGAATGGGCGCTCTCCTTGGTGCGAAAGGAGCTCCCGCAGCCGCAGCTTGCGACAGCATTCGGATTTTCGATCTTGAATCCGCTGCCCATTACCTCTTCGACATAATCGATCGTCGCGCCATTGAGGTAATCAATTGAGATCTCGTCCACTACGACCTGAACCCCCTCGCACTCATAAGTCAGATCGGTGTCTCTAACATTGTTCTCCAGGGCCATGCCGTATTGGAAGCCGGAGCAGCCGCCGCCTGAGACGAACACGCGCAGTGTGTAGCCCTCCAGGTTTCGCCTGGCGAGCAGCTCCCGCACTGCCTGGGCGGCCGACGGTGTGAGTGCGATGCTGGTGGTATGAGTTTGTTCAAGGAGCATGATCTTATCCCTTCATCAATTTGGATGAATATTATCATAAAAAAATCAGGCAGTCAATAGGGTGCGCCAAACCGCGCCCGAATAAAAGCCGCAGGGAGACCCTGCGGCTTTTTGTATCAGTCCTGAAGGGTAGCTTCAGGTTTACTTGCCTATAATCGGCAGGAACAGCGGGTAGAACACCTCGGTGGTGGCGGTGCGGCTCAGGAACTCGCCGGTATCCCACACCTTGATGTCTGCCTTGTTGGTGATGGTGCCGTAGAAGCCAATCTTGACCTTTACCTTGTACTCGATGTAGATCTTGTTGGAGATACCAGGACCCACAAAACCGCTCCAACGGATGTACTCGCCGTCAGGTCCAAAGTATCCATGTTCGCCGTTTTCCGCCCACCACTTGGCCACGTAGGTTCCTTCGAAGCCGTTGGCGCCCTCGTTGATGTACTGGACCAAGTACTCGACGCCACTTGGCAGCAGGTCGGCTACATCCACTGAGACTCCGTCGGCACCATCGTTGACCAGGGTGATGGTGTAGGTCAGGATCACGTCGTCATCCGCGGAGGTGCTCATCATGACTTTGTCCAGGTCGACCTCCTTGGTGGATCGGGCGAAGTTAACCCCTCCGGCATTGATGGTCACCGGGATGTAGAAATCCGGGCCCTGAGAAAACCATTGTGGCTCCTCTTCCCACGGCATGCCGAACCACAGGTAGCCGTACCAGACATCGCTTTCTGGCACCTGCCAGTTGACCGTGGCAGTCTCCACCTGGCCGGGCGTCACGCTGAGCGTCCAGTTGGTCGCATTGTTGGCGCCTTCTATCGACAGATCGTCGCCGTCATAGGTGCGCAATTGTAGGTCGAACTGATCGCCAGGCTCCACCCAGTAGCCGTACATCACTACGGCGTAGGTGCCATCTTCAACGTATGGAATACCCTCCCCACCGTCGAAGAAGAGATGTTCGTAGGGACCACCATTGGTCGACCAGTCCAGCAGCTCACGGTTGTCGTAGACGTTGAAGAATCCGTCGTTGTTGGCGTCGTACAGCAGGTATAGGTCGATGTCGGAGCTCAGGCCATAGGTCCAGACCTCGATGCCGTGGACGTTGGTGGCCTCGAAGGTATAGACCCAGCCGTCCATCAGGTCATCGGGCGGGATATTAGAGTGCCGCCCCTGGGGAACGTCCTGGTTGCGGAACCACTGCTCCTCGCCGAAGCCGGCTGCATATGCGAACATGCTGTCAACCGGGCTGACGAAATCGACAGTGAAGGATCCGGATAGCTGCCCGCTGTTGATCACCAAACCGGTCTGAGGTAAGTCCACGCCCAGCACCCCGGCGGTTGCTTCGTATCCTTCTCCGCACTGCTGTTTGCCGGATAACAAGACGTTGCGGAATTGCACCTGGTTGAGGCCTTCCCAGAGTGTGGCCCAGGCCCGACTCTCGGGCTGTGGTCCGTCTGGGGTCCACCAACCAGCCCAGACACGTGGTCCGTACCAGCCACCCGGATCACCGGTATTTGCATATGGCGTTCCGCCGGCAAATTGCATTCCGTATGGCCCATATTTCTCAGGCTCAGCCTGCGAGAATTGCTCGCCGGGATTGGGTCCCCACACCAGGGTCTCGTTGAAGGTGGGCATGTTGTCGCATACCTGGCCCCATTGGTTGCGCACGTACAGGTACTGCTGTTCCATTCTGGAGGCGGCGTCGTAGTAGTAGTAGCGCCAGTCTCCTTCTTCGAGCACGCTAGACCACTGGTAGCCGCCTGCCATACGACCATTGTCGTAGGGCGTGCCGGCTTTCTCAGTGCCGCCCAGCGTGAAGAGCAGTTCGTCGCCCGGCACTGCCACGTTGACCGTGGTGGGGATGAGGGTCAGGTGTGCTCCATCATTAAGCGTTATGGCCCCTTCGTACAGCCCCGGCGGTTGGTCTGCCGGGATATTGAAGGTAGCCAGGAAAGTATTCGAGGTACCTGCAGGCAGATACAGGCTGGCCTTGTTCTCTGTCACCAGGTCCCAGTCGGCCTTTTGATAGAAGACCACCTTGACCAGCATCGGATTGGCCTCATACTCATCCATACCCCAACCAGGCCGTGTGTCATTGGGATTGCGATGGACTAGGCCGATGAGGATGTTGTCGATGTCCTCACGGTCGCTGAGGCGTACGGTGACCTCCTGCTGGTTGGCGTAATTGTATGAGTAGGCGAAGCGGTTGATCTCGGTCTCTTCGGTGGGGCCGGTCCAGGAGATGTCCAGCTCGTCGCCGGCGTCTTGCGGGTTGACGATGCCATCGCCGCTGGTATCGGCCCACAGGTAACCATCGCCATCCCGATCTGTCCAGTCGTAAACTGTCAGCGACCAGCGTTGGCTGATGTTGTAGCTGATCGAATCCGGATCTGGATCGTTGTACGAGAAGTCAAACATTTCGAAGGGGAAGACCAACTCAACCTGCATCAGGTCGGCCCCGGCGGGCACCGGTATCGCCAGGTCGGGTCCGTGCTGTGTCGAGCCAGGATCAGCGCCGACGAAGTAATCTGCGTAGTAGTAGTAATTTTCAGGATAGTGGTTATCCTCCAAACCCGTCCAGGGCGCAACCACCTGGGTGTAGGTGAGGGTCTCCATCTCGAGCAGCACTTCGTCGCCAATGTTCACGGTCCTGGCAGTAGTTCCTGTATTGCGCACGCTGAAGACCTGATTCCAAGTGTCGCCGGGATAGAGCACGTTGGCAAAGCTTTCATACTGCTGGCCTTGATACTCGCCTGCCGCCAGAAAGCTGGGTGATACGTACACACCCTTGCTGTTGCCGGCTACGTCGGTCGCCCGGTCGGCATTCACCCGCCCGGCACCCTGCATCAGCACGTCGTGTTTCAAGTCGTCGGCGGAAGACATCAGAATCTGCCGGGCAGTCTCGAAGTCCGGGAAGGAGCCATTGGCATCGTTGTAAGCCTGGTAGACCAGGGCCAACACGCCGGCAGCTTCCGGGGCCGAGCGGCTGGTGCCGCCCCACTCGTACCAGGCGTTGTTGCCGTCTCCGGGGAACCAGCCACCGCTGAAGAAAAAGTTATAGATGCCGAACATGTTCAACGGGGCATCGCCAGTACCCCAGGCGCCGGTCGCCAGCACGTGCGGTGTTGGCCGGCCAAGGGCGTCTGGCCCGCGGCCCGAGAAGGGCTGCACTTCGCCATCGTTGATCTGCTCGTTCTCCAGGGCGCTGCCAAAGACGGTGGTTGCGCCGTATTGGGTGCTGGCGCCGACTTTGATCGCCGTGGTATTACCCGGAGAGTTGACGGTGCCATAACCGTGGCCGCCATTGCCGGATGAGGTCAGGAATGCTGTGTTGGGTAGATAGTTCTGGTTGAAGTAGGTGAGCAGCCGCGACTCCCAGTCCCATCCATCGTTGTGCACCGAGCCATCGCCATACGACATGCTGCCGATATCGACGAACTCGTCGCCGCTGTTGGGCGCGCCATCGACGCCATAAGCCAGAAAGGTATAGGCGTCGTAGAAGCCCTGCATGCCGTTGACCACTTCATAGTTGGCGCCCATGGCGATGATGCTGGCGCCAGGCGCTGGGCCTTCTACCGTGCCGCGATCGGCTGGCTTTAGAAACGGCAGCCACTGGCTGATATCATCGCTGGGTCCAAAGAATCCCGACCAGTCCTCCTCAGCGTACTGCATGAACTCTCCGAAGGCGCCGAAGTAGCCTTTGATCTCCGCTCCGGCTGCCGCTGCGGACGCGCACAACGTGCCGTGGTCGCCGCCGTCAGCGTAGTCCGAGCCCAGCATAAAGGCCGCCAGCCAGCCATTGAACGGGACTGGAGGCATGCCTGCCGGACCGACACCAGGATACAGGTAGTCCATGCCAGGAATGGTGCGCACGCCGTCGGCGATGTAGTACACCATGCCGCCCGAGACGTCTGCCACACCGTCGGCGCCGTCATAGGCGTCTGGTCCGGAGTTATGGTCCAGGGCGTAGATGAACGTGCCGGCCGGCAGGGTTGTCTCGGCGGCGGCCACATCCCGGCCGTACCATAAGGGCGGCTCCCACCACAATGCTGACGGCACGTATTGAGTGCCGGTCAATACGACCGTATCTGTATATACATACGAACCCAGGTCCTGGCTGAGCACCGGGTCTATCGTGCCCAGGGAGGCGGTGTCATCGTATTGGTCGAACCACTTGTCGTAGTTCAGGTCGGCGATGATCGTGTCGTAGACCCCGGCTTGCTGGGTATCCACCATGATGAAGGGCATCCACTCCCCGGTGGGAGATACATAGTCGGCAAGCTGGATGTCCGGGTGGGCGCTCCAGCGGATCTCCCCGCTCAGGCTCAGGTCGATGATCTCGGTATCGATGTAGTATGTGATGCCGTCGAAGTCAAATTGGGTAACCTGGCCCTTGATGCAGCGGATGATGTTATCCACCCTGGCGTACCAGGAGTAGTTCTCACCATCGTCGTAGTTGTCCCAGGAAGTCAGCCCCTCGTAGTAGTAGTTGCGCATCGAGTGCGGGTCCAAGGCGATAGGCCAGCCTTCATAGGGACCGCTTTCGTAGAAGGCCTCCTTGCCTTCCAGGTCCGGGTGCCCAAAATCCACACCCGAGTCGATGATGGCAATGTTGACACCCTGCCCGGTGAAGCCTTTATCCCAAGCCTTGGGCGCGCCAATCAGGTCAGCGCCGCTGCGGTATACGCCATTGGCTGGAGCCAATGTACCTGATCCAGCCGGAAACTGGCGTTGTGGGGCAGACCCAGGGTTGGCCTTATATTCCGCTACCTTGGCACGCAGCTCAATGGCCTTTTCCCTGGTGAGCCGCTGGACGTCTTCCTCAGGCGTGAGTGGGATGGGCGCTTCGATGGCATGGAACACCTCGGCGGCATACACGTCTGGATGGGAGGCCATCTTGCTGATCTTGTCCGGGGTGACCTTCGCCACGACCAGCTCGCCGCCGGGGAATGGCCGTACTTCTGTCACCTCCGCCACGCGGCTTAAATCGCTTCCTTGCCTGGCGAGGATGTAGACCTCTACGGGTTCGGCGCCTCCTTTTTGGGCAAGCGCGCGCAACTCGCTGTCCAGCTTGGTCAATGGCTGGGGCTCGACTCCCGGCCCGCCTGGTTGTACCAGGCCATCAGGGGCAACCTGGGTGTTTTTAAAAGAACTGGCAGGCGTTGCTGCGACACTGAGAGGTTGAAATGCACCAAACAGCAGGCCTGCCATCAAAGTGAATGTCATGACTCTGTGCCAGAAATATTTTGACATCTGACCAACTCTCCTTCGTGAGTGATGATCCAGTCGTTATGCAGTTTTCAAAGGGTTGTGGTAGATTATTCTTCGTCTATTCCCAAAAAAAAGAAGATTGATAACCTCCTTTCACGATCACGTTATATGCGGAATCGTAAATGGCCTACATCAAGGTGTTATTACGATAATGAAATTGAACCCACCTTTGTTGGATGGGTTAATCACTGCTAAAGGACAGGTTGGAAAATAAGCAACGGACTAAAAAATGCAGGCCGTCGGGCTTCGGGGATAGGTTGGGTAAGCAGGGTTGCAAAATTCCGACCATCGAATTTATTATACCCACACAAGGAATTAGCCAGAGTCGGTTTAATTTAGGCTTGCACTGATGCGTCTTGATGGATGAGACGCTCTAACCTCTCAGGCTGACCATTTCGCGTTTATAATAATACCGTATCTATGAATATTATGTCAAGTAATTTAATATTCCGTTAATCAGAACAACGCATACCCCAGGGCGACCGCGGTCAGGCTGATGGTTAGGTTATCGATATCACGCACAGGCAGAGATTCGACCAGCATCCCTGCCACGGCGATAATCAACAGCTTGGGGATATACTCGCTGAGTGGGTGGAGGAATACACCCGCCCAGATGTAAATTGCCAGGACCATAAAGGCGAACGCCCAGCCTCCAACCAGCATTCCCAATGACCCACCAAAGGATTTCTTCGCGCTCCATGGAAGCTGCCTGAGCGGATAGCGCCGACCGATGATTTCTGCCAGCCCATCCCCACCGCACATCAACATCAACGCTACGATACCGATTGGTGTATCCCGCCAGAAGACCAGAGTCAGGAGGACAAAAACAATGCCGTAATAAAGGGGGCCACGCAGGATCTCCCTCCGGTCTCCACTGCGCGACATCGCCCGCACCGCAGCCTCATCTCGGACCACTCCCGTCCCAACCAGCACAAATTGGGCCGTAATGGCAAACGGCACTAGGGCGGCCAGGACGCGTGCATAGGCTGTCTCTTGAAATATGAGCCAGCACAATACGAACAGCGGGCCGGTGCCTATGTGAATGATCTTGCGACTCAAGTCGCTGCTGATCCAGCCGCGATGGGCGGTATAGTCATTTATCCGCAGCCATGCCAATGCCACGCTGAATGTGATTAGTGTGGCGAAGAGATTGTTAGTCAGCATCGGACCCCCCGATTACCAGGCGCAGCCATTCGAAGTGGATATCCCCGCCGATACCCCAATGCGTTTGTACATGGTGACGTCTGTGAAAGGTTCACCCAGGATACCATCGTGTATTGCCCAGGATCGCAGGCGAATGCTCTGGGCGGCACCAATCTGGCGGAAGGGCGAGGAGCCATCCAGGCGTGACACGATCTCTCCACCCGGTAAAAAACCTGCCTGGATGCGTTTCATTAATTTTTTCCCCTTAACGTAATCAAATCCATACTGCTCAAATACTATGGCGTTGTGATAATAGAGCGGTTCAGCAAAATATAAATCATGGCCCAGGCTGGCAATGAAACTTTCAAACGACTGGATCGCCGGTCCCAGTATACGCAGGCCGCGCCTGATCTGGCCCGGCGCCAAACCGGCCTGCATGGCGCCCAGCTCGGCCTCGATATTGCGGTGCAGAATGCCGAATTTGGTTGAGGTGCCGTCTGGAAGCCGATCGACGGCAAAACGTGGTGAATCCGGGTCATTTACAACATATAACAGCACATGCACCAGGCCGTTCAGGGTGTCTGTTAGATGCCCATAAAGTAGTGGATCTGGGAAATCGTGGATATGGCGCAATTCCGTCTCCAAGCTGGTAGATCCAGGTGGACAATCCAGCTTGAGTAAATCATTCCCTTCCCGGTCAACCAGGGTGGGAGAAAGCTGGAATCGGATCAGCAGCTCTGGTGGGATGATGCGTGAGTAGATGGCGCGTTTTTCCGCCTCGGGCAGATAATTGACTCCGCTAATTGTGGATGGGACCATCATTGACTTTTATGCCGGAATTGGCGTTCGATTTCTCGTTGTGCGTCCCTCTCGGCTATGCTGTTGCGCTTATCGTATAGCTTCTTGCCCTTGGCTACGGCGATTTCTACCTTGGCGCGCCCGTTCTTCAGATAAATCCGCAGGGGAACGATGGTGACACCTTTCTGCCTGACCTGGTTCCAAAGCCGGCGGATTTCTGACTTGTGCAGGAGAAGCTTTCGCGGCCGGCGAGGTTCATGGTTGTATATGCTGGCCTGGTCGTAAGGGGCTACGTGGGCGTTCTCCAGCCATGCCCCTTGTTCATCAATGTGGATATAGGAATCCTGCAGGCTGATTTGCCCCGCCCGAATCGATTTTATCTCACTTCCCTGTAATGCCAGGCCAGCCTCATATCTGTCCAGTAAGAAGTACTCATGGATGGCTTTTCGATTGGTCGCAAGTATCTTGATCTCCATTGCGAGCCCATTCTAACATGCTGGGAATATTACTGGCCGAACATTTCCAGCAGAATTGGGGTGATCGCAGACCAGTCGGGCAGCAAGACGCTGGCGCCCTGATCGGTCGTGTAAGGAGTGACCATATCGCGTGCAATGATGCGGCTATCGATGCCGTCTGGCCCAAGGCGCAGCGCAGTGAAGGCCAGACGCGGCCACAAAAAAGCTGGCACGTTAGTGTCAATGGAATGCGAAAGGGCGATAGCCACTCCCGGCAGGCGTGGCCAGGAGTTAGGGTTCAGGAGCTGCCTCATGAGCGCCTTGACAAGGAATTGCCCGTGGGCCATGCGGAAGAAGTCATCACTGTTCGACCGGTCGCGAACAAACGCCAGCGCCTTGTTCCCGGTCAGGTGATGCCTGCCGGCCGGGTAGCCAGCCATCGGTTCTGGCAGTTCGATTACTAACCCTCCCAGGGTATTGACCATTTCCTTAAATCCCTCGAAACGAATCCGGATGTAATAATCGACAGCTACTCCGAAGTTAGTTTCTATTGTTTGCATGGCCGCGTATGGTCCACTCCCTGGTTGTTGGCTTTCGGCAAAGAAGTGGGCGGTGTTGATGCGGTTTTCGCCCACCCCCGGTATTGCCACCCATAAGTCCCGCGGGATTGATAGCATACCGATATAAGATCTGGAGGGTACAAAGGTGGTCAGGATAATAGTATCGCTGCGTCCTATTGCATGCCATGGAGGCGTGTAATCAATCCCCAATACCAGCAGATTGCTCCTGCCAGGCATGAGGAAATAAGCAGCGCTCAGCAGAATCACCAAAATCGAAGCGCCGGCTACACAGCCGCAGCCTGTCCAGCGGCGCCTGGGCCTCATCCAATTGGGTGGGACAGCATAGCCTCGCTGGCGTAACCGTTCGGCTCGGTTGAGTAGAGGGCGGAGTTGAGGTTCTTCAGGAGCTTGAGGAACGGCGGTCAGGTCGTCTCGATGAGGTTGCCACATCGTCCTGTCGGATTTGACTAATGTCTGGGTAGCTCCCGCTCGTAGAACCAGTCTTCGATCTGGAGGTAACCGCGCAAGCTAGCCATCACCGATATTCGCAAAGGTTCCGGTGGCCAGGGGATTATCCTGCGATTGACGAAAGGGCAATCCAGCAAGTCGCTTTGTCGCTCCAACAGCAAGTCGCGTAGAGTCTGGGCATTTAGATGGCTGGTAGAGACACCGTGCCCAATGCATCCCAGACTGTAGACAGCGCGCTGATCGCCAATATATCCTATGGCGGGGGTTAATTCGACGGTCACCGAGAATGGCCCTCCCCAGCGATGGGTGATTTGGATATCTTTAAGATGGGGGAATAAAAAATGGATGTGTCGCTCCAGGTGCGCCCAGGCAGGCTCGGATCGGTCGCCATGCATATTGTTGCCATACGTGATGCCTACCGGTCCGCCACCCATTATGATTCGCCTGTCTGGTGTTATTCTGTAGTAGTGGATCAGGTTGCGAGCGTCCTCTACCCCCTGATTGCCCTGCCAGCCGATTGGTCCAAGCTGGTTTGTTGTAAGAGGTGCAGTCGCAACCATATAAGTAAAGGCTGGCGCTTGTTTCCGCTTTAATTCTGGGAACACATGGGTATAGGCGTTCGTAGCGAAGACCAATTTCTCGGATTTGACCGAACCAGATGGAGTTTTAATAAAGAATTTATTACCTCGAGTGATTTCCATTACTGGCGTGTTTTCGAAAACTTGTGCTCCCATTTTCATTGCCAGCCGCTTCTCTTCCCGAACGAGCTTCAATGGGTTTACCAGCACCAATCGCTGTTCCCACATGGCTCCTAAATAGCGTGGAGAATTAACCATCGACCTGGTTTGCTCAGCATCGATCCAGTCGATCCCTGAAAATCCCAGCGATTGCATCAGGGCGACATCGTGATGCAGACGTTTTATGTAACCGTTTGTGGTGGCAACGCGTAAAAAACCGGGTCGTAGCCTATCACAATCCAGGTTTTCTTGCTGAATGAGCTCGTCGACACGGTCTACTGCCCTTTCCATATAAGCATGAGCAGTGCGCAAGAATTCCTTGCCTCGCAACATCGCCATCGTGCTAAAACCCAACCCCACGACGGTCATGGCGAAGGACCCATTCCTCCCGCTGGCTCCATAACCAACTTCTTTGGCCTCTAACACAGCAATGGTGAGGGACGGATCGGCCATTTTCAGCTCGTAGGCCGTCACCAGGCCAGTAAAACCACCACCTATGATTGCAATATCGAAGGTCTGTTCCCCTTCAAGTGGACGCTCAGCGGTGTAGGGACCATATGTATCCAGCCAAAAAGACCGAGGAGGATCTGGCAGGAAGATCATGTGGATATCTCCTTATCTATTAAAGGTCGAAATATCATGAATGAGTTGGTCCAGGCTGGGCCAGGATTTTTGCTATCTGGCGCAACTCCATCCACCATTGTCCTTTGGGCCGCTGATATGCCATGTCAACCATGCGTGGGAAGTCATCCAACGCATGAAACTTGATGTCCTTGCCTTGAAGGCCGATGAAGGCCCCCTGGGTAGAGTCTTTTTCAGCCTGATCGATCAAATAATCGATGCATCTCGTAGCCAGGCGGGTTGCCTGGATACGGTCGAAAGGCGATGGATTGCCGCCTTGTTGCAGGTGGCCGAGGATTGACTGGCGTACGTCATATAACGCGCCGCCTTCCTGTTCGAACAGTGCGCACATGAAAGGGGTATTATAGACAGGGTTGGCCTCTTCATTGCGGATAATCAATCCCAGACGTTTCCCGCCCTTGAAACCGGCCACGAGTTTTTCCACATCCTCCTGCAGATCGCGCAGACTCACCCCTTCTTCGTTGATGTATACCCGCTCAGCGCCTGTGGCCAGACCTGCCATCAATGCCAGGTAACCACATTTACGGCCCATCACTTCCACCACGAAGCACCGCCGTAGCGCCACCGCGGATTGTTTAATCTTATCGACGGCTTCGACGATGTTATTGAGGGCTGTGTCGGCGCCAATACTCAGGTCTGATCCTGGTAGATTGTTATTAATTGAGGCGGGCAGACAGACAATGGGAAGATTGTAGGCTGGGAAATTCTCGCGTT
>Ga0209172_10000558_pt1 | contig 100217 bp, 106 predicted proteins | sample LarsenN4metaG_FD_184113 | JGI IMG/M metagenome (GOLD analysis project Ga0209172, IMG submission 184113) | Hot spring sediment bacterial and archeal communities from British Columbia, Canada, to study Microbial Dark Matter (Phase II) - Larsen... ... | reverse complement strand
ATGTTCTGCCGCCTCAAGGACTTCAGGCGGGTCGCCACTCGCTACGACAAGCTCGCCCGCAACTTCCTCGCCGGCGCCCTCATCGCCGCCGCCGTGACCTGGTGGCTCAATTGAGTCCGGACCCTAGCGCGGCACCACGCGCAGCACGCTCCCGTCCGGACTGTCGGTGAGCAGCCACAGCGCGCCGTCGGGGCCGTCGCGCACGTCGCGGATGCGCTCGCCGAGGTCGCCCAGCAGCCGCTCCTCGCCCACCACGGCTTCGCCGTCGAGCACCAGGCGGTGCAGCGCCTGGCCGGCCAGCGCGCCCACGAACAGGTTGCCCTTCCACTCGGGGAACAGGTCGCCGGTGTAGAAGGCGGCGCCCGAGGGGGCAATTGAGGGGTCCCAGTAGTAGACCGGCTGCTCCATGCCCGCCTTGTGCGTGCCCTCGCCGATCTTGGCGTAGGAGTAGTCGCGCCCGTAGGTGATGACCGGCCAGCCGTAGTTCTTGCCGGCCTCGGGGATGTTGATCTCGTCGCCGCCGCGGGCGCCGTGCTCGATGGTCCACAGCCTGCCGGTCTGCGGGTGCAGTGCCGCCGCCTGCACGTTGCGATGTCCGATCGACCAGATCTCCGGTCGCCAGCCCTCGCGCTTGGGGTTGCCGGGATGGGGCGCGCCCTCCGCCGTCAGGCGCACGAGCTTGCCCAGGTGGTTTGCCGGGTTCTGCGCCTCGTCGCGGGCCGAGTAGCGGTCGCCCATGGTCAGGAACAGCGAGCCGTCGCGGGCAAAGACGATGCGCGAGCCGAAGTGGTTGGAGGAGGCGTAGGAGGGCTCCTGGCGGAAGATCACCTTCACGTCCTGCAGCGCGGCGCCCTCCCCGTCGCCCGCCAGCCGGGCCCGGGCGAGGCTGGTGCCGGTGCGGCTGCCGTCGCGCGGGTCGGCGAAGGACAGATAGATCGTGCGCGAGGCGGCGAAGTCGGGGGCCAGCGCGACATCGAGCAGCCCCCCCTGGCCGCTGGCGTGTACCTTGGGCGCGCCGGACACCGGCGGCGACAGCTTGCCGTCCTTGCCGACGATGCGCAGCCGTCCCGGCCGCTCGGTGACCAGGAGGCGCCCGTCCGGCAGGAAGGCGAGACCCCAGGGGTGCACCAGCCCCTTGGCGAAGGTCTCCGCCTTCAGTGCGTGCTTGGTCTTGTGGGCCGGAGCCTTGGTGATGGGTGCCGCGGAAGGCTGGATCGAGGACAGGGTGGGGACGAGCAGGACGGCAAGCAGGGCCGACAGGGCAAGCGCGCGCATGGTCGGAAAACTCCCATTTTCCCCGAGCGTTCCGAAAGGTCTTGGGCCAGCCCTGGGACCGCTTCAAGGCCGTCCGCCTTCAACTTCGCGGCATCGGCGGAGGCCGATTTGTGTTGCGCCGCGCACGCCCATATAAGGGGCCATGGCGAGCGGCATTCCATTCCGCAAGATGAACGGTCTCGGCAACGAGATCGTGGTGGTCGACCTGCGCGGCAGCCGGCGCGTTCTCACCGCCGAGGAGGCCCGCGCCATCGCCGCCAGGCCGGCATCGCACTTCGACCAGATGATGGTGCTGCACGACCCGCGGGTCGCCGGCACCGAGGCGTTCGTGCGCATCTATAACAGCGACGGCTCGCCGGCGGAGGCCTGCGGCAACGGCATGCGCTGCGTCGCCTGGACGGTGGCGCAGCGAACCGGCCGGCAGGCGCTCACGTTCGAGACCGAGGCCGGCGTCCTCGCCGTGCAGGTGTCGGGACGGGAGCGCATCACGGTGGACATGGGCACGCCCCGCTTCGGCTGGGCCGACATTCCGCTCGCCGAGCCCTTCCACGACACGCGCGCCATTGAGCTGCAGATCGGGCCCATCGACAAGCCGATCCTCCACTCGCCCTCGGTGGTCAACGTGGGCAACCCGCACGCCGTGTTCTGGGTGGAGGACGTGAACGCCTACGACCTCGGCCGCATCGGGCCGCTGCTCGAGCACCATCCGATCTTCCCCGAGCGCGCCAACATCTCGCTCGCCCGGATCGCCGGCCCCGCGGCCATCACCGTGCGCACCTGGGAGCGCGGCGCCGGCCTCACGCGGGCGTGCGGCAGCGCCGCCTGCGCCGCCACCGTGTGCGCCGCCCGCAGGAAGCTCACCGGGCGCACCGTAACCGTGACGCTCCCCGGCGGGCCGCTCGACATCGAGTGGCGCGCCGACGATCGCATCCTGATGACCGGCCCGGCCGAGCTCGAGCACGAGGGCGTGCTCGAGCTGGCGACGGCGGACTGAGCCGGCCATGAGCGAAGCGCACGCGCCCGACTGCGCCGCCGGCACCGGACCCTCGCCGCCGGCAATCGGGGGACCCGGCGTCGTCACCCTGGGCTGCCGGCTCAATGCCTTCGAGTCGGAGGTGATGCGCGGGCACGCCGCCGCCGCGGGGCTCGGCGATGCGGTGATCGTCAACACCTGCGCGGTAACGGCGGAGGCCGTCCGCCAGGCCGCCCAGACCATCCGCAGGCTCAAGCGCGAGAGCCCGGGCCGGCGCGTCATCGTCACGGGCTGCGCCGCCCAGGTCGAGCCCCAGCGCTTCGCCGCCATGCCGGAGGTGGATGCCGTCATCGGCAACGCCGAGAAGATGCGGCCGGAGACCTATCGCGGCCTCGGCGACGGGCCTCGCCTGCAGGTCGAGGACATCATGACGGTGCGCGAGACGGCGCACGCGCTCCTCGACGGCTTCGGCTCCCGGGCGCGGGCCTACGTGCAGGTGCAGAACGGCTGCGACCATCGCTGCACCTTCTGCATCATCCCCTATGGCCGGGGGCCGTCGCGGTCGGTGCCGGCGGGCGAGGTGGTGGCCCAGGTGCGCCGGCTGGTCGAGCGCGGCTATGCCGAGATCGTGCTGACCGGCGTGGACCTCACGAGCTACGGCGGCGACCTGCCGGGCGCCATGAGTCTCGGCCGCCTGGTGCGCCACATCCTGCGCCAGGTGCCGGAGCTGGCGCGGCTGCGGCTGTCCTCGATCGATCAGGTCGAGGCCGACGGCCATCTCCTTGCCGCCATCGCCGAGGAGCCGCGCCTCATGCCCCACCTGCACCTCTCTCTGCAGTCGGGCGACGACATGATCCTCAAGCGCATGAGGCGCCGCCACCAGCGCGAGGACGCGGTGCGCTTCTGCCGCGAGGTGCGGCGGCTGCGCCCCGACATCGCCTTCGGCGCCGATCTCATCGCCGGCTTCCCGACCGAGACCGAGGCCATGTTCGAGGCCACTTTGCGCCTCGTCGACGACTGCGGCCTTGCCATGCTGCACGTGTTCCCGTTCTCGCCGCGTCCCGGCACCCCCGCCGCACGCATGCCGCAGGTGCCACGCGCGGCGGTGAAGGAGCGCGCCCAGCGGCTGCGGGAGAAGGCCGCCGCCGCCCTTGCCGCCCACCTGCGCGCCCAGGTCGGCAGCGAGGTCGACGTGCTCATCGAGCGCGGCCGGCTGGGGCGCACGCCCCAGTTCAGCGAGATCGAGCTTGCTCAGGATGGCCCGCCCGGCGGCCTCGTGCGCGCCCGCGTCATCGGGTCCTCGCGCGAACGGTTGCAGGGTGAGCCCACAGCCTCCAAGTTGGGGCCGTGAGCGATCAACCTGCCAGGAAAGGCGGCCTTCTCGGCCTTTTCCGCCGCCCTGAGGCCAGGGGGCCCCAGGCCGAGGCGGGCGATGCCGCGGCTGCGCCCGAGGCCGCCGAGGAGGCGGCCGAAGCCCCTGCCCCTGCTGCCACGGCCGAGCCTGCGGCCAAGAAGCAGGGCTGGTTCCAGCGCCTCAAGGCCGGCCTCGCCAAGACCTCGAGCCGGCTTTCCGAGGGCATCACCGGCATCTTCGCCAAGCGCAAGCTCGACGCCGGCACGCTGCAGGAGCTCGAGGACCTGCTGATCCAGGCCGACCTCGGGATCGAGACCTCCACCCGCATCGTCGAGGCGCTGGCAAAGGGCCGCTACGACAAGGAGATCGCGCCGGACGAGGTGCGGGCCGTGCTGGCCGCGGAGGTGGAGCGGGTGCTCGCGCCGGTGGCCAAGCCGCTGCAGATCGACCCCGCCCACCGGCCGCACGTGATCCTGGTGGTGGGCGTCAACGGCACCGGCAAGACCACCACCATCGGCAAGTTGGCGCACAAGCTCGCGGGCGAGGGCAAAAAAGTCACACTGGCCGCCGGCGACACCTTCCGTGCCGCGGCCATCGACCAGCTGCAGATCTGGGGGCGGCGCACGGGCGCCGAGGTCGTCGCGCGCGCGGTCGGCGCCGACGCGGCGGGGCTCGCCTACGACGCGCTGGCGCGGGCGCGGGAGAACGGCAGCGACGTGCTGCTGGTCGACACTGCCGGGCGGCTGCAGAACAAGCAGGCGCTGATGGACGAGCTCGAGAAGGTCATTCGCGTGCTACGCAAGATCGATCCGCAGGCACCCCACCAGGTGCTGCTGGTTCTCGATGCAACTACGGGCCAGAACGCCCTCAGCCAGGTCGAGGTGTTCAAGGACAAGGCGGGGGTGACCGGGCTGGTCATGACCAAGCTCGACGGCACGGCCAGGGGTGGAATTCTGGTCGCAATTTCGGCAAAGTTCAGCCTCCCCGTGCATGCTATAGGCGTGGGAGAAGGGGTCGAGGACCTGGCGGCCTTCGACGCGGGCGAGTTTGCCCGTGCCGTGGCCCTGGGCTAGATGGAACGCGAGGGAGAGGATCGGTCTTCACAAGAGGCCGCCTGGATGGAGCAAGTGGCAGTCGAAACCGTGAGCTGGCGCCGGCGGCATTTCCCGTTCAATGCCGCCCAGAGCGTGAACATCCTGGGGGAGATCGGCCCGCTGTTCGCGATGTTCCTCGTGAACGGGGTCTATGGCATTGCCGCGGGCACCTGGGCCCTCATTCTCTCCACGCTGCTGTCGCTGGCGGTCACCCTGTGGGTGCTCGGCCGTCCGCCCATCATGCCATTCATCGCCGGCGGGGTCAGCGTCACCTTCGGCGCGCTCACGCTCATAACCGGCGATGCCATGTGGGTGCAGATCAAGGTCACCCTGTTCAACGCCCTGGTCGCCTTCCTGCTGTGGATCGGCCTGCGCTCCGGCAAGAGCTTCTTCCGCTTCGTGTTCGGCAACACCTTCCACTACACCGACGAGGGCTGGTACAAGCTCACGCGCAACGTGGCGTTGTTCTTTCTTGCCACCGCCGTCGTCAACGAGGCCGTGCGGCTGGGCTTCGCGCACACCCACATCACCGCGCTCAACCGCGTCTTCACCGGCATCGACATCTGGATCCTGTTCAAGATCTTCATCATCATGCCGGTGACGGCGGTGTTCTTCTGGTGGCAGGTGCGGCTGCTGCAGAAATACCGGCTGCCCGAGCCGGTGGCCGAGATCGCCCCGCGCGATGCGCTGCCCTGACAGCCGCCTCCCCCGCGGCGCCCTGGAGTGCGCATGAACGACCAGGCCAACCGGACCGGCAGCCACGCGGCGCAAACGAGGCCGGGGCTCAAGCTGCTCATCGAGCTGGGGCCGCTGCTCGCCTTCTTCCTCACCTACATGCGCGGCGGCATCTACTGGGCCACCGGCGTGCTCATGGTGGCGACCATCGCGGCGCTCGTCGCCTCCTGGCACGTGTTCCGGCGCGTGCTGCCGGTGCCCGTGGCGACGGCGGTGCTGGTGGTGCTGTTCGGCGGGCTCACCTTCCTGCTCGACGACCCGAGCTTCATCAAGGTAAAGCCGACCATCATCAACCTGCTGTTCGCGGGCGTGCTGATGGCCGGGCTGGTGATGCACCGGCCGCTGCTCAAGCTCCTGCTCGGCGAGGCGTTCAACCTCACCGACGAGGGCTGGCGCAAGCTGACCATCCGCTGGATCCTGTTCTTCCTGGCGCTCGCCGCCCTCAACGAGCTCGTGTGGCGCAACTTCTCCGAAGCGGCGTGGGTGAACTTCAAGGTGTTCGGCATCCTTCCGCTCACCCTCGTATTCGCCACGGCGCAGATCGGTCTGATCCGCCGCCACGAGGCGAAGTCGGGAACCTGATCGTTAAGAAATTGGGACATCATGTCACTGGAATGACAGTGACATTGACAGCGTCCCCGCAATCTTGCACAAGACTGGCTGCGGATAGTTTCCCTGCTGCGCTGCCGTGACCTGTCCGCCCAGTGTTCGCGCCGTGGGCGCCGTCCGGCGTCCACTCCAATTCCGAAACGAGCTAATGAAACGGGACTCACAGACGGACCGACTCGCGCGGTCACCTATCCACCTGCTACACCGCGCCGGCCAGTGCGCCGGCGACATCTTTCACGCCGAGATGAAGGACGGCGACCTGACGCCGCGGCAGCTCGCCGTGCTGATGACGGTCGCCGGCAATGAAGGCCTCAGTCAGACGGGGCTGGTGGAACGCACTGGCATAGACAGGTCAACGCTCGCCGACATCGTACGGCGTCTGCAGAGGAAGGGCCTGCTGCAGCGTCGCCGCACGAAGGAGGACGCGCGGGCCTACGCCGTGAAGCTTACCGACGAAGGGCGCAAGCTGCTGCGCTCCGCCGAGCCGCTCTCCAGGCGCGTGGACGAGCGCATCCTGGAGGCCCTGCCGGCCAGGCAGCGCGAGCAGTTCATCGAGGAGCTGCTGGCCATCGTCGACACGCTCCAGAAGATTTCCCCCTCGCGCTGAGCGCGGCCGCGGCCGCCGGCAAGCGAAGCTCGGGCGCGCGGCGCGCGCCCGCCGACCCCCGGCGCGCGCCCTCTCGGGGCGCCAGCGTTAGGCGGCCTTCTTCAGCAGCTTGCGGTTGACGATCAGCTCGGCGATCTGCACCGCGTTGAGGGCTGCACCCTTGCGCAGGTTGTCGGAGACGATCCACATGGCGAGCCCGTTCTCGACCGTGACGTCCTCGCGGATGCGGCTGATGTAGGTGGCATCCTCGCCGGTCGCCTCCATCGGCGTGATGTAGCCGCCGGGCTCGCGCTTGTCGATCACCAGGCAGCCGGGCGCCTCGCGCAGGATCTCCCGCGCCTCGTCGGCCGTGATCGGCTTCTCGAACTCGACGTTGACCGCCTCGGAGTGGCTGACGAACACCGGCACGCGCACGCAGGTGGCGCTGACCTTGATCCTGGGGTCGAGGATCTTCTTGGTCTCGGCCACCATCTTCCATTCCTCGCGCGTGTAGCCGTCCTCCATGAAGACGTCGATGTGGGGGATGCAGTTGAAGGCGATCTCCTTGGTGAACTTCTTGGGCTCGCTCTCCTCGCCCGGCACGTACTTGGCCTTGGTGCGCGACCACAGCTCGTCCATCGCCTCCTTGCCGGCGCCGGACACCGACTGGTAGGTGGCGACCACCACGCGCTTGATGGTGGCGCGGTCGTGCAGCGGCTTGAGCGCCACCACCATCTGGGCGGTGGAGCAGTTGGGATTGGCGATGATGTTCTTCTTGGTGAAGCCGGCCACCGCGCTGGCGTTGACCTCGGGCACGATCAGCGGCACGTCCTGGTCGTAGCGCCAGGCCGACGAGTTGTCGATCACCACGCAGCCCTTGGCGGCGATCCGCGGCGACCACTCCTTGGACACGGCGCCGCCGGCCGACATCAGGCAGAAGTCGACCTTGGAGAAGTCGAAGGTCTCCAGGTCCTTGCACTTGAGGGTGGAGTCGCCGAAGGACACCTCAACGCCGATCGAGCGGCGGGAGGCCAGCGCGTGCACTTCCCTGGCGGGGAACTGGCGCTCGCTGAGGATCGACAGCATTTCCCGGCCCACGTTGCCCGTGGCGCCGACGACGGCGACCGTGTAGCTCATTGTCCTCGTCCCGAACGTTGGCGCGCGATGCGGCTCTTGTTCGCGCGCGTGCTTTTAGCTGCAGCCGCCCACGGTGTAAACCGCCGTCCTGCGCTGGCCACAGGGGAACGCCAGCGGCACGCCGGCGGCAGAGCTCGCGGCGCTGCCCACTCCGGCCTTGAACGGCGCTTCCGCCGACCAGCGCATTCCTCCCAGAAGCTTGCCGGCATCGCTGCCGCCGCCCTAAGACTATGGCGAGCGGGCCGGCATGCGAGCCCGCAGCAGGGAGGCGGCCATGGCGCAAGACGGCAGTGCGGCGCGGATAGCCGGCGTGGCGGACCTGCCGCCGCCGGTGGAGGGGCCCTCGGTCTGGTACGGCCCCCAGATGACCGGCCGCAGCGACTGGGTGCACGAGCTCTCCGCCGCCGACGTGGCCGAGATCGAGGCCGCCATGCGGCCGCTCGCCGCCGCCGGGGCCGACATCGCCCGCATCACCAAGGCCGACTTCCCCCTGCCCACGCTGGCGCCGCGGCTGGCGCGCATGCTCGACGAGGTGGTGAACGGGCGCGGCTTCGCCCTGATGCGCGGCCTGCCGGTTGAGCGCTGGTCGATGCGGGAGGCCGCCACCGCCTACTTCGGCGTCGGCTGTCACCTGGGCAGCGCCCGCTCCCAGAACGCCAAGGGGCACGTGCTGGGCCACGTCAGGGACCTCGGCCGCAACGCCGAGAAGGACCCCACCGCGCGCGTCTACCAGACGCGCGAGCGCCAGACCTACCACACCGATTCCTGCGACGTGGTGGGCCTGCTCTGCCTCAAGACTGCCAAGTCCGGCGGCGCATCCGCCCTGGTCAGCTCCATGACCATCTACAACGAGATGCGAAAGCGCCGCCCCGACCTGCTGGTGGAGCTGTTCCAGCCGCTCCACACCGACCGGCGCGGCGAGGTGCCGGCCGGCCAGAAGCCCTGGCACGACATCCCCGTCTTCAGCTGGTATGAGGGGCGCCTCTCTGCCCTCTACGCCCGCCGCTACATCGAATCGGCGCGCCGCTTCCCCGAGGTGCCGCCCCTCACCCCGCGCCAGCTCGAGGCGCTCGACCTCTTCGATGCGCTGGCCGAGGACCCCGCCATCAACATGCAGATGTCCTTCCGCCCCGGCGACATGCAGTGGGTGCACAACCACACCATGCTGCACGACCGCACCGCCTTCGAGGACTGGCCGGAGCCCGAGAGAAAGCGCCACCTGCTGCGGCTGTGGCTAGCGGTGCCCGGGGCGCGGCCGCTGCCCGCCGTCTACGCCGAGCGCTTCGGCAGCGTCACCATCGGTGACCGCGGCGGCATTCTGGTTCCGGGGGCGAGCCTCAATGCTCCGCTCGAGGCGGCGTGAGCGCCGCCCGCCGGCAACGCACTGGGGCCGCGGCCGGCCTGCGCGGGCGGCGCTTGCGCTCGCCTCAACTGATCCTCACAGAGCTCCGTGCTGCCGAGACCCTCTGACTGGGATGTGGAGCGTCTCTCAGGCTGCCGCGCAGTTCGCCCACACATGACCGGCCGGCGTCCCGAGCGCGGAGGGGCAAAGCTGCACCGCGAGTTTGAGGCCGAGCTGGCGCGGCTCGAGGCCGCCTGGCACGGCCGCGACGCTTCTGTGCCGATCACTCAGCCCCCACCTTGCGTTCAATGGCGTCCCAGATCATGGCGGCGATGTCGGGGCCGCCCAGCGCCGCGATCTGGCGGATGCCGGTTGGCGAGGTGACGTTGATCTCGGTGAGGTAGGGGCCGATCACGTCGATGCCGGTGAAGAGGAGGCCGCGCTTCTTGAGCTCCGGCCCCAGCCTCGCGCAGATTTCACGGTCGCGCGCGGTGAGATCGGTGGCGCGCGGGGTGCCGCCCACGTGCAGGTTGGAGCGGGTCTCGTCGGCGGCCGGCACGCGATTGACCGCCCCCGCCGCCTCGCCGTCGACCAGGATGATGCGCTTGTCGCCGCCGCGCACCTCGGGCCGGTACTGCTGCACCATGAAGGGCTCGCGGAACACGGTCTGGAACAGCTCCACCAGCGAGTTGAGGTTGGTGTCGCCGGGCGCGATGCGGAACACCGAGGAGCCGCCGTTGCCGTAGATCGGCTTCAGGATGATGTCCTTGTGCTCGGCGCGGAACGCCTTCACGTCCTCGAGGCTGCGGGTGACGATGGTGGGCGGCATGAGGTCGAGGAAGTCGAGCACGAACACCTTCTCGGGCGCGTTGCGCACGCTGGCGGGGTCGTTGACCACCAGCGTCCTGGGGTGGATGCGCTCGAGCAGGTGGGTGGTGGTGATGTAGGCCATGTCGAAGGGCGGGTCCTGGCGCAAGAGCACCACGTCCCACTGCGCCAGGTCCTCGGTGCGCGGCCGCGACAGGCGGTAGTGAGCGCCCACCTTGTCGTCCACCTCCAGCGTGGAGCCGCGCGCCAGCAGGCGGTCGCCGTGCAGCGCCAGGTTGGGCGGCGTGTAGTAGAAGAGCTCATGCCCGCGCCGCTGCGCCTCGAGCAGCAGGGCGAAGGTGGAATCGCCCATGATGTCGATGCGGTCGATGGGGTCCATCTGGCAGGCGACAGTGAGCGGCATGTTGCAGGTTCCCTTGACGGCCCGACGGCGCCGGAACAGCGCCACGCTCCCAGGCGATATGCAAGCCGTTTCCGCGGAAAAGTGTCAACGCGGGGTCAGCGTTGCATGGGCGCCGTGCCGTGCAGCGCATCGGGCAGATGGACAGGCAGGCGGCACGGGATCACGAGGACGGCATCGAGGCCGCGGTCGTGGTCGCGGAAGGCGGCATGCCGGCTCACCCAGAAGTCGGCGGCGCGGGCCATGCGCGCCGCCTGGCGCGCGGTCAGCGCCGCCTCCGCCTCGGCGAGGCTCGCCCGCCGCTTGACCTCGACGAAGGCCAGTCTGCGCCCGCGCACGGCCACGAGGTCGATCTCGCCGTAGGGGGTGCGCACGCGCCGGCCGAGGATGCGGTAGCCCCTGGCCACCAGCGCGGCGGCCGCCAACCACTCGGAGACGCGGCCCCGGCGGTAGCGGGCGATGCGATCGGGGCTCGCGGGCGTGCTGCGCATGAGGCTCTCGTCGCGGCATGCTGGCACGCAGCCGGCCCGGCGGGAAGGGCGGGGCGGGCGGCGACACGGTTTGCCCGCGGTGCGGCCCAAACTTTGCCCCGCCCCCGGGCTAACCAGCGCCGGGCGCGCGGGGACGGCGGAGGGAGATGGCGCGAATGGACCTGCTCGATGCCCTGCGGGCAGTGGTGAGGAGCCCGGCCTTCAAGCTCTGCCTCGTCCTCTTTCTCATCGTGCTGCTGCTGGTGCCGCTGCTCTTCGTCGGCATGCTGATCTGGGAGCGGGAAAGCCGCGCCCAGGCCGTGCGCCAGGAGGTGGGCCAGCTGTGGGGCCCCGAGCAGCGCCTGCTCGGGCCGTTCCTGGTCGTACCCTACACAGTGCGCGTCGAGACCGTGCAGGGAGACAGGCGCATCGAGCACATCCAGGAGCGGCGCGCCGTCTTCACCCCCGCCGCGCTCGAGATCGCCGGCCGCGCCGCCGCCAAGACGCTCAGGCGCTCGATCTTCGAGGTGCCGGTCTACGCCGCCACTCTGAAGCTCTCCGGCCGCTTCGCTGCCCCGCGCATCACCGACGTCGCCGCTGACGTGGTGGCGGTGCGCTGGCGCGATGCCGCCTTCGTGCTGGGATTGTCGGGGGTGTCGGGCATCAAGGAGGCGGCGGTGCTCAGGATCGTCGGCGCGGCCGAGGTGCCGTTCGCGCCGAGCCTGGGCTTCACCTCCGGCCCGCTCACCGGCGTCCACGCCCGCCTCGCCGAGGCGGGATCGGCGGTGCTGCCCGACCCCGGCCAGCCGCCGCAGGCGTTCGCCTTCACCGTCGACCTCGTGCTCAACGGCTCGGTGGCGCTGACGGCGGCGCCGGTGGCGCGCGACACGCGCATGGCGCTCGCCTCCGACTGGCCGCACCCGAGCTTTGCGGGCGCCTTCCTGCCCGACGAGCGGCAGGTGTCGGCTGCGGGCTTCTCCGCCAGCTGGAAGATCCCCCACCTCGCCCGCAGCGTGCCCGAGGCCTGGAGCCTCGCCGATGCCGGCCTCGAGCGCATAGCGCCTTACGCGTTCGGCGTGCGCATGATCGCCCCGGTCGACTTCTACAGCCTCGTCAACCGCGCCGCCAAGTACGCGGTGCTGTTCGTGGCGCTCGCCTTCATGGCCGTGTTCTGCCTGGAGCTGTCCTCGCCGCGGCGCGCGCACCCGGTGCAGTACCTATTCACCGGCATCGCCCTGGTCTTCTTCTATGTTCTGCTGCTGTCGCTGGCCGAGCACTTGGGCTTCGCCCTGGCCTATCTGCTGGCCTCGGCCGCCACCGCCATCATGCTCGCCGTCTACGTCGGCGCCGCGCTCGGCAGCCGGCGCGAGGGCGCGGCCATGCTCGTCGTGTTCGCCGTCACCTACGGCGTGCTCTACATGGTGCTGCAGCTCGAGGACTACGCGTTGCTGGCCGGCGCCCTGGTCGGCTTCGTGGCGCTGACCGTGGTGATGTTCGCCACCCTGCGCGTCGACTGGTCGGGCGCCAGGACGGAGGCCGGCGCCCGCGCCTGAGAAGCCGGCGCCCTGCCCGCGGGGCTAGCCAGGTGGCGCGCGGGCGCTATGCTGCCGCGCCACGTCACAAAGGGAAGCTTCAGCCTATGCTCCAGACCGCGGGCCTTGCCGCCCTCGCGCACGGGGACGTACTGTCCTCCTTCACCCGCACCGCGCGCCTGCTCGACGGCATCGCGCCCGGCCACGCCAGACCCATCGAGATGACCTCCGGTGATCCCAAGGAGGCGATGCCGGGCTTCGTTCCCGACAAGCTGGTCGAGGCCAAGGGACTGCTCGGCACCTATCCGCGCATCCGCGGTTCGGACGATCTGCGCAAGGCCATCGCCGCCTGGATCGGCCGGCGCTACGGCGCCGCCGCCCGCGTCGACCCGGCGCGCGAGATCCTGCCCCTCAACGGCTCGCGCGAGGGGCTGTTCTTCGCTGCCATGCCTGCGGTCGGGCGCAAGGACTTCCGCGGCAGGCAGCCGGTCATGCTGCTGCCCAATCCCTTCTACCAGGCCTATCTCGGCGCCACCTACGGCACCGGCTGCGAGGCGGTCTATCTCAACGCCACCGCCGAGACCGGCCACCTGCCCGACCTCGATGCGCTTGCCCGCGAGCCCGACCTCATGGCCCGCGCCGCCGCCTTCTATCTCTGCTCGCCGGCCAACCCGCAGGGTGCGGTCGCCTCCCCCGACTACATCCGCCGCGCCCTGGCGCTGGCACGCGAGCACGACTTCATGCTGTTCATGGACGAGTGCTACTCGGAGATCTACACGCGCGAGGCCCCCAGCGGCGGGCTCGAGGTCGCCGCCGCGACCCCCGAGCGCTTCAAGAACATCGTGGTCTTCAACTCGCTGTCCAAGCGCTCCAATCTGCCAGGGCTGCGGTCGGGCTTCGCTGCCGGCGATGGCGACTTCCTCGACATGCTGGCCGAGATCCGCAACCTCACCGCACCGCAAATGCCGGGCCCCGTGCAGCACGCCTCGGCCGCGGTGTGGGCTGAGGAGCAGCACGTCTTCGTCATCCGCCAGGCCTATCGCGCCAAGTTCGACGCCGCCGACGCGGTGCTCGGCCACCGCTTCGGCTATAGGCGGCCGGCCGGCGGCTTTTACCTGTGGCTCGATATGAGCGGGCTCGGCGGCGGCGAGCCGGCAACCTTAACAATTTGGAAACAGTGCGGTGTCAAGGTCATACCCGGCGTCTACCTGGCGCACGAGGATCGGCACGGGGTCAATCCCGGCCGCGACTTCATCCGCATCGCGCTGGTGCACGATGCGGCGACCGTCAGGGAGGCGCTCGAGCGTATCGTAGAGTTGACGGCGTAACCGCGTAACCGCTCCAAGTTGTGATGGCGTACCGGGGCGATCACCCGGCCCCTCTGCTTCCGGCCTCGCTGCAGGACCGGCTCGCCGGGTGGCTTTGGAAGGCTTTGGGCTTCCTCCTGCTCGCGGCCTGCGCGGCCCTGAGCGCGTCGCTGCTAACCTGGTCGTTCGCCGATCCGAGCCTCAGTCGCGCCACCGCCGGCAGCGCCCGCAACCTGCTCGGCCCGCCGGGCGCCATCCTGTCCGACCTCATCATGCAGATGCTGGGGCTCGCCGGCGTGTTCGTGCTGCTGCCGCCGCTGTTCTGGGCCCTGCAGATGATGGCCGCCCGGGGCCCGGTGAGCCTGCGCGGCCGGCTGCTGCTGGCGCCGCTCGCCGTGCTGTTCTTGGCCGGCGCGCTGTCCTCCTTGCCGCCGGCCTCCATGTGGCCCCTGCACAACGGCTACGGCGGCGTGCTGGGCGATCTGGGCCTCGGGCTGCTGTCGAGCCTGCTCGCCCACGTCAACCCGGAGCGCTCGGCCGCCGCCGCTGGCCTCTTCTACTTCGCCGCCGGCCTGCTGGTCCTGGTGAGCAGCCTCGGCCTCAGCCAGCGCGACCTGAGGCTCATCTGCCGTGCCGACGCAGCGCGGCCGCGGTCCGGAACGATGGCCGGGTGGTGGCGCGACATGCACGCCCAGATGCGCGCGCTCGCCCGCCGCGTGCGGGTGGAGCCCGCCCCCGCGCACGTACTCGAGCCGCCCGCCTTCGAGGCAGTGCGGGTGGAGCCGGAGCCGGAGGACGAGGCGCCTTCCGCCGCGGACGTCCACAGGCACTCATCAGTCGCCTCGCCCGAGGTCCCGATCGCCGCCCGCGGCCCGGGCTTCGACTGGCACACCGACGAGGAGAGCCGGCGCATCGCCGAGCGCTTCGCTCCTGCCTCCGCCCTCTCGCGCAGCGCGGCGGGGGACCGCCGCGACCCGCCCGAGCTGCCGCTGCCGCAGGCGGCCGCTGTGGAAATCTCGCTCGAGCGCCGTTCTGCGGCCCCCTGCCCGCGCCCGCCCCTCAGCCTGCTCAAGCGCGCCGGCGGCAGGAGCAGCGTCGTGCTGCGCGAGATCCTGGAAACGACCGCTTTCCGCGATGCGGATGCGTCGCTGCCGATCGCGCTGGGCCGGGATCCGGCCGGCGCGCCCGTGGTCCTCGATCTGGCGCGCCTGCCGCATCTTCTCGTCGCCGGCGCGGCGGGCTCGGGCAAGTCGGCCGGGATCAATGCCATCATTCTTTCGCTCATCTACCGGCTGTCACCAGAGCAGTGCCGCCTGCTGCTGATCGATCCCGAGACCGCCGACCTGTGCGCCTTCGACGGCTTGCCGCACCTGGTGTGCCCCGTCGTCGCCGGCCCCGCGCAGGGCACGGCGGCCCTCGCCTGGGCAGTGGAGGAGGCGGAGCGGCGCCATCGGCGGATGGCCCAGCACTCCGTGCGCAACATCGACGTCTTCAATAACCGCGTGCGCCATGCCCAGAAGCGCGCAGGTGCCGAGCGCGAGCTCGCGCCGATGCCCCACATCGTGGTTGTCGTCGGCGAGCTCGCCGACCTCATGGCCGCTGCCGGCGACCGGATCGAGGCGGCGCTGGAGCGCCTTGCGCCCCTGGCGCGCGCGGCCGGCATCCATCTCGTCGCCGCTACGCGGCACCCCTCGCCGGGCGTGGCGACCACCACCGTCAAGGCCGCGCTGCCCGCGCGCATTTGCTACAGGGTGGCCTCCAGGCTCGACAGCCGGACCATCCTGGAGGAGGCCGGCGCCGAGCAGCTGGCTGCGCCGGGCGAGCTTTTGCTGGCCGCGGGCGCCGGGCGCAGCCTGCGCGTCCGCGCCGCCTACGTGTCCGAGCAGGAGGTGGACAACATTGCCGCCTTTCTGCGCGAGGCCGCCGAGCCGCGCCAGGAGGACCTAGCCGCACCCGCTTCCGCGCGGCAGGCGGCCGGTCCGCGTCGCAAGGCCCGCCGCTGATTGCGCGCACCCGCAGCTACGTCGCGGCCAGCGCATTTCGCGTGGACAGTGCCCCGCATGCGCTTGCCCGCGAGCGCGCGCCGACTAGGATCGCCCACAATCTCGTCTCAATGTTGGGACACACGGTTGCGGTCCGGCCGAATCACGCGATTTCTCGCGGCGGCTCACCTCGGGGGAGCACCATGCACGCACGTAAGTCGGCGCAGCTTGCGTTGTGGGCGGCGATCGCCGCAGCCCCCGCCCCAACCCTGGCCCAGGACGCCAAGAAGCCGCTCCCCCCCAATCCCGTCGGCGCCGCAGGGACCTGGAATCAGACGGTAAAGAAGGAAGCCGCCATCGCCGGCGAGGAGTTCGACAAGAAGCAGATCGAGATAATCAACGCGGTCACGGCCTATTTCAACCAGCTCACCGAGATCAAGGGCACCTTCCTCCAGACCAGCGCCGACAACAAGCGTGTTCGCGGAAAGTTCTACGTCAAGCGTCCGGGCCGCTTCCGCTTCGACTACAATCCCCCGAGCAAGCTCGTGATCCTGTCGGACGGCGTCTACATGGCCATCCAAGACCACGACATGAAAACCGACGACCGGGTGGAGCTGGACCGCACTCCCTTCCGCGTGCTGCTGCGCAAGGACGTCGACCTTTTGCGCGACGCCCAGATCTTGGAGGTCCAGGACGTCAACGACATCATCGTGCTGGCCCTGCAGGACCGCAACCCCGACAATCCGGGGCGCATCAAGCTGTTCCTGGCCAAGAAGCCCGGGCTTGAGCTCAAGGAATGGATAACCACGGACTCCCAGGGGCTTGACACAAAGGTGGAGCTTACCGAGGTAAGCAAGGCGGACGACCTCGACCCCAACCTGTTCAAGCCCTCCGTCCAGGTGTTCGGGAAGTAAGGTGGACCCCGTCGGAGAGCCGTGTCTGTTCGGAATCAGGGCAACCCTCAAATTTGGGGAAAACTGAAACAATCTGTAACAATTTCGTGATCGGGGGGCCTTCCCCCATTGAAAAGGACCCTACAAGTATTATTTGTTGGTAATAGCGAGCGATGTCGCTCTTCATCGGTAGTGCCCCCCGTCTAGCCGAAGACATCGCTTGCGGTGCCGGCTTCCCTCCCGGCACCATGCGCATGACGCGCTTCTTGCGCCCAACTCCTCCCCCGGGGTTGGGCGCTTTTCTTTTTGGCGCAAGCACCGTCGATCCTGACGTGCACTCGCCGTGCGTCAGGCGGGCTGCGCGGGCTCTGTGGCAGGCGCCTCGATCCCCGGTGGTGAAAGGGGCGCTCCGCACGCGGCGAGCGCATCGTCGATGCGGCGCAGCTCGCTCGCTACCTGGGATAGTCGCTCGGCGATATGGCGGTGGAAGTGGTGGGCGAGCGATATGTCGTCCTGCATCTGCGCCAGGAGGGTGGAGCGCAGGATTTTGAGGCAGAGCACGCGCTCGCGCGCAATCACCGTCGAGCCGTAGCGGTGCTCCACCAGCATGGCGAGCTCGCCGATGAGCGAGCCCGGCTGCACCACGTCGGGCATGTCGCTGGTGCCGGGTTCGGCCAGCCGGTCCGCCATGCCTGCGGCAACCAGAAAAGCGCCGTGGGCGGGCTCCCCCGCCCGGGTGATGATCTCGCCCGGTCGGAACCTGTGCCGCTCCGCCTGGCGGGCAATCTCGGTGATCTGCAGCGGCTTGAGGCCGGCGAACAATGGCGCGCGCAGAAGCGGCGCCACCAGCTTGTCGATCGGCATGGCTCGGACCGGTGGTTTGCCATTCCGGCCGCACGCTCAGCCGATTCGCCCCTGCTGCGCAAATCGGCGGCGGCGCGAAGGCCGACGCCTCAGCCCATCTGGCTGCCGGACGCGGCCGGCTGGTGCCCCGGCTCCGCCTTCCCCTTGCGTGACATCGCCGCCTCGATCTCGGCCGGGCTGCAGCCCGCCGCACGCAGCACCTGCGCCGTGTCGGCGCCGAGCAGCGGCGGCGGCAGATCGGGCTCGACCCGCATTGCCTCCACCGTCATCGGCTGGCGCAGGCCGCGCTTCACCGGCGATGGCCCGGCGAGGTGGGGCGTGAAGAAGCCGACGTCGGCCAGGTGCGGGTCGCCCAGCAGGTCGTCGGGCAGGCGCACCGGCTGGGAGGGTATGTCGAGGCGCTCGAAGGTGGCGAGCCACTCGGCCGTGGTGCGCGCCGGCAGCTCGGCGGCGAGGATCTCGTAGAGCTCGTCCACGCGCCGGCTGCGCTCGGTGGCATTCCTGACCCAGGGTGCCTCGGCGATGTCGCTGCGGCCGATCTCGTTCAGCACCTTGATCCAGTTGCGCTCGGTATAGGGCAGCACGCCCACCCAGCCGTCCTTGGTCCGGTAGGGCTTGCGGCTGGGCGAGAGCACGCGCACGTAGCCCACCTTGCCGCGCTCCTCGAAGGTGGCGGCGCCGAGGTGCTCGCACAGGCTGAACGCTGCCATCAGCTCGAACATCGGCACCTCGACATAGCCCGGCGCCTCGCCCGAGCGCTCGCGATAGAGCAGGGCGGCGAGCACGGCGTAAGCCAAATGCAGCCCCGACACCTTGTCGGCCGCGATGCTGGGCGCGTAGAGAGGCGCGCCGTCCCGCATCTGGAACAGGCCGGCGAAGCCGGAGGCAGCCTGGATCACGTCGTCGTAGGCGGGCTTGCCGGCGTAGCGACCCTTGCGGCCGAAGCCGATGGCCGCCGCGTAGACGATGCGCGGGTTGAGCGCCCGCACCGCCTCGAACGTGAAGCCCAGCTTGTCCATTGCCTCCTGGCGCATGTTGTGCACGAAGGCGTCGGCGGTGCCGATCAGCTTGCGCAGCGCTGCCCTGCCGCCCTCGGTCTTGAGGTCGAGCACCACCGAGCGCTTGTTGCGGTTGCAGTTGGCGAAGATGGCCGAGAGGCCCGGCGCCGCCTGCGGCGCCACCGGCCGCATGCTGTCGCCCTCGGGCGGCTCGATCTTGACGATCTCCGCGCCCAGATCGCCAAGGATCTGGGTGGCGTAGGGGCCGAGGATGACGGAGGTCAGGTCGAGGACGCGCAGGCCTTTGAGCAGCGGGATCATGGCGATCTTGGCAGGATGGTTGCGGGGGCGGCGAGGACAGGATGCAGGCGCGGCCACCAACCTGCGGAGGCGCGTGCCGGCGAGCGCAATCTGGCATTTGCCCGACTGACGTGCAAATGCCGTGGAGCGGCCGCGGACCCCTGCGCGGATGCGCGCGGCCGCAGCCTGTTTGTGACTGCCGGACCACAGCCGGCGGCAGTCGGTGCGCGGCGCAGGAACTGGACCTGCGGGCGGCGGGTTTCAGGCGCCGAGGGATGCCGCCCGCAGCGCCGAGCGCGCGTTGCGGGGTGCGCGAGAGGGCTCCACGACGGGGGAGCGGGCGGCATTCCTCACTTGCCGTCCGCAGCACCGGGCTCGACCGGCGCCGCCGCCAGCAGCGCCCGCGCCCGTTGGCAGTCTTCCTCCATCTGGCTCCGCAGCGCCTCGACGCTGTCGAAGCGCCGGTCCGGGCGGATGAAGTCGATGAACTCCACGGCGATGTCGCGGCCGTAGAGGTCGCCGTCGAAGTCGAGAAGGAACACCTCGAGCACCGGCGCGCCGTCGTCGAAGGTTGGGCGCGTGCCGAGGTAGGCGGCGCCCGCATGCACGCGGCCGTCGAAGTGCACGCGCACCGCGTAGATGCCGTGCGCCAGCGCCGTCCCCGGCGGCAGGAGGAGGTTTGCGGTGGGAAAGCCGAGCCCGGTGCCGCGCTTGGCTCCGCCCACCACGGTGCCCGCCACCCGCCACCACCATCCCAGCATCTGCGCGGCGCCCTGCACATCGCCCTGGGCCAGCTCGGCGCGCACCGCCCCTGAGGAGAACACCTCTCCCGCTTCCGCCACCTGCGCCACCACCGTCACGCCGAAGCCGCGCCTCTCGCCCTCGCGCCGCAGGGTGTCGGGATCGCCGGCGCGGCCACGCCCGAAGCGGAAGTCGTAGCCCACCACGATGTGGCTCGCCGCCAGCCGCTCGGCGAGAACCCGGGCGGTGAAGTCCTCCGCCGAGAGCGCCGCGAGCGCCGCATCGAAGGCCAGCACCACGGCCACGTCCATTCCGAAGCGGGCGAGCAGCTCGAGCTTCAAGGGCAGCGGCGTCAGGCGGAAATGCGGCCGGTCGGGCTGGAAGAACTCGCGCGGATGCGGCTCGAACAGGATGACGCCGGCCGGGCAGCGGCGCCTGCGCGCCTCCTCGCGCGCCACCTTCAGCAGCGCCTGGTGGCCGCGATGCACGCCGTCGAAGTTGCCGATGGCGAGCACCGCCCCGCGCGCCGCGGCGGGAATGTCGTCGCTGCCGTGGACGATGAGCATGGGGCGCAGGCATCGCCCATCGCCCCCCGCCGGTCAAGGCTCGCCGCCTGCGCCTCAGGCCCGCACCGGCACGGCCTGCGGCTGCGGCAGGCGCTGCGGCAGCATGAGCACGGCGGCGAGGATTACGGCGGCCGAGGCGGCCAGCACGTGGAACAGGGCGTCGAAGCCCCATCGCTCGTAGATGAAGGCGATGAGCGGAAGCGCGGCCGCCAGCACGGTGAAGCTCACCACGTAGCGCACGCCGTAGATGCGCGCCCGCCACTGGCCGTCCGCCAGGCGCCCGATCATGTAGTCGTTGATCGGGATCTGGCCGAACGCCGCCAGCATGAAGGCCATGGCGCACAGCAGCGCCGCCCAGTCGGCGAGCCCCGGCATGGCCATGAAGAACACGACCTGCGCGGCGGCGGCGGCCGTGAAGACCGTGCGCGGCCCCAGCCGGTCGAGATAGTGGCCGACGATGAGCTGGCCCATGGAGCCCAGCGCGAACGCCAGGAAGGCGAGCCCGCCCACGGCGGTCGCCGACACCGTGAGGCCGGTGAGGCGCTCGTCGAACACCTTGGGCAGCGCGAAGGTGGTGGACTGGAAGACGATGCTGGACACCGCCGTGGTCAGGAACACGATGGCCGAGACGCGCAGCAGCAGGGCCTTGAGCTCCGCCGGCATGGCGGGGGCGGCGGCCTTGGCCTTCACCCGATGCTGGGGGTTGACGATCTCGGGCCACATCAGCGCGGCATAGGCGATGCCGATCAGGATCGACACGACGCCCGGCACGATGAAGGCGGCGCGCCAGCCGCCATGGTCGATGAAATAGCCGGTGACGAGGGCGGCGCTGGCCACGCCGAGATTGCCCCACACGCCGTTGACGGCGATGCGCATGCCCGTGTTCTTCCACTTCTCCACCACGATGGCGAGGCCGACGGGGTGGTAGATGGCGGCGAACACGCCGAGCACGAACAGGCCGACGCCGATCTCGAGCGGCGAGCGGGCGAAGCCGGTGGCGATGGAGGCGAGGCCGATGCCGACGAAGAAGACGGTCATCATGCCGTCCCGGCTCCACTTGTCGGCGAGCCAGCCGGCCGGCAGCGCGAACACGCCGAAGGCGAAAAAGCCGGGGGTTGCGTACTTGAGCAGGTCGGCATAGCCGAGCCCCCACTCGCGATGCAGCGCCAGCGCCGCCACTGTGGCGAAGATCAGCGTGAACAGGTGATCCAGGAAGTGGCCGATGTTGAGCAGGAGGTAGTGCAGGCGCTCGCGCATGTCTGGCTCCTCGGGGGCGGCCGGGCGTCGGCCCGCGTGCGGACCGCAGCCTAGCGCCTTTGCGGGAGTGGGCAAACCTCTGCCCCGAGCGCGGCACCCCCCGCCCCGCGCTGTCGGCGCCTCGGCCCTTGCGCTCAGGGCCGCGGCGGGCCAGGAATTGCGGGACCGCGGCCTTTTCGGCCGGCCGCCGGAAGGATGCTGCCGATGAAGCGAGCTGGCATGGCGATGGCGCGCCGCGCGCCGCGGGAGGAGAGCGGGCGCGAGATCGACTTCGACGAGCTGCCGACCTATCTCGGCTATCAGGTGCGGCGGGCCCAGGCTCACATCTTCGCCGAGCTCGAGTCGGCCTTGGGCGACGTCGATCTCACGCCAGGGTCGTTCGGCGTGCTGACGCTGATCCGTGCCAATCCCGGCATCACCCAGGTGGAGCTCGCCGCCGCGTTCGGCGTCGACAAGTCGACCATGAGCCCGGTGATCGTGCGGCTGGAGCGGCGTGGACTGGTGCGGCGCGAGGTGCTGGCCTCCGACCGGCGGCGCCAGGCGCTCTACCTGGCGCCGGGGGCCGAGCCCCAGTTCGTGGCGGCCCGTGAGCGGTTCCGGGCGCTGGAGGCGGCGGTGGCGGCGCGCCTCACGCGAGCGGAGCAGCGCGAGCTCGCGCGGCTCCTCGCCAAGCTGCAGGGCTGACGGACCGGTGGAGCCGGCTGCTGCGAGCCCCTTGGAGCGTGGCCCCTGCTCTGCCGGTCTCCCGGCAGTGTCGCTGCCGGCATTCGACGCTTGACGAGTTCCCGATTTGTTCTTATAACTGGGTGTTACGCCTCTCCCGCTCCTGGAATCCGGCCAAGCCCCTGATTTACCATGCGTATCGCCTGCAACCCCCGCGCTGGCGCCGGCTCCTCTCCCCCCCGTGCGGCCACCCCGTCCGCACCGGCCCTTCCCTGCTCCCTGCCGGAGCGCCCTCTCTCCTGGCAGGGGGTGGGGGAGGAGGGGGGTGGCTCTCTCCCCAAGGCCGCCCGCCTCGCCGCCCTGCGCGAAGCCCTGGCGCGGCTTGGCGCCCTGGCGCCTGGGGAGGGGCTGCGTCATATCCCCCTCGGCCTGCCCCAGGTCGAGGCCTATCTGCCGGGCCCGGGGCTCGCCTGCGGCGTGCTGCACGAGGTGGCCGCCGGACACGGCGACCGGCCGGCGGCCTTCGGCTTCCTGCTCGCTTTGACAGCGACGGCGCTTCGCGCCCGCCCCGGCCCTGCCGTCCTCGTCGCCACCACCCGGGCGCTCGCCGACTTCGGCGAGCCCTACGGCCACGGCCTCGCCCAGCTGGGCCTCGACCTCGGCCGCCTCCTCCTCGTCGCCGCCCGCAACGATCGGGATGCGCTGTGGGCGATGGAGGAGGCCCTGCGCTCGGGCGCAGCGGCCGCGGTCGCAGGGGCGATGACGGGCAGCCCCGACCTCACCGCCGGTCGCCGGCTCAACCTGGCGGCCGCCCCGCACGCAACTCCTCTCCTCCTCTTGCGCCCCGCCGGCACCGCAGGGGTGAGCGCGGCGGCCAGCCGCTGGCGCATCGCCGCCGCCCCGGCCGCCCGCGACCGCTTCGGCGCCTTCGCCCACCCGCGCTGGTGCGTGGTCCTGGAGCGCTGCCGCAACGGCCGCAGCGGAGAATGGCTGATCGAGTGGAACCATGTCGCGCATCGTTTCCGTCTGGTTGAGAGCGTGGCCGATCGCGCGCCTGCTCGCCGCCCGGGCCTGCGCCGCGCCGGCTGACGCCGCCCGGCCGAAGGCATCCCCCCGGCTCAAGTCCTGCCGCCCGCTGGTGCTCGTGGCCCCGGGCCAGGGCGGGGCGCGCATCGTCTCGCTCAACCGCGCGGCGCAGCAGGCCGGCCTTGCCGCCGGCGACCTCCTCTCCAACGCCCGCTCCAAGGTCCTCGATCTCGAGGTGGGTGATGCCGACCCGGCTGCCGATGCCGCGGCGCTCTCCAGGCTCGCGCTGTGGTGCCTGCGCTATACGCCGACCGTGGCGCCGTGGGACGAGGCCGGCGGCGCCGACGGCCTCTTCCTCGACATCACGGGCTGCGCCCACCTCCTCGGCGGCGAGGAGGCGCTGCTCACCGATCTCGAGCGGCGCCTGCGCGCGTTCGGGCTCGATCCGCGGCTCGCCGTCGCCGACACGGCGGGCGCCGCCTGGGCCGTGGCGCACTGCGGCGCCCCGACCGACCGCATCGTGCCGCCGGGCGGGGAGCGCGAGGCCCTCCGCCGCCTGCCGCTCGCCGCGCTCAGGCTGTCGACCGACTCGCAGGCGCTTCTGCGCCGGCTGGGCCTGCGCCGGATCGGCGAGCTCGCCGACCGGCCGCGCGCGCCCTTCGCCGCCCGCTTCTCCCCCGAGGTGCTGCTGCGGCTCGACCAGGCGCTGGGGCGTGCGCCGGAGCCGCTGGTGCCGGTCGCCCCGCCGCCCCTCTATCGCGCGCAGGCGGCGTTCCTCGAGCCGATCCTGAGCGCCGAGCACGTGCTGGAAGCCGCCACCCGGCTGCTCGGGCGTCTCGCCCGAGACCTCGCCGAGGCCGATGCCGGCGCCCGCGTGCTGCGCCTCCTGCTCTTCCGCGTCGATGGCGGCGTGCAGTCGCTCGACATCGGCCTCGCTGCGCCGAGCCGCGATCCCGCCCACATCGCCCAGCTCCTCGGCCTGCGCCTCTATCGCCTCGGCAGCGGGCTGGAGGCGGACTTCGGCTTCGAGGCGGCAGCCGTCCACGTGCTCGCCGCCGAGCCTCTGGCCGGGCGCCAGGACCGGCTCGGCCTCGATGGGGAGGGGACGCCGCCCGAGGCGCTCGCCTGCCTGATCGACCGGCTGCAGCAGCGACTGGGTGCGGGCGCCGTGCGCCGGCTCCAGCCTCGCGCCAGCCACATCCCCGAGCGCGCCGTGCGCGCGGCTCCCCCCTCTCCCCACGCCTTTCTCTCCCGCCGCTCGCGGAGAGGGGGCGTCGCGGAGAGGGAGCATGCGGCGTGGGTGGATGGCGCGGCCGCTTCCCGCCCGCTGCTCATGCTGCCCCGCCCCGAGCCGGCCGAGGTCGTGGCCCTCATCCCCGACGGGCCGCCCAGGCAGTTCCGCTGGCGCGGCGTCCTCCACCAGGTTGCGCAGGCGGAGGGGCCGGAGCGCATCGCCCCGGAATGGTGGCGGGCGATGGAGGAGGCCACGCGCGACTACTACGTGGTGGAGGACGATGCGGGCCGCCGCTTCTGGCTCTACCGCGCCGGCCTCTACGGACGCGACGCGGCGCCCCCGCGCTGGTTCGTGCACGGGGTGCTGGCATGATGAGCTGGCACGCGAGTGCAGGCCGGGTCAGATGCCGGCGCAGGCCTGTGACGAGCCGACGGACCCGAGTCGTCTCGGGCAATCGATTCGCCCGACCTGACCTATGCTCTTCTCGTTCACGCTCCGATCTTTTCCCGTGCCGCCTGGGCCAGGAAGGCCGAGCGCGTGAGCCCTCTTGCTGCGGCAGCCGCGTCGATCAGATCGAGCAGCGCCTTCTCAAGCGAGATATTGATGCGCACGGTGCGGCCAAGCAAAGGCACGGCGAACAAGATGGCGCCTCTCCTGACCGAGGCCAGGACGTCCTTCTCACGCAGCATCTCCTCGATCGGGCTTGCCGGCGGCACTCGGCGACCTGCGCTCTCGAGGGCCTCCACGTGCTGGCGCAGCGCCGCAGCGGCATTGGCGACGGCCTCCTCGATCGAATCGCCTGCCGAGAAGCAGCCTTCGACGTCAGGAAACCACACGCCGAAAGCGCTGTCCGGCTCCCTTTCAATTACGGCCACATAGTGCATTTTTCCGTCAGCGCCCGCGCATGGCGAGCGTCCTTCTCTGCTTTGCGCCCGCGGCTGGCCGGCACACTGGACCTGTCGGCAGCTCCCCTGTCTCGCTCGCCTTCACCGCCCGCCTCAGCGCTTCCAGCCGGCCAGCTTGTAGATCCGCCGCACGAGCCCTGCCGGCAGATCCTTTCTCGGATGGGTCACCGTGATGATCTCTTCTCTTTCGGGATGCTTGAAGGTGTGGTGATCACCACTCACCCTGTCGAGCACCCGGCCGCGTCCTCCAGCATTCGGATCAGCTTTTCGGCTGTTCCGCTCCATGGGGTCCACCCCATGCGCCGGCCGGCGGTCTCAGACCCGGCTCCGCATGAAATGCGGCTGAGATCAAGCCCATGACCGCCTTCGCCGAGCTCGTCGCCGCCACCAACTTTTCCTTCCTGCGCGGGGCCTCGCACGCCCACGAGATGGTGGAGCGGGCGGCCGACCTGGGGCTTGCCGCCATCGGCATCGCCGACCGCAACACGCTGGCCGGCGTGGTGCGCGCCCATCAGACGGCCAAGGAACGCGCCATCCGCCTGCTCGTCGGCGCCCGCCTCACCACCGCCGACGGCTTCGAGGCCGCCTGCTATCCCATCGACCGCGCCGCCTACGGCCGGCTGTGCCGCCTCCTCACCGCCGGCAACCGCCGCTCCCCCAAGGGCGAGTGCCGCTTCACCTTCGAGGAGCTGCTCGCCGCCGCCGAGGGCCAGATCCTCATCGCCCTCCCCCCGCGCCACCTGGTGCCCGCCTTCGCCGCGCGGCTCGCTGGGCTTGCCGCCGCCGCCCGGGGCCGCGTCCATCTCGCCGCCACCTTCGCCTACCGCGGCGACGAGCGTCGCCGCCTGGGCGAGCTTGCCGATCTCGCCCGCAGCACCGGCGCCCCGCTCGTCGCCACCGCCGACGCGCTCTATCACGCGCCCGAGCGCCGGCCGCTCGCCGACGTGCTCGCCTGCATCCGCGAGAAGTGCACGATCGCGGAGGCCGGCTTCCGCCTCGAGGCCAACGCCGAGCGCCACCTGAAATCCGCCGCCGAGATGGCGCGTCTCTTCGCGCATTACCCGCAGGCGGTCGCCCGCTCGCTCGAGATTGCCGGGCGCATCGGCTTCTCGCTCGAGGCGCTGCGCTACGAATATCCCGAGGAGCCGGTGCCGCCCGGCAAGACCCCGCAGGCCCACCTCGAGGAGCTCGCCTGGGCCCACGCCCGCGAGCGCTACCCCGGCGGCGTGCCGGACAAGGTGGCGGCCCTGCTCGCCAAGGAGCTCGCCCTCATCGCCCGCCTCGACTATGCCCGCTACTTCCTCACCGTCTACGACCTCGTGCGCTTCGCCCGTGCGCAAGAGAAGCCGATCCTGTGCCAGGGCCGCGGGTCGGCCGCCAACAGCGCCGTGTGCTTCTGCCTCGGCATCACCTCGGTCGATCCCACCCGCATCGACCTGCTGTTCGAGCGCTTCATCTCCGCCGACCGCGGCGAGCCCCCCGACATCGACGTCGACTTCGAGCACGAGCGGCGCGAGGAGGTGATTCAGTATCTCTACTCCCGCTACCGCCGCGAGCGCGCCGCCATCTGCTCCACCGTCATCCACTACCGCTCGCGCATGGCCATCCGCGAGGTGGGCAAGGTCATGGGCCTCAAGGAGGACGTGACGGCGGCGCTGGCCGGCCTGGTGTGGGGTCTGGGCGACGACGACTTCCCCGAGGCGCGCGTGCGCGAGGCCGGCCTCGATCCGGCCAACCCCGAGATCCGCCGGGCGGTCGGCCTCGCCCGCCAGCTGATGGGCTTTCCGCGCCATCTCTCCCAGCACGTGGGCGGCTTCGTGCTCACCCGCGAGCGCCTCGACGAGACGGTGCCGATCCACAACGGCGCCATGCCCGACCGCACCTTCCTCGAATGGGACAAGGACGACATCGACGCGCTCGGCATGCTCAAGGTGGACGTGCTGGCGCTCGGCATGCTCACCGCCATCCGCAAGAGCTTCGAGCTGATCGAGCGCCACTACGCCCGCTCGCTCACGCTCGCCACCGTGCCCGCCGAGGACCCGGCCGTCTACGCCATGCTCTCGCGCGCCGACTCGGTTGGCGTGTTCCAGGTCGAATCGCGGGCGCAGATGTCGATGCTGCCGCGCCTGAAGCCGGCCTGCTTCTACGATCTCGTCATCGAGGTGGCGATCGTGCGCCCCGGCCCCATCCAGGGCGACATGGTGCACCCCTACCTGCGCCGGCGCAGCGGCCAGGAGCCGGTCGAGTTTCCCTCCGAGGCGCTGCGCGGCGTGCTCGGCAAGACCCTCGGCGTGCCCTTGTTCCAGGAGCAGGCCATGCAGATCGCCATCGTCGCGGCGGGCTTCACCCCCGAGGCCGCCGACAAGCTGCGCCGCGCCATGGCCACTTTCCGTCACGTCGGCACCATCCACACCTTCCGCACGAGGTTCATCGACGGCATGGTGGGCAACGGCTACACCCGCGACTTCGCCGAGCGCTGCTTCAGCCAGATCGAGGGCTTCGGCGAGTACGGCTTCCCCGAGAGCCACGCGGCGAGCTTCGCCCTCCTCGTCTACGTCTCGGCCTGGATCAAGCACTACTATCCGGAGGTGTTCTGCGCGGCCCTCCTCAACAGCCAGCCGATGGGCTTCTACCAGCCCGCCCAGCTCGTGCGCGATGCGTGCGAGCACGGCGTGGAGGTGCGCCATCCCGATGTCAATGCGAGCGGCTGGGACTGCACCCTGGAACCCTCCCCCTCTCCCCGCTTGCGGGAAGAGGGCCGGGATGAGGGGCAGCCTCAGCCTCCCCCTCTCCGCGCGCGCGAAAGGGGAGCTTGCGCCGTCCGCCTCGGCCTGCGCCTCGTCGCCGGCCTGCCGGAGGAGCTGACCAAAGCGACCGTGCTGGCGGCGCGCGGGCAGGGCTATGCCGACGTCCCCTCGCTGTGGACGCGCAGCGGTGCGCCGACGAGCCTGCTCGAGCGCCTGGCCGATGCCGATGCCTTCCGCTCCCTGGGCCTCGACCGGCGCGCAGCCTTGTGGGCGGTGCGCGGGCTGGGCGGCTCCGCGGCCGGGGCCGGACGGGCGACTGCTGACCGCACCCCGCTGATGACCGCGGCGGCCCAGACCGGCGACCTCTTCGCCGAGCCCGCCGTCGAGCTACCGCCCGCCTCGCTCGGCGAGCACGTGGTGGCCGACTATGCCGCCATCTCCCTTTCGCTCAAGGCCCACCCCGTCGCCTTCTTCCGCAACGATCTCGCCCGCCGCGGCGCCATCACCAGTGCCGAGCATTGGCAGGAGGACCTGGCCGGCCAGCGCGTGACGGTGGCGGGCCTGGTGCTCGTGCGCCAGCGGCCGGGCACGGCCAAGGGCGTGATCTTTCTAACCCTCGAGGACGAGACAGGCATCGTCAATGTCGTGGTCTGGCCCAAGGTGTTCGAGCGCAACCGCCGCGTGCTGATGACGGCGCAGCTCCTCCTCGTGCAGGGCAGGATCGAGCGCGAGGGACTCGTCATCCACGTGGTCGCCGACCGCCTCGTCGACTTGAGCGGCGAGCTGCGCCGGCTGGGCGAGGGCACCGCGCCTGCACCCCGCACCGGCCGCGAGGTGCGAGAAGGCTCCTGGCGCCCGCGCAGCCGCGACTTCCACTGAGGCGGGCGCGCCTCGCCCGGCGGCCAGGTTCGCGGGCCGCCCGCTTCGCCGGCGCCGGTCAGAACGGGTAGTGGCGGTGGCCCGACTGGATGGTGATCCAGCGCAGCTCCGTGAACTCGTTGACCGCGGCCTTGCCGCCGAAGCGGCCGTAGCCGGAGTCCTTGACGCCGCCGAAGGGCATCTGCGCCTCGTCGTGCACGGTGGGCCCGTTGATGTGGCAGATGCCCGTCTCCAGGCGCTTGGCCACGGCCAGCGCGCGCGTCACGTCGCGGCTGAAGACGGCGGCGGAGAGGCCGTAGGGCGTGTCGTTGGCGATGCGAATGGCCTCCTCGTCGCCCCTGACCCGCACCACCGTGGTGACTGGCCCGAACGATTCCTCCTCGTAGATGCGCATCTGCGGCGTCACCCGGTCGAGCACGTGGGCGTTGAGCAGCGTGCCGCTGACCGAGCCGCCGGCCACCAGCTTGGCGCCCTTGGCGCAGGCGTCGAGCACGAGCGCCGTGACGCGCTCGGCCGCCGAGCGGTCGATGAGCGAGCCCAGCACCGCCTTGCCCTCGCGCGGGTCGCCCACCGACAGCGACTTGGCCTTGGCGGCGAACCGCTCGACGAATGCGTCGGCCACCTTCTCGTCGACCACGATGCGCTCGGTCGACATGCAGATCTGGCCCTGGTTGGCGAAGGCGCCGAAGGCGGCCGCCGCCACCGCCTCCTCGAGGTCGGCGTCGTCGAGGACGATGAGCGGAGACTTGCCGCCGAGCTCGAGCAGCACGGGCTTCAGGTGCTCGGCGCATTTCCTGGCGACGATCCTGCCGACCCGCGAGGAGCCGGTGAAGTTGACGCGCCGCACCGCCTTGTGGGCGATGAGCGCCTCCACCACGCTGCCCGCGTCCTTGGGCGCATTGGTCACCACATTGAGCACGCCCGGCGGCAGGCCGGCCTCCTGCAGCACCGTGCCGATCAGCCGATGGGTGCCGGGGCACATCTCGGAGGCCTTGAGCACCACCGTGTTGCCACAGGCGAGCGGCATGGCAACGGCCCGCACGCCCAAGATCACCGGCGCGTTCCACGGGGCGATGCCGAGCACCACGCCGACCGGCTGGCGGTAGCCCAGGGCGAGGCTGCCCGGCACGTTGGAGGGGATGACCTCGCCCGAGATCTGGGTGGTCATGGCCGCGGCCTCGCGCAGCATGTCGGCCGCCAGCATGCAGTTGAAGCCCGCCCACATGGCGGTGGCCCCGGTCTCGGCCGCCATCACCGGGGCGAAGTCGCCGGCCTTGGCGGCGAGCAGGTCGGCCGCCTTGCTGAGGAGCGCGCGGCGCGCGGCGGGCGCCACCTCGGCCCAACCCGGGAAGGCGGCGGCCGCGGCATCGGCTGCGCGCACGGCATCGGCGACGCCGGCCGCCGCCGCGCGCGTCGCGACCTCGCCGGTGAGCGGGTTGAGACGGTCGAAGGTGGCCCCGCCGGTGGCCTTGGCCGAGGCGTTGTCGATGAGCAGGTCGACGCTGAACATGGGCTCCCTCCCGGGGATGCTTGTGGGCAACAGGGGTGCCGCGGCGGGCGCGGTCGGCGGCGGGATGGTGCGCGCCAAGGCTGCGGGCGCAGGCAGGCCGGGCGCGGCGGTCCCGTCGCGGCCGTTGGCCAGCGGGCGGGCGCCGGCGGGTCCGTCCGCAGCGCGGCCGCCCAGATAGGCGCGGCGCACGGCCGGATCGCTCTGCAGGTCGCGGGCGGCGCCCTGGCCGACGATGCGGCCGTTCTCCAGGAGATAGCCGCGGTCGGCGATGGCGAGGCTCTGGGCGGCGTTCTGTTCGACCAGGAGCACGCCGACGCCGAGCTCGCGCACGCGCGCGAGCGCCGCGAACAGCTCCTTGCACACCGCGGGCGACAGCCCAAGCGAGGGCTCGTCCAGAAGCAGGATGTCGGGCGCGGACATCAGCGCGCGTGCGACGGCCAGCATCTGCCGCTCGCCCCCGCTCATGGTGCGGGCGAGCTGGCCCATGCGCTCGCCGAGGCGCGGGAACAGGGCCAGGACCTTGGCGCGGTTGGCGGCCTCATGCGCCCGCGCCCGGGCGAGGTCGGCGCCGAGGGCAAGGTTCTCGCGCACGGAGAGGTCGGCGAAGATGCCGCGGTCCTCCGGCACCAGTGCCAGGCCCGCCTCGACGATGGCATGCGCGGGCAGCGCGGCGAGGTCGATCTCGCCGAGGCGGATGGCAGCTCCCGGAAGGCGCGGCACGAGGCCGCCCAGCGCCTTTAGGCACGACGACTTGCCCGCACCGTTGGCGCCGAGCATGACCACGATCTCGCCCGCCCCCACGCGGAGCGACACGCGGTCGAGGGCCACGTGCTTGCCGTAGCTGACGGAGAGGTCGGATACCTCGAGCATGGAGTCTCCGCGCGGGCAGAGGCGGTCGGCGGGCGGCCCACCATCACGTGGCCTGATACCAGCACTCCCCCATCTACACATGCAGGGGTTGCCGAATTGGTCAATCCCGCAGTGCAGGCAAGGGCGCCGGGCGCGCCGGCCCCGGGGGCCCCGGCGAGAATGCGGCCGGGCCGTGTCAGGCGTCGAAGAACACGGTCTCGTCCGCCCCCTGCAGGCGGATGTCGAAGCGCAGGAGGCCGGGCCTGGCCGGGTCCGCCTTGGCGATGAGCGTGGCGCGCCGCTCGGAGGGCACCAGCGCCAGGATCGGGTCCGACGCGTTGCCGGGCTCCCCCGGGAAGTAGATGCGCGTGAAGGCGCGCTTGACCATGCCGCGCGCGAACACGCCGACGTTGATGTGCGGGGCCTGCATGGTGCCGTTGGGGCCCGGCACCTGCCCCGGCTTGACGGTGTCGAAGCGGAAGACGCCGTCCTTGTCGGTGGGGCAGCGGCCAAAGCCGCGGAAGGAGTTGGAGGCGAGCGGCCGCCCGTCGGCGGGGTGGGCATAGCGGCCCTCGTGGTCGGCCTGCCACAGCTCGATCAGGGCGTCGGGGACGGCAGCACCCTCCCCATCGAGCACACGGCCCTCGATGCGCACGTGCGTGCCCGGCATGCCCGGCGCGGCCACCACCGGCCCGAAGATCTCGGGCGCACCGTAGGCCCCCTGCGTGAGGCCGATGTGCAGGTAGGGGCCCACAGTCTGGGAGGGTGTGCGCTCAGGCATGGTCGGTGTCCATGGGCGTGGCGTCGCGCCCCCTGAGCACGATGTCGAAGCGGTAGCCGAGCGCCCATTCCGGCCGCGTCGCCTCCAGATCGAACCGGCAGACCATGCGCTCGCGGGCCTTGGGGTCGGGCACCGAGTTGAAGATCGGATCCTGATGGAACAGGGGATCGCCGGGGAAGTACATCTGCGTGACGAGGCGGGTCAGGAACGAGGGCCCGAACAGCGAGAGGTGGATGTGGGCCGGGCGCCAGGCGTTGTGGTGGTTGCGCCAGGGGTAGGCGCCGGGCTTGATGGTGACGTACTGGTAGCGCCCGTCGGCATCGGTGACCACGCGGCCGGCGCCGGTGAAGTTGGGATCGAGCGGCGCGGGGTGCTGGTCCACGTGGTGGATGTAGCGTCCGGCGGCATTGCATTGCCAGATCTCGATCAGCGTATCGGGCACCGGCGCGCCGCGCTCGTCGAGCACGCGCCCGGTGACGATGATGCGCTCGCCCAGCGGCTCGCCCGCATGCTGGGCCGTGAGGTCGGCCTCCTCGGGCTTCACGTCGGAATGGCCGTAGATCGGACCGGTGATCTCCGAGATGGTCTGCGGGATCGTGATCAGCGGCTTGCGCGGGGAGCGCAGCACGGTCGACTTGTAGTCGGGCGACAGAAAGGGTGGATCGGCGGCGTTGCCGGCGCGCGAATAGACGTCCCTCATGTCGCATTCTCCTCAGTGTCGGGCGGGCATGGCCCGCCGGCGGAGCTGGGGCCGGCATTGTGCCGGTGCCCGCTTCGGCCAGCCTTGATCCAAAGCAAATCTCAGTCAACTGCCGCCATCGCCGCGCCGGGCCGAGGCGGCGAGAGTTCAAGGCGCAGGGGCGGGCAGCACGACCGCGTAGCCGACGACGACAGCGTCCTGTCCGCCGCCGCGCCCGACGCGGAAGCGCTCCTCGCGCACGGTGCGACTGCCGACCAGGGGCGCGAGGTGCGGAGGAGTCCCGCCGAGGCGCGCGTCCCACACCACCAGCATGCCCTCGCGGGCGATGCGTACGGGGCTGATCCAGGGCGACAGCGCCAGGTTGCCATGGGTGAGGATCGAGGGCACGGCGGGGGCGGAGACGCCGATGAGGCCCGCAATCCACGGGTCGCCGGCCACGATGCGCAAGGGCCGCCCGCCGGTCGCCTGCGCCCAGACGTCGAGGAAGCGGCGCGAGATTTCCGCCTGCGGCCAGCTCACGCGTACCGGCCGGCCCTCGCGCGTGGGCCCGGCGGCGATGGCGGCGGCATAGCCCGCCGGCACGGCCACGATAAGGACGGCGGCGCAGACGGCGAGCCGGCGCAGGGCTGCCGGCGTGAACCGCGCGGAAACCAGGGCGACGGCCAGCACCCCGAGATAGTTGAACATCGAGCTGCCCCAGGCCGACTTGAGGTTGGAGCCCAGGGCGATCGCGGCGGCAAGCGTGAGCGCCAGCGGCCCGGCCACGACAAACACGAGAAAGGCAAGCGCCCGCCGCTCGGGAGGCTCGGCCTCGGTGCCGGGGGGCGCCGTCATGCTGCGCCCCACAAGGCCGGCGATGGCCAGCATCGCCGCCATGCCGGCGAGGTTCAGCAGCACGCTCACGATGAACGCCGGCACGCCGCGGCCTGCCGGCTGGCCGGTGCGCGCGGCGGCGTAGCGCAGGGGCAGGAAATCGTTGGCGAGAAGCCAGGTGGCAAGCGGGGCGGCAAGCAGGGCGAATACGGCGAGGCCCACCCAGGGGCCGGGGGTGGCGAGGCTGGCGCGGGCACGGGCGTCCCACAGCATCCAGGCTGCGAGCACCAACAGCAGGAGGGCGGTGGTGAGCTTGGCGTAGAGGCCGCCGGCGGCCACCGCCCCGGCGAGCGCCCACCACAGCACGCCGCGGCCCTCCACCGCCCGCCACAGCGCCAGCGGCAGTGCCGCCCAGAACGGCATCTCGGCCACGTTGTGATTGAACTCCGGCGTCGGCCACGCATAGAAGGCGACGCCCGTGAGCAGCAGCGTGCCGGCGGCGGCCCGCTCGCGCCCCACGAGATCGCAGCCGGTCACGTAGACGCACAGGAAGGCAGCGCCGACGAACAGCTGGGAAAGCAGATAGGCGGGCCAGCCGACGATGCCGCCGGCGACGAGGCGGCTCGCTTCGAGGGCCCAGCTCGGCAGCGCGGGGTGCTTGTAGGTGGCGAGCACCCACTCGCGGCCCCACATGTAGCCCTCCACCACGTCGAGCGGTGGGGCGCTGTGCGTGAGGGCAGGGGCCAGCGTCCAGGCGACGACCTGCGCGGCCACGAGCAGGCCGATGAGCGCGCCGGGATCGGCGGGGAGCTGAGCGAGGCGGCGGCTCACGAAGGCGCGTAGCTGAAATAGGCCGGCAGGTCGCGCAGCCGCGGGTGGCGCCGGTCCTTGTCGGAGAGGATCATGTCGCGCACCGGCACCGGCCAGGCGATGCCGAGATCGGGGTCATCGAAGGCAAGGCCCCGGTCGCACTCGGGGACGTAGAAGTCGGTGACCTTGTAGATCACCTCGGTGTCGGGCTCGAGGGTGCAGAAGGCGTGGGCGAAGCCCACCGGCACCCACAGCTGCGCCCAGTTCTCGGCCGACAGCGTGGCCGCCACATGCCGGCCGTAGGTGGGCGAGCCGCGGCGGATGTCGACCGCCACGTCGTAGATGGCGCCGCGCACCACTCGCACCAGCTTGCCCTGCGGGTGAGGGTTGCACTGGAAATGCAGGCCCCGCACCACGCCCCGGGCACGCGACAACGACTGGTTGTCCTGAACGAAGTCCGCCCCGATGCCGGCGGCGGCGAGCGCGGCGCGGTTGTAGGTCTCCGAGAAGAAGCCGCGCCCGTCGCGGAAGATCGGCGGGGTGACGAGCTTCACCTCGGGGATGGCGAGCGGCTTGACGTCGATCGGCATGGCGCCCTCTGAGGATGCGCCGCAACTCTTGGCAGAACGGGGCCCGGCGGGCAATACCGCCGGCGCCTGGCGCGGTGGGAAAAGGGGCTGCCGCGGCCGACGCCACACAACCGCCGATTTGACGTTTAACTCGGGCCCAATTGGCATAGGATAACGTGGCCCCGCGGGGGGTCGACCGGCCACGCCACGTCCAGAGTGCAATGGCATCCGAGGCGCAACACACCGGCCTTTGGCGGACCATCCTGTTCGTCGACGTCTGCGGCAGCACCAAGCTCTACGAGACGCTCGGCAACACGCGCGCCCAGGCCATCATCGCCACCACCCTGGCGATGCTGGCCGAGTGCGCCAGGAAGCACCTCGGCACCATCGTCAAGGAGATCGGCGACGAGGTGATGTGCACCTTCGGCACCGCCGGCGAGGCGGCGGAGGCGGCCATCGACATGCAGCGCTCGCTCAAGCAGGCGATTGCCGCCGAGGACATCGCCGTCAAGTCGCTCATGATCCGCGCCGGGCTGCACTGCGGGCCGGTGATCTCGCAGGTGGCCGACATTTTCGGCGACGCGGTCAACGTCGCCGCGCGCGTGGTGGCGCATGCCAAGCCCGGGCAGATCCTCACCACCCGGCCCACGGTGGCGCGCCTGCCCGAGGAGGTGAAGAGCAGCATCCGCCCTGTGGGCAGCACCCAGGTCAAGGGCAAGAAAGAGGCCATCGAGCTCTACGAGGTGATCTGGGAGCACGAGAACCTCACGCAGCTGCAGGACGTGGCGGCGACGCGGCCGAGCGGGGCGCGCCTGCTCGCGCGCCTGCGCGACCGCACCGTGGAGCTCGGCCCCGAGCTCGGGCTGCTGCGCATGGGGCGCGGCGCGGAGAACGAGTTCGTGATCGAGGACCCGCTGGCCTCGCGGCTGCACGCGCGCATCGAGCACCGCCGCGACCGCTTCGTGCTGGTGGACCAGAGCCTGAACGGCACCTACGTGCAGCGCGCGGGCGGGCCCGAGATCGTGCTCCGCCGCGACGAGCTGGCGCTCGAGGGCTCGGGCCTGATCGGGCTCGGCCGCTCCACCGCCGGCCAGCACGACCAGTGCGTGGAGTTCATCGTGCAGAGCACCCGCCCGGTGCCGCCGCCCGGCACGGTCAAGCCCGAGACCGAGTGACTTCGCCAGCGGGGCGCGATACCTCCCGGGCGTTCGTCCGAGCGCAGCAGCCCGCTGACGGGAACGTGATCGGCCGACGCCGGCCCGAGTAACCTCGGGAACCCGCGTCCTGCGTGCGGCCTGGCAGGGTGGCGCGCAGTCGAAAGCCAACCGAACAGGAGATGTCTGCCATGCGAGCCAAGAGCGTGACCGCCACCATCGCCGTCCTGGCGCTCATCGCAGCGGAGCCCGCCCTCGCCCACTGCGGCGGCGGCCACGGCGCCTATCGCGGGCGTGCAGCCGCGGCCCCCGTCAAGGCGCCGAAAGCTGCCCGCCAGACCAGGGAGGCCGCGCCTCCGAACGAGACGAAGCCCACCGCCGTCGCCGTAGCGGGCGAGACTGCGGCCGCCGCCGACGCGGCCAAGCCCGCCGAGTGCAAGCAGTACTCGGCGACAGTGGGCGGCATGATCACCGTCCCCTGCCCATGATGCCGCCGGGCAGCGGCCGCGGGCGCCGCCGGCGCGGCGCCCCTCGCCCTGCCCTTCCGCCCCATGCCACTCCCACACGCGGTGGACAGCCATGCCCGACCTGATGGTCCAGTTCCTCGGCCGCCTCGCCGTCATGCTGCCGGTGATCCTCGTGCTGGTCGCGGGGATGTGGGCGATATTCAACCGGCGCCACCATGCGGGCGGTGCACCGCCGTTCAGCGCCGCCGACATGCGTACGTGGACGCTGCGGTTCTCCCTGCTGGAAGGAGCGGTGTTCGCCGTCGCTTTCGCGCTGCTGTCGGCGCTTACCGCCGAGAGCACGCTCAGCGCCGGTGTGGCGGGCGGGCTCGCCGTCCTGATCGCCCTGGCCGTGGTGCCGCGGGCGGCCGCCTGGTACTGGCGCCGGTCCGGCGGGCGCTCCTGAACCGGTCCGCGGCGGCGCGGCGTGCACACGATGCGCGGCATCCGCTGCGGCGCGCCGGCTTGGCGGCGCGCGGAGGCGGCCCGACGCGCGCACCCGCGCCGGCAGATCAGGCCGCGCGGCGCACAACCCTCGCACGCCCGAGCGGGGCTAGGCAGCCTCCTCCAGCGCGATGATCTGGTCGGTGACCTCCGGCTCGTGCGGCCGCAGCGCCGTGTGGCCGGCGTCGGCCCAGCTCGCGACCCTCACGAGCCGGCCGGTCGCGGCCTGCGCATCCGCCTGCTCGATGAGGTGAAGCCCGCTGCTCGTCAGGAAAAAGCTGTGGTCCCCGAACACCCTTCTCAGCTCGGGAGCCATCTGGCTGTTCTCGGGCACCGGACGGGCATCGAGCTGGGTCGCTGCCTGCGCGACCTGCTTCTCAGTCAGCTTCATTTGCTCACTCCTTTGGCGGCGCACCGGCAAGCGCGGGGGCCTGCTTAGAAGGGCCATCCGGTCCTTCCCGGCGGCCGGGACGACCTTGGCTTGGGAACCGGCCCGCGGAGCAAATGTTCCCGGACGGCAGCGCTCGAGCTGCTCGAAGCCGGCAGCGGCCCCTCCCAGCGTGTGACCGGGCTCGGCCTGCGCCAATCGGCGCGCTCGCCGGCACGCAACTCGGATCTTCAGCCCCCGGGCTCGAGAATGCTATCGTCGGCCATGACCCTTGAGGACATCCAACGGGCCATCGTTAAGCTCTCGCCCGCAGATCGCGCCGCGTTGCGGCGCTGGCTGATTGAACTCGAGGCGGGGACGGGCGAGCGGGCCGAGGCCGAGACCCGGGCATCGAAGCTCGGACGGCTTGCCGGCCGCGCCGTCGCCGATATCCGCAAGCGCCTGCGCGAGCCATAAGCCGCCGCGCGCCGCGCCTGCGGCCGCCTCAACGCGATCGGCGCCGGGGCGCAGGGGAACGGGGCAAGCCGCATGCCGCCGAAGGCCGGCGCCGCGGTCGCGGCAGGCGTGCTCGGTGAGCAGAGCGGCGCAAATGCGCTGCGCTTGTTGCAGCTACACGGACTGAGCCGAGCCCGCAGGGCGCCAAAGGCCATCCGGGATCCCGCCCGGTGGCTGCCGGGGCGCGGTGCCGATCCCCTGCTATCTGGGCGCCGGGGCTACCGGGCCCACCCCGAATCGTGTGCAAGGGGCCCGGACCCATCCGCTGCCCGCCGGCCCGTGAGACGCCGAGCCCGGGCCGCGCGCGAGTCGAGGCGAGCCCCATGGCCAACTTTCCCACCCACATCGCCGTCGGCACCGTGGTGAGCGGGGTGATGGCGACCGTCACGCTGGCCGCCGACATGGTGGCGCCGGAGAACATCGTGGCGGTGACGCTGGCCGGCGTGCTGGGCTCGGTGCTGCCCGACATCGACCTCAGGGATTCGCGCCCGAGCCGGGCCATGTTCTCGGGCCTTGCCGTATTCTTCTCGTTCGCGGTGCTGTTCAGCCTGGAGCGCAAGTACTCCATCGCCGAGATGCTGATCCTGTGGCTCGGCACCCTGCTGTTCGTGCGCTACGTGGCGCGCGAGGTGTTCTTCCGCTTCAGCTACCACCGCGGCATCTGGCATTCGCTGCTGGCGGCCGCCTTCTGCGCCGTCCTCACCGCCGCCGTCTACAGCCGCCTGCTCGGGCGCGACGACGGCGTGGCCTGGCTCGCCGCCGGGTTCATGCTGGTCGGCTATCTCACGCACCTGGCGCTCGATGAGATCTACTCCGTCGACGTGATGGACACCCGCATCAAGACCTCGTTCGGCACCGCCCTCAAGGCCATCGATGCCAGGCACCCGCTCCATACGGCGGCGATGGCGGCTGCCACCGCCCTGGCGTTTCTGGTCACCCCGCCGACCAAGATGTTCGTCGACAACATCACCTCGCGGGCGCTGTGGAGCGAGCTCAGGCACCGCCTGCTGCCCCAGGAGAGGTGGTTCGGCGTCGACTGGCAGGTCAGCGCGGCCTGGCTGCCGTGGGGCGCGGCGCCGCCGGCCGCACCCGCCGCCTCAGAGCCCGCCGCCGGCCCCCTCGCCACCGGCTCGATCCCGTCGGCGCCTGCGTCCGCTGCCGGGCCGGCCGCGGAGCCGCCCAGGGGGCAGTGAGCCGCCCGGCGCGCGGCCCACGACGGCGGCGATGCGCGGCGCTCGCCCTGGGGACGCGCGCCTCAGGAGCGCACGCGCACGATCTCCCAGCCCTTGTGCTCGAGCAGACGCGCCAGCGCCTGGTCGAACAGCTCGCGATAGGAGGCCGAGACCTCGAGCCTGAAGGCATCCCAGCGCTGCCCCACCAGCTTGCGCCCGACATCGCGGCGCGAGCTGCCCGAAAATTGGGCAAGCGGCTCGCCGTTTGCATCCTTCACGATCCAGGCGGCGCTCATGTCTGCCTCCTTTGCCGATCACGCCGTCAGCGCTGCCGCGCAACGGAGCCGGCCTTGCAAGGCCCGTGCAAGCGAGGCCGCAGGGCGCCTGCGGGCTTGCGTCACAGCAGGCTCGGGCAGATTGCGCCGGGTGGGCGACCGGCTAGGGTGTGGCGAGGTCCCCCAGGCGAGGGGACATGGGAGGTTGCCCCTTGCAGGAGAGCTCCGCCGCGCAACTTGGCCCGGCGCCCGACGCGGAAGCGGTGCGCTTCCGCGGGGTCAGCATCGCCTTTCCCCTCGCCGGCGGGGGCAGCTACCCGGCGGTCGCCGAGACCGATCTCGGGGTGGCGGCGCACCAGTTCGTGGCCATCGTCGGCCCCACCGGATGCGGCAAGTCAACGCTGCTCAACGTTGCGGCCGGGCTCCTGGCGCCGACCACGGGGGAGACCTTCGTGCTCGGCCGGCCGCTCGCCGGCCTCAACGGGGCGGCCGGCTATCTCTTCCAGCAGGACGCGGTGATGCCCTGGAAGACGGCGCGCGACAACGTGGCAATCGGGCTGGAGGTGGCCGGCGTGCCGCGCGCCGAGGCGCTGGAGCGGGCGCAAAGCTGGCTCAAGCGCGTGGGGCTTGCCGCCTTCGCCGACCGCTACCCCCACCAGCTCTCGGGCGGCCAGCGGAAGCGTGTCGGCCTCGCCCAGGTGCTGATCCGCGGCCCCCAGATCCTGCTCATGGACGAGCCGTTCGGGCCGCTCGACGCCCAGACCCGGCAGATCATGGGCAACCTGCTGCTCGAGCTGTGGGCGGGCGAGCGCAAGGCGGTGCTGTTCGTCACCCACGACCTGGAGGAGGCGATCGCGCTGGCCGACCGGGTGGTGATCATGTCGGCGGGGCCGGCGGCGCGCATCATCGGCGACCACGCCATCGACCTGCCGCGGCCGCGCGACGCCAGCGAGGTGCGGCTCTCGCCGCGCTTCCACGAGCTGCACCGCGCAATCTGGGGCCAGCTTCGGGCCGAGGTGCTCAAGGCCTACGGCGGGGAGATGGCATGACCATCGGTCGCATCAGGCTGCTCCTCCTGCAGGCGCTGGTGGCGGTGGCCGCCATCGGCATCTGGCACGTGGGCTCGACGGTGCCGATCGGGGGCGTGCTGCTGCTGCCGCCGTTCTTCTTCTCCACGCCGGCGGACGTGGCCATGCGGGTGGTGAGCCTGTTCGCCGACGGCACCGCCAAGATCGTGCGCTGCCCCGAGCCGGTCGACCTCACGCGGCTCCTCGTCATCTCCGATGCCTGCTTCGGCAAGACCATCTGGCAGCACCTGACGATCACCCTGATCGAGGGCGTGCTGGCGTTCGCCATCGGCGCCGTGGCGGGCGTCGGCCTCGGCTTCTGGCTCGCCCGCCATGCGCTGGCCTCGGCCATCCTCGACCCCTACATCAAGATGCTCAACGCGCTTCCCCGCGTGGTGCTGGCGCCCATCTTCATGCTGTGGCTGGGGCTCGGCATCTGGTCCAAGGTGGCGCTGGGCGTCACGCTCGTGTTCTTCATCGTCTTCTTCAACGTCTACCAGGGCGTCAAGGAGGTGAGCCCGGTGGTGCTCGCCAACGCGCGCATGCTGGGCATGAACGAGCGCCAGCTGTTCGCCCACGTCTACTGGCCCTCGGCGCTGTCGTGGATGTTTTCCTCGCTCCACACCTCGGTGGGCTTTGCCATCATCGGCGCGGTGGTGGGCGAGTACCTGGGCTCGGCGGCGGGCCTCGGCTACCTCATCCAGCAGGCCGAGGGCACCTTCGACACCACCGGCGTGTTCGCCGGCATGACCATCCTGGCCGCGTTCGTGCTGGTGGTGGACTGGGGCGTGACGGTGGTGGAGCGCCGCCTGCTCGTCTGGCGCCCGCCGGCCGCGGCGGGGCAGGGGTGACGGCTGCAAGTAGGGGGTACCGCCGGTGGTCGTTCAGTTCGGATTTGTGAAGCGCGCAACAATCCGGCGGTGTTCGCGGACAGAGCGCAAGAGTTTCTCCAAGACCTTCGCGCACTCGCCGCTACACGTCTGCAACTCGGTCAAAATTTGCTCTTCGACCGCGGAAAGCGGGAGGTCCACGCAAAGCGCCGTCTCGCGTGCGTATCCGCGGATGCTATGCTCCCGTTCGTCAATCTGGTTTGCCATTGGCGTTCCCGGCACTGGCACCCGCGAGATCGCCTGTCTGATGTGATTCGGACGCCTGTGCCAAGCCCACGCGATTGCTTAGTTCACTGGCATCTTGCACGATGCGCTCGGAATCAATGAGCTGTCCGAGTAGCTTGTCCAAAATGCGCGCGTCAGCCACCACCTTGTCCGTCACGGGCTTACGGCGAGACTTGTAGCTCATGAACATTCGGTGCAGCTCTATCGACTTGTCCCGGGCGGTTCGTGCCAAGACGCCATCTTCAAAGAGACGGTCTATTATGTAAGGGTAGTCCGTCCGCGGATAATTATCGTATTTCCGCTGCTTTGCACCGGCAAGCTTGTCCTTGATGATCGTTTCTAGCCGCTGATTGTTGCGCTTCCAAATCGAGCGAAACTCTTCCCAATTCTGCTCGTCGTTCTCCAGATTGGCTGCATCTAGGGCTCCTGCGGAAAGTGGCCCTATAGCGCCCGTTCTCTGGCTCACGGCCTCCTCTTGTAGTCCAATGACTTGATCCGAAAGGGCCCTGAACCGTTCATTGAACTCCTTTAGCACGCTCATGTTCTTGTCGAACTCGCGTGCTGACTCCTTCACACCACTGACAGTGCTCGCCACCTCTTGGACGGTGCTCTTGATGCTGTCCACGGATGCATGCAACTGAGAGATCGGACTGCGGGCCTCATTGAAGCCCCGCACGATGTTGAAGATCGTCTCCATCCTCATGGCCGCCATGAACAGAGCCCATGACAGGAGCCCAAAGGAAACGACCCGAATTACCTCTCCGGAGTTCAGGGCGAGCCACGTCGCCGCACTCCAGGCGAGGCCCGCAATGTCCGTTATATCGGGGACACTCCAGCCAATATTCAGCCATCCCTTGTAGTTCGAAATGATCGCTGCCGCGCAGATCAATAGGGCCACAGTCCCGCAGAGAAGATAGATGCGCCGGACCGTGCGCTTAAAGGCCAACCATGCATCCCGCGGCGCACCGGAACCTCCCCCGTTCTTTGGCATCCCCCACTCCCAAAGCAACGTCGCTAACTCCGAGTAGGCTATTTTAGGTCTCAAACAGACACAACAAGCAGTCGCTGGTCGGGATCATCACGAGCCTACAGAGTGTAACTAACGCAAACGCGTCGCACGTTGTGCTTGCGGTCGGGGCGAGAGTCGCGTTTCCTTGCTCCAGCTCGTTAGGACCAGGAGGCGCCCGATGAGGCTCTGGAAGACGACTGTCGCCGCCACCGCCACTGCTGTGCTGGCCCTGGCCGGTGCGGCGCAAGCCCAAGCCCCGGAGAAGAAGGACGTGAAGCTCGGCGTCGGCGGCGCGCCGGCGCTCTATTACCTGCCGCTCGCTCTGACCGAGAAGCTGGGCTACTTCAAGGAGCAGGGCCTCAACGTCGAGATCAACGACTTCAAGGGCGGCTCGCAGTCCCTGCACGCCCTCGTCGGCGGCTCGGCCGACGTGGTCACCGGCGCCTACGAGCACACGCTCCGGATGCAGGCCAAGGGCCAGGACATCCTGGCGGTGATCGAGCTCGGCCGCTATCCCGGCATCGCGCTCGCCGTCAAGAAGGACCGCGCCGACAAGATCAAGACCATTGCCGACCTCAAGGGCGCCAAGATCGGCGTCACCGCGCCCGGCTCCTCCACCAACATGATGGTCTGGTACCTGATGGCCAAGGCTGGCCTCAAGCCCGACGATGCCTCCTTCGTCGGGGTAGGGGCCTCGGCCTCGGCGATCGCCGCCATTCAGAAGGGCGAGATCGACGCCATCTCCAACGTCGACCCCGTCATCTCCAAGCTGCAGTCGACGGGCGACGTGGTGGTGCTGGCCGAGACGCGCACCACCGAGGGCACCACTCAGGTGTTCGGCGGGCCGATGTCGGCGGCCGTGCTCTACCTGAAGCGCGACTTCATGGAGAAGAACCCCAACACCGTGCAGGCCCTGGTCAACGCCTTCTACAAGGGCCTCAAGTGGCTCGAGAAGGCGAGCCCCGACGAGATCGCCGACAAGGTGCCGCAGGAGTACTGGCTGGGCGACAAGGCGCTCTACATCGCGGCGGTGAAGAACAACCTGCAGGTCTACTCGCGCGACGGCATCGTTAGCGCCGAGAGCCAGAAGCGCTCGCTCGACTTCCTCAAGCAGTTCGACAAGGAGATGGCCGCCGCCAAGGTCGATCCCGCCAGGACCTGGGACGACCGCTTCGTCAGGAAGGCGGCAGCCGCGATGAGATAGCGCACCGCGCGGGCGGCACCGAGCCGATCGCGTCCGCCCGCGACGCACACCCCCGCTCGGCAGGAGTCCCCCCGCAAGCGCCGATTGCCTCGCGGGCCGGAACCCCGAGGGTTTGCTGGGAGATGGAGGTGCGGGGCGTCTAGCCGCCGGACCGTATTTGTAAGGCCTGAGAGTCGGCTCTCACGCCCCGCGCCCGCGCGTGGAACCCGCTTGACCGATCCGATCACCATGGGCCCAGGTGCCCGGGCATGACAGCCCGGGCCAGACCATTGCGCAGGCCCTCGGCCGCCTCTGGAGGCCGCCCCTTGAGTTGGGCAACCCCCCGGTACCGAGGTGCACGCATCATAGCACACCCTGGGACCCTGGGGATTACTCCGGTTACGGTTAATTTGGCGAGCCGTCCCGTTCCGGAATCTCGCGAAGCGCGATGTTGGAACCCTGGGCCGACGCATGGGCAGGCGGAGGGCGCCGGGGCGCAGGCGTGCACGGCCCCCCTGCCCGCCGCGGCCTGTCGGCTGCGGCGGGAGGGCCGTGCGCCGGGCTCAGTGCGGCGACGGCTCGGAAATCTCGACGGCCGGGTTGCGCGGATCGGGCCGCGCGCTGGCCGGCACCGCCGCCGCCGCAAGCACCGACAGGGCGAGCACCGCCGACAGGAACGCTCTCATGATCCTTCTCCTTTGTGGTTCTAGGGTGCGGGCCTCTCCCGCACCGCGGTAGATCGGCGCCCGCCGCCGCGCCGGCAAGCGCGCCTCACACAGGCTTGATGGCGCGTGACGCCCGCCGGGCGCGCCCGAGCCGGCGCCGGCGCCGCGCGCTTTGCCGCGCCCGCGCCGCTGCTGCTAAGTTGCGCCGGCTCCCGCTGCCGCAGCCCGCACGAGACCCGATGACCGCAGCTCCCCGTCAGGCCAGGCCCGTCTCCCCCGATGTCCTCGCCCGCCTCAAGGCCGCGGTCGGCGCCGGCAGCTACGTCGACGACCCCGCCGACATGGACACCTACTGCCGAAGCTTCCGGGACAATTGGACGGGCCGCGTGCCGCTGGTGCTGAGGCCGCAGTCCACGGCGGAGACGGCGGCCGTCGTGCGCATCTGCGCCGAGGCCGGCGTGGGCATCGTGCCCCAGGGCGGCAACACCGGGCTCACCGGCGCCGGCCAGCCCCACGACGACATGAGCGAGGTGATCGTCTCCACCACGCGCATGAGGCGCATCCGCGCGCTCGACGCGGTCAACGACACCATCACGGTGGAGGCCGGCGTGGTGCTGAAGGAGATCCAGGCCGCGGCCGACCGCGCCGGCCGCCTGTTCCCGCTGAGCCTCGGCGCCGAGGGCTCCTGCCAGATCGGCGGCAACATCTCCACCAATGCCGGCGGCGTGCAGGTGCTGCGCTACGGCAGCATGCGCGCCCTGGTGCTGGGCCTGGAGGCAGTGCTGCCCGACGGCAGCGTGTGGGACGGCCTGCGCGCGCTGCGCAAGGATAACACCGGCTACGACCTGAAGCAGCTCTTCATCGGCGCCGAAGGCACGCTCGGCATCGTCACGGCGGCGGTGCTGCGCCTGTTCCCCAAGCCCACCGCCAGCGAGACCGCGTGGATCGGCCTCGCCTCGCCGGCGGCAGCCGTCGCGCTCCTCGGCCACATGCGTACCCACCTGGGCGAGGCCATCTCCGCCTTCGAGCTGATCGGCCGGCCGATCCTCGACCTGCTGCTCGCCGGCGTGCCCGGGCACGAGGACCCGATGCAGGGCACCCATGCCTGGTACGTGCTGATGGACGTGACCGGCCAGGGCCCGCCTGGCTCCCTCAACGGCCCCTTGAGCGAGGCGCTGGCGTCGGCCATGGAGGCCGGCCACATCGAGGATGCGCTGATCGCCGCCTCCGGTGCGCAGGCCGCCCGCCTGTGGCGCATGCGCGAGAGCCTGGTGGAGGCGCAGGCCGCCGCCGGGGGCAGCATCGCCCACGACGTCTCGGTGCCGGTGTCGCTGATCCCCGAGTTCCTGGCGCGCGCCGATGCGGCGATCGCCGCGCACTATCCGGGCGTGCGCCAGTGCGCCTTCGGCCACGTCGGCGACGGCAACATGCACTACAACCCGGTGCGCCCGGTCGACTGGGAGCCCGCCCGCTACCGCGCCGAGCGCGGACGCATCAACCGCATCGTGCACGACATCGTGGCCGAACTCGGCGGCTCCATCAGCGCCGAGCACGGCATCGGCCGCTCGCGGATCGACGAGCTCGAGCGCTACAAGGGCGCGCCCGAGCTCGCCATGATGCGCGCCGTCAAGCGCGCCCTCGACCCCAAGGGCATCATGAACCCAGGCAAGGTGCTGCGCGGCTGACGGCCAGTCCCGCCGCTACCACCAGTGATGGTGGCGGTAGTACCGGCGGTGGTGATGGTGCCACGGCCGGTAGTAGCGGTAGCGGTAGACCCGATAGGGCGGGTCGTAATGGTAGTACCGGTAGTAGCGGTAGCGGCGCCGCTCACGCCAGTGCACGCTCTCGACCTGCTGGCTCGCGGCGGCTGCGCTCAGATCGGGTGTGCCCGCCTGAGGCGCGGCGGCGCCTGCCGGCGCGGCAAGGCTGCCCAGGGCGAGGGCGAACGCGGTCGCGGCGAGCCCATACATGCTTCGCATCGGGGTACTCTCCCATGGTCTTGGTCGTTGCGGGTGGGCGCTGCACTGCGCCCGCTGCCCCCGTGGCTCCACAACGCGAGGTCGAGGGGCGGGTTCCTCGCTCAGGCCCCGCGCATGCGCTCGCGCCGCAGCTTGGCCTCGCGGCGCGTGATGTAGACGGCAGAGGCGAAGATCACGAGCGCGCCGACCCAGGTCCAGCCGTCGATGGTCTCGGCAAAGACGAGATAGGCGATGGCCACCGTGAACGGCAGCTTGGAGAACTCGAAGGTGAGCGCGAGCGAGGCGTCGATGCAGGTGTAGCCGCGCACCAGCGACACGTGGCCCAGCACGGCGCAGACGCCCATGCCGAGCAGCGTCGGCACCATGGCGAGCGTCGGCCACTGCCACACGAGAAGCGCCGGCGCGAGCGACAGGGGCAGGAGCAGCGCGTTGGTGAGGAACACGATCTTGTCGGGGTCGTCCTGTGCGGTGAGCTGCTTCATGAGCACGGCCGAGATGCCGGTGAGCATGGCCGAGGCCACCGCCAGCAGCTGGCCGAGCCCCAGGGCCGAGCCGCCGGGGCGCAGGATGATCATGGCGCCGAGGAAGCCCACCGCCAGCGCCGTCCAGCGCCGCAGCCGCACCGTCTCGCCCAGCACGAGGATGGCGCCGAGCGTGCCGAACAGCGGCGCCATGAAGCTGATGGCGGTCACCTCGCCGATGGTGATGAGCGAGATGGCGTAGAACCACGCCTGCATCGACAGGAGCGAGACGAGGACGCGCAGGCCGTAGCGCCCGAGCTGGGCGGAGTGCAGCAGCGAGGGGCCGCGGTAGGCGAGCAGCGGCACCAGCAGCAGGCAGGCGAACATGTTGCGCAGGAACACCACCTCGAAGGGGTGCAGGCCGGCGTTCATGGCCATGCGCGAGAACACCGCGAGCCCGGCGAACAGCAGCATCGCCAGCGTGATCCACAGCACGCCCCGCACGGGATCGGCGAGGTGCCGGCCGGCCGCACTCCCACCTCGCAGGCGCTGCATGGGCGAGAGGCTCCCCCATCGGGCGTCGGGGCTCCAACCCCCGCGCCGCGGCGCATCGCTAATCCAGGAGGCGGGCCAGTGGCAAGGCCTGCGGCGGCAGGCCTGCCCCGCGCGCAGGCGGCGGCCTCACGCCCGCGCCTTGCGGCGCGGCTTCGGCGGCGGCTTGCACACCATGCCCTCGAGCTTGAGGCCGTCGGGGTCGGTGAAGAACACGGCGTAGTAGCCCTCCCCGTAGTCGGGATAGTCGGCCGGCGGGTCGACGATGCTCACCCCGTGCTTCCTGAGGTGCTCGTAGAGGTCGTCCACGTCGCGGCGCCGCGACAGCTCGAAGGCGTAGTGATGGAAGCCGATGTTGCCGATGCGGTGGGGGTGCTTCTTGCCCTCGCGGTCGGCCTCGCCGATCCAATAGAGGGTCTTGCCGTTGCTCCAGCCGGCGGTCTTGCCGAAGGTGTACTTGCGCTCGAACCCGAGGAAGCCCAGCACCGTGTCGTAGAAGCGCTTGGAGCGCTCGAAGTCCTTCACGCGGATGACGAGGTGGTCGATGCCGATGACGCGCGCCATGCCGTTCTCCTGCGCTCCCGCCCGCGCTCCTGGTCGCGGGGCGTCGGCGCGATTCCTAGCCCGGATCGGGCGCCTGCCGCCACGCCTTGGAACCTGCCGGCCGGCCTGCTAGAGCGTGGGACATGTGCGGCCGCATCACGCAGAAGAGCAACCCCAAGGTCCTGGGCCTCAGGATCGCCACCCTGATCGAGCCGCTCTACGAGGCCTCCCCGCCCCCGCCGCGCTACAACGGCGCGCCCGGCCAGCAGCACTGGGTCATCCGCCAACATCCCGAGACCGGGGCGCGCCATCTCGACCGCCTGTGGTGGGGGCTCATCCCGCACTGGATCAAGGAGCCATCGCCCCGGCTCAAGCCGATCAACGCCACCGCCGAGCGGGTGGCCTCCGCACCCATGTTCCGCGCCGCCTACTCCAGGCGCCGCTGCCTGGTGCCGGTCGACAACTTCTTCGAGTGGGCCAAGCGACCCGGCAAGGGGCCCAAGCAGCCCTACGCCATCGCCATGAAGAGCGGTGAGCCGTTTGCGCTCGCCGGCATCTGGGAGAGCTGGCGCCACCCCGAGAGCGGCGAGGTGGTGCGCACCTTTTGCGTCATCACCACGGCGGCGAACGCGGTCGTCGCCCCCCTGCACGACCGCATGCCGGTGATCCTGCCGCCGGAGGTCTTCGACCGCTGGCTCACGCCGATCGAGCCCGACCCCCGCGATCTGCTGGTGCCGTTCCCGCCCGAGCCGATGGCGGTGTGGCCGATTTCGCTCAGGGTGAACAGCCCCGCCAACGACGATGCGGCGATCCTGGAGCCGGTGTCCTGACCGGCGGCGCCACCGCCCGCCTTGGAGCGGTCGCCGGCCGAGGCGATCAGGCGCGGTTGCCCTATGCCGACACCGCCTCCTTCCGCCGGCTGTTCCGCCGGCTGGCCGGCATGACGCCGGGGGCCTATCGGCGCAAGTTCCGGCTCCCCGTCCTCGTCGCCCGTGCCGCGGCTATCTCGCCGGCAGCACGATGAGCTCGCCCACCATCGAGGGCTTGTGGTGGCTGCACACGATGGGGAAGGTGCCGGCCTTGTCGGCCTTGAGCTCGATCCGCACCACGTGGCCCCGCTTCAGCGTGAGCGCCTTGTCGTAGCCGACGATGGTGGTGGGGTGCTCGGCGCCGTTGATGCCGATGAACTCGAGCGTCACCTCGTCGCCCTGCGTCACCACGATCTGGCTCGGCTGCCACATGTAGGTGGACACCTCCCAGCGCCCGCTCTGGTCCGGCTTCTTGATGAGGTAGCCGCCGCCTGCCGGCAGCGCCGCCTCCGGGAACGGCTCCTTGTCGACGGTGGTGCCGCCCTTGGGCTCCACCGCGGCGATGGTGAAGAAGCGCTTGCCGGCCTCGGCCGGGGCGGCGCCTGCCGCCACCGCCATGGCCGCCAGGGCCGCCGCCGACCTGCGCATCCTGTCGCCTGCCCAGCCGTTCATTGCCCCGACCTCCCGATTGCTGCCGTTTGCCGCCTCCCCGAAGCCTTGGGGCGCGGGGGTCGAGTTTATCGCTTTTGCAAATCATTTGCAATAACAACTGGCAGCGCGTGCGCACTCGGCCGCGGGCGCCGCAAAGCGCAACAATAAGGTTGCGCAATGTCGCGACCGGGCGTAGACGGTTGCGCAACCAGGAGGTTGCGCATGGAAGACCGCATCGAGAAGACCGTCGAGCTGAAAGCGCCCGTCTCGCGCGTATGGCGGGCATTGACCGACCACCGCGAGTTCGGCCGCTGGTTCCGCGTCGAGCTGGACGGGCCGTTCGTGCCGGGGCAGGTCTCGCGCGGGCGCATCACCTACCCGGGCTACGAGCACGTGAGCTGGGAGGCCGTGGTGCAGCGCATGGAGCCGGAGCGGCTCTTCTCCTTCACCTGGCACCCCTACCCCGCCGACCCCGCGGCCGACTACTCGGGCGAGCCCTCCACCCTCGTCGAGTTCACGCTCGAGAGCACGGCCACCGGCACCCTGCTGCGGGTGGTGGAATCGGGCTTCTCCAAGCTCCCAGACAAGCGCCGGTTCGAGGCCTTCCGCATGAACGAGGGTGGCTGGACCGCACAGATGGAGAACATCGCCAGGCATGTCGGACAAGCACCATAGGGGGCGGGCAGCGCTGCGCGTCCAGGCCTCGGTATTCGCCGCGCTCGGCGACGAGACGCGCCTCTTCGTGCTCGAAAAGCTGAGCCGCGGCGAGCCGCAGTCGATCTCCCGCCTCACCGCCGGCAGCCGGCTCACGCGCCAGGCTGTCACCAAGCACCTGCGCGTGCTGGAGAGCGCCGGCGTCGTGCGCAGCGTGCGCACCGGGCGCGAAAGCCTGTTCGCCCTCGAGCCGCGGCGGCTCGAGGAGGCGCGCGACTTCCTCGACGGCGTGGCCAGGGAGTGGGAGGGTGCGCTGGCGCGGCTCAAGGCGTTCCTCGAGGAGACCTGAAGGCCTGCGACGGCCTCGCTTGGCCACGGGCCGCGATCCGGCCGCCCGCCCTCGCTGACCCGGCTGGCCCTGGAACAGGCGGGGGTGCCAGCGTGTTCTCGCCGGCAAGGGAAGCGGATCACGCGTAAAGGACTTGTCATGGTCGAGGCATCTCAGATCCGCGAGCACATGGAGGTGGTGGGCTCCGACGGCGCCCACGTCGGCACGGTCGACCGCATCGAAGGCCAGCGCATCAAGCTCACAAAATCCGATCCCGCCTCCGGCGGACAGCACCGCTACATCGATCTCGTCATGGTCGAGGAGGTGAAGGACGGCTCGGTGTGCCTGAGCCAGACTGCCGAGGAGGCGCAGCGGGCCTGGAGGTAGCCGCTGCCGGCCCGCTGCGGCCACGTCCCGCGAGGGGCGGCGCGCCGCGGCTCGGGCCGATGTCCACGCCGCAGTCGCCCCGCGGGTTCGACAGACGGTCGGGCCGGGTCTATAGCGTCCCTCGCGCGGAGCAACGGCGGCGGGCGCGGGCGAGATGACGAGCGACAGCGGCCCACGGGGCGTCGATGGGTCGGAGCGGAGAGGAGAGCCCTTCTCCGAGCTCTGCCGCAAGATCGTGCTGCTCGTCACCGAGGACTGGTTCGCGCTCTCCCACTTCCGCCCGCTCATCTCCGTGCTCAAGGAGATGGCGCACAGCGTGGTGGTGGTCACCCGCTCCTCGGGGCGCACCGGCGAGATCGAAGCGCTGGGTGCCCGCGTCATCGACTTCGACTACCGCCGCTCCTCCAGCAACCCGGCGCGCGAGGCCATGTCGGCGTGGGCGCTGGCGCGCATCCTCGAGGCCGAGGACCCCGATGTCGTCCACCTGGTGGCGATGAAGCCGGTGGTGCTAGGCGGCCTGGCCCTAAGGCTGGTCCCGGCGCGCCACGTGGTCGCGCACATGACCGGGCTCGGCCTGCTCGGCTTCGGCACCGGCATGCTGCTGCGGCTCTACCGCGCCGGCGCGCTGCGGCTCATGGCCTCGATGCTGCGCCGGCCCGGCTCCTATCTGCTGGTCGAGAACCCGGACGATCTCGCGCTGCTGCGCCAGGGCGGCGTCGATCCCGGCCCACGCTTCGCCATCCTGGGGGGCGCCGGCGTCGATCCCCACGCCTTCCCGGCCCTGCCGCCGCCCGACAACCCCGTGCCCGTCGCCGCCTTCGTCGGCCGCATGATCCGGCCCAAGGGTGTCGACGTGCTGATGCAGGCACACGGCCGACTGCGCCGGCGCGGCGTCGCCCTCGGCCTCGAGCTGTGCGGGGACGTGGACGAGGGCAATCCGGAGGCGCTGTCCGCCGACGCCCTCAAGGCCTGGTGCGCCGAGCACGGCGCCCACTGGCGCGGGCACGTGCACGACGTGCGCGAGGTGTGGCGCCACGCCGACATCTTCGTGCTGCCGGCGCGCACCCGCGAGGGCATGCCGCGGGCGCTGCTGGAGGCGGCGAGCTCGGCGCGGCCGCTGGTGGTCACGAACGTGCCCGGCTGCCGCCATTTCGTGCGCGACGGGGTGGAGGGATTCGTCGTGCCGCCCGAGGACGCCGACGCGCTCGCCTCCGCGCTGCAGCGGCTGGCGCAGGATCGCGAGCTGCGCCGGCGCATGGGCGAGGCGGCGCGCCTGCGCCTGCTGCAGGGCTTCACCGAGGCGCACGTCAAGGAGGCGCTGCGGGCGATCTACGCCTCCCTGCTCGGACGTCAGCGGGCCGCGTGAGCCGCGCCCCGGGCGAGCCGGGCCAGCTCGGCGAGGAGAAGCGCGAGCACGAGCGCGGCGCCGGCGAGGGCGGCCAGCGGGCGCGCGGTGGAAACGAGCGCCAGCGCGAGGAAGGCCGCGTTGGCGGCGCCGACGCGCCAGGCCACGCCCGCCGGCGTGGCGCCGCCCAGCACCGCGCGCTGGTAGAAGTGCTCGCGGTGCGCCTGCCAGGGCTTCTCGCCCCGAAGGGCGCGCCTAAGGAGCGTGTAGGTGGCGTCGGCCGCGAAATAGAGGGGCAGGATCGCCGCCGCCGCCCAAAGGCCCGCGACGGCCAGGTCGATCAGCAGCCAGCCCAGCACGAAGCCCAGAGGCACCGAGCCGGCATCGCCCATGAATACCCGCGCCGGGTGCCAGTTCCATACGAGGTAGCCGACGCTCGCCGCCGCCACAATGAGCGCCAGATGGACGAGCGGGCCGCCGACGCCGAGGTAGGCCGCGAGCACCAGGTAGCCCATGGCAATCGCCACCGCCTCGCTGCCGGCGAGGCCGTCGATGCCGTCCATGAAATTGAACAGGTTGACGAACCACAGCCAGGCCACGCCTAGCAGCAGGCGCTCGAGGGCAAGGGGCAGCGCGGGGAGCACCCGGACCTCGGGCGGCATCCAGGCGAGGCAGGCCGACACGGCCACGGCCTGGGCCAGCAGGCGCACGGCCGGCGACAGCCCGCGGCGGTCGTCGATCCAGGATACGGCGCCGAGGGCGGCGAAGGCGGCGATCAGCACCGCATCGGCCGCGCGCGCGCCGATCTGCGACAGCGGCCACAGCAGCACCACCGTGGCCACCATGCCGAGCCCGGCGCCCACCGGCACCGGCACGCGGTGCATGCTGCGCTCGTTGGGCGCCTCGAGCCGGTTCCAGGCGGTCATGACGCGCGCGTAGAGGCCCACCAGCGCCCAGCTGAGGGCCGCGGCCGCCGCGGCGAGGAGCAGCTCGAGGAGGGGCGATGCCATGTCGGTGCGCGTCAGGCCGGCCGGAGCGTCTCTCTGAAGCGCGCGATCGCCGGCCAGGCGCAGCCGGCGATCGTCTCCGCCAGGGCGTGGATGGTCATGCCCTGCACGGGCAGCCGCCGGCGGCGGCCGAGCCCCGCCAGATGGGCCTCGCGCACGCCGACGGCGACCTCGATCTCGTGGGCCAGCCGCTCGATGTGCATGCGCGCCACCTCCTCGCCATCCACCTCCACCGACAGCGCCAGGCGGTGACGGCGCTGCTGGGCGTCCCAGGCCGCAGGCGCGAGGGCCACGAGCCGGGCCCCGGCCTGGGCGAGCGCGCCGTTGGTGGCCTTCAAGGCATCGGTCACCATGGCATCGACGCCCTTCCAGGCCTGCTCGCTCGCCTCCTCGTCGGGGGCGCGGCCACCGTGCTCCTGCGCGGCATGGCGGGCGGCGGGCTCCAGGCAGCGCGAGAGCAGCTCGCCGGCGCGCGCCGCGTTAAGGCCGTCGGCGGGCACCTCGGCCGCAGCGTTGAGCTCCGCACGCTCCTCCTTGTGCGCCTTGAGGGAGGCGTGCAGGCGGCCCTCGGCGTCGAGCTCGATCCGCAGCCACGCCAGGCTCTCGCCGCCGAGCAGCAGCCGACGGTGGACCCCGTAGCCGCGGTGCTTGTAGCTCCAGGAGGGCTCGCCGGCGGCGCCGATGGCGAGGCGCAGCGGCGCCATCACGGCGTTGACCTTGTCGACGCCCGCGGCGATGGCGGGCTGCAGCGCGAGCCAGCGCTGCTCGAGGGTCGGGCCGGCGCCGTCCTGGGCCCGGCCGCCGTCGACGGCGGGGGGCTGCACCAGGCGAAGCGCGCTGGGCCCCCGCTGGGCGGGCACCCGGGGCGGCAGCGGCGGCGGCGCGCGCGGCGCGGCAGCGGCGGCGGGCTGCGCGGGAGCGGGCGGCGGCGCCTCCGCCCCCGCGGCCGCCATGGTGATCTCGGCCTGCGCCCCGGCCGCGGCGATGGTGATCTCGGCCTCCGCCTCGGAGCTCGACCTCAGGTCGCGGCTCGACACGAAATCGCTGCGCCGCCTCTTCCTCTGCGCGTCGCGCCAGATGATGGTGATGCCGGCACCGATCAGCACGCCGCTGATGAGTAGGAAGAGCGCTGTGGTCATAGCGGTCGGCCCGTGGCGGCCCGGCGGGGCGGCAGGGGGCGCAGGGCCGCCGGCAATGGCTCGCGCCCGCTGGCGATGCGGGACGAAGGCGGGCGGGGCGCTGCTATTTTCCCTGCCACTCCGCCTTCACCTCCTGGCATCGCGTCTGGATGAAGTCGTTGATGTCGTCGACCACCGTGCTCTGCAGCACGCCGAACGTGTTGTCGGCCGCGGTGGCCGACCACAGCGCCGTCTGGGCGAGCTTGGGCGCTTCGATCTTGCCCCAGTTGAGCTTGGCCTTCACGGCCTTTCCCTGCCGGAACGTGACCTTGGGGTGCACCTGCAGCTTGACCTCGTAGGTCTCCTTCTCGCCCTCGATCTCGCAGCGGATGTCGTGCTTGTCGAACTGGGCCTCGAGCTCGGGCTCGGTCATGGCCCGGACCAGCACGGCGCGGTCGAGCCGAAGCTCCCCCGTGCAGCGCGCAGACCCCCAGGGCCAAGTGATTCGCCCGCGCGACAGTATGCCGGCCAGCACCTCCTTTCGCCAGGTCTTCCGGATGCTGCAGGCGACGTCGCCGGTGGCCGGCTTGTGCAGGTGCAGGGTGGAGCACACCGCCACCGCGCACGCGCGCCGGGTCTGCCGCTCCTGCTTCTCCTCCTCGGTCTCGGGGGCGGCGGCTGCCTTGGCCTGCTGGGCGAACGAAGGGGAGGGGTGGGCGGCAGCGGCCAGTGCCGCGGCGAGAAGAAGAACGCAGCGCAGAGCAGGCATCGCCATGAGCCTCCAGTCGTCACTCCCTAGAGGGCGGGCGGCCGGCCGCAATCGGCCCCGTGCCCGGGCATGCGCGTTCTCTCCCAGCAAGGGACCGGAAATATGACAGCCGCTCAGCCGTTCCACCACACGAGCCCCACGCCGGATACGAGCAGCAGGAAGAGGACGATGCGGTCGAAGCGGCGGTCGTCGAGGCGCTCGTAGAGGGCGGCGCCGAGCCAGGCCCCGGCCAGCGTACCCGGCAGAGCGATCGCCATGGCCGCGAGAAAGCGGGCCCCCACGAGGCCTTGCACAAGGCTTGCGACCAGCATCGCCGACAGGATGGTGGCGTTGAAGGCCTGGAACACGACCCGGCGGCGCTCCTTGGTCCACCCCTCCAGCGCCGCCCACACGGTCGGCAGGGCCCCGGACAGGCCCGCCAGGCCGCCCAGGACGCCGCCGGCCAGCCCCACCGCCGCCTCCCTCGCCCGCCCGCCGGCGGCAATCTGCACCCGCCCGGCCGCTACCAGCATGAGGGTGCAATAGGCGACGAGCAGCAGGCCGAGCCCGAGCTTGAAGGTGGGCAGGCTGATCCACGCCAACAGCCACGTGCCGATGGGCACGCCGGCAAAGCCCGCCAGCAGCAATGGGGCGAGCCGGCGCCAGTCGATGGCGGGCCACGCGGCCGGCAGCGTCCACGCGTGCCCCACCACGGAGGCGGCCGAGACGAGCTGGGCCGCCACCACCGGCTCCAGCGCCTGCAGCCACAGCGGCAGGGCCATGAGCCCGGTGCCGAAGCCCGTGAGCCCATTGACGAAGCCGCCGGCCAGCGCCCCCGCCAGCACGATCGCGTGCGCGCCCCACTCCCCCGCCCCCATGCTCATGTCCGCCCCTGCCCGCAAGCCGCGGCTCTCTCTATGCCACTCCGTGCCTGGGCAGGAAATGCCGTTCGGGGCGGCTGCGCGGCGTCAGCCGGGTGCGCCCGGCGCCGCGCTCGGCAGCTGGCGGACCTGCGAGGGCGAAAGCTCCAGAATGATCGCCCCGCGCACGAGCATGTAGGTCCCCAGTGGCACGATCACGACCTTCTCGCCGACCCCGAGCAAGCGGCCGACGGTGATGCGGATTTCGCTGACGGTTCCATCCGGCTTGAGCGCGACGCTCGACACCTCGCCTACCTCGGTGCCGTCCATGGAAAAGACCGAGCCGCCGAGCAGCTCCTCGGCGTCTCTGTGCTCCAGAACGGGCGGCGCATCCTGCCCGCCGGCCGCCGGCCCGGCCGCAAGCGCGGCTAGGATCGCGCAGGCGGCCGCCGACAGTCGCGTCCGTCCGGCGGGTGCTCTTACTCTCATGGTCAGGGTGTCGGCGGCCTCCGCGCGCCGGCTGGGGCTCCGTCCTCCTCCTCCTGCATCGGACGATGCGCTGCCGAGGGCGGCTCCGGTGCTGCTGACGTCGCGCTGATGCCGGCCGCGCCGCCCCGCGGCGCCTCTGAGGCGCGGCTCACCTCGCTCCGGCGCGGCAGCGATTTCACCACGTGCACGGGCGTGCCGATCTCCGCCAGCGACGCCAGGTGCAGGACATGGGCGTTGAGCATCCGGAAGCATCCGGAGGAGGCCGCGCGGCCGATCGACTTGGCGTCGTTGGTGCCGTGGATGCGATAGAGCGTGTCGCCGAGATAGAGCGCCATCGCGCCGAGCGGGTTCCTGATGCCGCCGGTCATCTTCTCCGGCAGGCTCGGGTCGCGCTGGCGCATCTCGGCGGGAGGGTGCCAGTCGGGCCACGCCTGCTTGCGGCTGACGGTCTCCGTGCCCGTCCAGTCGAACCCTTCGCGGCCGACGGAGATGGCGTATGCGTAAGCGCGCGCATCGGGCAGCACGAAGTAGAGCTTGCGGCCGCCGGTGTCGATCACGATCGAGTTGGCGGGGTAGTCGTGGGGAAAGGCGACCACGGGGGGCGCCTTCGGCGCGATCGTCGGCCGAGCGCCGCCGTCCCGGGAGTAGCTGTTCTCAGGGCGCGGCCGCCGGCTCATCGCCGGGCGATCGTCCTCGTCGAAGGGGGCCGCGCGCTCTCTTCTGTTCGGGCCGCTGTATTCGCCACCCTGGCGGCGGAAAATCTCGAAGGCCCAGGAGGGCGGCTCCTGCGCCTGCGGCGGCACGGTGCTGGCAGCGAGGATCAGGACGACGGCTACGGGGGTATGCTTGAACATCGCACCAGCCGGGGCTCACTGCCGCGCTTAACGCGAAAGTGCGGGCAGTGTTCCGGTGTCGCTGCGGCTCGAGGCTCCGCGGCGAGCCGCAGCTCCGCCGCGCGCCCGTGCGGAGCGAAACGCAATTGCCGGCGTTCTGATTGCGGGGGAACCCAGGCTCCTCGCTCGCGCCGCCACCTCGAGCGCGCGAAGACCGTCCGAAGGCATATGGCGCCCATGCGCAGTGCGTTGTCCCTTTCCGCTGCGGCTCTGGCAGTGGCGCTGGGGGCGTTCCTGCTCTACCGATCGCTCGGCCGCTACGACTTCGACGAGCTGACGGCCATGGTCCTGGCGGTGTCGCCGCTGCGGCTCGCATTGGCGTCCGCCTTCGCCGCCGCGAGCTACCTGTGCCTCACCGGCTTCGACTGGCTCGCGCTCCGCTACGCGGGGCGGCCGCTGCCCTATCGCCGCGCCGCGCTGGCCTCCTTCACCAGCCTGTCGCTGGGCCACAACATCGGCTTCGCGGCGTTGAGCAGCGGCGCCATACGCTACCGCTTCTACTCCCGCTGGGGCCTTACCGCCTTCGAGGTGGGCAAGGTCATCGTCTTCTGCGGCGCCACCGTGGGTCTCGGCCTCGCCACGCTGGGCGGGCTGGCGACGCTTGTGCAGCCCCGCCTCACGGGAGAGGTCATCGGCGTCGGCACGAGGGGGGCCGTGGCCCTCGGCATCGCGTGCCTGACGCTGCCCGCCGCCTACGCAGCCATGGCCGCCGCCGGGCTCGGGCGGCTGCGCCTCGGCAAGTGGTCCATCGCCCTCCCCACGCTGCGCCTGGCGCTCGCGCAGATCCTGCTCGGGACGGCCAACTTCACGATGGTGGCGGCCTGCCTCCACCAGACGCTCCTCGCGCTCGGCGACGTGCCCTATGCAGCCACCGCCGCGGTCTACGTCATCGCCAATGCGGCGACGCTCGTGAGCCACGTGCCGGGCGGGGTGGGAGTGGTGGAGAGCACCGTGCTGTTTCTGCTCCCCGACAGGTCGTTCATCGGCGCCGTGCTCATGTTCCGCCTCACCTACTTCCTGGTGCCGCTGTGCGCGGGCCTCCTGTCGCTCCTTCTCTCGGAGCTCACGTGGGGGCGCGCCCAGCGGCATTGGGCACCCTAACGCAGGAAGGGAGCCCCGGGGTCGAAGAGCCCCGTGCCCAGGACCGGACGCGTCGAACCCCGCCGAGCGACGGCGCGCAGCTCGCGCAGGGCCCTGCCCTCGTGGCCGAGGAGCTCGACGGCCCGCACCAGCGAGCCCTCCCGGTCGACGGCAGCGGCGAATGCCGCGGGGTCGGCGCCGATGTGCTCGCTGAGCAGGCCGTTGCGGACGCGCGCGATCGCGGCGCGGCTCGCCGCATCTGCGGCCTCGACCGCCAGGTCGCACTCGGTGTCGAGGCCCTCGGAGCGGTTGTTGAGGTTCGAGGAGCCGATCCGGAGCAGCCGGTCGTCGACCACCATCAGCTTGGAGTGGAGCTTCAAGGCCGATGCGCCCTCCTGCGAGGGAACCACGGGGTAGTAGATCCTGAACCGCCCATGGCGGTCGGCGGCCCTGAGGCTGCGGGCAAGACGCTCGCGGTTGTTGCCCATGACGTAGCGCTCGATCGCGCCGCGCGCACTGAGGCCGGTGACGACGACGACTTCCGGGCCCGAGGGCCGCGCCAGCAGCTCGCAGAGAAGGTGGCCCACGCGCTGCGAGCTGAAGTACTGCGATTCGATGTAGATGAACCGCTCCGCCGCACGCAAGGCGTCCACCATAAGCTGAACCGACTCGTAAACCGCGGGCTGCCCGCGCCACGCCGGCTCGGTGCGGGAGATGGCGACCGGCACATGCTCGAAGTCGGGGGCGAGATCCGGCGGCCACAGGTCGCCCGCCGCCGTCACCCAGCCCACGCGCTCGCCGGTGGCCCGGGACCATCGCTGCCGCGCTACGCCGGCCAGCATCCTGGCCACGGCGCCGTCGACGGCGATCTGGACGTCGTGGACGGGGCCATAGGGCGTGCCGTCAGGGTTGGTTCGGCGCCTCTCCTCGTGCCGGTGCTCGGGCGCGTCCCAGCGCCCGACCGTCAGGTCCAGCCCGCCGACGAACGCGATCTGGTCGTCGATGCACACCATCTTCTGGTGATGGCAGGCATAGATGGGATGGCGCCGATCAAGCTTCACTTTGATGCGGGGATGCTGCTGCCACTCGGCTCCAGCGAGAAGCGGCCAGCTCGCGCCCGGCGCATGCACCACCGCCATGCTCCACACGAGCACGCGCACCTCCAGGCCGGGGCGCAGCTCGACCAGCGAGCGCAGCAGGTCTCCCAGCGGGACCCCCCCGGGTCCGGGCTCCAGCATGATGCCGGCATCGAAGTCCCAGCCGATGATGAAGACCGACTTCTGCGCCCGCCGCAGGCACTGCGCCAGCCGAGTGAAGTATGCCTCCCCGTCGATGAGCACGGCGGCGCGGCGCACCACGGGGGCAGCCATGCAGTTGCGCCCCGGCGCCAGGACCGAGCTGTGGTGAATTCGGCGGATGGACGGGCGTTCGTGGACCAGGCGGCTCATGGACGGTCGTTGAACTCGGGGCAGCGCAATCGCGTTTGGAACAACGGCAGATGCGCCCGCACGTTCCGCGGCACGCCCGGCGGGCAGGGGGCAGGGACGATGGCGAGCGGGTGAAGCCGGAAGGCGACGATCGAAGGGCCGTGAGCCCGGCCGGAGCGGTGCACCAGATGCGCCTCATGACATGGAACATCCATGGCGCGAGGCCCTTGCTGGGCTCCGCCAACCTGCAGCGGGTCATCGACATCGTGCGCAAGCACGAGGCCGACATCGTCGCCCTCCAGGAGGTCGACACGCGCTACTGCGGCTTGTCGGCGTTCGAGCTCCTGGCGAGCAGCCTCGGCAGCCACCGCGCCGAGGCGCGCATGATCGTGGCGCCGGAGGGCGACCGCGGCCATGTCGTGCTGAGCCGCTGGCCCATGACCCAATCGCGGCTGCACGACCTGTCGGTCGGGCGCCGCGAGCCGAGGGCGGCGATCGAAGCCATGATCGAGACCCCCGCCGGCGCCCTGCACGTCGTGGCCGTCCATCTGGGCCTCAGCCTGCGCGAGAGGCACCGACAGGCGGTGAAGCTCGCGGAGCTCGCCACCAATGCGGCGCAGCCGACGGTCATGCTCGGCGACTTCAACGACTGGCTCTGGCACGGGTCGGTGCAGTGGGCGCTGCGGGCCATCCTTCCCGGCCGCAGCCGCCTGCGCACCTTCCCCGCTGGCTTCCCCCTCTTCCGCCTCGACCGCATCTACTGCCGGCCCGAGACCATCCTGAGCGGCTGCTTCACCGACCCGGCGGCGCGGATCGCCTCCGACCACCTGCCGGTGATCGCCGACGTGACGATCCCCCTTGCGTCGACCCAGGACGAAGTGGCGGCCGGCACCGTCTCGCTGCCGGGGCGCGGAGGGTCCAGCGTCGTCCAGGGCAATGCCGGCGCCGATCCGGCACGGTCGCCGGGCTAGTCGCCGCGCTTGCCGCGCGGGTCATGCGTGTGGTGGCGGTCCGGCTCGCCGCCGCCTCCCGATATGCCGGAATGGCGGGTGCTCTTGGTCGCCTCCGGCGCGGGCCTGCGCCGGCGCAAGCGCTCTGGGTGCTTGCGGTCCTCGTGGCTGGCACCCGGGCCGCCGACGCGCTCGCGCTTCTCCTTCGATCGGAGCGGCATATCACCGGTCCTGCTGGTAGCCCTGATTGCGGGTGTTCTGCCGGATGTTGCCCTGCCGACCCTGCTCCTTGAGGTTCCTGGGGCGGGCCTCCACCTTCTGGGCGCGGGGCATGGGATTGGAGCCGGTGCCTTTCGGGCTGCGATTCTTCCGCGGTACTGCCGGCTGCTTCCTGCTCATAGGCCGTCTCGATTGTCCATGGGCATGCCGCGGCCGGCCGGCTCGCACACAGCCGCCGCGCCTTCCCCTGTCCTCTGCAACGAACGCTGGCCCGGACCGTTCCACCTTGGGGGAACGCTCGCGGTGCACACCGCGACGCGTGGGACGCGGTCATGACCGAGGACCTGACGATGCCGACCAATCCGACGCCAGGTGGAGAGCCGGCCGAAGGCTCACGCGAGACCATCGACCACGAGCTGGAGAGGACGAGGCGGCCCCCGCGTCGGGCGGAGCGGGGGAGCAAGCCCGCCCCCGGGGACGAGGCCGCGCCCGGGACGCCCGGCACGGGTGAGGACCTCTGCCCCGCGCGCGTCGGCAGGGGGGCCCTCGGCGCCCGTCCCTGCCCCAACTGCAACGGCTCCGGACGCATCATCAAGGGGATCGGGGGAGCGTAGCTCCGGCCCTGGCTCTCGGCCCATGGACAGGACCGCCTACCTCCGCCTCTGGACCCGGCGCGATTCTCATATGCGAGAGGGCGCCCGTTCGGGCCGCCGACATCCGCGAGCTGTGCCGATCGATCGTTGCCGCCCAGCAGGCGGGGATCGGCCGGATGAAGGCAATGCTGGAGAGGTGAGCAATGCAGGATCCCTGGCTCCTCGGCGCCGCCACGGTGCTGCTCGCGCTGGCGATGGCGGTTTCGCTCTCCGAGGCTCTCGCCCCCGCTGGCGTGGGTGGCCCGGCCTGGTGGTGAGGCCACCGGCCCCCGTCGGCGGTCGGCTACTCCCCCGGGGCCGGCCACCCAAAGGATGGGCGCCCGTGCTCGTCGAAGCGGCGGGCACGCGGCTGAAATTCGACCTTCCTCGGACCGCGGACGTGGCCAAACCCGGCACGCCGCGGCTACGGACGGCCAGCACACCCCGATATCGCTCGCCGCCCGCCCGGCTTTGCTTGAAGTTGGTGGCTCGAGCACCATATCCTGGGCATGGAGATAACCAGCGCCCGTACCGGGGCTGGGGGCGGCGGAGGCCAGGGCCGGGTCCGCGACGCCCAAGTTGCCGGGTCAAAGCCGCTTCGAGGAGGGCTTTGCAGAATGTCCCGCATGTCGCTGCTGTCGAGCCCCCTGCTGCTGGGGTTCGAGGAGATGGAGCGCCTGATCGACCGCGTCGGCAAGGGCGGCGACGGCTACCCACCCTACAACATCGAGCGAATTCCCGCGCGGGCGCGCAACGGCGGCGAGAACGACGAGGCGGAGCGCCTGCGCATCACCCTGGCGGTGGCCGGCTTCAAGCGCGACCAGCTCGAGATCACGGTGGAGGACAACCACCTCGTGATCCGAGGCCGGCAGGAGGACGACAAGACGCGCGAGTACATCCACCGCGGCATCGCCGCGCGCCAGTTCACGCGCTCGTTCGTGCTGGCAGACGGCATCGAGGTGCGGTCTGCCGACCTGAGCGACGGGCTGCTGTGCATAGACCTGGTGCGCCGAGAGCCCGACCGGCTGGTGCGCAGGATCGAGATCGGCCAGCGGGGACCGTGAGACCTTCCCGCCACACTGCGGCGGGCCGAATCGCGGAAAGATGTAGAGGCCGAGACGAGTTTTGGGGCGGGCGCCGGCAGGCGCTGGCCTCGCCCCGGGGACCATGTGAGGGTCCCAGAGCACAGGAGTGAAGCGTCGTGGAAAGCAAGACCAACAACAAGACCAGGTCCGGATCGGCGCCGCCGCCCGTCATGAGCATGAGCGAGCTCGCCCAGCTCGGCGGCGGCAAGATCGCCTACATCAAGGTGCTGAGCGCAGAGCAGGCCAAGCGCATGTTCCCGGCCGTCGAGGGCATTCCCTCCGGCATCGACCTCTATGCCCTGCACGCCGCCGACGGTACGCCGCTGGCGCTCACCGACAGCCGCCAGGCCGCGCTCGGCCACGCCATGGGCGACGAGCTGGAGATCGCCAGCGTGCATTGACCGGGGGCGGAGCAACCGATGATTGGAGGCGCTCGGTCGAGGGCCGAGCGCTTCTTGCCGTACTGCGCTATGCTTGCTTATTCGGAATGCAGGCAAGCGACCATGGCAGCACCCAATTTCAATCCTAGACGGATTAACGGTGTTTGGCGCGAAGGATTTGCCCTCGACGTGCACACACTCAGCAGTGAGTATGTAGGCGATGACGAATTCGGCCGCCCGCGGTTCAGCAACACCTACGACTTCTGTATCAGCTCAAGTCACGTGGCGATAGGACAGCCGTCTCTCCGCTGACCGACGCGCTGGCGACATTTGTGAAGGGCTGGAACCCTCCGGTGACGCTGCTTGTGCCTGTTCCGCCGTCGACGAGGCGTGCCGTTCGCCCAGTGTTGCTGCTTGCCGAGGCCCTCGGTGAGCGGACCGGCATTCGCCTTGCTGACTGTATCAAGCGGACGCGGGATATACCCCAACTCAAGAACATCAATGATCTGGACCAGCGCGCCAAGTTGCTCGAAGGGTTGCACACTGTGGATCGCTCCGTTACGCGAGACGAGACCGTTCTGCTCTTTGACGACCTGTATCGGTCGGGCGCGACGATGAACGCAATCGCCGCGGAGCTTCGCGACAACGGCCTCGTTGCCGACGTGTATGCCCTGACAGTCACCCGAACCAGGAGCACGCGATGACCAAGATCTTCATAGGCGGTTCTCGCCAGGTGTCTCGACTCAACTCTCAGATCCGAGCGCGCATAGACAATATCGTCTCCAGGAACCTTCCGATTGTGATAGGAGACGCGAACGGGGTCGACAAGGCCGTCCAGTCGTACCTTCGCAGCATGGGCTATTTGAACGTCGAGGTCTTTTGTTCGGCAGGGTTCTGCAGAAACAATGTGGGCGATTGGGAGATACGTTCCATCAGCGCAGGAACACGCCAGCGCAAAGCCGACTTTTACGCGGCCAAGGATCGTGTCATGACGCGCGAGGCTGACATCGGCCTCATGATATGGGATGGCAAGAGCGTCGGTACGCTCCTCAATGCCATACGATTGGTCAGCATGAACAAGATCGTTGTCATGTATGTCGTTCCCGACAGGAAGTTCTGGGAGATTCGTGGCCGGGACGAATTGGAGAGCTTCCTGGCCTGCTGTGATTCGAAAGTTCGTCGTGCGGCCGAGTTGCGGGCTGAGCGCGAGAACCTGCCGAGCTCAATCGAGTCCCATGACACCTCGCAGGAGACGCTGCCGCTTGCCTGAAGTATCTCTCCTCGGCACGGCGCATCTGTCCTTGTCATCCCCTACGGGAGCCGAATCATGAGCACTGAGGCGCAGGACCGGCTCGCCATCCGCGAGGTGGTGGAGAGCTGGGTGGTGTGGCGCGACGCCGGCGACTGGGAGCGCTTCCGCACCGTTTGGCACGCGGGCGGGCGCATGATGGCCACCTGGTTCCAGGGCAGCGCCGAGGACTTCATCGCCGTCAGCCGCGCCGGCTTCGAGAAGGGGGTCAGCATCCTCCACTTCCTCGGCGGCAGCTCGATCGACCTCGCCGGTCCGCGCGCCGTCTCCCAGACCAAGATGACCATCTCCCAGCGCGGCCTCGTGCACGGCGTGGCCGTCGACGTGGCGTGCACCGGGCGTTTCTACGACTTCTTCGAGAAGCGCGACGGGCGCTGGGGCATCGTGCTGCGCCAGCCGATCTACGAGAAGGACCGCATGGACCCGCTCGACCCGGCCGCGCGGCTGAGCCTCGATGCGGAGCGGCTGGCGCGCTTCCCCGAGGGCTACCGCCACCTCGCCTACCTGCAGAGCGAGCTCGGTTTCAAGGTCAAGCCCGACATGCCGGGCCTGAAGGGGCCACAGGTGGAGGCGCTCTATGCGCGCGGGGCGGCCTGGCTCGCCGGCAAGCCGCTCTGACGGCCGGCCGCCCTCGGCTATAGTGCGCCCCGTTCCGGTGCAGCCGAAGGAACGGGAGACCACGCCATGGCCGCCATCGCAATCCTCGACGACTACCAGAACGTGGCCCTGAAGATGGCCGACTGGTCGCGCCTGCAGAAGGCCCACCGGCTGGTCGTGTTCAACGAGCGCCTCCCCGACGTGGAGGCCTGCGCGCGCGCACTGGCCGAGTTCGACGTCATTGGCATCATGCGCGAGCGCACGCCCTTCCAGCGGCCGCTCTTCGAGCGGCTGCCGAAGCTCAGGCTGCTCGTCACCACCGGCAAGCGCAACGCCTCCATCGACCTCGCTGCCGCCAGGGACCACAACGTGACGGTGTGCGGCACGGGCGGAGGCGGGCTCTCCACTGCCGAGCTCGCCATCGGCCTGATGCTGGCGCTCGCCCGCCACCTGCGCGAGGAGTTCGCCGCCATGCGCCCGGGCGGCGGCTGGCAGACGACGCTGGGCTTCGACCTCGCCGGCCGCACGCTCGGCATCGTCGGGCTCGGCAACCTCGGCAGCAGGGTGGGCCGCATCGGCGCCGCCATCGGCATGAAGGTCATCGCCTGGAGCGAGAACCTCACGCCGGAGCGGGCGCGCGAGCAGGGTGCGGAGCGGGTCGACAAGGACGAGCTCTTCCGCCGCGCCGACGTGATCTCCATCCACACCGTGCTGTCGCCGCGCACGCGCAGCCTCGTCGGAGCACGCGAGCTGGCGCTCATGAAGCCGACGGCGATCCTCGTCAACACCTCGCGCGGGCCGATCGTGGAGGAGGCAGCGATCCTGGCTGCGCTGCGGGAGCGGCGCATCGCCGGCTACGCCGCCGACACCTTCGACGTGGAGCCGCTGCCCCCCGACCACCCGCTGCGCTCCGAGCCGCGCGCACTGCTCACCCCGCACCTGGGCTACGTCACCGAGGAGACCTACCGCAGCTTCTATTCCGGCATGGTGACAGCCATCGAAGGCTGGCTCGGCGGCAAGCCGGTGGGCGTGATCGGCTGAGCGGGCCGACCGGGCGCGGGGCTGCTGCCGCCTACTCCATGTCGGCCACGCTCTCCAGAACCTCGGTGTTGCACTTCACCTGGGTGCCGACGCGGCTGATGGCGCCCATCTCCTCGAGCAGGGTCAGCGCGATGTTGACCTTGGGCCGGCTGGCGCCGATCAGGAGGGCGAGCTCGCCCTGCGACATGCCGAGGTCGAAGGTGACCGTCGGCCCCTTGGGCGGCGGCGACTGCAGCCGGATTGCCGACAGCAGCAGGCGGGCGAGCCGCACCTCGATGCGGTGCAGGGCGATCGCCTCCAGCCGCTGGTCGGTCTCGCGCAGGCGCGCGCACAGGAAGCGGATGGCCGCGGTGGCGACGTGGGGGTGGCTCTCGATCAGGTCGAGCATGGCCTTCTGCGGCAGGGCCATGGCCTCCACGCGGGTGATGGCGGTGGCGCCGGCGGTGCGCTCGCCGCCGTCGAGGGCCGCGATCTCGCCGAAAATGCTGCCGGGCCCGGCGTGGGCGAACGACAGCTCGCGGCCGTCGCTCGACAGGATCGACAGACGGATCTTGCCCTCCAGCACGAGGTAGATCTCCCGCCCCGGGTCGCCGCGCGAAAAGATCATCTGGTCGGGCTCGAACTGCACGCGCCGCATGCGGCTTGCCACCGCCGCCCGGTCGGCCTCGCTCAGGGTGCCGAACAGGGCGCTCTTGCCCAGCAGGTCGACGATCGAACGTGGCTCCATGGGACGAACCTCGATGCCGTTGCCGCAGCCCCGCCTGATCATGCAAGCGCAGCCGCGGGGCGTCCACCTGTTTCGGCGGGAACAGCAAACGGGGTCCCGATCCGGCAGTGTGGCGACGACACGCCCGGTCGGGCCGGGCGCGCAGGCAACGGACAGGGAGCGACGCCATGCGCCTCGTCGACGTTCTTCTCGCCAGCGTTCTCCTCGGGCTGGCGCTGGGCTATCTGAGCATGGACCGGCCCAAGGCCGACGCTGCCGGCGAGACCCGGACGGCGGCCGCCGGCTGCGGCCACGGCCTGTGCGAGCGCATCACCTGGCTGCGCACGCCGGCCATGCGCCCCGCCCCGCAGGTGCGGTAGGACGCTGCAACCGGAGACGGGCGGAGAGCCCACGCAAGTCCGTCGAGCTGTGAAGCTGCCGCTGCCCTGTCGGGCGGCGGCAGTCTTGCTTGTGCAGCGGCACGGTCCTGACAGGGCTCGAGTACGATATGGCTGCGTGCCCGGCGGGCCCGCAGCCAATCGGCGTCGCCGGCCAAGCCGGTCAATTGCGGAAGAAGGCGTCGACCCGCATGCCGGGCAGCAGCGGAACAGTGCCGTCGAGGTCGACCACCACCTCCATCACCTCCACGTCGGTGGGCCGGCGGGACCCACGCGAGCCCATCTTGGGGAAGGCCAGGGAGGGGGCGATCTCCACCACCTTGCCCTCGAAATCGCGGCCCGGGTAGGCGTTGTTGCGCACGAACACGCGCTGGCCGAGCTTGATCTTGGCCGCGTCGGCCTCGTCCACCTCGGCGCGCACGCGCATCACCGACACGTCGCCCATCACCACCAGCGGCAGCTCCGGCGAGGGGGCCACCAGCTCGCCCACCTTGGCGTTGACCTGCAGCACCTTGCCGGCGATGGGGGCGCGGATGCGCGTCTTGTCGAGCAGCGATTCGGCGAGCGTGACCTCGGCGCGCGCGGCGATCAGCGCCGCCTCGAGGCGGTTGGGCGAGGGCACGTTGGCCTTGGCGTGGGCCGAGGCGAAGCTCGCCTGCTCCTGGCGCAGCCGCTCCTTGGCATCGGCCAGCCGGCGCCGGGCGGCGGTTACGGGACCGGTGTTGCCGGGGCTGCGGCGGTTGGCGGCGATGGCGTCGTCGAGCTCCAGGCGCGCGCTGTTGACGGCGCGCTCGGCGGAGAACACGGCGTCCTCGGCCTTGCTCACGCTCTCGCGGCCCGAGGTGATGGGCTGGGCATCGCGCTCGCGCTTGCGCGCGGCGGCCTCGGCCTCGGCGGCAGAGAGGCGCGCACGCGCCTCCTTGTCCTCGAGCTGGATGAGCACCTCGCCCTCGGCCACCCGGTCGTTGATGACCACCGCCACCACCTCGACCTTGCCGGGGGCGGGGGCGCCGAGCCGGATCTGGCCCGAGCGCGGCTCCACGCGGCCGGGTGCGGCTGCAACCCACGGCTGGCGGGCGCCGCCGGAGTTGGTGGTGGAGGCAGTGGACTGGGAGGAGGTCGCCGACTGGCTCGAGCTCGAGGAGCCGAGCCTGATCTGGATGGAGTTGCCGGGCGTGATCATGAGGGCCACGGCGAAGCCGGCAAACCCGAGCGCGACGAGGCCGGCGAGGATGGCGAGCTTCCTGCCCACCCCGCCTCCGCGCCGCTCGTAGCCCGACGGATCGGCTGTCTGCATGGCTTCTGTCCTCCGTTGACGGTCGGTGCCGGGCGGCCCCGCGGAACCGCGCTGCTCGACCCGACCTCTAGCGGCTTGCCCACGGCCCTGCTGTTTCCGCCGGAACAGAGCCGGCGGGCCGGCGCGACTCTTCCACTCTCCGCGCGCCCGCACAATGCAAATTTCGCTCGATCCTGTTTCTCCGGGAACAGCGCCGGGCCCTCGATCGGCGCAATCTGCCCCCACGAGACAACGGCGCCCCCCTCGGGGGAGCGACAGAGCCAAGGAGAGAGCCATGTTGGGTCAGATCACCAAGTTCCGCGAGGACATCGGCATCGGCGTGATCGCCGCCGAGAACGGCCGCAAGTACCGCTTCACCAAGTCGGAGGTCCTCAACGCCGGCAGCAGGCTCGTGGGTTGCGACGTCGACTTCGAGGTGATCGCCAGCCGCCCGCGCCAGATCATCAGCCTGTCGGGCTCGCCCTGGACGGCCTTCGGCGCCATCTGCGCCAGCGCCGCCAACGACCGCACCTGAGGAGCCGGCGATGAGCAATCCTCTCGACGTCAGCGACGTGCCGCTGGTCGGCCCCCACGAGCTGATGGTGCCGATGCAGCACATGATCGACACCGAGCGCGGGCTGGCGCTGCTCAAGGGCGTCAGCAACGCCGACCTGCGCCAGGTCGACGCCGCGATCTGGGACGACCTCTCCGGCGATCCCGCCCGCCGCGTGGCGGTGCTGCTGCGCTTCAGGGCGCTGGTGCAGGTGTTCAGGGCGCGCCGGCTGGCCGAGCTGTTCCTCGACCGCGGCTTCATGCTGATCGCGCCGGCGGTGCACGTTGCCGCCCGCATGCGCCTCAACACCCAGTGGGGCTTCAACCCGCTCAAGTTCGAGCGCGAGCTGCGCGACCTGCTCGCCCAGCTCGACGGCGGCGCGGAGCGCAGCCCCGACCGCCTCACCGCGTGAGGGCGGGCGCCCGCCCCTCGCCGATGTCCCAGTAAAGCCCCGCCATCAGCGCGGCGGCCGAGCGCGCCACCGAGAGCAGCAGGTGCTCGTCCGGCGCGTGCTGGGAACAGGAGGGGTAGGAGTGCGGGATCCACAGCGTCGGCATGCCCAGGATGTCGGTGAAGATGTCGTTGCAGATGGAGCCGCCGGTCTGCGGCACCACCGCCGGCAGGGCGTTGGCCGAACGCTGCAGCGACTGCGCGGCAAAGAGCGCCCACGGATGGTCGGGCTCGGTGCGGCTGGCGGCGAAGCGTCCGTCGTTGGCGGCCGGGGGCGGCACCACTTTGACGTCGGCAAAGCCCCGCGCCGCCAGATGGTGCTCCAGCGCCGGCACGATGGCCTCGATCGCCGTCCCCGCCACGAAGCGCAGCTGGCAGTTGGCGACCGCCCTGGGCGGGATGGCGTTGACTGGCCGGGCCGGCGTCCCGGCGGTGAAGGAGAGGATGTTGAACACGTTGGAGGCATAGACGCGCTCGGCGGGCGTAAGCCCCGGCTCGCCCCACCAGGCATCGACCGCGGGCCCCTCCTCGCCGCCGTCCACCTCCACGTCCGCCAGGCACTCCTTGACCGCGCGCGTCATGGGCGGGGCCTGCAGCTCGGCCACCAGCAGCTCGCCCCGCGCCCCGACGATGGAGGAGAGCGCGTGGGCGAGAATGACCGCCGGATTGGCGATGAGCCCGCCCCAGTTGCCGGAGTGGTGCGCGCCCTCGCGCAGGTCGCAGACGAGGTCGAAGTTGAGGGCGCCGCGGCAGCCGAGCGTCAGGGTCGGCCGGTCGGGGCGCACGCGCGGGCCGTCGGAGGCGATCAGCACGTCGGCGGCGAGCTCGCCCCTGTGGGCGGCGACCAGCTCGGCCAGGCCCTTGGAGCCCGTCTCCTCGCCGGTCTCGAGGATGTACTTGGCGTTGAAGCCGAGACGGCCGCCGCGCTCGGCCATGACCGCCGCCAGCGCCGCCATGTTGAGGCTGTGCTGGCCCTTGTTGTCGGCGGTGCCGCGGCCGTAGAGGCGGTCGCCGTCGCGGGCCAGCACCCACGGCCCCTTGCCCCTGGTCCACTGCTCCTCCTGGCCGCGGATCACGTCGCCATGGCCGTAGCCCAGCACGGTCGGCAAGGCGGGGTCCTCGACGCGGGCGGCGAGCAGCACCGGACCCTGGCCGGGCTCGGGGTTCTCGCAGATGCGGATGGCAAAGCCCATGCGCGCGAAGGCGGGCGCCATCTCCTCCTCGAGATAGCGGCAAAGCTCGGGCAGGCTCGCGGGCAGAAGCTGGCTCTCGGTCCGGTAGGCGACGCGGCGGGCGAGGTCGGCCTCCAGGCCGCCGCCGTCGACATAGGCGCGGGCGCGGGCGACGGCGCCGGCTCGGGTGCCCGTCATGCGATGGTCACCCCGCCGTCGGCGACGATCACGGTGCCCGTCATGAAGGCGGCGGCCTTGGAGGCGAGGAAGGCGATGACCCCGCCGATGTCGTCGGGCTCGCCGATGCGCCGCAGGGGCGCGGTGGCCACCGTGCGCTGGAGCCGTTCAGGGTCCTCCCACAGGGCGCGGGCGAAGTCGGTGCGCACCAGGCCTGGCGCCACGCAGTTGACGCGCACGCCCCTGGGCCCCCACTCCACGGCGAGACTGCGGGTGAGCTGCATGTCGGCGGCCTTGGAGATGCCGTAGGCGCCGAGCTGGGCGCTGCCGCGCAGGCCCCCGATCGAGGAGACGATGACGACGCTGCCGTCGCGCCGCTCGGCCATGCCCGGGATGGCCATGTTGCACAGCCACAGGTTGCTCTTGATGTTGGCGCTCATGATCTTGTCGAAGGCCTCGTCGGGAATGCGCTCGAGCGGGCCGAAGTAGGGATTGACGGCGGCGTTGCACACCAGCGTGTCGATGCGCCCCCACTTGTCGAGCGTGCCCCGCACCAGCGCCTCGAGCTCCTCCCGGCGCGAGATGTTGCAGGGGATGGCGACCGCCTCCCCGCCCGCCTGCCTGATGCCGGCCGCCACCGCCTCGCAGGCATCGGCCTTGCGGCTCGAGATCACCACCCTGGCGCCCAGGCCGGCCATGGTCTCGGCGGCGGAGCGGCCGATGCCCTTGCTCGAGCCGGTGATCACGGCGACTTGGCCCGAGAGATCGAACGGATTGCGCATGGGCGCCAAGGCCTCCCTCCTGTCCTATACGTTAACGTGTTGCCAAGGCGGCCGGGCGCGCCTAGGGTCGCCGATCATAGTGACCGGCCCGACAATCAGACAAGGACGGCGATGGGAGAGGAACGGCGCTGGGAAAGGAGCTATCCGGCCGGCGTGCGCTGGGACGCGCCGATCGCCACGGCGACGCTGACCGATCTCTTCGACGATTTCACCCGTCGCTGGGCGGCCAAGCCCGCCTTCGAGTACCGCAACCGCCAGACGACCTACGCCGAGCTGCGCGCGGGCGCAGAGGCGGCCGCCGCGGGGCTCATGGACCTCGGCGTGCGCCCTGGCACGGCGGTGGCCCTCTATCTGCCCAACACGCCGCTGCATCCGCTCGCCTTCTTCGCCACCCTGCTGGCCGGCGGACGGGTCGTGCACCTCTCCCCGCTCGATGCCGAGCGCGAGCTCGCCTACAAGCTCAAGGACTCCGGGGCGCGCATCCTCGTCACCACCAACATCGGCTTCATGGCCCTGCTCGCCAGCAAGCTCAGGAGCGATGGGCTCCTCGACCACCTGATCGTCGGCGACGACACGGCCTTCGGCCCCTCGGCCATCCCCACCACCCCGGTGCCCGAGGGCGCGCTCCCCTTCGAGCGGCTGCGCGAGCGGGGGGCTGCCGGGCTGCCGCGGCAGTGGCCGCGGACCGACGTGGAGGACATCGCCGTCCTGCAGTACACGGGCGGCACCACGGGCAAGCCCAAGGGCGCCATGCTCACCCACGCCAACCTGAGCGCCGCCTGCTCCATCTACAAGCTGTGGTCCGACCCGCAGCGCATCTCCGCCCCGGGTGAGGACCGCGTGATCTGCGTGCTGCCGCTGTTCCACATCTATGCGCTCACCTCCGTGATGCTGCGGTCGTTTGTGGAGGGCAACCAGCTGCTGCTGCGCGTGCGCTTCGACGTGGACACCACGCTCGAGGACATCGAGGTCAAGAAGGCCACGGTGTTCCCAGCCGTGCCCACCATGTGGATCGCGCTCGCCAACCGGCCCGACATCGACAAGCGCGACCTCTCCTCCCTGCGCTACGCGGCCTCGGGCGGCGCGCCCCTGCCGGTGGAGGTGGCCGAGCGCTTCCAGAAGCTCACCGGCCACCGCATCGGCGGCGGCTGGGGCATGACCGAGACCTCGCCGGCCGGCACCGCCATGCCGCGCGAGTGGACCGGCCGGGCCGGCTCCGTCGGCCTGCCGCTGCCCGGCATCGACATGCAGATCGTGGCCCTCGACGACCCCCGGCGCGTGCTGCCGCCGGGCGCGAAGGGCGAGATCCGCATCCGCGGCCCCAATGTCACCAAGGGCTACTGGAACGCGCCGGAGGAGACGGCGGCGGCCTTCGTCGACGGCTGGCTCCTCACCGGCGACATCGGCTTCATGGACGAGGACGGCTACTTCTATCTGGTCGACCGCAAGAAGGACATGATCATATCCGGCGGGTTCAACGTCTATCCGCGCATCATCGAGGAGGCGATCTACGAGCATCCGGCGGTGGCCGAGGTGAGCGTGATCGGCGTGGCGGACGCCTATCGCGGCGAGGCGGCGAAGGCCTTCGTGCAGCTCAAGCCCGGCGCCCGGCCGTTCACGCTCGAGGAGCTGCGCGCGTTCCTCGCCGACAAGCTCGGCCGCCACGAGCTGCCGGCGCACCTGGAGCTGCGCGACCAGCTGCCCAAGACGCCGGTGGGCAAGCTGTCGAAGAAGGAGCTGATCGAGGAGGAGCGGCAGAAGATGAAGGCTGCCGCCGAGTAACCCTTTCATCCCGGAATTTCGCGTCGGCGGAATATCCGGGATCCGGGAGCCACGGGCTCGTTCGCCGCCCCGGGGTCCCGGCTCTCGGGCGGAGCCCGAGGCCGGCATGACAACGCAACGCAGGAGAGAAGGAACCACGCCATGGTCGACGCCGTCATCGTCTCCACCGCCCGCACGCCGATCGGCAAGGCCGTGCGCGGCGCCTTCAACCTCACCCACGGCGCCGACATGGGCGGCCACGTCATCGCCCACGCGGTCAAGCGCGCCGGCATCGACCCCGGCGACGTGGAGGACGTGGTGATGGGGTGCGCCAACCCCGAGGGCGCCACCGGCGGCAACATCGCCCGCCAGTGCGCGATCCGCGCCGGCATTCCCGTCACCGCGGCCGCCCAGACCGTCAACCGCTTCTGCTCCTCGGGCCTGCAGGCGATCGCGCTCGCCGCCTACAGCATCCGCGAGCAGGGCGTGCCCGTGGCCGTCGCGGGCGGGCTCGAGTCGATCAGCCTCGTGCAGATGAACATGAACACCAAGTTCTACCGCAACGACTGGATCATGGGGCACAAGCCCGAGCTCTACCTGCCCATGATCGAGACCGCCGACATCGTCGCGAAGCGCTACAACATCAGCCGCGAGAGGCAGGACGAGTACTCGCTCATGAGCCAGCAGCGCACGGCGGCCGCGCAGAAGACGGGCCGGCTCGACGCCGAGATCGTGCCCATGACCACCGTCATGCAGGTCGAGAACAAGGAGACCAAGGAGATCTCCAAGCGCACGGTCACGCTCGAGCGCGACGAGGGCAACCGGCCCGACACCACCATGGAAGGCCTCGCCAAGCTCAAGCCGGTGCGCGGCGACGACCAGTTCATCACCGCCGGCAATGCCAGCCAGCTCTCCGACGGCGCCTCGGCCTGCGTATTGATGTCAGACAAAGAGGCGGCGCGGCGCAACATCAAGCCGCTCGGCATCTTCCGCGGCTTTGCCGTGGCGGGCTGCGAGCCCGATGAGATGGGCATCGGCCCGGTGTTCGCCGTGCCGCGGCTCCTGCAGCGCACGGGCGTCAAGATGGACGACGTCGGCCTGTGGGAGCTCAACGAGGCCTTCGCCGTGCAGGTGATCTACTGCCGCGACAAGCTCGGCATACCGCAGGAGAAGCTCAACGTCGACGGCGGCGCCATCGCCATCGGCCATCCCTACGGCATGTCGGGAGCGCGCATGACCGGCCACGCCCTGATCGAGGGCAAGCGCCGCGGCGTCAAGTACGCGGTCGTCACCATGTGCATCGGCGGCGGCCAGGGTGCCGCCGGCCTGTTCGAGATCGTGTGAGGGAGGACGAGATGGACCTTCGCTTCAGCCCCGAGGAGAACAAGTTCCGCGAGGAGCTGCGCGCCTTCTTCCGCTCGGCGGTGCCGGCCTCGATCCGCACCAAGGTCATGGAGAACCGCCACCTTTCCAAGGAGGAGCTGGTGGCCGCGCACAAGATCCTGCACGCCAAGGGGCTGGCCGTGCCGCACTGGCCCAGGGAGTGGGGCGGAGCGGACTGGACGCCCGTGCAGCACTACATCTACACCGAGGAGCTGCAGTTCAACGGCGTGCCGCAGCCGCTGCCCTTCAACGTGTCGATGTGCGGCCCGGTGATCATCGCCTTCGGCACCGAGGAGCAGAAGAAGCGCTTCCTGCCGCCGATGGCGGCGCTCGACCACTGGTGGTGCCAGGGCTTCTCGGAGCCGGGCGCCGGCTCCGACCTCGCCGGCCTCAAGACCACCGCCGTGCGCAAGGGCGACAAGTACATCGTCAACGGCCAGAAGACCTGGACCACGCTCGCCCAGCACGCCGACTGGATCTTCTGCCTGTGCCGCACCGACCCGGCGGCCAAGAAGCAGCTCGGCATCTCCTTCCTGCTCATCGACATGCGCAGCAAGGGCATCACGGTGAGGCCGATCCAGACCATGGACGGGGGCCGCGAGGTCAACGAGGTGTTCTTCGACGACGTCGAGGTGCCGGCCGACAACCTGGTGGGCCAGGAGCACCGCGGCTGGGACTGCGCCAAGTTCCTGCTCGGCAACGAGCGCACGGGGATTGCCCGCGTCGGCTACTCCAAGCAGCGCGTGCAGCGCATCAAGGAGCTCGCCGCCCGCGTCAAGGCCGGCGACCGCCCGCTCATCGAGGACGAGCGCTTCCGCGAGAAGGTGGCGGCGGTGGAGGTGGAGCTCAAGGCGCTGGAGATGACGCAGATGCGCGTGCTCGCCGAGGACCGCAACCGCAAGGACCGCCTGCCCAACCCCAAGTCGTCGATCCTCAAGATCAGGGGCAGCGAGATCCAGCAGGCGACCACCGAGCTGCTGCTGGAGATCGCGGGCCCCCTGGCGCTGCCCTACCAGCCCGAGGCCGACGACACCGAGTTCGGCTCCAACGAGCCGCCCGAGGGCCTGGAGTGGGCGGCGCCGGCGGCCCCCGGCTATTTCAACTACCGCAAGGTGACGATCTACGGCGGCTCCAACGAGATCCAGCGCAACATCCTGGCCAAGGCCGTGCTGGGCTTCTGATCGGGCCGCGCGGCTTCCCTCTCCCGCCCGTGGGGAGAGGGGAAATCTGCCCCTCACCCCGGCCCTCTCCCCGCAAGCGGGGAGAGGGGGAAGGCGCCGGCTCAGATGCCGGTGATGCGGATGCCGGCGCCGTCGACCTTGTAGTTGCGGTTGATGCCGATGAGCACCGAGGTGAGCGCCTCGGCCGCGACCGAGTTGGCGAGCGGGCCGGCGTGGACGCCTCGCAGGCCGCACGCCCGGGCCAGGCCGAGCACGATCTCGCGGTCCTTGGGGTCGTCGCCGAACACCAGCACGTCGCAGTCGATGGCCTCGTCCGTCTGCAGCTTGTGGGCGGCGACGTTGTGGAAGGCCGAGACCACGCGCACGCCCGCGCCCAGCCACTTCTGCGCCGTGAGCGCGGCGGAGTGCTCGGGCGGCAGCTGCACCCGCGCCACGCGCGGCGGCACCAGCGGCACGGTGGTGTCGACGACGAGCTTGCCGGCGACGTGGGGGGCGATCTCCTCGAGCGCCTGCGCCTGGCCGGCCCACGGCACGGTGAGGAGCACCACCTCGGCGGCCCGGGCGGCCTCGGCGTTGGTGGCCCCGGCGGGCGGCGGGCTGCCCGCGGCCGTCGGCAGCGCGCGGGCCGCGGCGGCCGCCTTCTCGGCCGAGCGCGAGCCGATGATGATGGCAAAGCCGGCCTTGGCCAGACGATGCGCCAGGCCCGTGCCCAGATCGCCGGTGCCGCCGACGATGGCGAGCGTTGGCTTGGAGCCCTCCACCGGAGCCGCCCGCCCTAGAGCTTCATCTCGGGCAGCGGCACCACCTGGATGTCGGCCGCCTCCAGGGCCTGGCGGATGCCGCGCGCCACCGCCACCCCGGTCGCCTCGTCGCCGTGGACGCAGAGCGTGTGGACCTTGACCTTCAGGCGCTTGCCGGACAGCGCCACGATCTCGCCGTCCTGCACCATCCGCAGCGCCTGCTGGGCGGCCTCCTTGGGGTCCTTGAGCACGGTGCCGGGGATGGCGCGGGAGGCCAGGTTGCCGGCGTCGTCGTAGCGGCGGTCGGGGAAGCCCTCGAGCGCCATCGGCAGGCCCAGCTTCTCAGCCGCCTTCTGCATGGCCGAGCCGTAGAGCGCCACGTAGATGATCTTGGGATCCACCGCCTTGATGGCGCGGCCGATGGCCATGGCGTAGCCCTCGTCCTCGGCCGCCATGTTGTTGAGGGCGCCGTGGGCCTTGAGGTGGGTCACCTTCAACCCCGCGTAGCAGGCCATCGCCTGGAGGGCGCCGATCTGATAGGCCACCATGTACTCGAGGTCCTGCGGCTTCATCTGGATGCGCCGCCGGCCGAAGCCCCACAGGTCGTTGAAGCCCGGATGCGCGCCCACGCTCACCCCCAGCTCCCTGGCCATGGTGCACAGCCGGTGCATGGTGTTGGCGTCGCCGGCGTGGAAGCCGCAGGCGACGCTCGCCGACTTGATGATCCGCATGAGCTCGGCGTCGTTGCCGATGTCGTAGGCGCCCCAGCCCTCGGCGATGTCGGCGTTGAGGTTGATCATGGTGGCCATGGCGAAGCGTCCTTGCGAGATCGAAGCGCGAATGGTGACGGCGGCGAGGCCGACGGGCGCGAGCGATGGTACTATCTATAGGAAGACCATACAATCGCGCCCGCCCTCGCCGCCGATGATAGCCCAAGCCGATGCCGATCGCTGAGCCAATGCCGCGGCCGCCCGCGCCCGCATACCTGCCCTGCGGCGACACCGCCCTGGTCGTCGAGTTCGGCGACCGCGTGGACGAGGGGCTGAGCCGGCTGGTGCTGGCGCTCGCGCGCCGGCTGGAGGCGGCGGCGATCCCGGGCGTGATCGAGACCGTGCCCACCTTCCGCTCGCTCATGGTGCACTACGACCCGCTGCGCATCGGCCAGGCCGAGCTCGAGGCGCGGCTCGGCCCCCTGCTCGCCGGCCTCGAGGCGGCCGCGAGCGCCGGCCGGCACTGGCGCATCCCGGCCTGCTACCACGAGAGCCTGGGGCTCGACCTAGCCGAGGTGGCGCAGCGACTGCGCCTTGCGCCCGACGAGGTGGTGCGCCGCCATGCGGCGAGCCCGCTCCACGTCTACATGATGGGCTTCCTGCCCGGCCTGCCCTACCTCGGCGGACTGCCGGCGGAGTTCGCGCTGCCCAGGCGCGAGAACCCGCGCGTCCAGGTGCCGGCGGGCTCGGTGGCGGTGGCGATGGCCATGACCGTGGTCTACACGCTCGAGAGCCCGGGCGGCTGGCACATTCTGGCGCGCACGCCGGCGCCCCTGTGGGACATGCGCCGCGACCCGCCGGCGCTGCTCGCCGCCGGCGACAAGGTGTCGTTCCAGCCGGTGTCGCTCGGCGACTATGAGGCGCTCTCTGCCAGAGCCGCCGCGGGCGAGCTGCGGCTGGAGCCCGAGCCCCTGCCCAGCGGCGAGCGCAGCGCATGACGCCAGCCCTGAGGGTGATCGCGCCCGGCCTCATGACGACGCTGCAGGACCTGGGCCGGCCGGGCTACCAGCGGCTGGGCGTGCCGCCCTCGGGCGCGCTCGACCACGTGAGCCTGCGCGCCGCCAACCTGCTTGTCGGCAACGCGCCCGGTACCGGAGCGCTGGAGATCGCCTATCAGGGCCCGACGCTGGCGGTGGAGGCCGACAGCGTGCGCATCGCGCTGGCGGGCGGCCAGGCGGCCATCGACGTGGTGCCGGCCGGGGAGGGCGGCGGCGGCCGGCGCCTTGCCCCCTACGAGAGCGCCCGGCTGGTGCGCGGCGAGACGGTGCGGATCGGCGCGCTCTCCGGCAGCGCCGTGGCCTATCTCGCCGTCGAGGGCGGCTTCGCCGCGGCCCCCGTGCTCGGCAGCCAGTCGACCCTGACGCGCGCAGGCATCGGCGGGTTCGCGGGCAGGCCGCTCAAGGCCGGCGACGCGCTGGCGCTGCGGCAGGCGGCTGCCGAGGCGCGCGAGGAGGCGGCGATGCCCCCGCTCGACCTGCGGCCGCCCGAGCGGGTGCGGGTGCTGCTCGGGCCCCAGCACGACCACTTCACCGCCGCCGGCCTCGGCACGCTGCTGGCGGCCACCTACACCGTCTCGCGTGCCTCCGACCGCATGGGCATGCGGCTGGAGGGGCCCAGGCTCGAGCACTCGGAGAAGGGCTACAACATCCTCTCCGACGGCATCGCCACCGGCGCCATCCAGGTGCCGGGCAACGGCCTGCCCATCGTGCTGCTGGCCGACCGGCAGACGACGGGCGGCTATCCCAAGGTCGCCGCCGTCATCTCCGCGGACCTGCCCGCGCTCGGCCGCATGACCCCCGGCGCGCGCCTCGCCTTCACGGCCGTCGACATGGCCGCCGCCGAGGAGGCGGCCCGCCGCCTCGCCCGGGACATCGCCGCCATGGCCGCGGCCGTCGCCCCGGTGCGGCGCGCGGCGGCCATCGACGCCGAGCGGCTGCTGGCCGTCAACCTGGTGAGCGGCGTGGTGAGCGCGCGCGAGGTCGGCCCCGGCACGCCCTGATGCCGGCGCGGTTTCGGTTTCACGATGTCAAACAGCGCTGCCCCTCGCGGAGCAGGCGGCCATTGTCTCACGAGCCGGGACCCCGAGGATTACGGCGCGCGTGGTTAACGCGGGCGGGCAGGAGCGCAGGCGGCGCGGGCCGGCGCGGCTTGACCGCAGGGCGGCCTTCCGGCAGGGAACGCGGCTGGACGCCAGCCCACGGGACGGGAGACGCATGGCCTTTCGCGCGCGCAAGCCGGGCGCCCAGCAGGACGCCGACAGCCGCATCCCGCGCTATCTGCAGGTGGCCTCGGTGCTGCGTCGGCGCCTGCGCGACGGGCGCTGGGCGGTGGGCGAGCGCATCGCCACGCTGGAGGCGCTGGAGCGCGAGTTCGGCGTGGCCCGCGTCACCGTGCGCCAGGCCATCGACCTGCTGCAGAGCGAGGGGCTGCTCAAGTCCCACCAGGGCCGGGGCACCTTCGTCACCAGGGCGCCCGAGAACGACCGCTGGATCCAGCTCGCCACCGACTGGGACAGCCTGATCGCGCCGATCCGCAAGAGCGTGCCCCACTTCCTGCCCGCCGACGCGGCGCCGCCGCCGCGCATCGAGGAGGGCGACGGCACGCCGGCGCCCGACTACGTGTTCCTGCGCAGCGTGCAGAGCCAGGGCGGCCGCCCCTACGCCTTCGCCCGCGTGCACGTCGCCCGCCACATCCACGCCCGCGCGCCCAGGCTGTTCGCGGCGCGGGCGGCGCTGGCGGTGATCTCGGAGATGGAGGGCCTCGACATCTCGCGCGCCCACCAGACGCTCGCCATCGGCGCCGCCGACATGGAGACGGCGCGCAATCTGGGGATTGCGCTCAACGCGCCCACGGCGGAGGCGCGCTGCGTGGTGGCCGACGGGGCGGGGGTGGTGATCTACGTGGGCGAGATCACCTATCCCGGCGACTGCGTGCGGCTCAACATCGAGCTGATCGGGGGCGGGAGGAACTGACGAGGACCACCGCCATGTGCCGCAACATCAGGACGCTCCACAACTTCGCGCCGCCCGCGACCGAGGAGGAGATCCGCGCCTCGGCCCTGCAGTTCGTGCGCAAGCTGAGCGGCTTCTCGCGGCCCTCGCGGGCCAACCAGGCCGCCTTCGACCGCGCGGTCGACGAGGTGGCGGAGGCAGCGCGCCGCCTGCTCGACGCGCTGGTGAGCAACGGGCCGCCGCGCAGCCGCGAGGCCGAGGCGGCCAAGGCGCGGGCCCGCGCCGCCCAGCGCTTCGGCGCCGGCTGAGGCGGGGCGCGGCCCCACCAGCTCTTGGTGATGTCGGGGCTGCGCTGGACCCGCTTGCCCGACCGTCTCGATGCGCTCGCCGCCGGCCCCCTGGCGCGCCAGGGCGTGCACTCGATTGCATTGAGGCCCGCTCTTGGCGGGAGGCAGCACTTGGCCCCGCCGGTGTGCGAGCGCTTCGGGGTGCCAGGACGCACGTGAGCCGAGGCGGATATGGCGGGCGGCAGGCACGCGCCGGGCCTGAGCGCCGTTTCGAATGGCCCGAGCGTGCCGTCGTGCTCGGGGCCGTCAGGGTGCGGCCTGGAGATGCCTCAGTCTGAACTAACGCTTCGTAGCCGGCCGACCTTGACCGCCCCTGGGCGGCCGGCCACCGCATTCGGCGGCCCAAGACGCCGCCGCCCGGCTCTCGACGAGGCCGGGCGGCGAGCTTGTCTCGGCAGGGAGCCGGCAGGACGGCGCGCCTCAGGCGGCCTTGACCTCGGCCTCCTCGGCCGCCATGCGCCGCCCCTTGGCGCTCTTGGCCAGCACCTCGGTGATGCGCTGCACGGCGCCGCGCTCGTCGAGCTTCTCCACCGCGGCGATCTCGCGCGCCATGCGGTCGAGCGCGGCCTCGTAGAGCTGGCGCTCGGAGTAGGACTGCTCCGGCTGGCTCTCGGAGCGATAGAGGTCGCGCACCACCTCGGCGATGGCGATGAGATCGCCCGAGTTGATCTTGGCCTCGTACTCCTGTGCCCGGCGGCTCCACATGGTGCGCTTGATGCGGGCGCGGCCCTTGAGCGTCTCCATGGCCCGCTTGACCACGTTCTCGTCGGCGAGCTTGCGCATGCCCACGCTCTGCGACTTGCCGGTCGGCACCCTGAGCGTCATCTTGTCCTTCTCGAAGGTGATGACGAAGAGCTCGAGGGACATGCCGGCGATCTCCTGCTCCTCGATGCCGACGATGCGCCCCACTCCGTGCGCGGGATAGACGATCCACTCGTTGGTCTTGAAGCCATGGCGCTGATGCACGGGCTTCTTGGCGGCAGCCGGCTGGGGCGGCACCGCCGCCGCCTTGGGCACCATCGCCTTGGGCGTGGCCGGTGCCGTAATGGCCTGGCCGGGCTGCTTGCTCATGGCGGCAGGCATCGGTCGCGCCGGCGCAGCGGCCGCGCGGGGCGCCGTGACGGCGCCCGCATGGACACCCTTGGGCAGCACCACACCCTTGCCCGCGGGCGCGGGGTGCGCGGCCGCCGACTTGGCGGCGTGCGCCGCCGGGGCAGGCTGCAGCTTGGCAGCCGACGCCGGCTTGGCCGGGGCGGCAATAGGCTTCTTGGGCTGCGGCTTGCGGGCAGCCTCGGGCTTGACGGCGCCCGCGGGCTTGGCCACGTTCTTCTTGGCGGCAGCGGGAGCGGTCGGCTTGCGGGCGGCGGTCTTGGCGGGGGTGGGAGAGCTGGCACTCGACCGGGCCGCCATGCGCTTGCGCGCCTCGGCCTGCTTGGCCGCGCTCTTGCTCTGGGTCACTTTGCGTGCCATGTGAATTGTCTCACTCTCACCAAGAGTTGTACTTTCGAATTCCACCCGCCGCAGTGGCGGCGAAGGATAGGGGGCGCGCAAGAGCGCGGACTGCCGACGGATCGTCGTCCTCCTCTCTTCTCGGCTGCGTTTCCTGGCAGCGCACCACTGCTGCCGGACCCTCACGCCTGTGTTGTGTGGCTTGGTTGCCCAAACTGAGCTCGTCAGCCGATGCCGCGTGGCATCGTTGCGCAGGGATTCACCGCGTTCACATGCGGGTCTGAGTTCCGACTTTGTTCATGCCGACACCACCAAAAGGACCATAACACAAACTTCACGCAATTTGAAGCGGCTGGGTTGCCCAATTGTCTTGGAACCTGCGCTCGATGCTTAAGTGCGCGTATCGCGGTGCGCGGTCATTTTATGCAACTTCAGCGGGCGCTGACCTAGTCCAGTGTTCGCTGGGCAGCCCGGCAGGTCAGTCTCCAGTCCCCGGCTCCGGGGAGAAGTATTTCTCGAACTTGCCTTTTTCATCCTTGAACTGGTCTGCGTCAGGAGGGGCCTCTTTCTTGGACGTAATATTGGGCCACTTCTCCGAATATTCCCGATTGAGCTGCAGCCACTTCTCCAGGCCTGGCTCCGTGTCGGGCTTGATTGCCTCTACCGGGCACTCTGGCTCGCAAACCCCGCAATCGATGCACTCATCGGGGTGGATGACGAGCATGTTCTCGCCTTCATAGAAACAGTCGACGGGACAGACCTCCACGCAGTCCGTGTACTTGCACTTGATGCAGTTCTCGTTGACGATGTAGGTCATGCGCCTTTGCCAGCCCGCTGCCCGGCCACCGCAAGCGGCGGCCGGATGGGATGTCACCCTGCAGCGCTCTGGTGCCACAGCTGCGCGGCCCCGTGCAAGCTGTTAATCGCGCCGGCGCGGGGCTGCCGGCTGCGGTCCGGCAAGGCGGTCGATGTGGCGCCGGTCACGCTTGGTGGGCCGGCCGCTGCCCGGGTCGCGCGGGGCCGCCACCGCCTCCGCAAGACGGGCCGAACCGAGGGCGGAGACCACCTCGTAGAGCAGCCGCGCCTCGGCGGGAGGGCCCCTGCGCGCGCCTGGTGCGAGCACCCTGAGCACCTCGACGCTGCCGCGGTGGGCGATCGTCAGAACATCCCCCTGCCGCACGCTCTGGCTGGGCTTGCTTGCCCGGGCCCGGTTGATGCGGACCCTGCCGTCAACCACGAGCTGAGCCGCCAGCGTCCGCGACTTGGCCACCCTGGCGAACCACAGCCACTTGTCGAGCCTCTGGCTCGCCCCCGGGCCGGAAAGCCTGTCGGTGTCCTCCTCGGCGCGGCCGGTCATAGGCGCGGCATCACTCCTGGCTGCGCTTTTCCATGGCCGCCTTGAGCGACTTCAGGGCGGCGAAGGGTGAATCGGGGTCGAAGGCGACCTTCGCGGCGGGAGGGGAGGCCTGCATGGGGTGGCGCGGACGCTGCTCCTCCCGCGGCTTGCCGCCCTTGCGGCGGTGATCGCGTCGCCTAGGCGGACCCTTGGCGTCGGGCCGGGCGCCCCTGGCTGCCTGGAGCGCCGCCGCCGCGTCCCGGGCCTGAGGCTGATGGCTCTGCTTCTCCCGGCGCTGGTGCCCATGCGCCTCGCGGCTCCCCCGATCGAAGGAGCGACCACGCCGACGCGGACGCCAGATCTCCTCCCATCGCTGGCCCGCCCCGTCGGCCGCGACCTCGGGCACCGCACCGTCGGCCGCGGCCTCGGGCACCGCACCGTCGGCCGCGGCCGGCTGCGCAGGCTCGGCGGCCGGTGCGGTCTCGCCCGCGGCGTCGGCGGGCGCCGGCGCCAGCGGATCGGTGCCGGCCGCCTCGGCCTGCTGCGCGGCCGGGGCCTGCCCGCCCTCGACGGGCGCCGCGGCGACCTGCCGGCGCTCGGCCCAGAAGCCCAGCGCCTTCAACACCTCCCCCAGCTCGTCCGCCGAGCAGCCGAGGATCGACATCATGTCGGGCGTCGCCTTGAAGCCGCCGTTGCCCGTGGACCCGCGCGGCGGGGGGCTCGGGTTGGCGGGGTCGGGCCGCCAGGCGAGGAGGGGACGGATCAGGTCGGCGAGACGCTCCAGCATGTCGAGGCGGACGGCCCGCGGCCCGCACACATGAAAGCCGGCGACGCGGTAGAACGCCTCGGGCGTGCCGGCGCCGACGGGCACGGAGGTGAGCCCGGCACGGGGCAGCTCCGGAAGACCGGCGATGTCGATGCCGTGCGCGGGACCGTGCTTGAGCGCCCACAGGACGGCGGCGAGCTCCGAGGAGGCCGGCTTGAGCAGCGCGGGGAAGAAGATGTTGAAGGCGCCGAAGCGCACGCCGTATTTCCGGAGCTGGGCGCGCGCCGGCTGATCGAGGGCGCGGATCTCGTCGGCCACCGCCTCCCGCTGCAGGGAGCCGAGCCCCTCCTTCAAGCGGAATGCGATGCCCCGGGCGAGCCCGGCGATGTCCTGGGCCGCGGCGATCTCCACCAGCGGCCGCAAGCGCTCGGCCACCAGCTCGGCGAGCCAGGCATCGAGCCGTTCCTGCACCCTCTCCTTGTCAGGACCCGACAGATGCTCGTCGCACACAAGGACGACGCTCGGCCTGAGCGGCTCCTCGGCCGGCTCGAGCCGCGCGATCTCCTCCTCGCGCCAGAGAATGCGCGCGCGCCGGTCGAGCCTGAAGGCGTCGCTCTTGGCCGAGGCAATGCGGCGCACGCGCATGCCGAGCTCGCGCGCGAGCACGTGGGCGGAGGCGCTGCGGGCGGCCTTGCCGTGGATGCCCTCGGCCTGGGCGTCGGGAAAGAACAGCAGGCCCTGAAGGCGGCCGACGAAATGCTTCTCGACGTGCACGGCGCCGTCGTCGCCGATCTCGGCGTAGAGCTCGTCCTTCTCCTTCAGGCCCTTCATCAGCGCGCTGGTGCGCCGGTCGACGAAGCGCTGGGTGAGCCGTTCGTGCAGGGCGTCGGAGAGGCTGTCCTCGATGGCGCGCGTGCGCTCCTGCCAATGGTCGGGGTCGGCGAGCCAGTCGGCGCGGTTGGACACGAAGGTCCAGGTGCGGATGTGGGCGATGCGGTTGGCGAGCGTGTCGATGTCGCCGTCCGTGCGGTCGGCGAGGGCCACCTGCTGGGCGAACCAGTCCTGCGGAATGCGCTCCTCCGGCCCCATCAGGAACTTGTAGAGCGTGGACACCAGCTCGGCGTGGTTCTGGCTCGAGATCTTGCGGTAGTCGGGCACCTGGCACACGTCCCACAGGCGGGCGACGGCGCCGCGCGAGGCGGCGAGCGCGGTGACCTCGCTGTCGCGGCTCACGTTCTCGAGCGCCAGCATGTCGTCGGCGATCCGCGCGCGCGTGAGCCGACCCTCGCGCGGGGCCTCGCGCAGGCTGTCGCGCAGCCGCTCGAGGCTGCCGAAGTCGAGATCGCGGTTGCGCCACTGCAGCGATTTCACCGCCTCGAAGGTGTGCGTCTCGAGGCGATCGATGACGTCGGCCGAGAACGGCTCGACGCTGCCTGTCACCCCGAAGGTGCCGTCGTTCATGTGCCGCCCGGCGCGGCCGGCGATCTGGGCGAGCTCGCCTGGCGTCAGGTCGCGATGCATCTGGCCGTCGAACTTGCGCGTGCCGGCGAAAGCCACGTGGTCGACGTCGAGGTTGAGGCCCATGCCGATGGCGTCGGTGGCCACCAGGAAGTCGACGTCGCCCGACTGATAGAGCGCGACCTGGGCGTTGCGGGTGCGCGGGCTGAGCGCGCCGAGCACCACGGCGGCGCCGCCGCGCTGCCGGCGGATAAGCTCGGCGATGGCATAGACCTCAGACGCGGAGAACGCCACCACCGCCGTCCGCGGCGGCAGGCGCGTGATCTTCTTCTCGCCGGCGTAGGTGAGCTTGGACAGGCGCGGGCGCGAGATGAAGTTGGCGCCCGGTATGAGATCGCTGATCGCCTCGCGCATGGTCTGGGCGCCGAGCAGGAGCGTCTCCTGCCGTCCGCGCACGTGCAGAATGCGATCGGTGAAGACGTGGCCGCGCTCGGGATCGGCGGCGAGCTGCACCTCGTCAATCGCCAGAAAGTCGACGTCGGCCACGCGCGGCATGGCCTCCACCGTGCACACCCAGTAGCGCGGCCGCTCGGGCTTGATCTTCTCCTCGCCGGTGACGAGCGCAACGTTGCCCGTGCCCGCGCGCACGACCACCTTGTCGTAGACCTCGCGCGCGAGCAGGCGCAGAGGCAGGCCGATGAGCCCACTCTCGTGACCCAGCATGCGCTCGATGGCCAGATGCGTCTTGCCCGTGTTGGTGGGCCCGAGCACGGCGGTGACGTTGCGGATGCGGTTGGCGAGGTCGAGGCTCATGCGCGGGCATCCCCGAGAGCTGGGTCAGCGGGAGGCATTGCAGAGTGGTGGGACAATATCAAGGGGCGGGACGAAAATTTACCGCGCACGCGGCAGCGCAGAACGCTCGTGCCATGTCAACCGGAAGGAACAGTGCACGCGAAGCGCGCCGAAGCTCGCCGCTCGGCGTCGCCTGCTTCAGTGGAGCAGAGCGATGTGCGGCTTGCCGGGCGCGGCGATGATCTCGACGCGCTTGGAGACGATGGCGGCAGAGCCAGCCATGGTGGGAATGTAGACCTGGATGGGCACGAGCACGTTGGCGCTCGGAATGGGCCGCAGCGCCACCTCGATGGCGTCGTTGGCCGCCATGAATTTCGTCTCCATGTCGACCTTGTGGCCGGCGATCGGCAGGTAGCGGACGCGGCAGACGTGGGCGATGTCGGGCTGACCGCTCGGCAGCTGCTCGGTGACCTTCATCTCGCCCTTGTAGCTGAAGAGCAGGTCGAAGCGCTCCTTGCCGTCGAAGATCGGGATGCGGCGGTCGCACGGATTGGCGGACGCGCCGCGCGAGAGCACCATGATGGCGGTCAGCGGGTCGATGACGCCCTGCAGGTGCTGCTGGCGCAGCGGGATGGTGTCGGCGGCAGGGGGCGGCGGGGGCAGATGCACGATGTCGGTGACGATGCCGTCAGCGAAGCCCAGCTTGGTCGAGCCCGCGCGCAGGTTGCTGCGGAAGTCGAACGAGAAGGAGGCGGGCTTGGGCTTCTGGTTGACGATGAGGCCGAAGCTGCGGGTCTCCCCGTTCCAGGTGAACGCGCCGAGCAGCACGGACAGCTTGGCGTTGGCGAGCAGGGTGTAGCTCTCGCGCTCCGCCTGCGACTGGAACTCGAAGGTGCCGACGTTGAAGCCGTTGAAGTTGATGTCGTAGACGGCGCGCACGGTCGCGGGCCAGGGGTCCGCCGCCGCGCTCGCCGCTCCGGCCATGGCGGCCAGCAGGCCGGCCAGGCAGGAGACCAGCTTTCGGACGGCAACGGCCGCCTTCCACCCCGTCATGTCGCCCTCGTCACGCACGCAAACGCCGACCTCCGCCCCAAGGAAGGCTAGCGGGTTTTGCGTCAATTGTGTGTCGCCGAAATCATACGGCCGAAGGTGTAAAGAATTCGATCACGCGCGCCCCGTCCTGGCACGCTGCCGTGGCTCGCCTCGCCGGCACAGGCCTGGGGGACGCGGCCGGGGCAGCTCAGCCCCGCGCCGCGCCGGACCGGCGCAGCAGCCTGCGGTAGTCGGCGGCCGTGGTGCCGATGTGCCTGCTCAGGAACGCCTTGGCCCTCGCGGTCTCGCCGCGGCCGACCAGGCGCGCCAGCACCTTGTGCTCCTCGAACGAGCGCGCATTGAGGCTCTCGTCCTGCGACAGCCGGTTGCGCAGCGACTGCACCCTGAAGGCGATGGTCTCGTAGCTGCCCCACAGGAAGGTGTTGGCGGCGTGCTCGATGATGCGCTGGTGGTAGAGCCCGTCGAGCTCGCGATACTGGTCCGGCCGGCGGGCGGCCAGCGCGCTCCTCATGTCGGCGACGATGAGGCCCAGCGCGTGGCCGAGCGCGCGCGCGTCGCGGCGCATGGCGAACACCAGTGCAGCCGTCTCCAGCACATCCCGGAAGTCCGACAGCGCGCGCACCTCGTCGGCTGTCATCTGGAACACGAAGGTGCCGCGCTGGGGCTGGATGTCGACCAGACCCTCGGTTTTCAGCCGCAGGAAGGCCTCCCGGATCGGCGTCTTGCTCACGCCGAGCTCGGCCGCCAGCGTCGTCTCCGACAGCGCCTCGCCGAGCGCGAAGTCGCCGCGCACGATGCGCCCGCGGATCTGCTCCGCCGCCTGCTCGGCGAGGCTCCGCGGACGCTGCAGCTGGTAGGTACCGGTCAAGGCGGCTGCTCCCTCTCCATGCCCCGTGCTACCCTTGCGGGGCAGCCGGCGGATGTCAACGCCATTCTGGCGCCCTACATACTAGTATTCCAGAAGCGGCCGCGAGCCTCGGAAGCTGAGCGCGACGCCGGCAATAAGCGATTACGGACGGTCAGCTGGCAGCTCCCGGAGCGGCGCGAGCGGAGCGACGGCCGGCGGCGGCCGATCGCCGTGCTCCGGATCCCGTGGCCCGACGGCGCTCCGACAGCCGACAACGTGAGCGGCGCCGTAACCTCGGTCGCAGGAGCGCATCAAACGGCATGCTGTCTCCACACCAACCGCTCGATGAGCACTGGAGGATTGCATGCTGAGGTCTACTCTCATCGGCGTCGTGGCGCTCGGCCTGATGGCTGGCGCCGCGCTCGCTCAGGGCAAGATGGATTGCGGCAAGGCCTACAAGGGCTTCTGGGAGAAGCTCGACCGCGAGAAGTACGCCAAGATCTCCGCCGAGCAGCTGGCCGGCATCAGCCGCCTGGCGCTGCGCGCCTATGATGCGTGCCAGGCCGGCGACGAGCAGGACGCCAGGGCTCTGTTCGAGCGGCTCGACAAGATGAAGTTCTGATCCGGGCACCCGTGCTGCAGATCGCAACGGATGCGTGGGCTTCCCGAACGGAGGGCCCACGCTCCTCGCAGGGCAAATGCGGCCCGCCTTGATGGCGCTGCCGCGCCCGCTACTGTTTCACTGCCGTCGCCCCTTAGTTTGGGGCTTGACCCGCCAGCGGGGAGACGAGCGATGCCAGGGTCGTGGAAGGCAGCCGCCGCCGCTCACGCTGCGCTCGCGACGGTGGGCCTGACGGTTGCTCTCGCCACGAGCGACGCGGAGGCCGCCCCGCAGCGGCGCGCCAGCGAGTTCACGCTCGCCAACGGGATGCAGGTCGTGGTGATCCCCGACCGTCGCGCGCCCGTGGTTACGCACGTCGTCTGGTATCGCGTGGGAGGCGCCGACAACATCGCCGGCCAGTCGGGGCTCGCGCATTTCCTCGAGCACCTGATGTTCAAGTCCACCGGCAAGCTCAAGTCGGGCGAGCTGTCGCGCGTGGTCTCGCGGCTCGGCGGCCGCGACAACGCCGTCACCGTGCACGATGCCACCTACTATTTCCAGCGCCTGCCGAAGGAGCACCTGCGCACGGCGATGGTCATGGAAGCCGACCGCATGCGCAACCTGAGGCTCGTAGATGCGGAGGTGGCGACCGAGCGCGAGGTCGTGGTCCAGGAGCGCCGCTCGGTGGTCGACAACAAGCCGCTGGCGATCCTCGACGAGTTGATGACGGCCGCGCTCTACGTCAATCACTCCTATCGCATCCCGGTGATCGGCTGGGGCCCCGAGATCCCCAAGCTCTCGCGCGAGCTGGCGCTCCAGTTCTACCGGCGCTTCTATGCGCCCAACAATGCCATCCTGATCGTCGCCGGCGACGTCAGCGAAGGCGAGGTCCGGCGGCTGGCCCAGGACACGTTCGGCCGCATCCCGCGCCAGGCCGGGCTCAGCCGGCCGCCGCGGCCGGCCGAGCCAGCGCAGCGCGCGGCCAGGCGCGTGGAGCTGCGCGACCCGCGCGCGGGCACCCTGTCGATGCAGCGCTACTATCTCGCGCCGAGCTACAAGACAGCCGCACCCGGGGAGGCGGAAGCGCTCGACGTGATGGTTACGGCGCTGGGCGAAGGCCCGACCTCGCGCCTCTATCGCCTGCTGGTGGAGGAGAAGAGCGTGGCCGCCAACGCGGGCGCCAGCTACTCGAGCGTGGCCCTCGACAGCGGCACGCTCAACGTCTACGGCGTGGCCGGCGACGGCGTGAAGGGTGAGGCGCTGGAGCAGGCGATCGACGCGGTGCTCACCGACTTCATCGCCCAGGGCCCGACCGAGGAGGAGCTGGAGCTCGCCAAGAGCTCCCTGATCTCGGGTTACATCTACGGCGCCGACAACCAGGCGTCGCTGGCACACAGGTACGGATCGAACCTGGCGATCGGCCGCACCATCGCCGACGTCGAGGAGTGGCCCGACCGGCTGCAGAAGGTGACGGCCGAGGACGTCAGGAAGGTGGCCGCCAAGTACCTCGACCTGCAGGCGTCCGTGACCGGGGTCCTGGTGCCGGCGGAGGAAGGCAAAGCCCTGGAGGCGCGCCGATGATCGCCCCCGCTCTCGCTCATGCGCGCGCCGGCGGGCGGCGGCTGGCGCTCGCCCTGCTCGGGCTCACGGCATGGCAGGCCGCGGCGGCGGCCGCCGAAATCCAGGAGGTGCGCACCCCGGGCGGCGTCGTGGCCTGGCTGGTCGAGGAGCGCAGCCTGCCCATCGTCACCATTCGCTTCGCCTTCGAGGGAGGCGCGGCGCAGGAGCCGGACGGCAAGGAAGGGGTGGCGAGCCTGCTCGCTGCCACGCTCGACCAGGGTGCCGGACACCTGCCCGGCGCCGCCTTCCAGAAACAGGCCGACAGGCTCTCGACCCGCATCTCCTTCGATACCGACCGCGACGCGTTCTTCGGCAGCTTCGAGACGCTGTCGGCCAATCTCGCCAAGTCGGTGGAGCTTCTGAAGCTGGCGGTCAGCGCGCCTCTGCTCGAGCCAGCGACGCTGGAGCGCACACGCTCGCAGTTCCTCGCCCGCGCAACCTTCGAAGCCGGTGACCACAACAAGGTGGCCAATGCCAAGTGGATGGCGCAGTCGTTCCCGGGCCACGCCTACTCGCGGGCCCTGTTGGGCACGCCCGAGTCGATAAGGGCCGTCACCCGCGACGACCTGGAGGCCTACCGCAAGCGCGTGCTGGCGAGGGGCAACCTACGGGTGGCCGCGGTCGGCGACATCGATGCCGCCAAGCTCGCGCAGGTGCTCGACGACGTGTTCTCGGCGCTGCCGGCGCAGCCGCAGCTGTCGCCCGTGGCCGACGTGTCGCCGGCCACGGTCGTCAGGCCGCAGGTGGTGAAGGTGGACGGGCCGCAGTCGGTGGCCGTGTTCGGGCGGCGCGGCTATGCGCGCAACGACCCCGACTACATGGCCGCCCTGGTGCTCACCCAGATCCTCGGCGGCGGCAGCTCGGAGGCGCGGCTGGTGCGCGAGATCCGGGAGAAGCGCGGGCTCGCCTACTGGGTCTACTCGATCCTCTACACCTTCAAGCACGCCTCGGTGCTGATCGGGGGCGTGGCCAGCCCGAACGAGGCCGTCGGCAAGAGCCTTGCTCTCGTGCGCGAGCAGTTCAGGGAGCTGGCCGAGAAGGGGCCGACCCAGGAGGAGGTGGAGGCAGCCAAGAGCTATCTCATCGGCTCCTACGTCCTGAGCCTCGATTCCAACGCCAAGATCGCCGAGCAGATGCTGCGCTCCCAGCTGCAGGGTCTCGGGCGCGACTTCGTCGCCGAGCGCAAGGCGCAGATCGCCAAGGTGACGCGGGCCGACGTGGTGCGCGTGGCCCGTTCGCTGCTCGCCACCGATGACCTGTCGGTGGCCGTGGCCGGGCAGCCGACGGACTTGGGGCCGTAGCGGCCGCAGGGTGTCCTCCCCGCGAGGGGAACGCCCGCGCCGCTGGTTGCGAGATGCTGCGCCAAGCTGATCCGGCGCCCCGACGCGCGCGTATCCATCACGCCGGATCACGCTGACCTCCCCGACTGATCAATGTTCATAACGGCTGCGTGAGACGCCCTTCAGGCTCCGCCCGTGCTCGCCATATGAGCGGCGCCGGGCGGCTCGGGTCGCAGACGGCAGAGGAAGCGCAACCAAGAACGATTGAATGTGGGAGGGTTGGATGAGGGCTGTGACGCCGAGCGCCCGGAGGCTGCGCGTGCTCGCGCCGCGACAGCCCGCACGCCGCGGCTGCCGCAGGACCGCAGACCGCCGCGCGCAGGAGGCGCCCGACCTGCGCGCCGAGGCCGTGCTGGTGGGGCAGCTGTGCGCCGGCGACCGAGCGGCGACGGAGCGCTTCGTGCGCACGCACGCGGGCTGGATGCTGGCGCTCGCCCAGCGCTACGTGAAGGACCCGGCGCTGGCCGAGGATTGCGTCCAGGAGGCGTTTCTGCTCGCGTTCAGGGGCATAGGCACCTTCCAGGGACGATCCGCGCTCAAATCCTGGCTGCACCGGATCGTCGTCAACGCTGCCCTGATGAAGCTGAGGGCGCGCCACCTGTGCAGCGAGCAGCCGCTCGAGGAGGCGCTGCGCGAGGGCGGCCGCTGCTGCGCGGAGGCGGCGTGGGTGGAGCACGCCACCCCCGACCGGCTGCTGGAGAGCAAGGAAGCGGGCGAGCTGGTGGCCGCCAAGCTGCTGGAGCTGCCCGATTGCTACCGTATCGTTTTGCTGCTTCGCGACATCGAAGGGTTGAGCACCGAGGAGACGGCGCGGCTCCTCGGCACCACCGAGGGGGCGGTAAAGGTCAGACTCCACAGGGCTCGCGCGGCCTTCCGGGCGCTGGTCGAGCCGGTCGTGCTGGACTATCTCTGAAGGCAGGCGGCTCGCACCGGGGTCAAGCAGAAGGCGGTGATGGCAAGTCACGGCGGGCAAGGAGCGTCGAAACGGTGCGCGGAGCTGGAGGAGTTCGTTGCCGACTACCTGGAGGGGCGCCTGCCCGCCCCGGCGCAGCAGCGGCTCGGAGCGCACGTCGATGAATGCCCGGCCTGCCGCGCCTTTCTCGCCTCCTACCGCAGCACGGTGCAGGTTGCGAAGCATGCCCTGCGGCGCTCGAGTGATCGGGCCGAGGCGCCGGAGGCGCTGGTGCAGGCGATCCTGCGCTCGCTCAGCCGATGAACGATATCAGTCGATGACCGCCATCGGGAGGATGTGGCCATGATGTGCTCACGCATGGTTCGCGCGATGCCGCTGCTCGGCTGTCTGGCCTGGCTCGGTGCAGGCCCTGCCTTCGGCCAGGCGGAGCCCGGACGGGTGCAGCTGATCATGACCAAGCTGCCGCCGCAAAACTCGCCCACCTACAAGCGGATCATTTCTCATGCCGGCAAGGCCAGGGGCCAGGTGCTCACCCTCACCAAGACCGAAATGTGGGATGTGCCCCAGGAGAACGTGGAGGCGGTGAAGAAAGCGGCCGCCCAGCACGGCGCCAGCGCCACCCCGCTCGGCGGCGACTGGAACCAGGTGTTCCACTCGGCGCCGTCCGGCATGAGAATGAACGACAAGCAGAAGACGATGATGGAGCTGGCCAAGGAGTCCAAGGCCACCATGGCCGTGGGCATGATGGCCGCGCCGATGGCGCCGATGGTGGAGTACGCGCTGACCAAGGACGCCGGCCCCCACATCGGCGGTCCGGCCACCTCCAGGGAGGCGGCGCGCATCTCCGTCAAGATGAGCGATCAGACCGTGCTCAACATCGTGCGCACCAGCGTCGACATCCGCAAGGACATGTGCGTGTGGCGAGGCGAGGTGGAGGGCACCGGCGCGCCGGCCACCATCATGTGGTGGCCGGGCGGCAAGATGGCAGGCACGGTGCAGCACCAGGGCCGGATCTACTCGATCCGCCACATGGGCGGGGAGATGCACGCGGTGGTCGAGATGGCCGAGGACAAGATGCCGATGGAGCATCAGCCGATGCCCGAGCGCATGCGCGCCGACGACCCCAACCTGCGCGACGACCCTCTGCTCAACCAGGGCGACGCCAGCATCATGAAGCCCAAGCGGACGCGCAAGTCTGGCAAGGGCGCGAAGAACCGCAAGCAGCAGAAGCGCACGCACACTGCCTCCGACGCGGCCAAGGCCAAGGCGGCGAAGGTGGCCGATACCAAGGCGGCGACAAAGGCGGAGGCGGCCAAGGACATCGTCATAGACGTGATCGTGGCCTACACCAGGAAGGCGGCGGGCAACTACATCGACATCAAGCGCGAGCTCATCGACCTCTCCATCGAGGAGGCCAACGAATCCTTCCGCATGAGCAACCTGCCCAACGTCAAGCTGCGCCTGGTGCACGCCTACCAGACCGACTACGTGGAAAAGGGAGCCCACTTCGATCACGTGTGGGCGTTCGCCGACAAGGGCGACGGCCAGATGGAGGAGATCCATGCGCTGCGCGACAAGCACCGCGCCGACGTCGGCATCCTGATCGTCGATGACCCGAAGGGGTGCGGGCTCGCTACGCGCGTCTACGCCGACGCCGACGAGGCCTTTGCCGTGGTGCACCACGAGTGCGCGGCGGCGAGCTACACGGTCGCGCACGAGATCGGCCACATCATCGGAGCCCGCCACGACCTGTCGCTCGACAAGAACATGACGCCGTTCCCCTACGGCCACGGCTACGTCAACGGCACCAAGTGGCGCGACATCATGAGCTACAAGGACAGCTGCGGCGGCTGCCCGCGCCTGCCGGTGTGGTCGAGCCCGAAGGTGCTGGTCAAGGGCGAGCCCGCGGGCACCCCCGACCTCGACAACGCCCGCGTGATCTCGGAGCAGGCGGCCCGGGTGGCGGCCTTCAGGTGAGGCCCGCGGGCGGCCCGGGCAACGGCCGGCCGAGCGAGGCGCGCGCGACCGCGAGCGCCTCCTCCACCACCGTGGCATCGCCGACGTGGTTGGCGAGCAGCAGGACGAGGCGGGCATCGAGCGCGGCGCTCTCCTGCTCGGAGAGCCCGGCGTGCGCCTCGATGATGGCGGCGTAGAGCCGATCCGGATCGGCCGTGTTGGGCTCGCGCTTCAGCTTCATGGCGGCTCACCTTCGTGCTGTGCGGCGGCGCGTGCGAGCGCGGCCCGCAGCGCGGGCAGGGAAAAGTCGCGCCAGCGCGCGGCGATGTGGCCGTCCGGCCTGAAGAGGTAGAGGGCCGGCGCGCGCTCGGCCCCGTAGCGCGCGCAGGTGGTCCCGTCGGCGACGACGGTGAGCTCGACCGGCAGCCGGCCTTGCGCCAGCTCGCGTCGCGCGGCGGCGGCGGCCTGCGGCAGGCGCTCCTCCCGGTCGAACCACACCGCGGCGAAGCCGGTGCCGAGCCGGTCCAGCAGCCAGCCCGTGCCGGCGGGCCCGTCCAGGGCGGCGGCGCCGGGCCGTGCCGGCCGGCACTCGCCGGCTTCAAAGCCGTCCGGCCCCTCGAGCGGCGAGCCGTCGTAGCAGGCGGCGACCGACAGCCGACCCGAGTTGACGAGGCGGCGTGCGAACGGCTCGGTCTCGGCCAGCGCCAGCACGCTGTCGCGGAAGATGCGGCTCGCCGGACTCTTGGGGGCGATGAAGTCGGTGGAGCGCGTCGTGTTGAGCAGGTTCTCGTCGGCAGCCGGGATGCGCTCGGCATCGTAGCTGTCGAGCAGCCTCTCCGGCGCCAGCCCGCGCAGCACGAGGTCGAGCTTCCAGGCGAGGTTGTCGGCGTCCTGCACGCCGCTGTTGCCGCCGCGCGCACCGAAGGGGGACATCTGGTGGGCGGCGTCGCCGGCGAAGAGCACCCGGCCGTGGCGGAAGCGGTCGAGCCGGCGCGACTGGAAGCGATAGAGGCTGATCCACTCGAAGCTGAACTCGATCTCCTCGCCCAGCATGGCGCGCACCCGGCGGGCCACGTTCTCGGGCCGCACCTCCTCGTCGCGGTCGGCATCGGCGCCGACCTGGAAGTCGAGTCGCCACACGTCGTCGGCCTGGCGGTGCAGAAGGGCCGAGCGGCCGCGGTTGAAGGGCGGGTCGAACCAGAACCAGCGCTCGATGGGCCGGTCGAGCTTCATCTTGATGTCGCAGATGAGGAACTGGTCGGCGAACGCGCGCCCCTGGAAGCCGAGACCCATCAGGCGGCGCAGCGTGGAGCGGGCGCCGTCGGCGGCGATCAGCCACCCGGCGGCGATGCGATAGCGGCCCTCGGGGGTGGCGATCGACAGGAGGGCGCCGTCGTTGCCGATCTCCAGGCCCTCCAGCTCCTCCTGCCAGCGCAGGTCGACGAGGCCGGTCCTGGCCGCCGCCTCGATGCAGAAGTGCTCGAAGTAGTACTGCTGCAGGTTGACGAAGGCGGGCATGCGGTGGCCGGTCTCGGGCAGCAGGTCGAACTCGTAGATCGGGCGGGTGTCGAAGAACACCTTGCCGCGCTGCCAGGTGATGCCTTTGTCGAGCAGGGGCTGGCCCACCCCCAGCCGGTCCATGATCTCCAGCGTCCGCTTGGACCAGCAGATGGCCCGGCTGCCGTCGGAGAGAGTGCGCCTGCGGTCGATGACCACGCTGGGGTGGCCCCTGGCAGCGAGGGCGAGCGCGGCCGCCAGCCCCACCGGCCCGGCGCCGACAATGACCACGCGGTGCCGGGCCGGCTCCGGGCGGCCCTGGTCGGGCGAGCGTCGCCAGGCAAACGTGGTGTGCCGGATGTCGGACATGGCTGGACCCGGGCGGTCGGCAAGGGCCGAAATTAGCAGCGGCCGGCGGACATGCCCAAGCCCGATCGCGTCATGCCGGTGGCCTGGGGGCGCGGGTGAGGAGCCCCAGCGCGGCGGCGAGGACGGACAGCGCGGCAAATGCGGCGAGGGAGGCGGAATAGTCGCCGGTGGCGTCGCGCAGCGCACCGGAGATGAGCGGGCCGGCGGCCTGCGCCGTCACCTGCACCGACAGGGCGGTGCCGCGGATCGCCCCGAAGCTCTTGCGGCCGAAGTAGTCGGCCCACGCCAGCGGCAGAATGGTGAGGACGCCGCCGATGCCGACGCCGAAGCAGGCCCCTGCGGCGAAGCCGTGCAGGGGAGCGGCGATGGCGAGCATGAGCAGTGTGCCGGCCGCGGCCAACGCGCCGGCCAGCGCCAGGCTGGCCCGCACGCCCAGGCGCCGCGCGGCCAGCCCGAAGCAGACCCCGCCGAAGCCGGCCGCCAGCGAGAAGACGCTGACCACGGCGGCGGCGGTGCCGTGGCCGAGGCCGCGCTCGATGAGGTGGGGCGCCTGGTGCAGGCTCACGCCGGCCTGCACCGGAAAGATGGCCACGGTGTAAAGCGACAGGAGCCAGAAGGCGGGGGTGCGCAGCGCCTGGGCGCGGGTGAACTCGGGCTCCGCGAGCGCGGCCTTGGCTGGGCCGGCGCCGCCGGCGGGGACAGGGGCGTACCCGTCCGGCACGAGCCCCACGTCCTCGGGCCGCCGCAGCAGCAGCAGCCAGGCCGGGACGAAGCCGACGAGGATCACCGTGGCCCCAACCGCCAGCCAGCCCGCGCGCCAGCCGTGCTCGGCGATGGCGAGCTGGGCGATGAGGGGCATGGCCGCCAGGCCCGCCATGTGGGCCAGATTGACGATGGAGTTGGCGAGCGGGCGGCGGGCCACGAACCAGCTGTTGAGGGCCCCGTAGATGCCGATGTCGAAGGGGCCGGCGAAGTTCATGCGGGCGATGCAGAAGAAGAGGTAGAAGGCGGCGAGCGACTGGGTGAGCGAGAGCAGCATGTTGCAGGCGCCGGTGACCAGCACCGCCGCGCACAGCATCATGCGCGCCCCGCGCCGGTCGAGCATCGGCCCGATCAGCGGCGAGGCCACGGCGGCCATCACTCCGCCCAGCGACACGGCGCCCGAGAGCGCCGTGCGCGACCAGCCGAAGTCGCTTGCCATCGGCTCGACGAAGATCGACAAGGTGGCGACTGCCGGCCCCTGGCGGGCGAAGGCGGCGCAGCACACGCAGGCCAGGATCACCCAGCCGTAGAAGAACGGCAGGCGGGCGATGAGCAGGGCGGGAAGCGCCGGCTGCGGCATGGGCTGGCGGCCCCCCGCGCCAGGGCTAGAACGCCCGCGCCTCCATGCCGGCCACGTAGCGCTCGAGGTACTGGGCGACGAAGTCGTGGTCGACGAGGCGCTTGTAGGCGTCGGCCAGGCGCGTCGTCACCGGCCCCCACACCTGGCCCGCGGGGCCGATGTCGACGCCGTTGACCTTGGTGACGGGGCAGATGGCGAGCGAGGTGGAGGTGAGGAACACCTCGTCGGCGTTGTAGGCATCGTAGAGGTCGATGTCGGCCTCGCGCAGGACTATGCCCTCCTGCCGGGCGAGGTCGATCACGGTCTGCCGGCTGACCCCCGGCAGCACGAACTTCTCGCGCGGCGTCGTCACCTCGCCGTCGCGCACCGTGAAGATGTTGGAGCCCATGCCCTCGGCGAGATTGCCGTTGACGTCGAGCAGCACCGCCCACGCCTCGGGATCGATGGCCTGCACCTCCTGGTTGGCGACGATCAGGTTGAGGTAGTTGTGGGTCTTGGCGCGCGGCGTGAGCGAGTCGGGCGGCACCCGCCGGTGGGAGGGGACGACGACGCGGATGCCCTCCTTGAACAGCTTGGCGCGCTGCACGAAGGGCAGCGGCGAGCATTCGATGACCACGTTGGGGCCGTGATAGTCGAGGTTGTCGCCGGGCGTCTCCTTGACGCCGCGGCTGATGCGCTGGCCCACCCAGTAGTCGTCGGCGGGGGCGAGCAGGTGGCGATTGCGCTCGAACACCTCCTCGGTGAGCTGGCACATGCGCTCCGGCCCGAAGCCCGGGTCGATGCGCAGGTACTTGAGCGAGCGGTAGAGCCGCTCCACGTGCTCCTTCACCTTGAACAGGCGGTGGCCGAAGGTGCGCGTCATGTCGAAGCCGCCGTCGCCGTAGACCCAGCTCGAGTCGCGGAAGGGGATGCGGACCTCGCTCTCGGGCACGAACTTGCCGTTGAACCAGGCGATCCGCTCGTTGGCGCGTGGCGGCATGATGGGGGCTCCCGCAGTAGCGATCCTGCCGCGCACACTATAGGCCGACCGGGACCGGCGCCAGGGCCTTCGCCCCCTTGTGGCCGGCCGCGGGCTCCTGCACAGTGCGGCAGACCGCCCAGGAGGACGACCGTGTCCGACCAGCAGCTTGCCATGCTCGAGCGCCGACGCATCGAGGCCGCCATCCTCAAGCACGTCTACGACACGCTCAAGGAGAGCCACGGGCCCGAGGCGGCGAAGAAAGCCATCGCCGATGCCGTGCGCCGCTCCGCCGTGGAGCAGGCGGGACAATTCGCGGCGGCGGTGGGCGGCAAGACCTCGCTCAAGACCTTCATCGACCGCCAGGAGCTGTGGACGCGCGGCGGCGCGCTGGAGCGCGAGGTGATCGAGGCGAGCGACACGCGCTACCGCTTCAACGTCACGCGCTGCAAGTACGCGGAGATGTACCGCGACATGGGGCTCGGCGAGATCGGCCATCTCCTGTCGTGCCAGCGCGACGGCACCTTCTGCGAGGGCTACGACAAGCGCCTCAAGCTCAAGCGCACGCAGACCATCATGCAGGGCGCCACCCACTGCGACTTCGACTACACCTACGACAAGGACGCCGAGGCGTGAGCACCAAGACCTTCGCCCCGGGCGGCTACCGCTTCATCCCGGGCGTGTTCCAGTACTCGGGCGGGGTGGCGGCGGAGCCCGGGTTCGCCATCGAGCGCGTCACGTTCCGTGCCCCCGTCCCGCTGGCGGCGGGCTTCCGGCGCGCCGCCGAGATCATCCAGTCCCGCGGGCGGCCGCTCGGCGCCTTCTGCGCCTGCGAGCTGCGCTCGCCCGCCCAGTTCACCGACGCGGGCTTCCGCAGCTTCAACGAGCAGTACGTTCAGACGCTCGCCCAGTGGGGCATCTACGACCCCGCCGGCAGGGTCAACCCGGTGGCGCGCAGCAACGTCTGCCCGGAGATCGGCCCACCCTCGGAGCCCTGCTTTTGCGCCTTCTCGTTCACCGTGCCGGCGCAGGAGGCCCTTGCGAGCTTCGTGGTGGCGGGCAGCGGCGAGGCGCGCGAGGGCGGCGCCAGCTACCGCGAGCGCACCGTGCGCTCGGGCGAGACGGGGCCCGACGCCATGCGCGAGAAGGCGGTGTTCGTGCTGGGCGAGATGGAGCGCCGGCTGGGCCTGCTGGGCGTGAGCTGGGCGGAGACCACGGCGACGCAGGTCTACACCGTGCACGACCTCCATCCGTTCCTCGCCGACGAGATCGTGCGCCGCGGCGCCGCCCGCGCCGGGCTCACCTGGCACTACTGCCGCCCGCCGGTGCAGGGCCTCGAGTTCGAGATGGACTGCCGCGGGGTGGCCGCCGAGCGGCGAGCCTCATGACCGCGGCCGTGGTGTTGCTAGCGCGTGAAGTTGTCGTGTTTTTGTAGCTCGTCAACTGTCAGCTTCCTTGTGGCGGATGGGCCGGGGCGGAAGCTGGGGCGCCCCGGGTCCGCAAAGGCTTCAGGCGGCCTGCTTCTTT